>Ga0224534_1000483_pt1 | contig 25382 bp, 36 predicted proteins | sample 714E12024metaG_FD_172012 | JGI IMG/M metagenome (GOLD analysis project Ga0224534, IMG submission 172012) | Peat soil microbial communities from Stordalen Mire, Sweden - 717 E1 20-24 | ecosystem: Environmental > Terrestrial > Soil > Wetlands > Peat | place: Sweden: Norrbotten County, Stordalen... | reverse complement strand
CTTCGTTCAAGTCGGCTTGTGTTTACCGATGGAGAGAGGTGGCGATTGCGATTGCTGCTTCTGCCTGAGTCACGGCGGAGCGGATGCGACACTTGACCGCGGACTTTGACGCTGGCCAGAAGTCCTCTTCTGGGAAGTTGGTGCCATAACTCAGATATCTTACCGAAACTTGCTTTGGTTCATTCCTTCTTCTCGTCCTGTGGCGAATTGCGTTTCTTGCGCATGGACTCGCCGCGCATTTCGATGCGGTGGGCGTTGTGAACCAGACGGTCCAGGATGCCATCGGCGATGGTGGGATCGCCGATCTGCTCGTGCCAGCGCGAGACCGGCAGTTGGGAAGTAAGAACGGTGGAACGGGTCTGGTAGCGATCTTCGCAGATCTCCCAGACCTCGCGGCGCTCGTTTTCATTCAGCGGCGCCATGGCCCAGTCATCGATCACCAGAACATCAATGCGGCCTAGTCGTGCCAGGAAGTTACGCAAGCTGCCATCCGCTCGGGCTAAGGCCAACTCCCGAAGCAAGGCGGCAGCTCGCAGATAGAGAGCCGAGTACCCGTCGCGGCAGGCTTTCTGCGCCAGAGCCGAAGCGATGAAGCTCTTGCCCACACCAGTCGGACCCAACACGAAAATGTTCTCGTGGTTGCGGACCCAGGCAGAGTCTTTTGCCAGAGCACGCACCACCGTCTTGTCCAGGCCACGCGCAGCCCGGTAATCGATGTCCTCCACGCAGGCCGGACCACGCAGTTTGGCCGCTTTCAACCTGCGAGCAAGCGCCTGGTTTTCGCGCCAAGTCCATTGTTGATCGACCAGCAGAGAGAGTCGTTCGAGGAAACTCAGTTCGTTGATCGTTCGATCTTGCTCCTGCGCCTTCAGACCCTCGACCATGCCTTGCAGTCGCATGGCTAGCAGTTTTTCCATCATCGGTTGGTTCAGCATGAGGTCCGCCCCCCTTGGTCGAAGTACTCGGCACCGCGGACATTGTCATGGGTCAGAGGTGGAGAGCCGGGTTGTAGTGGAGATAAGGGAACAGCGTCGAGCGAGTTCTTCAAGATCGACTTCACGCTCTGGTAGCGACAAGCCTGGGCGAGTAGTGCCCGCTCCGCCGCGGCTTCCATGCGTTGTGCCGAATACTGCTGCGCCAAGCGAATGATGCCCAGACAGGAGCGGTAGCCCATCTCCGGGTGCGGCTTCTCGTTCAGGATTCGTTCGAACAACTGCGCCGTGTTCGGACCGATGCTGCGTGCCCAATTCACCATCCGGGATGGCGGCCACTCCAGATGGGCTTGATGACTCCTGGGGCGGTGCTCGTTCTGGGTGATGGCTTGACCACGCCCGCGACTGCGAAGGTGGGAAGTGATCCGGTTGCCGTTATGAAAGATCTCTACTGTGGTCGGCGTGGAGCGGACTTCCACGACCTGCTGCACCAGAGTGTACGGCACACTGTAGAAGTTCCCATCAAAGGCGATGTGATAATCGATGTTGACGGTGGCCCGCGACCACTGGCTCATGTCGAAACGCTCGGCCGGTAACATTGCCAGAGCTGGTTTCTCAAGGCTGTGAAACAGACTTGACCGCGATCCGTCCCGTTTGCGAAAAGGACGCTCGTTCAGTCGCGCCAGCAGTTCGCGGATCGCTTGGTTGAGTTCCGGCAGGCTAAAGAACTTCCGGTTTCGCAGTGCCGCTACGATCCAGCGTTCAACGACCTGGACTGCACTTTCCGCCTTTGCCTTGCCCAAAGCCGTCAACTACACATGATCTGATCGATTCGCAACAGGTTCGAATCATTCATCCCTTCCACCCGCTTTGCGGTCAGTCCTTCCGTTTTGTTGTTTCAAAGAAACTCTGGGGCGATGACCGGGTGACGATTCAGCTTGCGGATGGATCACCGTTTTCCGTGCCTGTGAGTTGGACTGATGTGATTCCTGCAGATGCGTATGTGAGTGTGGGCGGTGGTCGATCTCAGTTTCGCGTGGAAGACTTGATGGCTTTAGCAGACCTGATGGCTTTGAGGCGGAGGCGATGACGGCGATTTCGAAGTGTCATGTAAATTACGTCCATTATGTCATGCTTATTATGTACATGATCCCATCAGCAGTGGCGTCGACTCAAGAGCATGAACGCAACATTGTACAGTCAATAGTGTATTGCGAGGTGACAACCCCACGTAATTATCTTGACAGTTGTATTGATATGGACATAATAAGCTTGACAGCCATGAAACGACCGGGAGCAAGCAAACCTAGCCGTGCCGTTGATGCCAAAGCCGAGGCGCTCCTCCGACAGGGAGCACTCCATCCACATCCCGATACCGTGCGCGACGAAGCGTTCCGCCAGGGTGAGTTCTTCGACTCCCGCGATCTCGTGCAAGTGCGTTATGAGATGCTGCGACGTCACCAAGTCGACGGACAAGCGGTGACCGAGGCTGCAGTCGCATTCGGGGTGAGCCGGCAGGCGTTCTACACGGCGGAGGCCGCGTTTGAGGAGAGGGGTATCTCCGGTTTACTTCCTCGCCGGAGAGGTCCCAAGCGTGCTCACAAGTGCACCGCCGAGATCCTCGATTTTGTCGGACAGTGGCGTGCGGATTCGCCGGCGGAGAAGGACGTCACCGAGGCCATCCAGAAACGTTTTGGCGTTTCGATTAATCCGCGTTCGATCGAACGCGCGCTGGCACGACGGAAAAAAAAACGATGAGGGGGCTCTTCCAGTGAAGACCCTGGATCAGCTGATCGACTGGAAGCAAGAGTACGAAAACCTGCGTCGGGAGGCGCTTCAGGCGGACTCTCGCCGTGGTCATGGTCTGGCACTGTTTCTGTCACACGGAATGATGGCTTGGCTGGAAGCTTTGACGGCACTGAGGTCACATCCGATCGCGCAAACTGCACCGCAGGAATCGTTCGATCTTCCGTTGGTCCTGCGGCCCGATCTGACCACGTTATTGACCAACATGGTTTTGTCTTGCATGAGAAGAGGGGCGCATGAACACATCCAATAAAGTTACCGCCGAGCATTTGCGACGGTTGGCATATCTATATGTTCGCCAGTCTACACTCCGGCAAGTGCACGAGAACCGCGAGAGCACGGCACGTCAGTACGATCTGAAGCGACGGGCGCAGGTGCTGGGATGGGCTGCCGATCAGATCGTCGTGATCGATGAAGACCTGGGCTTATCCGGAGCCACTGCGGACAACCGCAATGGTTTCCAACGCCTGGTTGCCGAGGTCGGACTGGGCCGGGTTGGTCTGGTGATGGGGTTGGAGGTGTCACGTTTGGCGCGCAGTTCGACGGACTGGCACCGGTTGTTAGAGATCTGCGCTTTGGCGGATACCCTTATTCTCGATGAGGATGGAATCTACGACCCGGGCCACTTCAACGACCGCCTGTTATTGGGTTTGAAAGGGACGATGAGCGAAGCCGAGCTGCACTTGCTGCGGGCCAGACTGATTGGTGGCCAGCTCAACAAAGCCCGGCGAGGCGATCTGTGGATGAAGCCGCCGATCGGTTTTGTGTATGACAGCAGCGGGCGGGTCGTGTTCGATCCCGACCAGCAGGTTCAACGAGGCGTGCGCTTATTGTTTGAGACTTTTCGCCAGACAGGTTCGGCCCTGCGCGTCGTCCATCACTTCAAGACCGAAGGTGTCCTCTGGCCCAGACGCATCACCTCAGGCGTGCGCGCGGGTGAACTGTTTTTTGGACCATTGGAGCACAGCCGTGTGTTAGGCATTCTGCACAATCCGCGCTACACGGGAGCATTCGTCTATGGCCGAACTCGCCAGCGCAAGGTTATCATTGCCGGACAGCTTCGCTACCGACGCCTGAAGCGCGAGGAATGGTCGGTGTTCTTGCCCAATATGCATCCGGGATACATCTCCTGGGAAGAGTTTGAATCCAACCAAACGAAACTGCTCGCCAATGCGAACGGCTATGGTGAGGACCGGCGCAAGAGCCCGCCTCGCGAAGGCGCCGCCCTGCTGCAAGGTCTTGTCATATGTGGCGTGTGTGGTCTACGCATGACGGTGAGATATCACACCGACCATGGTCATCTGATGCCGGAATATGTTTGCCAACGACGCGGAATCCAAACCGCCGAGCCGATATGCCAACATCTGCCCGGCGGCCAGATCGATCAGGCCGTCACCGAACTCGTCCTGAAAGCCGTCAATCCAGCTTCGTTGGATGTGGCGTTGGAGGTTTTTGAAGAGTTGCGGGCACGACAGGCTGAAGTCGATCGTTTGCGGCGGGCCCAGGTGGAACGTGCTCGCGAAGAGGCCGAACTGGCTCAGCGCCAATACTTGCTGGCTCGTCCGGAAAACCGCTTGGTCGTGGATAATCTGGAGCGGCAGTGGAATGAAAAGCTCACCAGCTTGTCTCAAGCCGAGGAAGAGTACTCTCGGATGAGCAAGTCGCAACCATCAGCACTCACGGATGAAGATCGGGACCGCGTCCATGCGCTGGCTTCCGATCTTCCGCGTGTGTGGAACGATCCGCGTACTCCAGCTCGAGATCGCAAGCGGATGCTACGGCTTCTTATCGAAGACGTCACACTCGTGAAGAATCAGAAAATCCATATTCACATCCGCTGGAAAGCCGGGGCAACGACATCGATGGAACGACCGTTGCCTCTGAGCGCCCCGGATCTGGTTCGTACCCCTGCGGACATCGTCGAACTCGTCCGTGTTCTAGCCACCGAACAAACCGATGCTCAGATTGCACGGACTCTCAACGCGCGTTGGCTCCGTACTGGCAGGAAGCACTCCTTTACACGGCTGATCGTCCGGCACATTCGCAACGCATATGACATTCCATCCTACGTCCAACATCTTCGCAGCAACGGTTGGCTCACGGTACCAGAGGTTGCTGCGCAGATGGGAGTACACTCAAGCACCGCCAAACGCTTCGCCGTTGAAGGTGTGCTGCGCGCTGTTCGCGCTGATGACACGGGACGTGTGCTGTTCGAGCCAGTCGTCGGTCCCTTGCCTCAAGCCCAGCCCGGAAAGCGCTTCCGGGATCGACGCCGTTATCCTCAACTCGCATCGAACATGTCCAACGAGGTGCAGTATGAAGCCTGATCCTTGTCCCGCGGTTTGTACGGACGTGCGGGCACGACTCCCATCCCATAGTGCACCGCGAACTCTTGATAAGTGGGATTCAGATCCGGATCGTAGCGACAGGCTCGGGTGACGGCGGTTTTGGTGTTATCGGGTACCGCCAAAGTCGGCACCCCACCGAAAAACTCCAGCGCGTGGATGTGCGCCTGGATCCAGGCTTCCAACTGCTGATCCCGAGTCGCTTCCGCGTAGGTGTAGGAACTGGCGCCCAACACAGAAACAAACAGCGATGCTGGCCAGGCTTGCCCAGTCGTGGCGTCATAGACAGGGATCGTTGCCCCCGCCCAGTCCACGAACATCTTTTCCCCGGCCTTGTGTTCCTGACGCAGCACCACATCCAAGTGCCGCCGCCACCGCTGATAGCGCTCGCAAAACCAACTGTAGCGATACCCTTCAGGATTTGCTTGCCGGTATTCTTCCCACACCAACTGCAGGGTCAGATGACGATGTTGCCGCAGTTGTTGATGGATAGTATTCCAGTCTGGCTCTGGCCGCTGTCGTATCGTTCCGCCCTGCACCGGCTGGTTCCCAAATAGCTTGGCTTCCAGTTCTTCCTCGCCCAAGCCTCCCGGCAACGGCCAACCGATCCCGGCTGCCACCGCCCGTTCCAGGTACTCGTGAACCGTGCCCAGCCCCATTCCGCAACTGCGTGCGATCTGGCGCTGCCCCAACCCCAACTCGAACCTCAACCGTAGGACTTCCTTCGTTTTCCGCATGGACTTTCTCCTGGCCGGCACCCTGTCCTCCTTGATTGATGGAGTTTCAATGCCGGGTGATTGTCCAGCGTCGCTGTACCTCCTGCTGTTCGTCTGTGGAAAACATTCCGCTCCAAGCCGAACGCCATTCCGCTAGGTGAGAAAAACTGTTCGCCTTCCCACCGGAATCGGCGTTCACCTTCAGACCGGAATGCTGTTCGGAATCACAACGGAATCGTGTTCGGCTTCAGAGCGGAATCACGTTCGCCTTCGACCGGATTCCCCATGACCAGCGAAGGAACCAATCTCCTCGACCGAGCAGATGTGATGCGTACCTACCGAAGTTCTCGCTGGCAGTCGAGCACCTTGGAAGAGCCCTTTCAGGAAATCTCGAAAATCCAAGATCGGCGCATATTCGATTGGGAATAGATTTTATTTTTAATTGCATTTGTGAAATTGTGATATATTGGACTTTCTGCAGTTGCTTGGAAGGAGTGTTCTTATCGCGAGAGTCCAAGTCGTAAGAGAAGCAGCACGGGACGTTGGAAGGTACAAGCTTTGTTTCCAGTGGTGCCGGTATTTCTATGATGACGGTGGGTTGGAACACGGGTACCGATTTATCTGGAGGCGTGAGGACAATAGCCTCCAGGCAGCTAGGGGGCAAGCTCGAATCCCATCGATCAAACTGGCCCGAGAGCTTGAACAAGAAGCAATCGACAACGGATGGGGCGATTACAACGGCGATGCAATGAGCGAGGCGGAGAAATGACCGCTGCGACCACGGCAATTGTGTCGGTGCAATCGTTTTGAGCGAATAATTGAAGCAGGGATCCGTCGTCAGCAAGGTGCACACCTCGAGCTTGTACAGCCGTTTCGAAAGTTCTTGATCGTCCACTGCGTTGGCGGCTTCATTCCGCAAGATACTCTCAGCGAACACGTCCCAAGTGCTTCTTTCGTTTCGACATTTCTCGACTGGTCGTCAGGTATCGAACGAGCGCCCAGATCGAGAGTGCATGCAGTTGCTGATCAACTTTGACCCGGACTGATTATGCGCGATATTCCACCGGTCTCGAGTGAACATTTCACAGAACCATCAGGGGGTAAGCATGTCGACTAACGAAGACAAATTGAAAGAACAATTCCGATCGTGGACGGGCAGGTTCACGATGCACCTTCAAAAGAATACGCCAGCCACTTTGTCCCATTTGGAAGAACTCAAATGCGATCTCGGATATATTGCCAAGCTTTTGTTTCAGTATTCCAACATTCGACTACCGCAAAGAAAAAAACTGAGGAAAGACTCTAACGCATACCGGAACGAGGTGCGGCGAATTCGTGGAAAGTTGTTGAGTTGTGCCGACGAAGTCGAAAGCCTGTGCTCCAAGAACTTGTACGGCAAACAAAACATGCTGGGCACTCATTTACGTTTACAAGATTCGTTGAAGGAAAACGTGCGCAATTTTGAAAATCTACCGCGCTTCTTGAGGGAAAATGCCGAGTACATGGAGTGCTTGCGTCAGCTGTACAGGCTGTTCAACGCACCTTACATATTTGGCCCTGAATCCTTGCTGCTCGCAGTGCAGAAGGAGTTGAAGAATTGTGCCGGCAAAAAATCCGTTGACGGTGATCTTGCGGACCTGTTAGCGGCGGCCTACGCAGCCTCTGGCATCCCAAGGGAAGTCAATTATGAGAGCCAGGCTAGGAGACTAAGCCGGTTCCGGGAACCGCTCCGTAAATTGATTCCGAATGGGGACCGGGAGCGTCTGATTGATTATTACTTCAGACAAAATCAGACCTAAGAATTCGCTTCGTTTTGTCCTGGTCGCGGCATGCGGTTTGCGTCAGACTCCTCGCTATGAAGATTACGCCGGCTGGACAGCTAGGCGGCCAAAACAAAATCCTCGACGTGATCTGTACAGGTTTCTTCTATATGTCAGAAGGCAAGTTTGTATCAACATTGCAGGCGATTCTCGACATGTTGCAGCGCCGGACCGTTATTCCAGCAGCTGTTCTGCAAGATGTGCGTTCTTTTTCGGCAAATCTGTGTCAGCTGCTGGAAAACTACAATTGGCGATTTTCAAACTGTCCCGTAGCCACGCTGGACGCTCTTCGGCGAGAGCTTATTCCCCTCGTTGAGCGCGAGATTTGTGCGTGTGCCCCCCCTGGAAGTCCGAATTTGGATCAGCCGCCGAATCGAACCGTCAAGGCTTGCCAGCCTGTGTCACAGAAAAAGCTAATCGCAAACCGACAGAACTCACTCCGCTCAACGGGGCCAAGAACCCCGCAAGGGAAGCAGGCCGTCCGGCAGAATGCAGTCACGCACGGACTGCTCTCTCACCCAGTTGTCGTGCTGTCACAAGAAGAATTGGACCAATTCGAGAACTGGCGGTCAAAACTGCGGAGCTGGATCGGACCAAAAAATGAGGCCGAAGAGCGATTGGTAAGCAACGCGGCGGTCCTGATTTGGAAATTAGGGCGCTGCATCCGTGTTCAAGGCTCGCTGCTGTCGACGCCTGGGTCGGCCGATCGTTGGCGGACACTGCACCGGTACGCAGGTTCCCTAAACCGACAGCTAAGAGAACTGATTTGTGATCTTCATATTCTACGCAACGAAAAAGGAGGAGCTATGTCCGATAAAGAACGTAAGTGGGATCTGCGAACAGATGGTGAGTTGTGGAAAGCAGCCGCAAGCGCAGTGGACGATCCAGACTTTCAGAAACGCTGTGACAGCATGGTCGGCGGGCTACAAGAAAACTTAGATCGAACGGATGGTCTGCTCTTCATCGTCGCTGATAGCGTTGCTGCCGCATTCATACGCAAACAACAAGTGCTTGCCTACGGGAGTGCACACACACGGATCGCGACATTCAATTCACGGGAAAACGTGGAGACGGCCGATCCGTCCATTCGCGAGTCGGCACGAATTGCGGCCGCTTTCCCCTCAGACGATGTTCTGGACAGGAGCATTAAATGTGAGAGTTTGTGCGATCGTCAGATCCAAAAATTTATGGAGCTAGTGGACCGATCCTGGAAAAGTACCGGGGAACAGGCGTCGGATGTTTAACACAAGCCTCCCCAGAGAGCACAGGAGGGGAAGGGAGAAGAGCCCGGCGTGGAATCCACGCACAGATGAATAGCATGTCGCCAAAAAAGAAAATTGAGCGTTTGGTGGATGGTCTGCTGGCTGTTCCGGAATGGTACGCAGCGATTTTGAACGCGCAGCGACCAGCGCGGGAAGTTCCACTGACCATGAAAGAGCTTTTGAAACGGATCAACGAAGCTCTGTCTGAAGGCGTTAAAGCCCACATGAGGGTAGAGGAGGTGCCAGAACTGCACCGACTGGAAGGGTTCATTCGCCGCGCGGCTAAATACTTAGAACCGAAAGAAGAAACTGCCGGAGCGAAGGCTACCCTGCCAAAGGCGATGGGACGCTCGATTGCACGACCACCTCGTCGGCCTCAGCGGAGGTCGCCGCGCTCTAGTGCTTAACAGATCGGGTCTCATGCCCGCGCACCGAGACCCAGGCCATTGGGCCGGAAGACGAAAACTACGAAACAAAGCCAAGAGCCGCCCCATGGGTCTGCTCCCTACTAGATCCGAGGCGAAACCGCGGAGGAACCGAGATGGACGGGAACAAAGGAAAGGGTGGGCGGGAAAACTACGAAACAAAGCCAGTAGGTGCTTTGTTTTCAATCCGCCCTTTCGTCGGAGACTCTTTCATCATCTGCCCATTCGGGAAAGAGCCCAGCAGTGGACCTGCAAGACAAACCCTGATCGCCGCGAAATCCCTTCCCAAGATGGACCATTTGTACTCCGGGAAACTTCTTTTTACCGGACCGGGGCCTGGGTGCGTCTGGTCCGGGTAGCCGTTGCGTTGGGCGGGAATTATTTCGCGTGCTCTTCCAGCACGGCGGCCATGCGGGTCTGATAACCGCGGCCACCGGCCTTGTACGCCTCGACCGTGCTTTCTTCAAGGCGCAGAGCGATCAGAACCTTGCGCGGTTTTTTCTGCGGGCCGCGCTGGCCGCGTTTGCGTTTCTCCGAATGTGCGGCGAGATCGGGAAAGACTTCGGATGCCGGCGTTGCCTTGGCAAACATGGCGTCGGTCCACTCCGGGTTTTCCTTGTCGATCATCTCGGGATCAGGCTTTTTCTTCATAGCGTTTTACCTCCGTTTTGTGGGCGCGGCGCAGGCTGATAACCCGCACCGTCGCACCGGATTTGGTGAAGACCAGAGCACGCATGAAGGCGGTTCCCAATATAATCGCAAAAATTGCAGATTGTCATTGACTTTCGCTTTCTGTTCTCCTATGATGACTGTGTGCACAAATGGCTGCCATGCTCAATTCGTATTCCACTCTTGCCCGAGAGCGGCTCCAACCCATGCGGGCGTTGTCGCCGGCATTGGTCTTGAGTGGAACAGCGTACCGAGCCCCAAGTTTGTGCAACCCGGTTGCACAGTGACTCAACACCACGCGTAACCCGCTCTTTCCTCTTGCCGATGGACAAACTTACGCAATATGCGTAATAATGTACGCAATATGCGTAACTCGTCCGTGCTGACTGCGTTGTTCCCACAAGTCCGGCAAGGTGTGCTCGCGGCCACGCTCACGCAGCCAGACAAGTGGTGGTACCTGTCGGAGCTCGCCGAGCGGTTGCACACAAGCCCATCGAGCCTTCAGCGGGAGCTAGCATCCTTGGTCGCAAGCGGAATACTAGTGCATCGTCGTGAAGGCACGAGGGCCTATTTCAAAGCGGAAACCAAGTCCCCGGTGTTCCGAGACCTGCAGCAGCTTTTCGAAAAAACTGCAGGGCTAGCTCCGGCCATCGAGCGGATGCTGGCGCCGTTTGGGGGCAAGATTCTGTGTGCCTTTGTCTATGGTTCCGTGGCGCGGAGTCGAGAACATGCAACCAGTGATGTGGATTTGATGGTCATTGGTAAAGCAGGCCTCGCTGACCTGTCTCCGGCGCTCCGCAAGGCGGAGGCGCAGCTCGGAAGAGAAATCAACGTTACAACCTATTCCGCGGAGGAGTTCCGGAAAAGAATCAAATCACGCGACCATTTTCTCACCGCCGTTTTACGCGAACGGAAACAGTTTGTAAAAGGAGGTCAGCGTGAGTTGGACGAAATTGTTGGCAAGTAAAGAAGCCCAGAGACACAAGACCTCCAAGAAGGAATTGGATAACATGCGGGCCCTGATCGCCCGCGACCTCGCGGACGCGGCCATTGCCGGCCTTTCGGCAGACCGGAGGTTTGCGACTGCCTACAACGCTGCACTCCAGGCGGCAAATATGGCGATTGCCTGTGCGGGGTATCGGATCATGAGCAAGGTCGGGCATCATCGGGTCTCGTTGGAAAGCACGAAACTTGTGTTGAGAAAACCCGCTCACAAGTATGCCGACTACTTTGAGACCTGTCGGCGCAAGCGAAATACTATCGACTATACCTTCTCCAACGTAGCGACCGAGACCGAAGCGAAGGAGATCCTTGTCGAGGCCATCGCATTTTACAACCAGGTCGAAGACTGGATCACAAAGAGTCACCCCGGACTCGGGAAAACTGTCGATTACCACTAGGAGTCGGTTGCCAGTAGGAAACGTCCACTCGCGGTCCCGGCTATAGAAGACAAACTTGTCCAACAGGCCGTGGTTATGGACGCAGAACTGGAACGGATTTTTGCCGTTCTTGACGCTAACTGGCCTTTGCACTCATCGCCCCTCCTTTCGCTTTACGCCTTTCGACGCCTCCCCCGCCAACAAGAATCCCTCAAAATGCTCTAACATCAAATCTCCAATGACCCCCACCCGCGCCGTACTCTGGGACATGGACGGAACCCTCGTCGACTCCGCCGACTACCACTGGCAGGCCTGGCGCGACACCATGGCCCGCGAAGGCCATCCCATCACCCACGACCAGTTCCTCACCACCTTCGGCCAGCGTAACGACTCCATCCTCCGCCAATGGCTCGGCGCCCAAGCCACCCCCGAACTAATCGAGCGCGTCGGCGACGCCAAAGAAGCCCTCTACCGCCAGCACGTGCGTCAGCAAGGCATCGAACCGCTTCCCGGCGTCTCCCAGTGGGTCCGCCGTCTGCACCAGCAAGGATGGCGCCAGGCCATCGCCTCCGCCGCCCCGCGCAAGAATGTCAAAACCATCCTCGAAGCCCTCCACACCGCCGACTGCTTCGAAGCCATCGTCTCCGCCGAAGACGTGCACCGCGGCAAGCCCGACCCGGAAGTCTTCCTGATCGCCGCCGCCAAACTCAACGTCCCTCCGAGTCACTGCATCGTCGTCGAAGACGCCCTGCACGGCATCGAAGCCGCCCGCGCCGCCGGTATGAAAAGCATCGGCGTAACCCGCAACGGCAAACCCCTGCCCTCCGACCTCGCAACGCACTCGCTAGCCGAGCTCGCTCCGAATGCGTTCGACAACCTGCTGCTGTCCTGAGTCAGAAGTGCACAGGATGCGTAGTGCCGCTGCAAAATGGTGCGGGACCTGTCGCTGAGTGTTATGGGGATTTTGCAACAGTCAAGATTTGGCGTGGCTTTGCGCCGTGGCTTTTAGCGATCACCTCACATCATCCCGTCAGAGTAACCACAGAAGTTCGAGCTTGACCGTGACCTCGATCTCAGTCAGATTGTGACACCCTCACTCATTCGCAAAAAGCGCGAATGAATGCGGTACCCGGCTGCACAGGGTGAGGACCCAGGTGGCAAGTAGGACTGATCTCATACTGGTCGCCCCTTCCCTCAAAGATTTATTCCACAAGACGTGACTTCCATCACCGCTCCCCCTAATTCGGATTTGCGGACTGGCTGCTGAGTGCGGCCGGGGATCGCACGACTGTCAGGCGACTCTTACAATGACCTCTGTGACATCGTCTCGCTGAGGGTTGTCACCTGCAAAGCTCCGAGCGGCACGGTATATGCCTTCAGCGAGTTCGCGCGCCGAATCTTGCCGATGGGCGCGCACATATTCGAGAACTCTGTCGGCGCCGAACTCCACGTCTTCCGAGGCCGTCGTTTCAGTGATGCCGTCCGTCAGCAAAATCACGAGCTGCGGCGGCGCCAAGGGGATTGCGGAGGTGACATAGTGAGAATCATCGAATATTCCCAGCGGCGGGCCCGAGCTTTCAAGTACATGGTCGATCTTGCCGGAGCCATTCATCAGAAAACCTGGGACGTGCCCCGCGCTGGCATAGGACAAGGAGCCATTCGGTCCATCCAGACAAACCAGCAACAAGGTAACGAATCGATTCTCCTCCAGGTCTGCAATAAGCATGCGGTTGACGTTGCTCAGGATCTTCGCTAAATCCGCTTCGACCTGAGCGAATGAGCGCACATAAGCGCGGGTCAGCGCCATTACAAGCGCAGAATCCAGGCCGTGTCCACTGACATCGCCAATCCCGATGCAAGTACGTCCGTCCGGCATTGAGAACGAGACCAGGTAGTCGCCGCCCACTTCCTGGCAGGGGTGAGCGACGCTGGCAATATCGAAGCCGGCGACGCAAATCTCTGGGCCGATGTAGAACCGCTGCAGTACGTCGTGAGCTAGGCGTAACTGAAGCTCCTGCTCCTGCTGTTTGCGGAACTCCGTAATGTCCTTGAGCACGGAAACAAAATGGGTGATGGCTCCTGCGCTGTCCTTAATCGGGGTGATTGTCTGCTGGGTCCAGTACAGTTCGCCAGATTTCTTGCGGTTCACAAGCGTTCCGCGGAAGGTCTCGCCTTCCAGAATCTGGTCCCATAGGCGGCTGTAGAACTCCCTGTCATGTAGGGCGGACCTTAAGATTCTGGGCGTCTTGCCAATGGCCTCCTCAGGACTGTAACCCGTGGTGGCCTCAAATGCTGGATTCACATACTCAATTGTGCCCTGGCGGTCCGTGATCACGACACTATCGGCCGTCTGTTCCACTGCCTCGGAAAGCAGCCTAATCTTGTTCCGCAATCGGCCCTCTTTCACTTCAGTGCACTTCTGCTCAGTTATATCGCTGACCATTGCAAGCGCGCCTTCGAAGGCCCCGTCCTCGCCGATGATCGGCGATGTCGCGACTCGGGCCCATAACACTGACCCGTCTTTCTTCCGATATCGAGCTTCCAGCTGTTCACTGACACCCCAGCGGCGGCGCTGCAGGTCGGACCGTTTCTGCTCGATGTCACTTTCGAACAAGAAATCGAAGAGCGGCCTGCCGAGCATTTCCTCGGCGGTATATCCGAGCAGTTCAGCCATGCGGCGGTTGACGAAGGACGTTCCGAACTCGGCATTCACTTTCCAGATGCCCTCGTAAGCGGTCTCCACAATACCGCGATAGCTCCTCTCGCTTCGCTCTATTGCTTCCTGTGCACTCTGCTTACGTATGAGTTGCGCTCGCTCCGCGATCACGGCCGCCAAAACCATGCCCGAGACCGCAGTGACGCCTAGAAATGACTGCAGAAGTGTTGCGTTCTGCAGGGCGTCGCCTTTTATGAACGGGCCGAAGCCATGTGCTGTTCCCCACACGGCGATGGCTGAAATCAAGAAGCTCACGATTGCTGCCCCCGCCGCCTCGAACCGTATAGCCCCCCAGAGCACGAAAGGGAAAACGCCGAACGCGAACATGTCGGCACGCATCAGTCCAAGCCGCGGATCAAAGATCACCAACGCGCTGCCGACAGCTCCGAGTAGCAGGCACGCCAATTCGACCAGCCGGCGCTCTTCCCGGATTGACGTCAGCCCCGTGAAGGTCAGCACGAGCGGGGTAACGATCAACACCCCCATGGCGTCACCCAACCACCACATCAGCCACGCAGACGCGAAACCAGACCAGGCATTTACGCCGGTGAGGAACAAAACGCCAGCGCCGACGGTCGCACTTACCGCAGTGCCACAGAACGCGCCAAGAATGCTCATTCCGAGTACATCTCGAAGCCGAGTGAGGGAAGGCCGAAAGCTCGGGAGCTGCCGCAGCAACCAAGCGCCGCATAGCGGCCCAACGGTGTTACCCAAGGCGATTCCGACTGCGGCGAGATGCGGGATCCCGGTAAAGAAATTTACGATGAACGCGCCCAAGGCGACTGCCGGCCAGATGCGATAGCCAAAGATGAGCATGGCGGCCAACGCTACTCCTGCTGGCGGCCACAGGGGGGAAACGTTTCCGCTTGTAAATGGGACAGCCAGCCCGATTTCGCCAGCCAGTAAGTAAGCGGCAAGAACGCAGACCAATTCCCAAGTCCGACGGCGCTTGCGATGACTCTGAAGGAGATTCAGGCGTGTTTCGGCATTCGAATAGGCAGTGTCTGCCGCCGCATTCATCCGAGATTTCCTTTTGGACTTCGAAAACTGAGATATTCTACATCGGTTTCGCTCTCCTGCGCGTTGACGGCTGCCCTCATTGGCGTTCTTTGCGAATGAATAGGCGGGCGGCTCAGGTTATGCACCGCCCTACACTGCAGAGTGCCGCGTCCAAACTCCGCTTGGGCGGCGTTTCCATTCGGCGGTTACACTCACCGCCTAAACGGAGGAATGCCTCCGTCTTCCGCAGTGCTAGAAACGGTTGCCACTCGCGCGCGTCCAAACGATTCCTTACACAAGGGATCTTGATTGTTGGGGGCGTGGCGTGGCTCCATGATGGGAGCTGCATGAGTTGAGAGGCTCACGTACAGTTCTGCGAGAGCCTCGGGGTGCGATTCCCCGGGGCTACTCACCTACCCGGAAGAGGGCATGAGGGGGTGCTTTCATGGTTAAAGGGTCTTACAATCCTGTCTTGGCTGTAGGCTTGGCGCCAGATCTGCTCGCCGACGATCTCCAGCCGGCCCGAGAGCATCTTTTACTGAGGATCTTTATGCGCAAATCGGCTTTACTACTCACTCTTGTTGTCAGCGTCACCATCCAAGCCCAGGATCTGAAATCGATTCAACTGCCGGCGGCACAGACCGAGGGTGGCCGTCCGCTCATGCAGGTGCTTAAGGAACGAAAAACTCGCCGGGAGTTTAGCCCCGAGAAGCTGCCTCTGCAGGTGTTAGCCAACCTCCTTTGGGCTGGGTTCGGCATTAACCGTCCGGAGGGCGGACGTACCGCGCCTTCGGCGATGAACTGGCAAGAAATTGACATCTACGTCGCTGTGAGGGATGGCCTATTTCTGTACAATGCCAAAGCAAATCGTCTGGAGCCGATCCTGGCGCAAGATGTGCGCGCCGCCACCGGAACGCAAGCCTTTGTCGCCGCTGCGCCTGTGAACCTCGTCTATGTCGCCGATCTCAGCAAGACGGGACAAGCCGGGAGTGAGGCAGAGTTCTTCACTGCCGCCGATGTAGGTTTCATCAGTGAGAATGTCTATCTATTCTGTGCCTCAGAGGGGTTGGCAACGGGCGTCCGAGGCTCTGTGGATCGTGCCGCGCTAGCCAAGATCATGAAGTTGGGACCAAACCAGAAGATTCTGCTGGCGCAGTCTGTTGGTTACCCGAAGAAGTAGCGTACTCCCGACGCGGAGGAGCTTTTTTAGGATGTGAAGCTGGCAAAGCGGAGGTGCGGGGCCATTCCTGACAGCGTGGCGATTGTGCCCGGTTGACAGCCCTACTCCTCCGCCATCCGGTTATGGAAGAGTGTCGACTACACGTCCAGAATCGTTGGATCCGCCGCTGCCGGGAGCGCAATTTTCAAGCATTTCAGAGTTGTGGACTGGGTCGGCCTATCACTTGATAAAAGGGAGATCGTCCCACACTCAGTAGAACGCCGAGTTGTGAGGATTTGGCCGACCACTATCGTGTGGGGCACTCACGTCGGCGATGATTCTTCGCACCACTTCCTCGACAGCACGCTGTACTTCGGGAGAAATCTCGGCCCCGGGTTCGAATCGCCGTCCCTCGACTCCATAGACCCGGAGTCGCATTGGAAGGCGATCCAGAATCTGAGCCAGTTCGATGGCTTCTGCCACGCCAAGGCCATGGGTCGAAGCAGTTGTGCTGACGGAAGCCAGCGGCTGCCGACCGTCCCATGCCTGCACCGTGCCTACCGGCGCGCCGGTCACCACTGCGTCGACCACGATCACATCGTCGGCACTCTTCCAGGCCTCGATGAGATCCACAGCTTCGCCACTGCGCGTGTTCGCCTCTATGCCAAGCTCCCGCAGTCGCTCCGCCACCAGGATTCCGGCCCCGTCGTCGCTTCGCTCCCGATTCCCGCAGCCAATGATGAGCATGGTTCAGTCCTTGACGTCCTCGCGCTCCACCACGACCCGCAGAAAGTGGGTGGCGCAGGAAATGCACGGGTCGTAACTCCGCACCTCCTGCTCGCATTTCCAGGTCGCTTCTTCGATGGGCCAAACGACCAGCTGCGCCGCATACTCGCGAAGATCATCCTCAATCCGCTTCTGGTTTTGAGAGGTTGGCGGCACGATCTTGGCGGTGACGATCAGCCCGTTGTCATCCAAGGCGTAGCGGTGATAGAGAATGCCGCGGGGTGCCTCGGTGATCGCCTGACCCACACCTATCCGATTGGGTGCCTCGACTCGTGGTGCGGCCGGAGGCTCGTATTCGTGAATGGCTCGCAACGCCTCCGCACAAGCGAAGACGAGTTCGACCGCACGGACCACGATGCTCCGGAAAATGTTCTTTACGGGCGGTCGCAAGCCCGCATCGACCGCCGCCTTGCGCGCCACCTCAGGCAGTTTGTCGAAATTCAAGTTGAACCTCGCCAGCGGCCCTACCAGATACGAACCTCTGCCTCGCACCACGGAGTGCAGGGCGTTCGAGTGTTTGACCTGTAACTCCACAAAGTGATCTTCGTATTCCGCGGCGTCGATATCCAGACCGCGATTCGACACCAGGCGTCCTTCGTTGAACGCATACTCGTCCGAATGACGAAGCGCGACGAACTCGTAGTCTTGCTCGAAGTTGGGGAACTGCAAACCAGCCGTCCAGCGCACGGTCTCCAGCGAGGCTTCGAGAGCCCATTCCAGATCGTCCACCAAATCGCGCAACTGTTGCTTGGTGGGTATCTTGTAAAAACCTCCGACCGCCGCGGAGATGGGATGGATCTCGCGTCCGCCAAGCAATTGCACAATCCGATTGCCAATCTTTTTCAGCCGGAGCGCTTTTTCCACCACGGCTCGGTGATCTCTCGCCATGGCGATCACGTCCTGGTAGCCGAGGAAATCGGGCGCGTGCAACATGTAGACATGCAGGGTATGACTCTCGATCCACTCGCCACAGTAAAAGAGACGACGAAGCAGGCGAACCGCAGGGTCGATCCGGACTCCCAGAGCCCGTTCGATCGCGTGCACTGCGCTCATCTGGTAAGCGATAGGACAGATGCCACAGATCCGCGCAGTGATGTCCGGAGCTTCGGAGAAGTGACGACCGCGGAGGAAGGCCTCAAAAAAACGGGGCGGCTCGTAGATCCTGAGCTGCACTTCGCCTACGCGTTCACCCACGAGTTTGATGTAAAGGGAACCCTCGCCTTCCACGCGGGCCAGCGTATCGACACGAATTGTTCTCGCTCCGCGTCCGGTCATGTCCGTTCACACTCCTCGCTGGCCTTGCGGAACTGCCACGCCCAGGCGTTGAATCCACGGAATGCACGTGCCACCTGACTATCCGTCTGTCCCAGAATCCGGAACTGGTTCGTCAATGAGGCGGTATTGGGGGTCTCCATGGGTCCGTAACAACCGTAGCAGCCACGGTCGTAGCTTGGGCACAGCGCTCCGCAACCCGCCTGAGTTACCGGGCCAAGGCAAGGGACCCCGCGGGCCACAGCAATACACACGTTGGCCCTGCGCTTACACTCGATGCACACACTATAAGAGGGAACATTCGGCTTGCGCCCGGCCAGCGTCGCGGTGATGAATTCTATGAGTTGGTATTTGTTGATCGGGCAACCGCGCAGTTCGAAATCGACTGGAACGTGCTGAGCTATCGGGGTCGAGAGCTTCAACGTGCTAATGAACTGCGGTGTGGCGTACACGACCCGGATGAACTCATCGACATCCTTCCAGTTACGCAAAGCCTGAATGCCGCCGGCAGTGGCACAGGCCCCAATCGTGATCAGAGACTTGCATTGCCTCCGCACTTCCTGGATACGCTGGGCATCTTGATACGTGGTAATCGACCCCTCGACCAGGCCGATGTCGTAGGGACCTTTCGACATCGCGCGCGTGGCTTCAGGAAAATAGGCAATATCCACTGCCCCAGCAACGCCGAGCAGTTCATCTTCCGCGTCGAGCAGGCTTAATTGACAGCCGTCACACGAAGCGAACTTGAAAACACCGATTCTGGGCTTGTGTTTGGACTTAGAGCTCATACTTCTCCAGTAAGTTCCGGATCTGCTCGTAGCGGAAAACTGGCCCGTCCTTGCAGATGAAATGTGGTCCATACTGGCAATGGCCACAAAAACCGACGGCACACTTCATGTTCCGTTCCATCGAAAGGTAGATATCGTCGCGGCTAAGTCCCTGTGTTTCCAGCTCCCGCGTGACGAAGCGCATCATGATCTCTGGCCCGCAGACCATCGCGACCGAACGAGTCGGCTGCAGCCGGGAGTACTTGAACAACGTTGTGACTACGCCGACGTGGCCCCGCCAGCTCAGGCCGCCATAGTCGACCGTGACGAGCACTTGGGTCTCGCGGTTGCGAGCCCATGTCGCCAGTTCCTTGCGATACAGCAAGTCGCGCGGGCTGCGCCCACCGTAAAGTATCACCAATCGCCCATAGTCTTTCCGATTCTGCAAGACCTGATAGATCAACGGTCGCAACGGCGCCAGGCCGATCCCGCCAGCCACCACGATGACGTCCCGCCCCCGTGCGGCCTCTAGCGGCCAGCCTGCCCCAAACGGACCTCGTACACCCACTCCGTCGCCCACTCCCCGGTTCACCAGCGAATGAGTAGCCTGCCCGACTGAACGCACCGTGTAGACCAAGCGGTCGTGCAACGATGGGTCGCCGCTGATCGAGATTGGCAACTCGCCGACTCCGAACAACCACAGCATGCTGAACTCTCCGGGCTGGAACATACTTCTGTTGACTGCGTTCTCGGGATCGAGCCTCAAGGTAAATGTGTCCGGCGTCTCCTTGGCCACCTCTCGCACCGAGTACGGCTGGGGAAGCATCGGGTCGGTTGTGATTGCTGTCGCCATGATCATCATTTGACTGCGTATACGTCGAGCAACTGCAAGCGTGTCGCCTCCAGCCGCTGCTCCATGATCTGGGCAAATCGCTTCAAAACCTCGTAGCCGAGATCGTGGTTCTCCTCGCACTTCGTTCGCAAACACTTTCCGTCGAGGCCGATGGCGCGCACGTCATCGACAGCACGCGCGTGGAACTTCCATTGAAATGGTGGCAACAGCCACGACCACCCCAGGATTTCCCCCATGCTCAAGGTCGAAATGATAATCGGCTTGTGCTGAGGCGCAAGAACCTCCACGGCCACCTTCCCTTCCCGAATCAGGTAGAAGGTGTTTGCCGGGTCTCCCTCCTTGAGGATGTAGGCGCCTGCTTTGAACCGCACGTTAGCGGCACAGCTCACCATCAGATTCGTGAAACCACAGTCAAGACCGGCGAAGAAAGGATGCTCGGTAATGATGCGCTCAAGGGTTTCCATTCTTTCCTCCTTCCCGTATAGCGGCAACCTCTTCGGTGATATCGATCCCCACCGGGCACCAGGTAATGCAACGGCCGCAGCCAACACATCCCGAACTACCGAATTGGTCGATCCACGAAGCCAGTTTGTGCGTCATCCACTGCCGGTAGCGCGACTGCGTGGAGGTCCGGACGCTTCCCCCGTGGATATAAGAAAAACTCTGTGTGAAGCAGGAATCCCACCGTCGCCAACGCTCGGCGTGGTCACCGGTTACGTCGCTCACATCTTCCACGGTGGTGCAGAAGCACGTCGGGCAGACCATGGTGCAATTGGCGCAGGTCAGGCAGCGTCCGGCAACGTTACCCCAGCGCGGATGCTCGAAGTTCTGGTAGAGAAGCTCTTTGATCCCTGCGGTGTCGATGCTACGTACTTGCTCACCTGCCGCTGCTGCCACGGCCGCGTCTGCTTCTTTAGAGTCCTGTTCGGTGGCCGGAGCCGTCGGCAGTTCGGCGAACACCTCGGCGCCACGATTGCTCCTTGCCCATGCGACGAAGCGGTGCCCCCCCTTTGACCCGACCAATTCCGTAAGCACCAGGTCCGCACTTTGCACCCACGGCCCGGTTCCCATCGACGCGCAAAAACACGTGGCCGCCGACTGCGTGCATTGCACCGCGATGGTGAACGCGCCCGCCCGGCGCCCCTCGTAGATAGGATCGCGATACTTGTCGTCGAGCAGCACACGGTCTTGCACCGCAATGGCGGCCAGTTCGCATGCCCGCACTCCCACAAATGCGAGGGGATGCCTGGGCTGCGCCTCATTGTTAAGAATTCGGAATGTGACGCCCTGGCGCTCAGCTGACCATAACCGCACGTCCGCCGTGTGCAGATACTTCTTCCAGCTCTGCGGTCCTACTGCATATCCAAAAAGAGTTCCGTCGTCGCGCCGCTTCAGACGGTAGCGTCCTGGCCCCTGCTCGTCAGTCCAGCCCGCAGGCAGATCCTTCGCCGACTCAACCTTGTCATAAACGATCGCCCCGTCACGCACCGTGGGCCCGATGACCTCGTAGCCCTTGCGTTTGAGCGCTTCAAGCAACTCCCCCATCTTACTTGCTTCTAGAACTCGATGCGCTTGCTCTGGCACACCATCACCCTGCAATACATCTCTCGATGCCAACAAGCCGTCGGCAACTACAAGGTCTCCCGCCCAAGCGGCCAACTGGGAGATCGCCGCTAGTGCTCTTCCGGAGATGCATGGCAACAGGAGCATTCTCAACCCTCGGCCACAAAAATTCCAGCCGTTTTCGCCTGTCACGAGCGATGTGAGAATCGCTATACCACCGACAACTACGCAAAGGTACTCCATCCGCCTATTCCGCCCACTACGGTCGTCCGTTTAGGCTGATGGGCATGCCCGCCTAGCGGCAAAGTCATGACGGTTTCAAGCAGCTGCTGGTGCACGCGATTTTCCAAAGGAACTCCTCTCATTCATTCCGCCTTTGCTGATTTGCATCGAAATCGGCTCTGTCAAGGAAAGTCCTCCCACAGCGGGTTTTGCCATCATGCCACTTCTCGGGGCACGAAGATGAGACCACCCCTCCCGCTCTGGTTGCCTTCGGTTTGAATCAGGCGCTGCTGCGGTCTACAATTCTGTCGTATCCAGCTTCCCACCTGGAGGCAATATGCCTCACTACGAGTTCTTCTGCCACGCCTGCAAGAAACTCTTCTCGAAGATCCTATCTCTCGTCGAATACGAGAAGGGCGAGGTCGTGTGCCCGCATTGCGGCAGCAAAAACGTCGAGCAGCGCTGGTCTGCCTTTACCGTCATCACGTCGAAAAAGAGCGCGTGAACGTGCGGGGGTGCACCTATGCGTTTCGACAAGTTTTCTTTCGGTTCCATCTGGATCGATGGCGTCACCCGCGACTACGACGTGGTGATTGACGGCGGTGAGATCCGCAAGCGCAACAAGAAACCGTCTAAAAAATTCCGCGACGAGTTTGGACATACTCCCCTATCCATCGAGGAGGACATACCCTGGAAATGCCGGCGGCTGGTAGTCGGCACCGGAGCGTATGGAAGGCTGCCGGTGATGAAAGAAGTGAAGCGTGAAGCGGAGCGCCGCAAAGTCGAATTGCTCGTGGTCCCAACGCCCCAAGCCATTGAAGCGTTGGAGCAGGGCGCCGAGGAAACGAATGTGATCCTCCACGTGACGTGCTGATCACGGTCAACTACAACGCTCTGTGCTGGGAGGGTGCCGAAAAAGATAAGAGCTGCGGCATTGGTTACGCTCTAGCCGCCAGCTCCTGCGAGGGAGTTGGCAGCGTGGATGCGTGCACCGTCGCAGTCCCTGATGCGATCACTGCTTTTGCAGTTCCAAACCCCAACTGCTCCTCGCAGAGTCAGTTGGTTTTTTCGGGTTTGGTGGCTCGACGAGTTGCTTCGCCGAGTGGATCACCCAGCTTACTTCGGATCGGTGAATGTTACTTGGACCAACCCTTTCAGCCGTCGACAATAGCTACCATCGCACCAGTGCGCCGGGTAGTCAATGCCGGTTTCTGGTGCATTCGCAAAATGGAAAAAGCGGGGGCGACGGCTATGCATCACACCGCCGGGTCAGAGACGATTTCTCGTCCGGTACGATGAACTTCGGTATGGCGGTGACGGTGGAGATGCACAACCATTGGTTACGAGGTTTACGCCAACGGAATAGACCGCAGAGAGTACAGTGGGGAGTAGCTTTACTTAGTGCTCCGCAACCATATCTCAGCTGTTATCAGAGAGAGATTGACACAGGCTTCACTCGCGTGAGCTTCGGATCGACATGATCCCTGCTTCCTACAAACCGAAAAAGAAGTTCATGCAGCTGGCCATCGCGGAGGCAAAGCGCGCCCGTGACCGAGGCGACTATCCCATTGGCGCGGTCATCACGCGCCTCATGGGTAGGCGCGAAGTGGTCATTGCCAGCGCCGGTAACCGAGTAAAAACTTCGGGGTCAAGCATCAAGCACGTGGAGTTGGAAACGCTCAAATACGTATCAAGCGGCTATGGCCGCTACCTGCCCGACTTCGTGCTCTACTCCACGCACGAGCCCTGCGCCATGTGCGCCGGCGCCTGCGTGTGGGCTAGAATTGGCGCGGTCGTCTACGGCGTCTCCCAAGAAGACATTGCCGCTTATGGCCGCAAGCGCGGTACGGAAGACTACAAGTGGCGAGCTTGCCTCATCCCCTGCCGGCTCGTTTTCGAGAAGGGCAATCACCGCATCCCCGTCACCGGCGGTTTTCTCCGACAAGAATGCCAAAAACTGTTCATTTACAGGGCTGCATAGTAAGGAAGCGGAAAAAACGCTGGAGCCGATGGAGTAGAGGTGGACGTTTCGAATTTTTGTGACGGAAAAGCTGATGGGGGTGGACGGTTTCTGTTCTGATGCGGGAATGGAACAGGAAATTGCCTTTGGGGTTTCGTACATGCTCACAGTGGGGGGGCGTCCTACGTTGCCGGAATCGTTGTAGTGGCTTAGCACACCAAATGGAGCATCATGGGCCTCGACACAAAGACTGTGGCTGAATTGCAAGAGATAGCCGCCAACCTACGTGAGTACATATGGCGCAATCCAAGCCATTTGTCATTTTACAAGGAAGAGTTGAAGGACGCGGAACAATGGATTGGGGAACGGCAGCACAAATCTGCGCCCTGATGCCAATCAATGAAAGCAGGTCCTGCCTTTGGGCGGGCGAAAAAAGGCCCGGGGGACTGCCGGGGGCCTTGCTTATTGCCTTGGTTGAGATTAGGCCGCGGCGGCCTTTACGCTCGTACCCGTGATCTCCGCTTCGGCGCGGAGCCAGTCTTCTATGTCGCGGCCGTCTTCCCGGCCGCGCTCGTCATAGATCTCATACGCGCGGCGGCGGATTTCTTCTTCGAGGTTTGGGTGCGATTCAGTAGCTATGTTTGCGGTTGGCTTTTGGGTCCGATCTTTTGGCATGGAGAACTCCTTTCTGACGTTCCGCGGGCGAGGCAGAGAAGACTCGCCTGGAGGACGATAGACCTTAACTTTGGGGACTCTTATAAAGCGAAAGCTACACCTGCTTCAGAGCAGGGTCAATTGCTCAAAATTGGTGCAGTTTGCTGACGGGGAAAATGACCTCGCATTGCACGAAGGCGGGCTGGCGTACACTCTGCGTATGGCAGTTTCAGTAGAGATGCATAACACCGGTGGTCCTGAGCTGCAGCGGGATGTGGTCGCGATCATCGAGCACGTGCTTTCGGATCGGCCTGGGGACTGGCGGGTTTTGATTGTCGGGTCACAGGCGAATGACCGGTGGGAGATGAAGATTTTCGGTCCCAAGGCATTCGAACGTTCTTATACTCTGGAAGGAGCTGCCGGGGAGCATGATCCGCAAAGGATAGCGACACTTGTTGCGAGGATCGTGCCGGGGAGGAAGCCTTGATCGAAAATTCGATTGCTGGTGGTTGTATTGGTGTGCGAGGCTGACGCTTGAGCGCTGGCAGCAGGAGTGTCGGCGGGTGGAGGAGTGCTTCTTGGCGACGTGGTAGACGCCGGGGTGCTGCAACTGCTCGGCATAGTTGCCCCGGAAATGGCTGGCGGGGATGCCTTCCGCTGTCATCAGGTCGCGGGTGAGATAGAACAGGAACGCCGGATGACTTCCGATCACGATCTCATGCGAGAGCACGGAAGCAGCTGCCACCTGGGCAATCTGCTGCCAGGCCTCGAGCGATCTAGGAGTCGAATAAAAGCGTCGCGACGCGATGCCGAACCAATTCCAGCGAAAAGAGACTAGCTCGGATTCTGTTGTTGCTTGTTCAGTTCGGCAAGGAAGGCGTGCCCGAGACGGTAATCCCCCAGATCAGTCAGGAGACCCTCGCCGAGATGATAGGCACAACCCGGTCGCGGGTCAGTTTTTTCATGAACAGGTTCAGAAAGTTGGGTTTCGTTGACTATGGCGAGAGCGGGCTGCAAGTTCATAGTTCACTTCTAAATATCGTTCTCCACGACTAGCTTCCGCGCCACAATCCCAAA
>Ga0224534_1000479_pt1 | contig 25492 bp, 19 predicted proteins | sample 714E12024metaG_FD_172012 | JGI IMG/M metagenome (GOLD analysis project Ga0224534, IMG submission 172012) | Peat soil microbial communities from Stordalen Mire, Sweden - 717 E1 20-24 | ecosystem: Environmental > Terrestrial > Soil > Wetlands > Peat | place: Sweden: Norrbotten County, Stordalen... | reverse complement strand
CGCCATGGATTCGTTTGCTATCGGACGCAATCCGTGGAACCAGCTCTCACTCACCGACTCGTCGGTTTCGCGCGAGCACTGCGTCATCGTCCGGCAAGGGGACGATTTTCTCATTCGCGATTTGGGCAGCTTCCACGGCACGCTGGTAAACGACGCGCGGGTAACCGAGCGCGCACTGGCGAACGGGGATACGATCCAGCTTGGAAGGAGCCGGCTGCGGTTTCTTACCGATGAGGAGATACTCTGCGAGGAGACCACCGCGGATATCCGCGTGACCCAGATCCCGGCCGGCCAGGCCGAGCTTCCCGCGGCGCTGGAGAATTCGCAAGATATGCAGACTTTGCTGCGCATCAGCATCATGCTGCACTCGTTTCACGCTTTGTATAAAATACGCAGATCGCCGGCCCGCAGCACGCTGGAGCGGCACCTGCTGGAGTTCATCTTCGAGGCGATTCCCGCAAGCCGCGGGGCGATCCTGCTGTACGAAGAGGACCTCAGCGATCCCTCGCTGCTGTCGGTGCGGAGCGATGCATCTGCGCCACACCGGCCCGTGGTCATCAACCGGACCTTGGTCCGGCGCGTGATCGAGGAACGTTGCGGACTCATCGTGGAGAGTGCGGTGAGTGCGGATGCGGAGCAGTCTGCCAGTGCCAGTCCGAGGAAGTCCGCGGCTTTGTTGTTAGCGCCGCTGCTGATCCGCGAGCAAGTGGGCGGGATCGTCTATCTGGAAGGCGCGGCTTTTCGGGAGCAGCATCTGCAACTGCTGGTGGCCATCACGCACATTGCTTCGATGGCGCTGGAGAACGCCTTCCACCTGGAATGGGTCGAGACGGAGAACGAGCGGCTGGAATCGGAACTTCATCCGGACCATCACATGATCGGCGACAGCCCTCGCCTGCGCGAGTTGCAGCGCAACATCCTGCGGGCGGCGCAGGCCAATTCCACGGTCCTGATCGTTGGCGAGACCGGCACAGGCAAGGAACTGGTGGCGCGCGCCATGCATCAGAACAGCCCGCGTGCGGGACAGCCGTTCATGGCGGTGAATTGCGCGGCGCTGGCCGAGAACCTGCTGGAGAGCGAACTGTTCGGCCACGAGAAGGGCTCCTTCACCGGAGCGCACGTCCAAAAGAAGGGACGGCTGGAGGTGGCCGCCGGCGGGACCGTGTTTCTGGACGAAATCGGCGAGATGCCGCTGCAGTTGCAGGTCAAGCTGCTGCGGGTGCTGCAGGAGCGGCAAATGGAGCGGGTGGGGGGCACGCAGCCGATCAAGCTGGATATCCGGCTGATTGCGGCCACCAACCGCAACCTGGAAGAGGAGGTACGCGCGGGACGGTTCCGGCAGGATCTTTATTATCGCCTCAACGTGGTGACCTTGAAGACGCCGGCGTTGCGCGAGCGCCAGTCGGATATACCGCTCCTGGCGACGCACTTTGCAAGGAAGTTCGGCGCGCAGTGCGGGCGGCGCATCAGCGGCATCTCGCCGGAGGCCGGGGCGTACCTGAAGCAATACGACTGGCCGGGCAACATTCGCGAGCTGGAGAACGCCCTGGAGCGCGCGGTGGTGCTGGGATCGAGCGACATTATTGAACTGGAAGACCTGCCGGAGAGTATTCGGGAGATTGCGCGGCCGGCGGAGGTGGCGGGGGCTCCGGGGTTGCAGGACGCCGTGGATCGGGCCAAGCGCGAGGCGATCGCGCAGGCGATGCAGCAAGCCAAGAACGATCACGCCGGGGCGGCCAAGCTGCTGGGGGTGCATCCGAATTATCTATATCGATTGATGCGGAATCTGGGGATGCGGTGATGTACTCCACGCCGGCGCGGTCAGGCGGCCTGGGAGGCCGCCGGGCTCCATAAAAAGGGCCCAACTGCTCACGCCCGCCCGCGCACTTCATCATTTCGGCGCGGAGTTCAAAATTCCCGGCTGATAGTGTTCCCGACGATGCCGGTTAATTGGCAACTTCGCGGTCCCGCCGAAAGGCGCCGGCGACAACACGTTTGCTGCGCCGTCCGCATTGGCGCGTTTGGATTTGGCTGGACGATAATGGCAAACAACGTCCTCCACAAGAGGCGGCTTTTCCGGTGGCGATCTGAGTGGCGGACCATCCAAGCGAGGCCGGTACTTCACTGACGAATCACCTTGGTAGATTAGCAGCGCCCAGGATCACTGCCAAGCCAAGCTGAAGTGCGGCGCTCCACTTCATACGATGTCTTCGCGGTCTTTATCCCATTTGACCGCGCGCCCCATGCGATAAGACTCAAGGGCCATCCGGCAGGCGATCGCGGAACGATACCCCAGTTCGAAGGGGCAGTTGGGCTGTTTGCGGCTGCGCACACAGTCGAAGAAGTTGTTCATGTGCGCCTGGGTGAGATGCTCATCGGAAGTCCCGGCGCTCCGCTTGGGGGTGGTAGGATGTTCGCCTTTACCTTGCGGCTCGTATGTGACGCTCTCGTCCTCGAAGCGGGTGACCGTGCCCTTGTTACCGAGCAATTCGTCGGTGGTCTCTCCGTAGTATCGGTTGCCGAACATCGAATTCCAACTGAAGAGTAGCGTACCGTGGTCCATGGCTACATCGTAAGTGTCCGGGACCTCCATCTCCGGGGAGAGATAGTTGCCTGCGCCCATCGTCACGGTGCGGGGGATATCCAGATCCATCGTCTTGTACCAGAAGATGACCTGGTGCACCATATTCTCGAACACGTTTCCGCCGGAATAGTCCCAGAAAAAGCGCCAGTGCATGTAACGGTTTGGATCGAATTCGCGATGCGGCCGGTCCCCTTCCCAGGCGATCCAGTCGACATGCTGCAGGTCGCAGTCGGCGGGGATCGGGCGGTTCCAGCCGCCGTCGCGCGAGTTTCGGTAATGATGGGTGTGGATGGCGGTGATCGTACCCATGCGGGCGGGTGTATGTAACTCGCGGACCTGGGCGACGGCCGGTCCGCTGGTGGCCTGCGAACCCACCTGCACGACACGGTTGGACCCTGTATACGCCTGTTTCATCTGCCGGGCGTGCTCCGGATTGAACGCCATGGTTTTCTCGACGTACACATCTTTGCCGGCCTCTATGGCCGCCACGAAGATTGGGGCGTGCTGATGATGCGGGGCCGCAATCAGAACCGCGTCGATCGATTTGTCATCCAGCAGGCGGCGGTACTCCTTGTAAGTCGCCGCGTTGGGCGCCAGACTCTTGGCGTGCTCCAGCCGGCGCGTGTACACATCGGCGACGGCCACCACTTCGGCATTCGGGCAATTCAAGGCTGCCCGGAAAATCTGCGTGCCGCGGTCACCGGCTCCGATGAGCCCGAACCGGACGCGGTCACTGACTTTCGGCGCGCCGGAGGCTGCGCCGGCGAGGCTGGCGGCCGAAACGGCCCCTCCAGCCAACTGGGTGACAAACTCGCGACGTGTGCTCACATTTACCTCCATTCCTCTCATTCACCATAGCGCTTTGCATCGCACTTCAGGCGAATCGAACCATCCCGCTCGGTCAGCCGCATCAACTCCAACCGGATCGCATCGAACGTGCCAGCCGGAGCGCGGTGTTGTCAATTCCGGCAAGAAACGGCGTTATCGCCGCAGGCGGCGACCAAGGGCTGGTTGCCGGGAGCCTTGCGCCACGCGGCTGCGGATCGCTAACGAACGAACGTTCTCCAATGGCGATTGGCCGCCGGTGAATACTGGAGCCCGTGCTAGCCAGTTCGCTGCGAGCGCCGCCGGAAGCGAGCCACCGATCACGAATCCGAAGTACCGCCGGCCGGCCATACCCGTCGTCGCCGGCGAGCCGATTCGATCCAGCGTCTCCAGCACGCATCCGGCTTCCATCGGCAGTTCGGCAGGCTCGTCTAACTCCGTTAGTCCCACCAGCGCTTCCGGCGAAGGCGCCACCTGCCGGTCCTCCAGGTTCTCCAGGTAGCGCGCCGCGGTCTCGGCTGTCAGGTTCAATAAAGCTCTCATCTTTTCGATGTTTAGCGTGTGACGCCGTAGTGTTTACGGGCGACTTGACGTTTACGTCGCCACGCCGTTCGCATGGGCATGTCCGACAGACCGGCTTCGCCGAAGGCGTGCGATCTGGCGCACTCACCTGTTATAGAGGCCGATGTGGGGCGGCCAATCTTGGCCGCAGCCGCCTTTTTAGGCGGCTCGGGCCGGCTGAAAGCCGCCCCCAGAGGGGACCCCGGGGCAAAATTGCCCGCCCCACAAGGGGTAAGTTGCTGTCACTGTATTATGCGAGCCTCAATAGTTCGACGTGGCGGTGGCCCAATAGCCGCGCTTGGCGCCGATTGCAGATTTGCTGTCTCGCACACGGACCGAAATGGCGCGGAACTTGCCATCCAAATTGGAATTGCTTGGGACATAAGCCAGCATATAGTATTCGCGGCCATCGGCGAATGCGCGCTGCAGGCCGGTCAGAATATTGTTGCTGTTTTGAAACGCCGTGCCACCGGTGGCGGCCGCGATTTCCGAAAGCGTTTGGCCTGCTTCAGTGGCATTGCTATTCATGGCGCTCATCACGGCTGGCTGCATGCGCGCGACGCCTCCGGAATTCGAAGCGTCAAAGTACGGAGAGGTGTATAGCCCGCGCGAGTCGATCGTGTAGATAGGGATGTTACTGTTTGCGGCAAGCTGTAGTACGGGTTCCATATCCGGCATGCGATCTACCCTGCGGAGTGAGGTGCCGGGAATTTCAGGAAAGTAGGCCGCCAATAACTCGAAGGCCAGTTGGCCCGGCACAAGCTGGAAGCCATCGGAGAACAGGATAATCGTCCGCCGGCCCGTGCCGCGTCGCAATTGTTCGATCAACGAGCGAAACTGAGTCAGAAAAGTGACGGTATATAGATGGTCCTGTTCGGCGATCTGGCTGGCTTCAGACGGCAATCGGCGCTTCAGCGCCGGGCATTCCGGATCATGGGCATCGCAAGCGGCGCGTGCCTCGTCGAGCAAGCGGCGGAACTCACGCAAATCGGCCTCTACGGAGCTTTTCCGGCTGCCCAGAAACAACTTTTGGAAATCCTTGCTCTCCACCGCATTCAGTACCGATTCGGGATCGGAGGTCGGGTTTTCGAGCACCTGCGTGGGCATTCCCACGGAAACGATGACGTACTGCGCATCGCCCGCTTGCTCGCTCCGGAACAGCTTCGAGAGGGCTTCGCGGACATAAACCAGGTTGGCAAACTCGGTGTGCAGGGCGTCAATGCAGACCAGGTAGGTGCGCCGGACGGGAACCTGCTTCGGCGGCGCCGTGGCAGACGTTGCAGCCATGGGCGGCTGGGAAGCGGCCGCGGCGGGAGCCGGCGGGCTGGAGACACCGGCGTTCTCGACGCTAAAGCCAGAGATTTTCTGCTCCACGCCGTCCTCGAACACGCGGAAGTCCGCCTGGGTCAGTCCCGTGACGTGATGTCCTTCTTTATCCCGCACCACCACCGGCACTAACACCTGCCGCACCTCGACTTTGATGGTCGCCTCCCCCGGCGCGGCGGCCGCCGGTGCAGCGTTCGCCGTGCGCTCTAACTGCTCGAACCGGGCTTTAATCCTTGCATTGCCGGGCGCCAGAGTGGCAGCGGTCTGGTACTCATCGAGGGCGGCCTTCCGATCGCCCGTCTTCTCCAGCGCTTGGGCAAGGTTGTAGTGTACGGTTGCATCCTTGGGCTGGAGCTGCACGCCTAGGCGAAGCTCGGCGATGGCATCCGCCACAGCTCCGCGTTTGAACAACAGGATGCCCAGGAAATTATGAGCTGGGCCGGAATCGGGGGCCAGCGTGACGGCCTCGCGCAGCTCCGCTTCCGCGCCGGCGAAGTCATTGGTGGCGCGCATCGCCGCCGCCAGATGGAAATGTGCTGCCGGTATCTTGGGATTAAAGCGCAGGGCCTCGTGCAAGGTTGAAATCGCTTCGCCGTGCTTATTGTCCTCGGCCAGCGAGATGCCCCGGTCCAGCATTTCCCATGCATTTTCCGCGGCGGGTGCCGTCCCCGGCGAGACGCCCGCGTGCTTCTCCTTCTGCGCCGCATTCGCCTCGTCATCGTACAAGAGGTAATCCGAGTAGCGATGCACGCTGTCCAGTTCCCCGCCAGCATAGCGGGCGTGAACCGCCACCGTGGCGGGCAGCCAAAACGTGCGTCCGAGGTAGGGGAAAGTCACCGGAACCAGCGAGATATCGGTCGTCAGGGTTTCGAGAGGAGAGTCTGCGAGCCGCCCTAAGAGGGCCGTTTGGAGGCGCACAATCCTGTAGGTTGCGGCATCTACCCAAACCACGCCCTGCAACGGGGCGTCGCGGCTGTCGGCGCTTTCGGGGCGCTGCGCGAACGCCACGATGAAGAAATCCGCGCCGGCCGCGGTCGAGCGGCCCAAGTAGCGGAAACGGGACCGCTCCCGGTTCTCCGGCAACAAGTAACGGATCGGATTGAAAAAGTGCCCCGTAACGAGAAAGTCACCGTCGGGAGGGTGCGCAAGGTCCCCCGTGGCCGGATCGAGGCGGAGCTCAGTGAACTGCTCCTGCGCAGCGTTGGGGACCCATTTCACCACGTAGCGGAAATCCTCGCGCCGGCTGATCCTGGCCATGTTGGTTTCGAAGCGCATCTCGTGGATCTGTTCGGCGGCGGAGACGTCTTCCAGCCTGGTAAGCATAGCGCGGAGGTTTTCGCCGGTGGTTTTGAGCAGGGCGTCGAGGCCATCCTGGTTTGAGTCGAACTTCGTGCCCGCCAGTTCGGGAACGGCGGCCAACAGTTCCGCGCTGTCGCAATCGATGAACAGCTTGCTTTCGGCGGGCTTGGCTGCCTGACCAGCCGCAACGCCACAGACAAGGAAACCCAGCGCTAAGGCATCACGCCACATGCACTTTTGATTGTCGCCTATCCGCTCGCATGCGTGCGGCCCCCGGCTGCCCAAATCGCCCGGATGGCTTGCAGAGTTCAATGCCTCCGCACACGCGCCTCTGAAGCGTTCTGCAAGAAGGAAAATGGAAGAAGCGGTCAAGGCCGCCGGGTAAATCGAGTCGAAGGCCGTCCCCGCCAGCCTACCGACTGCCCACTTCGAAACGACAGAATAGAGGGCGATAAGACGAATTAAGACCCGTGGCCCCGTGCCTGTGGGAACGCCAGACCACGTGGTGCCGACCACGCGGTCAGTTTCAACGTGAAGGTCTGCCTGTGCAGTACAATCGGGTGGGATGTTGAGCAGTCGGACGGTCGCGGTTTTCCTGCTGATGACGCCTCTGGTACCATCTGTCCTCGCTCAACGGTCAGAGTCGACCGCCAGTCTGTTACTTCGGTTTGACAACGAGCACGATCTCGCCGCGAAAGAGCACTTGCTCCTCACCGTGACCAATAAAGACGCGGGGGCGGGCCCACCGTTGCTCCGACTCGCGGAATCCACAACGAACTCCGACACTCGCTGGATGGCCATGCGCGGTATGGCGACTCTCCGCTACACAGATTGCGCTCCATTTCTTGAAGCATCCCTCAAGGACTCCGACGCACTGGTTCGATCCAATGCAGCACGAGCCTTGGGAGATCTCCGCATCGGGAACGCGTCCACCGCGTTGCTGGCCATGTTCGCCGCTGAGCAGGACCCAGAGGCGATTCAACAAGCATCTGCCGCACTCCAGATGCTTGACATCAAGGCAGCCGTGCCGCTCATCCGGGAAAAACTCCCTGTTTTCACAGGGCAGACTCGCGAGTGGCTGATTGGCGCATTAGGTATGCTCGGAAGCATTCGTGATGTGCCATTGATTGCCGGCTACCTTGACGACGACGTGAGTGGCATGGCGGCTACAGAAGCCATACGGGAGTTGGCCGGCGTAAGCTTCGGGCCGCTTTCGTTGAGCACGAACGGCGGTGTGAACGGCTACCCACCGCCGGAGACGCTCGCGGCACGAGCCTGGTGGAAGTCTCACAAGGTCGAGTGGCCGCACTGCGATGACTGCCATCCGAAGTCAAGCCGCTGAGGCCGGAGGCCACCCCAGCAACCCAATCAGGGCGCCGCGAACATCGGCGGCGGTTTGGCCGCTTTTCAGGTGATCGTCGATGGCCGGTTTTGGGTGTTCACCGAGTGAAAAGCCGGAGTTGTGCTAGCTTCGTAGGTGGAGCATCTTCGCTAAACATGAGGAGGACGCCCTCGATGTTTTCGAGACGGGACTTCGGAAGAGTGGCTTTTTTGCCTGTGTCCACAATGCTGGCCAAAAGAATCGATTCCGCCTTCCACGGCGTGCAGTTTGGGCTCCAGAGTTACATATTCAGCGGCATTGGCTTGCCGCATGATGGCATCCTCGACCTTGTGATCCAGTCCATGGTCGAATGCGGTCTGGGCGAATGCGACCTGTTCGCGCCGCTGGTCGAGCCCGCTCCCTTGTGGGAACGCATACGGGCCGGCGCTCCTGCGCGACCCGGAGAGCAAGTTCCGGCGCAAGCCGCTGCCGCGAGAGCCCAGGCGCGCGAAGAACTCGCCAAATGGCGTATGACCGTGTCGCTCGACCATTTCCGGGCAATCCGAAACAAGTTCGACGCCGCAGGGATTGCCATCCACGGTCTTAGCGCATTCCCCGGTTCCACCGCAGAGGAACTTACCCGGACCTTCGATATCGCCGAGGTTCTGGGCGCCCGCGTCGTCACCCTCGGCGTCACGCTCCCAGCGGCGATGCGGGTGGCACCCTTGGCCGAAAGGCGGGACTTCATCGTTGGTATTCAAGGACAACCAGATCTGAGCATTACCGATCCGGATGTTATCTCCAAGCCGGGCCAGTATGACAAAGCGCTATCGCTTTCCAGAAGTTATCGGATCAGCTTCGATATCGGCGACGCCACCGGTGGCGGCTATGACTCGCTCGCGTTCGTCAAGGATCGCCTCGATCGCATCGCCGTGATCTATCTCAAGGACCGGCGGAAAGACCGGGTGAGCGTCCCGTGGGGCGAAGGCGATACCCCCATCAAAGAGATTCTCCGGCTCGTAAGAGACAGCAAATACCCAATCCGCTGCTACATCGATTGCGATTACAAGACCACCGACCGGCCGGCTGATGTGAAGCGGTCCTTCGGCTATGCAAAAGCAGCGCTGGCCTAGTGGGCTTCGTGCGCTAACCCCTGTCGCCGGGCGGAATCGAACACCGCCTGGAGGGCTTTATCAATCTCGGCCGAGGCGCGAGTCTGCGTCTGGTTGACCTCGCCTTGCTCTTGATTGACCACCGCTTGCCTCTGATTCACCTTATCCTGCTCGGCGTTCACGGCATGCTGTTTGCCATTGACCTCCGACTGGAGCTGGTTCACGCGGGACTGCTCTTCGCCACCCCGGTTCACCAGATTCTGTTGCCGGTTGACTTCGGCCTGCGCGCGATTCACGTCCGCCTGATGGCTGTCGACTCCATCTTGCAGGCGATTCACCTCCGATTGGTGACGATTCACCTCGGCTTGCCGGCTGTTGACCTCGCGCTGGGGGGCCATGGCGGCGTCGAATTGGGCCAGGATGCGGGCGTCGGTCACGATGTAGTCGCGGCCATCCTGCCGGAACCAAGCAAAGTGGGAGCCGTATTTGGATCGCCACTCTTTGAAACGCGGCTCGTCGCGGCTATCCCAGGAGCCACTCATGTCGTTCCCTGAAACGATCAGGTAGCGGGTGACGCTGGTGTCACCATGTGTGGGCGCTGCCGGCGCTTGCGGCGCCAACGGCGCGGCGGGGGACGTGGGCGCCATGGGAGCCTGAGCGGCTGCCACGACTATAACTGCCACTCCTAGCAGGAGAATGGCGGCGAAACCGTTGTGCGTCAAGCCGCGCGTGGTTGCGGTTCCATCCGGAATCCGATGAATGCGGTCGTTTGCTTCTCCGTATCGAGCCATGGCTACTACCTCCCCAGTGCGGCTGCAACAGGTTGGACGATTGGAACGGAGACCGGTTAGCCTGCCGCGCCGGTAGCGTGGCCATCTTCGGCTGGCGCAACTTGCAGACCGACCGGCAGCGGTACCCCGGAGTTACGGGGAAACTATTCAGCGGCTCGCCACAGCAGCGTCTTCCGCGGGGTAGTCAAACCTGTGCGGAATGAACTCTCCCGGCGGGTGCGCGCGCGCCCAATCAATGGTGCGGTGAATGGCTTCGTCGAGCGGTACTGGCTCCTTGTAACCGAGTTCCCGGCGGATAAGGGTTGAATCCGCTTCCCAATGCTGTGCGCTGTTGCCCGGCGCCACCAAGTGCGGCGGTATGCGTTCCTTAGGTAGCGTGATGAATTCGCCGTCCCAACCGGTTGCCGCCGCGATCTTGCCTGCCCAATCGAGTTCCGAAAATGCCGGCGTTTCTGCGACGTTGTAGACGCGGCCGGCGGCGCGCTCGGAAACTGCGGCCAATGCCAGCGCTGCCGCTACGTTCTCGACGTATCCTCGTGGCGAGCGCCATGCGGCCCAGCCTTCTTCAAACAGGATACGGCGCCGGCCATCGTCGATTCGCTTAAGCACCGGGTGGAATCGGCACAGGTGATCGCCAGGACCATAGATCATCGGCAGCCGGAGCACTGTACCGGGTAGCTCGGGGTCTCCCAAGACAGCGCGTTCGACAGGAATCTTGTCGTACTCTTCGTCAATCCAGCCGAAGAGTTTTTGCAGCATTTTCACCTGTGCGGGCGGATACGTCTGCAACTTAGTCCGAAGGGGTGAATCCTCGGTCAGCGGCACTGGCTCCAGCGGACCCTCCTCGCTGCCGTGCAACACCCCGCAGGCCCGATACACATCGATGCTGCTTGCCACCACCACACGTCCTGCGATGCCGCGGAATGCTCCCATCAACGACTTCGCCTGGACGCCTGAGCTGAGAATCAGGTCGATGACCACATCCGCTTTAGGGCGAATCGCAGCCAAATCCCGGCGCTCGCCCAAGATCGACTCGGCGGGCAGATCGGCTGGCGTGCTGCCGCGGTGAAAAACGGCCAGCGAGTGGCCCATCTGGGAGAGCACACGCACGAGGTGGGGACCAATGAAGCCGGTCCCGCCAATAACGAGAATCCTCACACCACCAGATTACTTCAGCCAGAAGTCGCGCAAGCATGGCGCGGTTGTGCCAGTCCACGTCCAGAAGCAGAAAAGCCCGCCGCGCGCGCGGGCTGGGCGGATAGAAACAATTGGACCTTTTGTCCGTCGTGGAACGTAATTAGATGCAAGACCCGTTGGGGGTCGCTCAGGGGCGTGAGGTTCATATCGTGGGATCAATCGCAAATCAGCTCAAACACCTATTGCGCAGACTGCTCCGGTCACCGATGTTCACGGTGGTCACGCTGGGCACCGTTGGCATTGGAGTCGGCGCCAACACCGCGATCTTCAGCGTCATCAATGGCATTTTGCTGAAGCCCCTGCCCTATCCCGATTCCGAACGGCTGGTAAGTGTCTGGCAGTCGGCGCCCGGCATCGGCATTCAGGATATGAATGCGTCGCCATCGGACTACTTCACCTTTCGGGAGGAGAACCGCACGTTCCAGCAGTTCGGTCTCTGGAGCGGGGGCAGCGTAAGCGTTACCGGGCTTGCAGCGCCTGAGCAGGTGCAGAGCCTTATGGTTACCGACGGTACGCTGAATGCTCTGGGCATCCAGCCAGTTGCGGGACGCTGGTTCAACGCCAGAGACGACAGCTCCGGCAGTCCGCAGACAGCCGTCTTAACGTACGGATATTGGCAGCGCAGATTTGGCGGCGAGGCTTCCGCGATTGGGCGCCAAATTCGCGTGGACGGGGAGTCCAAGGAAATCATTGGCGTGATGCCGCAAAACTTCCGGTTCCTCGATCAAAAACCCGATGTGATCCTCCCCTTCCAATTCGACCGCGGCAAAACCACTCTCGGAAACTTCAGTTACCAGGCCATTGCGAGACTGAAACCGGGCGCTACCATAACGCAGGCCAATGCCGATGTCGCGCGGATGATCCCGATGGTGAATACGAAATTCCCTCCGCCACCCGGCTTCAGCGCAAAGATTTTCGAATCCGTGCGAATTCTGCCCAGTGTGCGTCCGCTGAAGCGAGACGTGGTCGGCGATCTGGGCAAAGTGTTGTGGGTGCTGATGGGAAGCATCGGCGTGGTGCTCCTGATCGCCTGCGCGAACGTGGCGAATCTGCTTCTGGTACGGGCCGAAGCACGCCAGCACGAACTTGCAATTCGCGTAGCTCTGGGCGCCGGCTCGGCGCAGATCGGCCGGGAGTTTCTCATGGAAAGCATGCTTCTAGGCTTGACCGGTGGAGTCGTCGGGCTGGGCCTGGCGTATGCGGCGCTGCGGCTTCTGGCGGCCATTGCCCCGGCGTCTCTGCCCCGTCTCGAAAACATCACCATCGATCCGCTGGTGCTGATGTTCACGCTGGCCATCTCGCTTGCAGCCGGCTTGCTGTTTGGACTCATGCCCGTCTTCAAATACGCGGGCGCTAGCGTGACGGCAACGCTGCGCGCCGGAGGACGAACGTTGAGCCAGAGCCGGGAGGCGCATCGCGCGCGGAATACTCTGGTGGTGCTGCAAATGGCTCTGGCCGTGGTGCTGCTGATCGGCTCCGGCCTGATGATCCGCACCTTTCAAGCTCTCCGGCAGGTCCAACCCGGATTCGGGCATCCCCAGGAACTGCAGACCATGGCAGTCTTCCTCCCGGAGGCGCACCTGAAAGAACCGGAGCGGGTCATTCGAATGTTCCAGGAGATCCAGCGAAAAATCTCGGAGATTCCCGGTGTTCGCACGGTAGCGTTTGCGAACGCTGTCCCCACCGACGGAAATAACAGCACCGATCTGCTGTACGCCGAGGACCGAACCTACAGGGAGGGCGAGTTTCCGCCGCTCCGCCGGTTCAAGTTCGTCGCGCCGGGCTTTTTCCAGACGATGGAGACCCGGCTGATCGCGGGACGGGATTTTACATGGACAGACATCTACGGCCGGAGGAACGTGGCTGTGGTCTCGGAGAACATGGCGCGCGAGCTTTGGCGCAATCCGGCTGGGGCGCTCGGCAAGCGCATCCGCGAGGGCATGAACGACCCCTGGCGCGAGGTGATCGGCGTGGTTCAGGATGTACATCTCGACGGTGCCGATCAGAAAGCGCCCGCAACTGTGTATTGGCCAGTAATGATGGACAATTTCTGGGGCAACCCAGTCTTCGTGCAGCGCCGGGCGGTGTTCGCCATCCGCGGCAGCCGGGCTGGCTCCCAGAACTTTCTCAAGGAGGTCCGCCAGGCCGTCTGGTCCGTGGATGCCGATCTACCGCTGGAGGCCATTCGCACCATGCAGGAGGTCTACCGCGGATCGATGGCGCGGAGTTCCTTTACGCTGGTGATGCTGGCCATCGCCGGTGGCATGGCGCTTTTGCTCGGCATCGTGGGGATCTACGGTGTCATTTCGTATTCGGTCTCGCAGCGGACCAGGGAGATCGGCATTCGCATCGCGCTCGGGGCGCGGGAAACCGCGCTGACGGCCATGATCGTTCGCCAGGGCGTGTTGCTGGCGTCGGCCGGCGTGGCGTTAGGCATGGCGGCGGCTGCCGGGCTGACTCGCATTATGGCCTCATTTCTGTTTGCGGTGAGCCCCGTCGATCCGGTTACGTATTGCGCCGTGGCGGCCGGCTTGCTTGCGGTAGCCGCGGCCGCCAGCTATTTGCCGGCGTACAGAGCGGCAGCCGTTAACCCCGTTGAAGCTTTGCGCACGGATTAAGTTGGCGTGGGGGGGCAGACCTCCGCATCGGAGCGGGGCCGAGATCTTAAGTTGCTCGTTTGGACTATGCACATCCACGATATGCGGCCCGAACGAGATCATCTGCATGCCCGGATGCTTCTAGCCGATCACACCGCACTCCAACCCGGCGTACGTGGCTACTGGTTCTGGCGTCGTTCCCAGGATCTCCAGATGCACCGCCTGCGACTTGCGCACGATGTCGCTGGTCGGTTCGGGCTTCCATTCTGGGTAGCCGCCGGCGTGCTCCTACGTCAAAGCCTGCCAGTCGTCTGTTCTAAACCCCAGCTATTCGCCCACGAGGCCATCGTACGCAGTCTCCGCCTGGATGCCAATCCACCGGAAAGGTTCGTTCGGAATATACGGCGGCTTCCGATTGACGAACGAAAACTCACGCCATGGCTGTTGCCGGCCGGCCTCCAGGTCCGCGATGATCCTGCCAAAAAGAAACGTCAGGTTCACGCCGTGGCCGCAATATCCCAGCCCATAGTAGATATTCTGCTGTTTCCCGGTGACCCCAACCAAGGGCGCCCAATCCAGCGTCATATCGACCATCCCGTTCCACGCCGTCTCAAATTCGATGCTCCGCAACGCTGGATACAGTGTGGCCAGTTCCTTGCGCAGGAGGCCAACAGCCTTCGCATCCGGCCTCCCTGCAACCCCGTCATTCCAGGCATACGCCGCTGAACCGCCTCCGATGTGAATCCGATTATCCGGCGTCAGCCCCAGATAATAGACCAACGTTCGCGAGTCATTGAAAGGCATCCTGCTTCGCCACCCGATCGAAGCCAATTCCGTGTCGCTTAATGGGCGCGTGGCAGCGACATAGTTGTAAACCGGAGCGATCGCATTGCGGAAGTAGCCCAGCTTGGAAGTGAATGCGTTCGTGGCAAGCACCAGCGATCTGGCCTTCACGGTTTGTCCGCCCGCCATGTGGAGGCGGTTCATCGGTCCCTCTTCCACTCTTAGGACCGGGCTGTCTTCGTAAATCTTCACGCCGGCAGCCTCAGCCGCAAGTTTTAGGACATGGGCCAGTTTGATCGGGTGGACGTGCCCGGCGTTCGGGTCAAATACTGACGCCGTATAAGCGCGCGTGCCAATGACCTCTGCTGTCCGGTCACGATCAAGGTACTTCACGGGTATTCCCAGCCCGCGAACGCTCTCCAAATACGCTCGCCCGTGTTCAGCCTCTTCCTGGGTTTCGAACGTCTGCAGTGCGCCAACAGGTTCCACCGCTCCCTCGATTCTGGATGCCGCCGCAAGCGCTATCAGACTCTTCATGCTCTCGACCGTGAGATCGTAGATCCGCTTGTGTACGTTAGGAGGAGAGCCCAGATGCAGATACTCGTTGGCCACATTCGGCAGCAGCATTCCTCCATTCCGGCCGGATGCCCCGTTCCCCACGCTGCGCGCCTCCAAGACCGCTACTCGCTTGCTGGGCGCCACTTTCCCGATGTGATACGCCGCCGAGAGGCCCGTGTAACCAGCTCCGATCACCGCCACGTCCACATCGAGATCCGTTGTCAGAGGAGGGTTGTGCGGTGGTTGGAGCCGCATCCAGAGACTATGATTGAGATCCCATACTGGCCGCTCCGGAAACAAGGCTGGTGAGATTTCATTGAAACCCCAAGCTCCAAGCACAGTCCCCACTCCCGCAGCGAGTCCCCTTCGCAGCAGAGTCCTTCGATCCATGCGGCCTCCCGAGTGCCTATTGTATGAAATCCCTGAGGAAGGCGTTGTCCTCTTCGTCGTGTAGATCCGTCGTGTCGCCGATGACCGTCCGATAGCGAAATGGGGGACCAAGAGAGACAGGATGCCCCATCCAGTTCGCCGGGTCCGTCCAGAGAACCGGCCTATCTCCCATCGCCTTCGTGAGATCATTCAAGTCCCAATGAAGCGCAAAACCCGGAATCACGGCATCAAACAGGTCGGTGTTCATGGAGTTCTCCAGGGAGGCCCGCAGACTATACGGTGTGCGATCGAGCCAGACCTTACTGATTCGGGGATCAGCCGCCGCCGCCAGCAGAAGCCAGATTCCTTTGAATCAAACTGGCTCGTCGTCGCTGTGCCTCGCGACGCGCGTCTCCCCGGCCGACGAAGTGGCCAGCAGGCGGGAATTGCTTGCCGCATCCGGTATCGGCGTTAGAAAAGGTATTTAAGGCCGAATTGGATCAGCCGTGGCGCCACGGCGGTCTGCGTGATCACGCCAAAAGTCGCCATCCCGAGCGTGGTCCCTGGGTTGGCGAATTGCGGGTGATTCATGGCGTTGTAGAATTCCGCGCGGAAGGCGAGTTCGGCTCCCTCGCGCAGTCCGCCCACTCGCCAGCGCTTGCCGAGCGAGAAGTCGGAGTTCACTTGCCGCGGTCCATTCAGAATGCTCTGGCCCGCGGTGCCATAACCCGCCGAGCCGTCCGATCCCAGCACCACGGGCGCGCAGATCGCCGACAGGTTAATCCACTGGTTCAGGCGCGCCGAGACGCTGCCACTGGTTGCGAGCGACGCATAGGTCGCACCGGGGCACATGCTGATGGTCGACGTGGCGGCGCGCCCGTACACCGTCCCGCCATTCGGATCGGTGAGCGTCATCGGCAGGCCGCTCTGCAGCAGCACAATGCCGGTCAGCGACCAGCCCTGCGTCAAGGCGCGCGCGAGACGCGTGGGGCCGCCTGGTATGGGCAGTTGGTAGTCGAAGTTCGCGATCAGCCGGTCGGTGCGGTCGTACGCGGCGCGCGACTTGCTCGCCATCAGGTCGTATTGATCGTTCAGCACGGTCACATCGTTCTCGGACTTCGAGAGCGTGTAGGCGGCCTGCAGCGTCAGTCCCTTGGACATCTGTTTGCGCAGTGTGGCCTGCATGCTGTGGTACCAGGATGTGCCGGTGAACTCGCTGGTAAGCAGCGCGGTCTGCGTCTCGCCGAGCACCGGAACGCGCTGCGGCGCGTTGGCCGACGTGTTGGTTACGATGCAGTCCGACGCTACGCCGTCATAACCGCAGTTCACCGGTTGCGCGGCGCTCGCCAGCAGCGGCTGGTTCAGGCCGCGCGAGAGCAGCAAATGGTCGCCATGCGAGCCCACATAACCCACATCCAGCGAAAGGTCGCCTGCCAGGCGGATCTTGGTGGTGAGATTCCACTGCTGGAGCCGCGGGATTTGGTACAACGGACCGGCGATGCGGTCGGAGAGCTGCGAGGTGGGTGTACGCGGCACGTAGCCGAGCGTGGTGGTGGGAAACGGCTTGGCGAAGGTGGAGAAATTGTTGCTCGAATCGGCGTTGGTGAATCCTTGCGCGAATGGCACGGAGGTGAACGGCGGCGCGGTGGAGGCGTTAGCGCTGTAGGGCGGATTCTGGTAAAACCAGCCGTAAGCGCCGCCCACCACCAGACGCCCGCTCGACCCGAACGGCTGTGAGGCGAAACCCAGTCGCGGCGCGAATTTGTCCAGCGGCGTGCCGTTGTCATAGAAGCTCTTCGACGAGCGCACCACCACGCCGGCGGGCGGCGGTCCAAACGCGCGGCCGGTGTACGGATCGATCAACTGCGCATTGTAATTCGCCGCCACGGTATTGCCGGCGAGGGTGCCCCCGGCGGGCGGAATTGCCGTCTGGCTCAGCAGCGCAAGCGAGGCATTGCCGATCGTGCCGGATTCATCGAGCGAGGGTCCGATGTATTCCCAACGCAGCCCGAGGTTGGCCGAGAATCTCGCGCTCACCTTGATATCGTCCTGCACGAAGCCCGCGCCATAGTAGCGGCGATAACGATACTGCACCTCGCCATTGGGGCCGACGCCTTCGTTGGCCTGCACCGACTCGACGTTGCTGAGGCCGCTGGGGCTCAGATTCCCGGCGGCGCTCAGTCCCACCAGAAAATCCTCAAAAGTCTGGAAGACGATCTTGCCGCGGGCGCCGCCGGTGTCCGACCGGCCGTTGTACTGGTCCAGGAAAAACCCGCCGCCGCGCAGCCGCTGGTTGCCGTGGACCCACGAAACATTGTCGCCCCACGAGTAGGTGCGGGTCTCGAAGTGGTTGTCGTTGGGGTCCGAGCCGAAGAGACGGAACGAGCCCATGGGGCCCAGAACGGTGATCTCAGGCGGCTCCGGGAAAAGCGGATCGACCGGCGTCATTCCCACCGCGGAGGCGCTCGGCATGCCGACGGCGTGTGTGTCGGTGCGATTGCGTGTGAACGTCATCACCGCCTCGTTCACCGCATTCGCACTCACTTGTGTGGTCAGCCGCAGACTGGTCGCCACGTCGGTGGCTGCCAGTGCCTGCGGCGCTCCAAAGCCCGGAACGATGGGAGCGCCCGGATAGCCGCCCGGCGAGCCGAAGGTGCGCAACTGGTCCACAGTAGCCGTGAACAAGCGCGCCGAGAGCGTGTTCCGCGGCGACATCATGTAGTCGCCGTTACCCAGGTAGTGATTCTCGTCGTAAGTGGAAGGCAGGCTGTACGAGGAAAACCCCAGCCCGGCATCCGGTCCGCTTGCGATGATCGTCTGCGGAGAAGGAATCAGGTAGCGGCCCGCGCTGTCCTTCATCTGCAGCAGGCGCAGCGCCACCGGATTGATCGCCGCGGTGGTGGCGGTGTTCTGGTTGTTGCAGTCGAGCTGCTTGCCGCCGGCATAGGTCTGGTAGTTCGAGTTGCCGGGCTGATTGCCAGGGCAGAATTGCGCCGCCAGCGCCGCCGCCGAGCGGTCGCCGGTCAGCGCGGGGAGAATGGGGTCTGAGACGGATGTGGGGTCCAGCCCGTTCACCTGCCGCGTGCCCTGATAGGCGGCGAAGAAGAACAGCTTGTTGCGTATCGCCGGGCCGCCGGCGGTGACTCCGAACTGGTTCTGCTTCAAGTGGGATTTTGGCTGTCCGGCGGTGTTGCGGAAGAATGCATTGGCGTTAAAGATGTCGTTGCGCACAAACTCCCACAGGTCGCCGTGGAAGCTGTTCTCTCCGCGTTTGGTCATCAGGTTGGTGTTGGGAACCATGGCGCCGAACATGGCATCGTTTTGCGACGTCTGGATCTTGAACTGGGAGATGGCGTCGGGATTCGGCACCGTGCTGGGGGCGTAGGCGCCGTCTACGGTATAGCCGCCCGCGGTGGTGTTGCCGTTCACGTTGACGCTGGGCGTGCCGCGCCCCAGCGTGCCGGCGTTGTTCACGCTGGCAACCGAACCCGACGACATCGACAGCACCTGGGTGAAGTTGCGCGTGTTGAGCGGCACCGCGGTGATGGTCTTCTGATCGACCAGCGTGCCGGTGGACGGCGTTACGGCGCGCACATGGCACGGACATTCGACCGTGATGCCCGCGTCGCCGGGTTCCAGCACCGCTTCGAGCACCGCAACTTCCGAGGCATTCAGCGTCAACTGCGCCAGCCGCGCGCTTTTGAAGCCCGCGCGCCGCAATTCCACCTGATAAAGCCCTGGCGGCAGCAGCGAAAAACGGAATGCGCCGGCGGCGTCCGCAGTCGCCGCGTAGCGTTCGTCCGTCGCCGCGTTCCGGAGCGTGACCGTGGCCTCCGCGACCTGCCGTCCGGATGTGTCCGTTACGGACCCTTCCAGCGCGCCAGCCGAGGCCGACTGTCCGCGAGCCGATACGGCGGCCACGGCAAACAGAAGGAGGGCAATGACTGGCCGGCAAGGGGACACGCGTGTAGACTCCGAGTGCGAAAACAGATTCTATCACCTGAACCTCCGATTTCCGTTGGTTCCCGCTAGACGTGGCGCTTAACGGTTTTGGGGAAAACCGCTCCCTCACGGTCGCGGCTCGGCAACAGTCGCATTGATTTCGCAGGGCTTACCGAGCCGCGACTGGGGCAGACGATCAGCTTATGTCGTCTGCCAGCGGCGGCAGACCACGAAAGACGATGGTCTGCCCCACCAAAGTGAACAGTATTGCCGCTAGACGTGGACGCCGGAATGGCACGCCGGACAGCAACTCTCGCAAAACTTGCCCGCTACCAACCTGGTCGGGACGTGCAGGCGCGGCGTTTCCACGACGCATTTCGAGCACTTGCCGGGAAATCGCGTTTTGAAACAGTCGGCCGGTCCCAGCGGCCGTTCCGTCCTGGCAGTCTCGATTTGTCCGGGGTGTCGTTTCATGTTGGCGCCGGCAGGCGCAGTTGCGGCGAGCCGCACAAGCGGTTGCAGGTATGCTCAGGATACATCTGAGAGAACGATTCGGCTAGGTATTCTCCTGCGGCAGAAACGCTGCCAAAGGACTCCCCGGCGTGCAAGTCCTGGTCCCATTGCCGGGCCATCGCCTTGCCCGTTGTTAACCGCGTGGCCCTCGCATAGACCGGCCCGTCTTTGGTGAAGTGGATGTAGTTCACCGGCTCAATTCCCTCCAGCCGGCCGCGGCACTGGCCGCAAACCAGCAAGTGTTCTTCGACCGCGCAAAGGCTGGATTCCGGCAGGCTGTCGAGTGAGTATTCTTCGAGCGCTCTATCGGAGAGATGCCCTTGGGCGATGTTCTGAGCGGCAGGCCATTCCGAAGATCTCAAGAGCACCGCCGGCCTGGGTCTGTAGGTAAGCGCTAGTTTGATAACCACCGGTTGCGGCCGTCCTGTCCGTCATACTGCCTATCGGTAGAACAGGACGGGGAGTGTAGTGCGTCTGTGATCGCCGGGCAACTCGCGCCAGGCGGATCTCAGGCCTCCGCGGCCTTCCCCTTCTTTACTTCGATGCCGGCCATTCCCTCGATGAAAGTCACGATGGCCGAGTGATCGAGATCCCCTTTGCCCTCGTTCATCAGGGACATAAGCATCTGTTGCACCAGGCTGGTGAGCGGCAGCCCCACCTTCAACGACTCGCCCGCCAGCAGCGCGTTGCGCAGGTCCTTCTGATGAAGCCGGATGCGGAAGCCCGGTTTGAAGTTGCGCGCGATCACCATGGGCGCCTTGGCGTTCAGGACGGTGCTGCCCGCAAGGCCTCCTTTCACGGCATTAAACACCACCTCCGGGTCGAGGCCCGCGCGCGTGGCCAGCACCAGCGCTTCGCCCATGGCCGCGATGTTGCAAGCCACCATGATTTGATTGGCCAGCTTGGTCACATTGCCGGCGCCCACCGGACCGGTCAAGGTCACGCTCGACCCCATCTGTTGCAGAACCGGCAAGACCTTTTCGAAGACCTCCGCTTTGCCGCCGGCCATGATGGCGAGCGTCCCATCGACGGCTTTCGGCTCACCGCCGCTCACCGGCGCATCCAGAAACTCCACCTGTTTTTCGGCGCAAGCCGCGGCCACCTTCTGCGAAACCATGGGGCTGATCGAACTCATGTCCACCACGATGGAACCCTGGCGCGCGCCCTCGAGCACGCCGCCAGCGCCTAGGACCGCGCTTTCCACGTCCGGCCCATCGGGCAGCATGGTGACGATCACATCCGACCGGGCGGCCGTATCGCGGCGCGACTCGCCGCGGGCCGCGCCCGCTTCCACCAATTCCGCAACGGGACCTGGAAGAATATCGTAGACCACCAACCGATGGCCCGCCTTCAGAAGATTCCGGCACATGGGCTTGCCCATGATGCCCAGTCCGATGAATCCGATTTGAGACATAAGCAGCTTCCTTTAGACTATTCGATGTCGATCGTCACCACGTTTGATGTCACATTAAAGGAACAAGTAGAGGCCACGCCCGGTGTCGTTCCCGTCAGCGTCACGCTCAGGTTCACCATCCCGCTCCCTGCCAGGCTCGACGGCATCCATACGTTGATTTGATCCAGCCCCGCATATTGCGCCGAAGGTCCGGCATAAAACACCTGCAGTGGTTGATTGCCGGCCATCACCGTCAGTCCCTGCGGAAAGGTCGAGTATTCGGAAATGCCAGTCCCCCACAGCACCAGCGCCGAACTTCCCGCGTTCACATTCAGCGGAACCGGAACGCAAGTTCCGGTTCCTCCCGGACATTCCGCCACTTGCATAATCGTCTGCGTTCCATCCGGCAGGTTGGTGACGAACTGCGCCGCCGCCACGCCCTTGCCGGTCTCGTTGGCGGTGAACAGTCCAGGCGCGGGAGCCGGAGTCGCGCTGACCGTCGCGGTCTGCCCGCCCGACGGCGTCGTGATCTGAAGGTGCGTGAAATAAACGCTACCCGATCCTGCATTGCACGGCTGGAAAACCGCATCCGCTGGAACCCGCGCATTAATCTGCGTAGGGCTGACGTAGAACAACGGCATCGCCCCCGAAAAGACTGGAAAATTCAGAATATCGAGAACCGTGAAATTCGCGCTGACCCCGCCCAACTCGACCGGTAGCGGCAACGTGGTGGCAGATGTCGCGCCATTAGCGAAGTCCGCGCCATAGATCGACACAATCGACCCCGCCGATACCGGCGCCGTACCGCTCGCGGCCGAGACCATTTGCGGCGCCGGGACATCGGCAGGATGGCTGTCCAGCGGCACCGGCACGAACTGCGCATTCAAGCCAGCCGACGCCGCCATCAGCATGGCCGCGGCCTGGATTCGCTTGGATATTGTCATAGCCTCACCGGCAACTAGCTTATACCTTAACCAGGCTTTTCAGCACACCATCCCAAGGCGCCCGGTAGGGCCGGACGCACATGGCGGCAGCTTCCTGGTCGCCAATCACCTGTTCTTTCTCGGGGTCCCATTGGATGGCGCGGCCGAGCCGCAGAGACATGTTGGCCAAGTGGCAGACCGCCGCTACACGTTGGCCGTCTTCTACCTCGCAAAGGGGGCGCTGGCGTGTCCGCATGGAATTCAGCCAGTCCCGCTCGTTCATCAGCATGGTGTCTTCGCCGCCGGTGCCATAGCGGGCATCCGACGCCACTCCGCCTTTAGCGGCCTCGATCCAAGGGGTGGGCTGGACGTTGGAGTACACCGGTCCGCCGATGGGCTGGCCCTGAAAGCGCGGAATATCGTTGACCGGGTCGATCTTGTACTCCGGAGTCACCTCATAGCCGCCGGCCAGCGTCAGCGTCCCCTTGGTGCCGCAGTAAATCTGGCCGCGCGCCGCGGGATCGCCGCGCAAGGCGTTCGCCTCACGGATGGCATAATTCACGGTGAAGCCGGGGAAAACCCACAGGGCATCCTGCAGGTCCGGCGTTTCCCCGTCGTCTTCCAGGGCGTAGCGGCCGCCCGTGGACATCACCAGGCTGGGGCCCTTCGCATGCATCAGCCACAGCACCTGGTCGATGGTGTGGGCGCCGAGATTGGTCATCTGCCCGCCCGAATAATCCCAGAACCAGCGGAAGTGGTAAAGGGCGCGGTGTTTCGTGTAGGGCTTTTTGGGCGCCGGGCCCAGCCACATGTCATAGTCCATCTCGGCTGGCGGGTTCTCCACGGGAGTTTTGCCGAACCCCGGATAAATGTTGCGATACGATGCGATGCGGACGGAGTGGATCTTCCCGAGAACGCCGCTTTCGACCACTTTCTTGGCTTGCGCAACGCCACTGCCCTGCCGCCGCTGCGTTCCTACCACCACAATGCGGTTGTATTTGCGGGCGGCCTGGATCATCCATTTGCCTTCGTCGATGGCCACGGTCATGGGCTTCTCGACGTAGACATCCTTGCCCGCCGCGCAAGCCATGATGGTGAGCAGCGCGTGCCAATGGTCCGGAGTGGCCACCACGACTCCCTGGATGTCCTTGTTCTCGAGCATCTTCCGGAAATCGCCGTAGCCTTTGGCATTCGGATTCCCCATGAACTCCAGGCCCTCGCGAAGGCGGGGCTGATAGACGTCGCACAGGCCCACCAAATCGACCTCGTTGGTAAGCTTCTTGAAATCCGCGACGTGCTGTTTGCCGATCAGGCCAAATCCGATAAAGCCGACGCCGATGCGGTCGTTGGCGCCGAGCACCCTCTTGTACGACGCCGCTGTCAGCGCAGCCGCCCCCATAAACACCCGTCGTGTGGCGGGAAAATTACCCGGTTCCTCTGCCAATTGTCGCTCTCCTTTCACGGCTTCCACTCCCCGCAATGATAACGCCGTTCACCCCAGCCATCCCATGGAGTGCTTCCTGAGTGGGGAAACCGCCCATGGCGACATCGCGATCCGGCTGCCGTTAGCTGGGTGGGTCGTTGCGCTGTAGCCTTTCGGTGATCTCTATGGCTTTTGGCGTCTGGGCGGCGAGGGTCCTCTCGCCGGTCTCGGGGTTAATCCAGTAAAGGTTGATGGCGGGGTGCTTGTCCGATTCCTGCTCTTCCTTGGATTGGTCCGGTGGCTGCGGTTGTTTCTGGCGGGCGGTTTTGATGCGTTCCAATTCCTTATAGGCCTTGAAGAAGGCGCGCTCGAGGCGGCCTGTGACCAGGGTCATATGGCTGAACACGGCCTGACAGGCTTCGATAGAGGAGTCTTCGGCGAAGGCACGGGCTTCGTAAGCTTCCGCGCGGACCAGCTTCCACTGGGCGATGGCCGCCTGGTCGACCAGATGCTGCTCGGCCGGGTTCTGAGGCTGGTATTGGTCCTGGAGGCCGTCGTGGATTTCGTCAAAATCCTCTTGTTTTTCGCCGCGCAGGATGACGGTGCGGGCGCGCAGGCCGTGGCGCAGGTTGTTCATGGAGGACGCGGCCTTGCCTTGCGGGCTTTTTGGACCCGTACACTTGCGTGCATTGCGGCGATTTGCCGCGATTTGTTTCTTTGTTGCCATGGAGTTACCTTTTCCGGACACACGAAACCAATTGGGCGACGCGGAGACACGGCGACACGGCGACACGGGGACGCGGAGACACGGGCGCGACACGGCGACGACTCGGCGAGGCCGCGTAGGTTCTTCTGAGTTCAGGTTAGCATCGGGGAGGATGGGAACCGGGTGGGCTGCGGCGGGGTGAGGCTTGCAGGTGGTTGAAAAGTCAGGGAAAAGAGGGCGCGGGGGATTTTTTGCAGATGTGCGACCGGCATGAGAAGCCGAAGCCGCGCACATCGAGGGCAATGACGAGTTGCTCCAGAACAGGCAATCTGGTCGTGATCGCCCAGCAAGCGCATTGGAGGGTAGCCGACCGCTGTTCGCTTATCGTAGGGCTCAGGAGCGGAGTCGACCCATGAGTTCCACGTCGGTGAATACCAAGATGCTAACGGATTTCAGGAAAGCCAAAGCAGGACTATGGAAAAAATCCTCGTCCGTAGTGCAGATGGCCTCGGCCCCGCCAATGATCGCGGTCTGGAGGACGACAATGTCATTCGGATCCCGGATCGGCGCCACGAGTGCCGGCTCGGGTCGGACCATAGTCGCCACGGACTTGCAGGAACATCACGTAGTCGTAGATCCGGCTTTCGGACATACCGTGCCGGGCAAGCATCCTGGGGTAACGGAGCACTCTCGAAGTCTCGGCGAGGATCTCGTTGGACATGACAAGGACGTGATTCCCTTCCAAGATCGTAAGGAGCAGACGCCGGGCAAGGCCTCCGCTGTCGGTAAAAGCCCTGACGAGGATGGTCGAATCCAGGGTGATCTTCACCGGTGAGTGCGATACCCGGGGCGGCTGCTTCGCATGGCCTCGGTAAAGACGTCCTCGACTTCGTCGGCAGTGGCGGGCCGGAGGTTCAGGTCCACTTCGGCGAACAGCCGTTGGAGTTCTGCGGAGACCTCACGCCGCCGTTGCTCCGATACAGGGGCGGGATCGAAAGCCTGTACCCTGATCGATTCCTTCTCCTGCAGCGGACGGCCAAGCAGCAGTTCCGCGGCTGCCCTCTGTGCCGGCGATAAGTTTTTTGCCTGACGGACCATACGCTTGCTCCTTCCATTATCGCGCGATTTGGCGCCGCTTCTTTGTGAGTTTTCCGCAAGCCTGCATGACTCCCGCGGGCAGTAGCTGGTAACGTCGGTCTTACACCTGGCAGGGGCAAGGAGGACCGACGATGGCCGTCAAAGCGCAAGGTGACGTGCCGGACGGCATGC
>Ga0224534_1000473_pt1 | contig 25751 bp, 24 predicted proteins | sample 714E12024metaG_FD_172012 | JGI IMG/M metagenome (GOLD analysis project Ga0224534, IMG submission 172012) | Peat soil microbial communities from Stordalen Mire, Sweden - 717 E1 20-24 | ecosystem: Environmental > Terrestrial > Soil > Wetlands > Peat | place: Sweden: Norrbotten County, Stordalen... | reverse complement strand
CTGCGCGATACCCCGTGATACACTCATTTATAGCTTGAGGTGCTAGCGCCGCAAGGCATAGGGGTTCAAGTCCCCTCCTCCGCACCAATCCAACCATTTCGCCGCTCTTGCGGCCCTGAAGGCTACGTTCCAACCATGTTCATTCTTCTCGTTATCCTGCACGTCATCGTCTGTCTCTTCCTCATAGGCGTCGTTCTGATCCAGCAGGGCAAGTCGGCCGATCTCGCTGGTGCCTTCGGCGGACAGGGTTCGCAGACCGCCTTTGGCCCACGCGGTGCAGCTAATCTGCTCACCCGCCTCACCACCTGGTCGGCGATCATCTTCATGCTCACATCCATTGCCCTCACGGTCACAATGTCGCGCGTCAGCAGCAACCGCTCTGTTCTCTCCGACGTACCCAGCCAGACGACGCCCGCGAAGAAGTAGCTAGAATCTCTTTCTATCCGCAGAAGCGCAGGCTGACAGCCTGCGCTTCTGCTTTTGTTGGTTGTGAGGAGTTCCAATGATTCGCGAGACCTTTCCTGTCGGCCTGCTCAGTTGCAACTGCTCCATCCTCGGCGACGAATCTTCCCACGAGGCCATTGTGGTGGATCCCGGATATGACATTCCCCACATCCTCGCCGTGCTCGCGAAACATAAACTAACGGTAAAGCAAATCTTCGTAACTCATGCGCACATTGACCATATTGCCAGCGCCCAGGACCTCAAGCGGATCACTGGCGCTCCGATCATCTACAACCAGGCCGACCTCCCGCTCGTCGCGATGATGGACATTCAAGCCGCATGGCTCAATCTGCCTGTGCCGACCGTTCTCCGGCCCGATCACTCACCCGCGGATCACGAAGCCGTCACCGTCACCGGGATCAATGGGGAGGTGCTCTACACTCCGGGGCACACGGAGGGCAGCCTCTGCCTCTACATTCCCGCCGAGCATCTCCTGCTCGCCGGCGATACCCTCTTTGCCGGCGGGGTCGGCCGCACCGACCTGCCCGGAGGGAGTTCCAGCAAACTACTCACCAGCATCCACAAGCGCATTCTTCCTCTCCCGGATGCAACCCTGGTCATTCCTGGCCACGGTCCCACCACGACCATCGCCACCGAGCGCGCCCACAATCCATTTCTGGTCTGAGACCACCTCCAACACCTCTCAGTCGATTGGAAGAAGCTTCAGCCCCGAACCCCAGATCTCTGGCGGAGTCAGCAGGCTGATGACGGCTCTGCCCTCGTCTAAACCGTAGAACTCGCCCGGTTGAACCAGCACTCCGCAATCAAGCGCCGCCTCCGCGAACTCCTTGCCGTCGACCGTGCGAGGAACCCGAAGCACTGCGGTCCATCCACCCTGCATCGCGAACCGCTGCGCCGAGGTCCCCCGCAGACGATCGTCGAGCACCGCCAGATTCGCATTCATCCTCTCGCGAATCTGCTGCTGTAATGCATGTCGCGTTGCCAGCCAATCGGCCAGCGCGAACTGCACCGGAGCGTTCATTGACAGGAACGTATCTGCAATGATCTCAATGCGCTCCATCGCTTCGCGCACGATTGACGGAGGTCCACAAGCAGCGATCCACGAGGCCTTCATCTGCGGCAGACCGCAGACCTTGCTGAGGCCGCTGAGCACGAAGGTGAGGCAGCGCGACTCGGCCGTGGCGAAGCTGCGCTGCGCCTCGCCAATCGGGTAATCGAGGAACACCTCATCCACGATCAGCGCGAGCCCACGCTGCGTGCAGATTGCCTCGAGCGCCTCGCGTTCCGCCTGAGAGGCAAAGTTCCCTGTCGGATTGTTCGGATGCACGAGGATCACCGCTCGCGTCTTCCCCGTGATCGCCGCCACCAGCGCATGCAGATCGATCGTCCAGCCATGACCCGAAGCCACATCAGCGTTCGGGTCGTACAGCAGGGGATACTCGCGCAACTGCACATCGTCGAGCCGCGCGATGTAATCGAAGAGCGGATAGCTCGGCCGCGCGACCAACACCTCATCTCCAGCATTGCACAGCAGCCGAAAGAGAAAGCTGTATGCCTCGCTGGTGCTTGTTGTCAGACATAGCCGCTCTATCGAGACCATAGCTCCCGCATCGCGATAGTAACCCGCAACGGCTTTGCGAGCGGGAATCATCCCCAGCGGATCGGGCTCGTAGCGCAGCGCCGCAGCATTGGCCAGAGGAGCCAAAAGCATCGTCTCGTCGTCTGCAAACCCGCAACTTGTCGGGTTCGACAGGGTCAGGTCGAACAACTCACGCCCAGCCGCGCGCCTCTCGCGCACCGCCGCTGCAAGCTCGTTCTCAGCAAGATTCCAGTTGGTTCGTTCGGAAAAGTTCATCGGGCTTCTTCAGACTTTCTCATGGTACGTCGATCTGACCTTGCACCGGATACGCCGCATACAATTGGGCAAGAATGGCGAATGAATCTGGGATCAAGATCAACGCAGTCCTCTTCGACTATGGAATGGTGCTCAGCGGCCCACCCGACCCAACCGCGCGCCAGCAGATGCAGCGCATCCTGGGTGTCAATGAGGAGAGCTTTCAGACCGCATATTGGAAGCATCGCGACGCTTACGATCGTGGGGCACTCGGTGGTCAGACTTACTGGGAGAGCGTCGCTCGCGACCTCGCCAAGCAACTCGACGCCACGAGCCTGAGCAGGCTCATTGACGCCGACATCGCTCTCTGGACGCAACCGAATCTGCCGATGATCGAATGGGCTGCGAGCCTGCAACGAGCTGGCATCAAGACCGGAATCCTCTCCAATATCGGCGATGCCATGGAGGTCGGCATCCGCACACGCTTCGCCTGGCTCGCTGGGTTCACGCACCATACTTACTCGCACCGGCTCGGCATCGCCAAGCCTGACTCGGCGATCTATCGCCACGCTGTCGAAGGCCTCGATGCGCCGGCCGATGAGATCCTCTTCATCGACGACAGGCAAGAGAACATCCTCGCCGCGCAATCCGCTGGGATGGTCGCCATACAGTACACGAACCACAACTCGTTTGTGCAGGCGTTGCAGCGCCTCGGACTCGGCGCTCTACTCTCCCCGAGATAAAAAACCTGGAGAGTGCAGACGCTACGAGGTTGCTACGGTCTGCGGCTTGAGTTCAATCGGTACGCGCTCGACGATCTCGATGCCGAAGCCCTGAAGTGCGGGAACATGGGTTGGCTGATTCGTCAGCAGACGGATCTTGCGGATGCCGAGATCGGAGAGGATCTGGCCGCCAAGACCAACCTGACGCAGAATGCGTTGGTCGGGAGCACCGAGATGCGGTGTAGCGCGTCCGCGATCCGTGCGGTGGATGCAGAGTTGCGCCGGGTGGGCGGAGCGGTCAATGATGAAGCCTCGCTGCGTGTGATGCAGGTAGACGAGCGCTCCGCAACCTGCCCGGGCGATCTCCCGGAGAGAGGCATCGACAGTCGCACGGCAGTCGCAGCTGGTCGAGCCGAAGACGTTGCCGGCAAGGCAGTGGGTGTGGACGCGGACCAGGACCGGCGTGTCGTTCTTCGCTGCTGTGCTGAGATCGCCGAAGGTGAGTGCGACGTGCGATTCGTCTCCAGCGCCAAGGTCATGCTCTACGGTCTGTATATCGCTTTCATACGAGAGCATGCGGAATTCACCGTGCTCGGTGGGCAACAGGCCTTCGGCGACGCGGTGGATGTAGCGCTCATTGGCCATGCGGTAGCGGATAAGATCGGCTACCGTGAGCATCTTGAGCCCGTGCGTCTTGCAGAAGCCGATGAGGTCGGGAACGCGGGCCATGGTTCCGTCCTCGTTCATAATCTCGCAGATGACTGCCGCGGGAATCAGGCCAGCGAGGCGAGCAAGGTCGACAGAGGCCTCGGTCTGGCCGGCGCGAACGAGGACGCCACCCTTGCGGGCGCGCAGGGGGAAGACATGTCCGGGACGAGCGAGGTCGTTGGGCGAGGAGTTGGGGCTGATGGCCACCTGAATGGTGTGGGAGCGGTCAGCGGCCGAGATACCGGTCGTGACGCCTTCCCGGGCTTCGATAGACTCGGTGAAGGCGGTGCCAAAGCGTGACGTGTTGTCCTGGGTCATGGGACCGAGACGCATGTAGTCGGCGCGCTCTTCGGTGAGGGTAAGACAGATGAGGCCGCGACCAAACCTGGCCATGAAGTTTATGGCTTCGGGGGTGCAGAACTCGGCGGCGATGGTGAGGTCGCCCTCGTTCTCCCGGTCCTCGTCGTCGACGAGGACGATCATGCGACCAGCTTTGAGCTCCGTGAGCGCTTCAGGTACGTCGATGAATCCAGTTTTATTGTCGGACATTGGCCTGGGGGTGTCCCCCTCCCCCCTTGTTTTTGTAAAGTATTCAAACCATGAGGGTTGCGGGTAAAGTATTCATTCTATTGATGCGTTATAACCGGTTTGGAATGAAATGTTTATGCGAGTTTTGCCTGTAAAGTATTCGATTCCGGTACTTTACGGGTAAAGTATTCCATTCCCTGGGGTTAGCTGGCAGTTTACCTGGGCTTCGGCCCAGGCTGGTATATGTCGGGCGGTTGGCCCTCGGAGCGTTGGGGGGGCGAGTTGCTCGTATCCCCTATTTCCATTATAGCGACTGGCATGAGGAACTATGTCAAGTCCTGAGAACTTTTATCTGCCCCTGAATCAATGTGTTGCATGGAAATCAGGGAGGCAGGGGGATTGACAGATTTTAGAGGGTGGACTCGATCTCAAAGCCCCAGGCCTCGAGGAGCGCCTCGGGGATGTACTTGGAGTTCTTATTGCGGCGCGCCCACTCGCGGAGACGTGTGGAGCGGATGTACTGGTCGGGGGTGAGCTTGTACTCCTTGACGACCTGCTCGAAGGATGTGATGGTCGGGACGACGGGGCCGATGGGCTCCGGCTTGCCCCAGTTGGGATTGCCGCGGCGTTTTGCCATGAATTGTGTTCCTCGCTTTTCAGGCGGCGGTGAGGCCGCAACACTTCATTTTATCACCTTCGGCAAGGACTATGGGGCGGCCCGGGCAGTCCGCTGAACCCCTGTTCCTTGAGCTCCGATGTTCCTTGAGCTCCGATGTTCCTTGAGCTCCGATGTTCCTTGAGCTCCGACCTGCCGGTTTCCTCCCGTATGCCTGGGCGGCTGGAAGTGCCTCATTGGCACTCAATATACAAGGCATACTATATAGCTCAAACGCAGTTCCTGGAGCGCAACACTGATGACCTTACCCGCTACCGACGTCCTGTTTCGGCCCTTTCGGATCAAATCGCTGGACCTGAAGAACCGTATTGTCATGGCCCCGATGACGCGCTCCTTCTCGCCGAACGGCGTGCCGGGTGAGAATGTGGCTGCCTATTACCGGCGGCGCGCCGAGGGCGAGGTGGGCCTGATTCTCTCCGAGGGCACGGTGATCGACCGGCCAGCGTCCAGGAACGAGCCGAACATACCCTTTTTCCATGGCGAGGCCGCGCTCGCTGGCTGGAAGAGAGTGATCGATGAGGTCCATGCCGCCGGCGGCAAGATGGGCCCGCAGATCTGGCATGTGGGATCGGTGAAGAGCTCCCTTACGAAGTGGGAGCCCGACGTGCCGGTCGAGAGCCCCTCCGGGCTCGTCGCGCCCGGCCAGACTCGTGGCGTGGCCATGAGCGACAAAGATATCGCCGACACCATCGCCGCCTATGGCCATGCCGCCGCCGATGCAAAGAGGCTGGGCTTCGACGTAGTCGAGATCCACGGCGCACACGGCTATCTGATCGACCAGTTCTTCTGGGCCGGGACGAACAAGCGCACGGACAGCTTCGGCGGGACTACGATTCGGGAGCGCGCCCGTTTTGCGTCCGAGGTGGTGCAGCGCGTCCGGGAAGCGGTCGGACCTGACTACCCCATCATCCTGCGCGTTAGCCAATGGAAGCAGCAGGACCTCACGGCCCGGCTCGCCGAGACTCCTGATGCCATGGCCGACTGGCTCGTTCCTCTGGTGGAAGCAGGAGTGGACGTCCTGCACTGTTCGCAGCGCCGCTTCTGGGAGCCGGAGTTCCCGGAGATCGACGGGGAGACCGGACTGAACTTTGCGGGATGGGCAAAGAAGCTCACAGGCGCCACCACCATCAGCGTCGGCTCCGTCGGACTATCGGGCGAGTTCATGGGCTCTTTCAGCGGCGAGGCGTCGGAGCCGGCCAGCCTGCAGAACCTCATCCACCGGATGGAGCGCGAGGAGTTCGATCTGGTCGCTGTCGGACGGGCACTGCTGAGCGATCCGCTCTGGGTGAAGAAGGTTCGCGATGGCGATAGCAATGAACTGAAGGGTTTCACTGCTGCCGCCCTGAGGGAACTGGTTTGAACCTGGCTGGGCGTAGAGGCAGTCGCCTGGCCCAACGTCGAAAGCGTCAATTCCCCAGGTTTGTAATTCGTGGCCGGCTACCCGGAAACTGCACCCGTTGCCGGGCCCGAGCCGGGGTTGTTTGGTTGGCGCGCTTACAGCGCTGGCGGAGGTGGAGGAGTGCTCGAGATGGGCTTGGGCGGCGCCTCTGGCCGGGGTGCGGTCAGGCCAGGGATTAGCGGAGCCTGGGTGATCGTCCCCTCCGCCGCGTCCGTGATGCTGATGTCGTAGCGGTCGAGCGTGTTGGAGAGCAGTTGCAGCAGCGCGGCGCGGTCTTTTGCGTAGGCTGCGGTTGCGGAGATTGACGTGTTCTCCGCAATGCCGAGGTTTCTTCCCTGCTGCAGCACGTTGGCGGTCGTGGAGGCACCGAGCTTGTACTTCTTCTGCTCGGCGGCGAAGCTCTGCGCGGCATAGTCGCGCGAGGCCTGCGCGGCGGCCACCTGCGCACGATCATTGGTCAACGCATACTGCCCGTTGATGACCTGGATGCGAATCTGCGTGTAGAGCTGCTGCAGGCGCATCTGCGACTGGCGGAGTTCCATCTGCGAACGCGCCTGATCGGCCTGCGCGGTTCGGTTGCGCAGGGGAATAGTGATGTTCACGCCGACGCCCTTGTCCGGAGAACTGCTGTTGAAGAGGTTCTGGAACGTGTTGCTGTAATTGACCGTGGGGTATTCGTTGGCCGGGCATGGGATGAAGACCGGATTACCCGACGCATCGACCTCTCCGAAGGGGGCGCAGTTCAGGTGCGGGCTCTGCGATCCACCCAGCGCGCTTGCACCATAGAACGCGTACGCATCCACCACAGGGAGCAGCCCGTTCTTCTCTGCCTTGATGGTGATCTGGTTGTTCTTCATATTGAGAACGGCCTGCTCGATCTGAGGATTGTTGACGTAGGCTTCACGGACTAAATCCTCAACCGGCATATCCTCTTCGGGAAGACGATCGAGGGCGACGCGGTCGGTGGGAATGACTGGCGCGACCGATAGCTGCGGGTCGTTCAGGTTGCGAGCGATCGCCTGTTTCATGATGAGCTGCTGGTATTCAAGGTTCGTCTGCGAGGCGATCAGCGCCTGCTTGTCGCTCGCGACCGAGGCATCGGAGTTTACGACGTCGAGGGGCGCAAGCGTGCCAATCTCGAGTTGCTTGCGGTTGTTGGCGGTCAGCTGCGTGGACTGCGCGAGCGCTCGCTCCTTGGCCTGCTCGTCCTCATCCGCGCTCACCAGCCCCCAGTAGATGTTCTCAATCTGGTTGACCGTGTACAGCAACTGCTGCCGGAATGCGGAGTCGGTGATGCGGCGGTCGTTCTTGGCCTGCAGGATGAAGCGGCCGTTGATGCCAACGCCACGGCCCTGGAGCAGATGTTGGGTGAACGTGGCGCGGAAGCTCGAGGTGATGTCGGGGCTGTAGTTGTTGAAAGGATTGTTGGTGGTCACGCGGCTGTTATTGAAGCTGGCGGTGAGCTGCGTGCCGGTCAGGAAGCCCTGGGTGTATCCGAAGTTGTATGTCGAGGTGTTGGTGTAGATCTCGGACAGGCCGTCACTGAAGAGCAGGTTGGACTGCGCCTGTTGTGCCGCCTCATACTCCAGCGATCCGGTTAGTTGCGGGTCGAGATTTTCTGGCGTGGGCCCGGCTCCGTTGGTGCTCAGGACCAGGCCTGATGCGCCGGTGCCGGTGCCGCCGGTGCCGCTGGAGGTGCCGCCGGGACCACCACCGCCGGTGACGGTCGAGCTGGTTCCGCCCAGCGTGTTGGCCACGATTCCGGTGGAGACGCCGCGCAGGCTGGAGCCCGCCTTGGCGCGCAGCAGGTCGGTATCGGCGATGTCCAGGTTGATGCGGGCGATGGCGATGTCGTAGTTGTTCTCAAGCGCGAGGGTAACGGCGTCCGACAGGCTCAGATAGATCTTGCCGTCGCGGAGCAGGTCGTCGAGACGCGGGGAGTTGCTCAGCCGCGGCGCCGGGTAGTCCGTTGCCGTGTACCAGCGCAGCGGGTCGGGAAAGCCGTGCTTGCCCTTGCTGTAATCCTTCAGGGTTGGCCGAAGGAAGAGCGGCTGAGTGAGCTTGGGCGCGGGCGCCTGCGGCAGACCCGGCGAACCGGTGGTGTCGTCCTGTAGCTGCACGGGCGCGGCCGGGGCAGTCGGGCTGACCTGCCCGGCGGCAACACCGGCTTGCTGAGCCATGCCCTGCTGTAATGGGCTCATCAACATTACGGCCACGCAGACGCTCGCCTGCCAATGCCTCAATTTCACGGTTCACTTCTCCCAGCGTGCAGCTTGAATGGGTTTTAAATGCTGTCCGGCACCAGTACATACGGCGGGGATGGCAGGTTGGTTCCAGCAAACGAAGGGGAACACACCAAGTATAGGGGGCGAGATGGGTCAGGATGCGCTTGCAGCCGTGAGCTTGCAGAGTTCAGCTTGCCGGAGGGTGCCGGGCAGGTATCTATTCCGGCACTCCTCTCTACAATGATATCGAGGCTACACGCGCAACTATGACGTCCTGGAAGCTCACCCTCAGCTACGATGGCACCACCTTCCGTGGATGGCAGGTACAGCCGGGACGCTCCACCGTTCAGGGCACACTCGCGGCGGCGCTCGAGTACATTACAGGGGAACGCTTGCTGCCGCAGGGCTCGGGTCGCACCGATGCGGGCGTTCATGCGCTGGGGCAGGTTGCCAGCTTCGCGCTTGCTGCGCCCCTACCGCCGGCAAACCTGGTGCGCGCACTGAATCGCTCGCTGCCGCAGAGTATTCGGGTGCTGAGTGCGGAGATTGTGCCTGCAAGCTTCCACGCGCGGCATAGCGCGGTGCGCAAAACCTATGAGTACAGAATCTTCGAGCGGAGGACGCAGATGGGTTCGGAGAACTCGGCTGTGGAGAGAATCTGTTCGCCGTTTGTGGCTCCGTTTGCGTGGGCCTGCCGCTGGCCGCTGCAGCTTGAGCCGATGGAGCAGGCTGCGGCGATGCTCTGCGGGACGCATGACTTCACCTCGTTTGGAGCGAGTGATCCGGATCTCGCGCAGCGCGATAAAACGTCCGCCAGGCCGAATCCTGTGAAGACGATCTTTGCGTCCAGGGTTTCGCGCGAGGTTGACCTGCTGCGGTATCGCGTTACGGGCAGCGGGTTTCTGCACCACATGGTGCGGAATATTGTGGGGACGCTTGTGGATGTAGGGCGCGGCAGCCTGAGTCCTGCCGAGCTTCCGCGCATTCTCGCAGCGCGTGATCGTTCGGCGGCGGGACCGACAGCGCCCGCGCAGGGGCTGTTTCTCGTGCAGGTGGAGTACGGCGAGACCGGACCACGAGACGGGGAGCAGCCATGAGCACTGTCGAGAACCGCCGCATCGCAGCCCTAGCCAGCGACCGCGCTGTGCATCGGGCGTTCGGCTGGCTTCACCTGCACGAGCCGCAGATGCGGCGGTGGCAGATGCAGTTTCTGGCGATCCCCGCGCCGCCGTTTGCCGAGGCGGAACGTGCGGCGTGGTTCTGCGAGCGATTCCGCGAGCTAGGGCTGGAGGGCGCGCTGCTCGACGCCGAGGGAAATGCGGTGGCTGAACTGCGCGCACAGAATGCAGCGGAGGACGCTCCGGTGGTGCTGCTGTCCGCGCACCTGGACACGGTCTTCCCTGCCGGGACCGACTGCACTCCGCGGGAGGAAGAGGCGCGGATTCTTTGTCCCGGCGCATGCGATAACGGAGCGGGGCTGGCGGCGCTGCTTGGCCTGGCGGCTGCGCTGCGGCATGCGAAGATCGCGCCGGCATGCACGATTCTCTTCGCGGCGAATGTGGGAGAGGAGGGTGCGGGTGACCTGCGCGGCATGCGCCACTTTTTCTCGACGGCATCGCCGTATGCGGGGCGTATCCGCTCGGTCATTGCGCTTGAGGGGAGCGGCGATGCCATGGTTGTGGATCGAGCGCTCGGAAGTCGTCGTCTGCGAGTCACGATTACCGGGCCGGGAGGCCATTCGTGGGCGGATGCTGGACGTCCGAACCCAATCATGGCGCTGGCTGCTGCGCTGCTCGAGCTGGCCAAGCTGCGGCTTCCGTCCAAGCCACGCACCACGCTGAACTGTGGGGTCATTCATGGCGGAACATCGGTGAATTCGATTCCGGAGTCGGCGACGGCCGATCTCGATCTGCGCTCGGTCTCGGCGTTGGAGCTCGACCGCATTGAGCTGGCCGTGCTGAATACGCTGACACGCGTGATCGACTCCGAAGTGCATGGCCTGGCGGCGCCGGAGCTGCAGTTGCATGTTGCTCGCATCGGCGACCGGGCTGCCGGAGCTCTTGAGCCCAGTTCGGCATTATTCAGCAGCCTGCGCGCCGTGGATCGGCACCTTGGTCTGGCGACCGACTCGCGCATTGGTTCTACCGACGCGAATCTGCCGCTTTCGCTCGGAGTTCCTGCGCTGGCGATTGGAGCGGGTGGAACCGGATGGGGTATTCACACGCTGCAGGAGGGCTACGATCCGACGGGGCGCGACCTTGCGCTACGGCGAGTTTTGTTGCTCCTGCTCGACACTTGCGTTCGGGCCGCGGCGAACAACTTGGTACACTCTGGGGCGTGAACCTCCTTCTTCGCAAGAGCACGATAGCAGCCTGCGCCAGTCTGATGACGCTCTCGTCCGCGTCTGCCGTGCGTGCGCAGGCGCCGGACACGATCTTCTTCCACGGCAACATCCTCACCGGAACGCGGCTCAAGGCGGGCGATTCCTCGCCAACGCCGGGGCGCGTGAGTGCGGTCGCGATTCGCGCGGGAACTATTGTCGCCGTTGGCAGCGACACGGAGATCCTTGCGCTGAAGGGCGAGCATACTGTGACCGTCGATCTCAATGGCGCGTTTGCGATGCCGGGCTTTAATGACGCGCACACGCATATTGCCTCGGCCGGGCAGCAGCGGCTTGCCCTCGATCTCGACAACGTCCCCTCGCTCGCTGCCATGCTGGCGAAGGTGCGCGCCTACGCCGCAACGCTCGCGCCGGGAGCGTGGATACTGGGCGGCGGATGGGACCACACGAAGTGGGCTGTAGCGACGCTGCCGACGCGCGCCGACCTCGACGCGGTCACCGGCGACCACCCCGCGTTTCTCGATCGCACCGACGGCCACATTGCGATTGCCAACAGCGCCGTGCTGGCCGCAGCGAAGATCACCGACGCAACGCCCAATCCCGAGGGCGGCAAGATCGATCGCGACGCAGATGGCCACGCCACCGGAATTATCCGCGAAGGTCCGGCGCTGGCACTCGTAGAACAGCACATTCCGCCGCCGAGCTACGAGGCGCGCCGCAAGGCCCTCGAGCTATCGATACACGATGCGCTGTCGCACGGAGTTACGTCGATACAGGACTTTTCCGATTGGAACGACTGGCTGGTCCTGGAAGAGTTGGAGCAGACCGGCAAACTACCGCTGCGGGTCTCGGAGTGGATCGACTTCAATTTACCCGTGGGCGTGCTGGACGAGCGGCGGGCGAGCCATAGGGCGGACGATCCGCTGCTGCACCTCACGATGCTGAAGGGCTTCATGGATGGTTCGCTGGGGTCTCGAACGGCCGCTATGAATGATCCTTACGCGGACGACTCTGCCAACTCCGGCATTCCACGCTATGACCAGCAGAAGCTGAACCAGATGGCGGCGGAGCGTGCTGCCGACGGCTTCCAGCTTGGCTTCCACGCCATCGGCGATCTCGCCAATGACATGGCGCTCGACGCCCTTGCCGCTGCCGAACAGGTGGGCCGCCCGGCCGATGCGCCCGCGCCACCCAGAGAGCCCGATGCGACCATCGTCAGCACTCCCGTCATTGCAGCCGCGCCAAGCGATTTCCGCTTCCGAATCGAGCATGCGCAGGTCGTGTCGCCGGGGGCCTTCGACCGTTTTGCGCAGCTTGGGGTGATTGCCAGCATGCAGCCCTCGCACCTGCTGACCGATATGGCGTGGGCGCCGGCGCGGCTGGGGACGGAGCGCTCGAAGCGTGCGTATGCGTGGAAGTCGTTTCTCGACCACGGTGTGACGCTGGCGTTTGGAACCGACTATCCAGTGGAGTCGATTTCTCCATTTCGGGGGCTGTACTCCGCGATAACCCGGCAGAATGAGGCGGCGACACAGACGTTCGAGCCACAGGAGAAGTTGACGATCGAGCAGGCCATCTACGCGTATACGCAGGCGTCGGCGTTTGCTGAGTTCCGCGAGCGCATCAAGGGGCGGCTGGAGACCGGGTATCTCGCCGACATCGTCGTGCTGGATCGCGATATCACCAAGGCCTCGCCGCAGGACGTCCTGCACACGAAGGTTCTGCGCACCGTGGTGGGCGGAACGACGGTGTATCTGGCGCCATGAATGGAACGGGCGCCATGAACGCTTTACGCTCGCGCACGCTGATCGCCCATCTGCTGCTGCTCGGCGTCGTGCTCGTTTGGGGGACGACGTTTTCGCTGGTGAAGGCAGCACTGGCCGAGACGACGCCGCTGGTCTTCAACCTGCTTCGCATGATGCTGGCGTTTGCGGTGCTCGCTGCCGTCAACTGGCCGAGCGTGCGAGGACTGACACGGAGCGACGTGAATCTTGGCGCCGCTGCGGGGCTCTTTCTGGGGCTCGGCTACCAGCTCCAAACGTCCGGGCTGAATCACACAACGGCGTCGAAGGCCGCGTTCATCACGGGGCTGGTGGTGGTGATCGTGCCATTGCTGAGCGCGCTGCCTGGGGTTGCCCTGCCGGGAACTTTGAAGCCATCGTTCGACACGTATGCCGGCGCGCTGCTGGCCTTTGCAGGGCTTGTGCTGCTGACGACTCCGCAGGGATCTGGATCGGCGCCGCTTTCGGGGATAGGGCTGGGCGAGTGGCTTTGCCTGGGCAGCGCGGTCGCATTTGCCGCGCACCTGCTGGTACTCGCGCGTGCGGCACCCAGGGTCTCCGCGCGAAGGCTGGGAACGCTGCAGATCGGGTTTGCGGCGCTGGTGATGCTGATTACGCTGCCGCTGGGCGGCCGGCCACACTTCGATGGAACGCCGGTCGTGTGGATCGCGCTGGCCGTGACGGCACTGCTGGCTACTGCCGCTGCTTTCACCATCCAGAGCTGGGCACAGCAGCACTTGCCCGCATCGCATACGGCGCTTATCTTCACATTAGAGCCAGTCTTTGCATGGCTGACTTCGCTGCTTTTCTTTGGCGAGCAACTGGGGCGGCGCGCCATGCTGGGAGCGGGGCTCATCCTCGCTGGCATCCTCCTTGCGGAGCTCCGGCCAACCTCGCGGGGAAGGAGTCAACTCCTGCCTATTGCAGGCGCATAAGCTTTCTGGTGCATACTTTGAAGGTAGGAATATGTTGACCGGGCCCCCGCCGGATCGTCAAACGCTGCGACCTTTCGCCATCGGTCGCGTCTATCACTTTGGCTAACGAAATGCGCAAACCGCGGCCGGTCGGTTCCAGACCGCGGTTCGATGTCAGTATCAGAATTCAGAACGAGGATAAATACATCAATGGAATCACCCAATCGTTTCGGCAAGGGCTTATGGAATAAGATCCGCAGCGGCCGCCTGACTACCACCTTTACCATCCTCACAACACTTTCCGCTGGCCTTCTCGCGGGTTCGATGCTGACCGGCAACGTAAGCGCCAAACAGCACCAGGTGGACACCAGCGACGCGCGCCCGCTCGTAATCCCGAATCCGGTCACGCTCTCCAATGGCTTCTCGGCCATAGTGAAGGAGGTGGGCCCGGCGGTAGTGAACATCAACACCGAGTCGCTGCCGAAGCAGAGCTCTGCGAAGCGCAACCATCACGGTCTGCCAGAGGGTCCGGCTGCGCCCAATGGCGGGAACGACCAGGGCGACATGCAGGACTTCTTTAATCGCTTCTTTGGCGGCCAGGGTGGCGAAGCAGCGCCCGAGGCCGGTCCGCGTCACGCTCTGGGCTCCGGCTTCATTGTCGATTCGCGTGGCTACATCATCACGAACAACCATGTTGTCGATGACGCCGACCACATCTATGTAAAGCTTTCCACCGATCCTGATGACGACGCCGGCAATCCGGGTCGCCCCGCCACTGTCGTTGGCGTCGATAAGGAGACCGACATCGCGGTGATCAAGATCGACACCACCGGCCTGAAGGCGCCGCTGCCCACCATAAAGCTGGGCAACTCGGAGGGCGCGCAGGTTGGCGACTGGGTACTCGCGATCGGTAGCCCCTTCGGCCTCTCGGAGACCGTCTCTGCCGGTATCGTCTCGGCCAAGAACCGCTCCATCGACGAAGGCGGCGATGCCAATAACGTTGCCACAAATGAGTTCCAGAAATTCATCCAGACGGATGCCGCGATCAATCCCGGCAACTCCGGCGGTCCGCTCGTCGACATGGCGGGCCAGGTCATCGGCATGAATACCGCGATTTACACGCAGTCTGGTGAATCGGCGGGAATCGGCTTCGCTATGCCGTCCAACACGATCGCGAACGTCTACAACATGCTCATCGGGCCAGAACACAAGGTGGTTCGCGGTTCGATCGGCGTACAGTTCCAGGCGGCGGAGTCTTCCGCCGTGGGACGGGTCTATGGCTTTGCGAATGGCGGAGTCATCGTCGGGTTGGTCGTTCCGAACGGGCCGGCGGCAAAGGCCGGCGTGCTACCGCAGGACATCATCGTCTCGGTTGATGGAGTCGCGATCAGGGACGGCAGTGAATTGATCGCCATCGTCTCGGCTAAGCATCCCGGGGCGACGGTGAAGCTGGGCATTCTCCGCGGGACCAAGCACCTGACGCTGGATGTCGGAATTACAGACCGGGCGAAGCTTTACGCCAACATGAACACCAGCAGCGATGACTCGAATGGACCGGAGGTTCCTGACGTCGGACAGAATAAGCTCGGCATCACGGTGCAGCCAACCAGTGAAGCAACAGCGAGCCATATTCACGTCACTGGCGGGGTCGCAGTCACCAGCGTCAAGCCGGGGTCCTTTGCCGATACCATCGGACTGTTCCAGGGTGCGGTAATTGTCGAGATCAACCGCAAGCCTGTAACGGATATCGCGAGCTATCGCGCGATCGTCACCGCACTGAAGGCAGGCGAGGATGTGGTCTTTGTGGTCCGCAATCCGCAACAGCCAAGCGCCGGTAACTCGTATATCGGTGGGACATTACCGTAGTCCAATGGCCCGCAGAGAGGGCGCAGACCACGAGTCTGCGCCCTCTCTGCTTGCAGACACAACGGCACCGTGAGCGCGGCGGTTTGTGACCTTGCGGCCGCCGCATCCACTCTGACAATGGCACCCCTTGCGCCCGGATTCCGATTTCGATAGGCTGGCATCATCGTGCGGGGCTATCCGCCTGCACACAATTCCTCGAAAGCTCGATAAGGAGGGGCAACAATACGATGCGCGTTTCCTACTGCAGATTGATTTCGGCTAGCCTTCTGCTGCTGGCTGTGCCTGCCTTCGCCCTGGCTGGGCCGAGAAGTACACTCTCGAGGCTCCACGCCGCTCACGCCAGCCTGAAGCACACCTCGGGTAAGCGCAAGGCGGTCCCGCCCGTTGCAGTCCGCCATGAGGCCGAACATCATGAGGCTGAACATCATGAGGCCGCACATCATGAGATGGCAGCGGTGGAAATGCCTAGTGAGCGGGCGACCCAGATTCAAGCCGCGCTGATCAGTCAGGGGTACCTGACTGGCGAGCCTACAGGCACGTGGGACGCACAAACTGCCTCCGCCATGCAGAAGCTGCAGGCAGAAAACGGCTGGCAGAGCAAGATTACGCCGGATTCACGTGCGCTCATCAAACTCGGGCTTGGGCCACAGACGCCCGGCCCTGACCCGGATCAATCGAACAATATCGCACAAACGCAGCAACAGTAACGTTCGACTATGCTTGAGGCATGAGGTCATTTTTTTCGCTTGCCCTTCTGGCCACGACGTTGGGCAGTTTTACTGCGCCGGTCGCGGCTCATGCCATCGAAATAAAAGTCTCCGCAGAGGCGCTTGAACGCACGCTGAATACGCAGCTCTTTAACGGCGCAGATGGGCGCTACTACTTTCGCGGTAGCGCCGACTCACCCTGCTTCGCGTATGCACAGGAACCGAAGGTTAGCTTCAAAGATGAGCGCATCGTCATCCATGTGAAGGCCCATGCAAAGCTGGGCACGAGCCTGCACGGAAGATGTCTTGGGGTTGGCTTGAACACCGAAGCGGACGTCTCGGTCCTCCCCGATGCGCAGGGCGAGTCGATCGGCTTCCGCGACCCAAGCGTCGATCATCTGAGCGAATCCAGGGAACTCAACTTTCTGTTGGTTCCCTTTCTGAGCAAGAAACTTCCCCAACAAATGAAGCTGAACGCGGCGGACCTGATCCGGAAGCTACTGGCAACTTCCGCCGCTGCGACGGGCTACGACATGAAGCTCGACGACCTGAAGATTCATTCGATGCAGGTGAGCGGGGACGCACTCGTGGTGGACTTCGACGGCGATCTCACCGTGCATTAATCAGCGCCAACTGACCGCCAGATGCCAGCGATGGCCGCGTTCGGCCGTCTTGCGCAGAACAGTCTCGAACTCACGCAGTTCGCTGAGCACCTCCGGGCCTTCGCTGCCCAGTTGCTGAGGCTCTGCTTCGAGGGCCGCAATCAGTGCAGTCAGCGTGCTGAGACCTTCTTCCGGACTGTACCACTGCGGTGGCGGAAGCCGATTGAGCAGCTCGGGATTGCCGCCGCCCTCCTGGATCAGCAGAGCCATGGAGTTTTCATCGGCGGAGAAGAACTCGAGCAGTGGCTTGACGCCAAGCGCGAGCGCGAGCTTCTCGACTGCGCTCTCGTAGCGCGCCAGCACGCGACCATTTACGAAGATGTTATAGCCGGGGTCGTCGCCCTCGACCACGATATATATCGAGGCTGCCATCAATTTGAGTGTAGCGCTGGATGGGTTGTGGAGTGAAGTTTCGCTTGCGGAGAATCAACCTGGATTCGCGACGGCCTCAGTCAAGGACCGTGGATGTGCCGGAGTTCGGCTCGTCCCCCTGCGGCAGCAGCAGATAGATGCTCGCCACAGCCAGCAAGGCCAGGCCAATGACCCAGTGCGCCGTCAACTCCGGCCGCACCAGGGCAATGCCTTCGATGACGATCAGCAGCGGTATCCACGTAAACTGCGACGACCAGCGTGTCGCCCCAATTTGCACGAGGGCTACGACGCCGAGGAGCGCCAGCACGCCGTCACAGGCGACAGCCAGTAGCGAGATCGAGGGCCGGGAACCAGCGACGAAGTATGTCTCTGCGAGGGCCAGGGCGAAGAGCGCGGAAGCTCCGACGAGCGCCGAGGTCACACGGGACGCTGTGGCAGGCTGGTCTACACAGAAGAGCGCAGCGCCAATGCCAGTCAAGGCGGGCGCAAGAACAAGCGCCAGATCGTTGCGGGCGTCTCCGAGAGTGGGTTGCGCGAGAACCAGCAAGAGGCCGGCAACCGCTGCCAGACCAGGCCAGATGCGGCCAGCAATGCCGTCGGGGGTTTCCGTTCCAAGTGCGGATGCAGCGATCGCAATGACGATAGGGGTGAGTGCCAGGGCGATGGTCAGGCTCCCGGCGTCAAGTTCCCGCCCGCGAATCAGCAGTGCGACCGCGGGGCCGCCGAAGATCATCGCACCAGCGAGCAGCCAGCGGATACGGGCTGCTCTCGAAAAAGTTCGTTGCGGCGTGGCCTTCTTCGGTTGACGGCTACAGAACGCGAGCGAGAGAAGCGCGGCCCAGGCGCAGCCAACGGCCTCCGATGCAAGAGTCGAGTCAGCCTCGGGACGCACAGCCGCGACGATCCAGCGGCTTGCTCCGGCCAGAAGGAGCAGCACAAAGGGCCACCAGCGATGAACTCTTGGTTGGCTCGGCTCGGTCAGTGCAGCCACTCCCTTCCCGTTACAAGGCTAGACGTACGCAGAGGTCAGGAAGATTCGCCAGACAGCGAAGCCGCGCTTTTAGCGCGGCTTCGCTTATTGATTTGTTGCACGATTAGCTGTTGCTGCCACCCTGAGGAGCTGCACCCGAACCGCTTCCGACTGGACGACGTCCGCGACGGCGACGCCCGCGACGCTGACCTGCGGGAGCTGCACCAGCCTGAGGTGCTGCGCCCTCTTGCGGCTGATCGGTCGTTGCCTCGACTTCATCGACACCCTCGTCGTCACCCTCGAAATCGTCTTCCTCGTCGAAGTCTTCTCCGCCGTCGAGAACGATGGTGTCCTGGTGGCTGGGTTCTGCTGGGCGCTCAGCCTGCACTGGACGCTCGGTGCGCTCGGGACGCGGAGAACGCTCGCCGCGATCACGTCCGCCGCGCTCACCGCGCTCAGAACGCTCACTGCGCTCGCCGCCGCCCGATTGCTCCGGAACTGGCGGAAGGCCGAGCTTCTCGCGCTGCTCGCGCAGAACGGCTTTGCGGGAGAGCTTGATGCGATTGCCCTCGATCGACAGGACCTTGACCAGAATCTGATCGCCCTCGCGCAACTCATCCTTCACTTCCTTCACGCGATGCTCGGCAATCTCGGAGACATGCAGCAGGCCGTCGGTTCCGGGGAAGATCTCGACGAACGCGCCGAACTCGGCGAGCCGGACGACTTTGCCGAGGTACGTCTTGCCAACCTCGGGTACAGCCGTGATATCCGAGATCATCTGGATCGCCTTGGCGAGACCTTCTGCATCGGACGAGGCCACATTGACGCGGCCCGTATCGTCGACGTCGATCTTGACGCCCGTCGCATCGACAATGCCACGGATCACCTTGCCGCCAGGTCCGATGAGATCGCGGATCTTGTCGGTCGGAATCTGAATCGTGTGGATGCGGGGAGCGAACTGCGACTTCTCCTCGGCTGCATGCGAGATGACAGCATCCATCCTGTCCAGCAGGAAGAGACGGCCATAACGCGCCTGCTCTAGCGCCTCGCGCATGATCTGCGCGGTGATGCCCATGATCTTGATGTCCATCTGCAGGGCAGTGATGCCGTTGCGTGTTCCTGCGACCTTGAAGTCCATGTCGCCATAGTGGTCTTCGTCACCCGCGATGTCGGTGAGGATGGCGTACTTGTCGCCTTCCTTTACCAGGCCCATCGCCACTCCGGCGACCGAGCCCTTGAGCGGAATACCCGCCTGCATGAGCGAGAGCGATGCGCCGCAGACCGTGGCCATCGACGACGAGCCGTTGGATTCGAGGATGTCGGAAACGACGCGCAGCGTGTAGGGAGACTCCTCCTCGCCGGGGAGGACGGCCTCGAGCGCGCGCCAGGCGAGCGCTCCATGGCCGATCTCGCGACGGCCTACGCCGGTCATACGTCCAACTTCACCAACGGAGAACGGCGGGAAGTTATAGTGCAACATGAACTTCCGCTTCTGCTCGCCCTGGTAGCTTTCCATGCGCTGGGCGTCGTCGGTGGTACCGAGCGTTGCGCTCACCAGAGCCTGGGTTTCGCCACGGGTGAAGAGAGCCGAGCCATGCACGCGCGGCAGAACGCCAGTCTCGATCGTGACCTTGCGGATCTCGTCAAACGCGCGATGATCGGGGCGGATGTGCTCGCCGAGCACCTGCTCGCGGAAGATGGTCTCGCGCAGGGCCTCAAAGTACTTCGAGAGCTTTTTCGAAGCCGTGGGATCGTCGGCGGGAAGCTCCTTCTTGAGCTCGTCCTTGATCTCCTTGACCTTGGCGTAGCTGTCGAACTTGGGGTACTTCTGGGTGTCGAGCGCGTCCTTGAGACGGTCGCCCACCTTGGCCTTCAGAGCAGCCGCATACACGGTGTCATTCTCGAGTGCTGAGACGGTGCGCTTGGTCTTGCCAGCGCGGCTGACCAGATCCTCGATGCCCGCGACGATCTTCTTGATCTCTTCGTGCGCAAACTCGATGGCACCGACGACGACCTCTTCGGATACCTCCTTGGAGCCGGACTCGACCATCACGATGCCGTCCCTGGTGCCGACGACCATGATGTTCAGCTTGCTGACCAGGCGCTCCGAGTAGGTCGGGTTCACGCTGTACTGCCCGTCGATGAAGCCGATGCGCACAGCACCAACTGGGCCGTGGAACGGAATGTCCGAGAGCGCCAGGGCGCAGCTTGCGCCATTGATGCCGAGCACGTCGGGATCGTTTTCCTTGTCGGCTGAGTAGACGAACGCGACGACCTGCGTCTCGTTGCGGAAGGCCTCGGGGAAGAGCGGGCGAATCGGGCGGTCAATTTGCCGCGAGGTGAGGATTTCCTTCTCGCTGGGGCGGCCTTCACGCTTGATAAAGCCACCGGGGATGCGTCCGCCGGCGTAAGTGAACTCGCGATACTCCACGGTTAACGGGAAGAAGTCGATGCCCTCTTTGGGATCTGGCGACGCGACGGCGGTCGCAAGTACTGCGTTGTCGCCGCTGGTGGTGAAGGCAGCGCCGGAAGCCTGCTTGGCGATGCGTCCTGTCTCGAATTTGATGTGCTTGCCACCGGCAAGCTCAACGGTTACGTCCTGCTTCATAAACATTCCTCTTTTTCTTCTGTCTGTCTCTAAGCTCGTTGGAACGCCTTGCGCGGCTCGCGGATGAGCAGCGTTAAGACGAAAGCCCCGCCGAAGCTACTTCGGTCGGGGCTTCATAAATTCTGGTTACGGATGTAGGCGAATGTGCATGCCAGCGCGATGAAGCGCCGCGATGTGCGTCGAGTCGAGCGGCGCGAACAGAAGCAACCTCAGTCGCTCCCATCCCGTCGATGGCTCCGGGCAGATTCAATCTTCCTACACTCCTGGTGAGGCCGCCTTGGGCACATGTGGCCGAAGCAGCCCTGAATAGGCTACTTACGGATACCCAGCTTGCCAATGACGTCACGGTAGCGATCGGAATCCGTCTTCTTGAGATAGTCCAGAAGGCGGCGGCGCTTGCTCACCAACATCAATAGACCGCGGCGCGAGCCATGATCTTTTTTGTGGGTTTTAAAGTGCTCGGTCAGCTCGCCAATACGCTCGCTGAGGATCGCAATCTGCACCTCAGGACTTCCAGTGTCCGAGTCGTGCGTGCGGAACTTGGTAATAATGTCTGTCTTCTTCGCTGTTGCCAACACGGCGGGTCTTACTCCTGATTCTCTATGCGCTAGTCCACTTATCTCAGTCAGTGTCCAATTAAAGATACCACGCTGCGGCCCTGATGTTGCAGTTCCAGCGTGCGATTCATACAGCAATATCCTTTGATTCCACTAAGCGATGTGTCTCTTGAGGAACTCCAGCGAGCGCTGGCGGGCCAGCTTGGCAGCCGTGGGGTTATAGCTTCCACGGGCATCGCAGCTGAAACCATGCCCAGCTCCTTCATATATGAAGATCTCGACCTCTGGATGCGCCTCCCGCACCGCATCGATCTGGTCCTTGCCGATGTGGTTGTCATCCGCGCCGAAGTGAAGCATCACCGGACAGGATGGCTCTTCCTTCGCTACGCTGCCGATGCCGCCCGCGTAATAGCCCACGGTGGCCCTGGGCTGGAAGCCGTAGCTTGGCCCACGCGTCGCACTTAGCCAACTCATGAATCCGCCGTAGCAGTAGCCAATGACTCCAGTTCCCTTGCCTGAGCCGTCCACATACGCAAACGCAGCCGACACATCCTGCAACGCCAGCGCAGGGTTCAGCTTCTGGTAGAGCTCGACGGCTTTCTTCATGTCCTCGCCCTCGTACTTCAGCTCGACACCCTTCTCCACGCGGTCGAAGAGCGCCGGTGCGATCGCCACGAAGCCGTCCTTGGCGTAGCTGTCGACTATGCTGCGGATGTGAGGATTCACACCGAAGATCTCCTGCACGACGACCAGTGCGCCGATCGCCTCGCCCTCAGGCTTTGCTACATATGCAGCCAGTTCGTGGCCATCGGCCGCCTTCAACTGTACCCATTCACTCATGCTTGCTTCCTCCATAGACTCAGACGCGAGATTCAGGCTAAAAGCCGCATCGCCACCAGTTCCGGCTGGCTACGAGAGGAATGATCTTGTGGTAAACGCCAGAGGATACTCGGCGAAGGACGTTTTCATGCCATCCAAACGGGGGCGACAGCGGTCTTCTGCCAATCAGGACAATACGCCTATCGGAAGTCGCCCAGCAGGTTGCTGATCAGCTTCTGCGCCAGGTCCGCAGAAGAGACGTCGTAACAGCCATTCGCGATCGCGGTCCTGACTCTTGCGACCCTCTCCATCCGAACATCGGAGAGGTCCATCGTGCGTTCAAGAGATTCGGTCGTGCTGCTCTGCATCAATCGGTCGGTACCTGGAGTAGTTGAGCTACCGGTGGCGGATACCCGATACGTCTTCCCATATCGCTGGCGCAACGTATCCTCTTTGCCCCAAACCCCGCGGCCGCTGCTATCGAATGATGCCCACGAACTCCAAACTTTTCTCAATGAGACCACCCCCATGGTCTCTATCGGCGGGGACTAAAAAGACATTAGCGATATTTAATATTTTTCTGCCTTCCCGTACCAGGCAAAAGTCCTTGTCGGAGTGCTCCTGAAATCACGATGACAAGGCTTCGGAACATCTGACGCTGGGGCGTTTCAGCATTCGCCCGGTAAGCTGGGCAGGCACTTCTCTGCGCGGGGCATCGCCTGGATTTTGCGGAAGCCCTGCAAGGTAGCGCGGAGCCGAACCACTGCTGAGGAGTGGATCTGCGAGACGCGCGACTCGACCACGCCAAGCGTAAGACCAATCTCCTTCATGGTCAGCTCTTCGTAGTAGTAGAGCGTCAGCACCATGCGCTCCTTTTCGGGGAGTTCCTCGATAGCGTCGACCAGGCATTGACGCCTCTCCCCCTGCAGGCAGCGAAAGAGCGGATCTTCCTCTGGCGATCCTGCGACGTAGGCAAGTTCGTCCTCACCGGAGCCTTCCATGTGCTCAAGATTCAGGCTGCCGATCTCCAAACCCTTTAGGTCGCCCAACAAAAGCTGGTATTCATTGAGGCCAAGATTCAGCTGCTTGGCGATCTCCTGCTCCAAGGGGGTGCGCCCCAGGGCTTGTGTCAACGCTTGAATCGCATCCTGCACCGCGCGGCCCTTGCGGCGAAACTCGCGGGGACTCCAGTCGAGAATCCGTAGCGAGTCGAGAATCGCCCCACGAATTCGGAACTGCGCATAGCTCTTGAACTGCACCTTCTTGTTGTGGTCGAACTTGTTGAATGCGTCGATCAGGCCGACAACTCCGGCCGAAATTAGATCGTCGAGCTCCACGTGCTGCGGAAGCCGCTCATGAATGCGGCGAGCGAGATAGCGCACCGTGGAAAGGTGCTCGATCAGGAGGCGATCGCGCTCTGGCCCCTCGAGCGCTGCGGGGATGGACCTCTTTGCCGCAGGAGTGCCTTTTATCGGCGCGACATAGTCATGCTGAGAGAGATCAGACTTCGGCAGTGTCTGTTCCATCATGGTCCATAGGGCGGCCTTCCCTGCTTCATGGGTCGATATCGTGGGTTGCTCATCGCGCTTCGGGTTCATGGCCATTGGAGCCTCACAATCGTTGATTCCAGCGCTCAGTCGTTCTGTATCGGCGTATTGGTAAGGGCACGAGCGAGGCCAAACTTTGGTGTAGTTTTCTGAGTCGTTTCCAAGGTTCATCGCCCTTCGATAGCAAAAAAATGGCCCTCCGACGGAGGGCCTTGCTGGAGAAAGGTCTTAGATGAGAATGTGCTTACTTTCTGATTGCGCGGCGCAGACGGATATCCTCGGCACGAATGCTCGGCGAGTCTTCCGCGAGGATAGAAGCGCGCTCCAGGACGTGAGCCAGTTCACGAACGTTGCCGGGCCAGTCGTGCAGGCAAAGCTTGTCGAGTGCTGCTCCGGATAGCATCTTGCGGGGCGAGGACTTGCCCATCAGCGTGAGAAAGTGCTCACATAGCATGGCAATATCCTGAATGCGTTCGCGCAGCGGTGGTACGTCAACAGGAAAGACCGCAAGCCGATGATAGAGATCAAGGCGGAAGCTGCCTTCAGTGGCCCGCTTCTCGAGTTGCTGATGAGTAGCTGCAATCACGCGCACATCGACGCTCAGGGTCTCGTTGTCGCCAACGCGCTGCAGCTCTCCATTCTCCAGAAAGCGCAGCATCTTAGCCTGCAGCGCGAAAGGCATCTCGCCAATTTCATCGAGGAAAAGTGTTCCGCCGTGTGCAGCCTCGATGCGGCCGGTGCGGGACTGCACGGCACCGGTGAACGCACCGCGCGTGTGTCCAAAGAGCTCCACTTCAAGGAGTGCCTCGGGGATGGCGGCGCAATTCAGAACGACGAACGGCTTGGCGGAGCGGGGGCTCAAGCGATGCAACGCACGGGCTACGACCTCCTTACCGGTTCCCGTCTCGCCCTCAATCAACACGGTCGCCTTGCGCGGCGCAACCAGCCGGATGATTCGCGCGAGTTCGAGCTTGATGGCGCTCTCGCCAACCATCTCGTCGATGACCATGGACAGCAGGGCTCCGGTTGGAGGCGTGTGGGTCTTACGCGTGTACTCAAACATCCGTGAGTCGATCGGCTGCGACTCAGTTCTCTGCCGTGGCGGGGACTGAGGCTCGCCTGTGTAGACCTCACTGGAGGCGCGTGCCCGTGCTGCCGTAAAATCGCCGCTCGTAGTTTCATCTGCCTCAGACGTTGAAATCTCTCGATTCGAGGAGCTCAGCGCCTCACGCAGCGCATGCAGCAGCTCATGCCGGCGCGGACTCTTCGTACCACCGGCGATCGGATCGCCATCAACTCGCAGCAGGTCCATCCCCGGATACATGGCACCAATCTGTTCCGCAAACTCCACCACCTCGAGGTCGGGAAGCCAGTGGTCGAGCAGCAGTGCTTCTGTGGGCTGGTCTTCAAGCTGCGCGATCGCTTCGGCGCCACCCCGTGCCTCGCGCACCTGCCAACGCAGTCCGCTCAGGCTGCTGCTCAGCCGCTGCCGCAACGACGCATCCGCACTTGCCAACACTACCGTTCTGTCAAAGCCAACGCTTACTGATTCCATTTTCTGCTCCACTTCCTGTTCGACCCATCTGTATTGCTTTGCCTACCTGGCAGCGTCTTCTTCTTCACGGAGCAGCCGTTGACGGATCCGGGCAATTACCTCAAACATCCGCCGCGTCTCCTCAAGACCTCCGTCGACGGCTTCCTGCAAGGCGCCGTCGTGACCAAGCATCTTGCCGATCTCCAGGCGACACTGCAGCGCTGTCAGCGGTTGGCAAAGATCATGCAGCTCCGCGTGCATCTGCTCTAGGAGTCTGTCGGAGATAGTGGGTTTGCCGGTGAGATTTGGTATTTCCGACGGTGCAGGTGGACAGCGAGAGACAGTGGGGAGTGCCTATCGGGGAGTCGTACCGAACCGGTATGGATGGAAGTTTCAGAGGCAAAGGCGTCTGGGAGCCGAAAGGGCGTCTGGTTTGCCTTCAGGCGGCTTTCCGGGGTTCCCCCGAAGCGGAACAACTTCAGCAGGTTGGCTGTCAGACACACGAGTCTCCACTCC
>Ga0224534_1000472_pt1 | contig 25788 bp, 21 predicted proteins | sample 714E12024metaG_FD_172012 | JGI IMG/M metagenome (GOLD analysis project Ga0224534, IMG submission 172012) | Peat soil microbial communities from Stordalen Mire, Sweden - 717 E1 20-24 | ecosystem: Environmental > Terrestrial > Soil > Wetlands > Peat | place: Sweden: Norrbotten County, Stordalen... | reverse complement strand
CAGATGCTTGTAGGTTCCGTTGAAACAAGGCTTTTTAAGAGTCATCCATTAAGCCTGACGCCTCCCAGTTCAAAAAATAAGGGGCATTAGTTCTGGAGCCATACACCGCCATCGTGCAGCATAAAAATAGAATTACACACACTACAGTCGATAGTCTATCACACAATTGTTACAAACAGTAGTTCATTTGTTTCATCCATGTTAACGAAGACGTAAATTTTTAAAATCGTTGCGGGAATACTTACCCCTTTTAAGGGGGTGAGGTGGTACAATATCCCCAGCACATTGACATGAGGGAGAAAGGAGAAGCATATGAGAAGACTGGCCATGATCACCTTGATCCTGGCTGCTTTTTTAACGCTGAAGGCCATTCCGGCCAGGGCTCAGGCGGCGAACCTGGCCTTTACGGCCGGGAGCCCGGCTTGCACCGTGGATGGCCAGGTCTACGAGTTGCAGCCGGTTCCGGTCATCATGAACGGCCGTATGTTTGTTCCCTTGCGGGGCTTGGCCGTTATTCTGAATGCAGGACTGCAGTGGGACCCGGCCAAACAAGAGGCCTCTTTCAGCTGGGTCGAGGGATCACGAAAATTGACAGCCGGTGTCACCCTGGGATCGAACACGCTGACCGTTACCAACGGACCAGGCCCAGGCATTGCTGCCCAGTTTGTCCAGATTTCAAGGGTAGATCTAGGCGCCTCGCCTCCGGATCTGTCCGGATGCCTGTTTCTGCCCCTGAGGCCACTGTTCCAGGCTCTAGGCTACCAGGTTGCCTGGCAGCCGGTCACCTGGACTGCGTTGTTGACCAGATGATTGAGCTGCCATGCTGCTTATTCTGAATGCCGGTTCAAAAATAGTCGACTCTATGTTCGGAGTCGATTATTTTATTTGTGCGCCCGGCATGGGCGCTGTCCATAGGGTGAAAGTCCCGAACGGTGAAGGTAGCAGTAGCCGTAGCTTAAGGCAAGGGTGTCCGCGGCGACGCGGGGGCTAGACGCCCCCTCCTACCCGATTCAATGCAGTCAACATGTATGAGCCAGCCCCGGTTGGCGAACCGGGGCTGGCTTTTGTAGCACATGCAAAAGTCAGGCTGACTGCTTGAGCATCTACCGGTCCGGCGGATTGGTTCAAGAGCCGCTAGTGATGTCTACCCGCATATTGGCAGCGTCATATGTGACATTATATCCGAAGGCCTCACTGACGAAACGCGTCGGCACCAGCGTATGCCCATTGACAATTATTGGCGGCGCGGCCAGGGTGACCGGGGCTCCGTTTTTATAGGCCGTGGTGCTGCCGATCTGTAGCTTGATTATAGTATTGCCCTCGGCGGCGACGATGCTCTTGTCGGCAGGATTCCACTGCACAGTGGCCCCCAGGGCCTCGAAGATCGGCCGCATCTGCACCAGTATGCGCCCGTCGACAATCTTGGGCGCCACATCCATCTGCACGAGAGTCCCGTTGACATACACCTGAATGGCCTTCGCTACTTTTAGTTCCGTGACGGTGTTAGAGTCCCAGTTTGTCACCCAGACATTGCCGCTGGCATCGATGGCCACGCCATTTGGGTAACAGCTGCCATCAATCAAGGTTCCCAGGTTAGCGCCGGAATTAGAGAGCTCGTACACGGCGCCAGTGTTGCTGGTAGAGTCTGTCACCAAAACGTCGCCGCTGGAGTCGATGGCTATACCATGAGCGCTATTTAAGCCATTATAGGTTCCCAGTTTGGCGCCGGATGAAGAGAGCTCGGTCACGCTGTTGCCATTCCAGTTTGTTACCCAGGCGTTGCCGTTGGAGTCGAAGGCTATAGCATACGGCTCATCGCCGACTTTGTACGTTCCCAGTTTGGCACCTGCTGGTGAGAGCTTGGTCACGTAGTCGCCTCCGTAGTTAGTTACCCAGGCATCGCCGCTGGCATCGATGGCTATGCCATCTGGGTCAGCGAAGCCTTTGTAGGTTCCTATGGTGGCGCCGGAATTAGAGAGCTCGGTCACGCCGTCGTATTGGTTAGCCACCCAGACGTCGCCGCTGGAGTCGATGGCTATGGCTTCCGGGCCATTGCCGACGTTGTAGGTATTGCCGACAGTATAGGTCTTTGGAGCAGCCGGCGCGGTGTTAGTGGCGGGCGGTGGCGTTGAACCGCTGCTAGGCGTGGTGCCTGACGTGGTTGCTGCTGTCACGTCCACGGTGACGGAGTCGGCACTCGGGTTGCCTGAGGACCAGGTGCCCACTGTGGTGGCGGTGATGTGCGCATAGCCTGGCGCAATCGCTGTCACCACTCCGTTGGAGTCGACCGTAGCCACGCCTGTGTTATCGGAACTCCAGGTCACGGCCTGGCTGGCGTTGGAAGGCGCTACGGTGGCGGTCAGGGTTGATGTTGCTCCGACCGTAAGGTTCAGGATGCGAGGGCTGATGGTCACTCCGGTGACCCAGGGGCCGTTTGCCGGTGGTGTGGTGCCTGACGTGGTTGCCGCTGTCACGGTCACATCGCAGTAGTCGGTACCAGGGGTGCCATTGGCGTTGGTGTCCGCAGTGGTGGCGGTGATGTACGCCTGGCCTGCCGCAACTGCTGTCACCACTCCGCTGGAGTTGACCGTAGCCACACTTGTGCTGCTGGAACTCCAGGTCACGGCCTGGCTGGCGTTGGAAGGCGCTACGGTGGCGGTCAGGGTTGATGTTGCTCCGACATTCAGGTTCAGGGTGTGAGGGCTGACGGTTACCCCGGTGACTGGGATTACGAGAGTGGCGAAAGCAGGTGTGGCCGTCATCGCCAACACGACCAGCAGGGCCATCAACAACAGCAATCCACGTTTCAAAAAAACCTTTCCAGTCATCTACTTGCCTCCGTTCAATTATTAATCACAAAACCTGGTAAACCCTGGATCCATCCATTGGTGTCCGGTCAATCCCGAAAGATTCCATTAGCTGCCCACGATAGCTCCATCAAAACCGCACACGAAAAATAGAATTATACATACTTCCGCTGACAGTCTATCATCCAATTGTTACAAACAATCGTTCATTTGTTACATCCATGTTAATTAAGTCATATTTCATAATATTATTTGCATCGATCCACCTGGTCCCAGAAAATATGCGGTCACCGATTTACAGCATTACTACTGCGGGTAGGTCACCGTAACCAACTGCTGAGCCTGGTTCCAGTTCACCTGGCAGCCCAGGCTCTCGGCGATGAACCTGAGGGGCAGCATGGTGCATCCGGCAACGATCACCGGGGTGACAGCCGGGTTGGTGGGGTCGATCGGCGTGCTGACCCCGTTCACCGTGGCGCTGCCCTGTCCGATCATGAGCTGGATGGTGTTGCTGCCCAGGGTCACTGTGACGTCTTGCAGGCTGATTCGGGGAAAAATGCCTGGAGATCCTCAGGACCACCGAAGTGGATGCCGTAATCCTGGATGTTCTGTTGCCAGGGATGGGTGGTCTGGCAACACTGCGTATATCCGTTCGGACAGGGGGTTGAGCCATGTGCCTGTGATCATGCTTTCGGTTAAAAGCAGCGAGCTAGACAAGGAAGCCGGAAACAATGACTTCCTGATCGAATCCATCAGATACGTGGGCTACCGGCACAGAGGCCCTAGCCCGGAACTGGCCTGAAGCAGGTTGTGATGAACCGGTCAATCTCTAATCTTGAACCTCGGTAAGGATCTGTTCCAGCTCAGTCGCCAGCAGTCCTGCCGATCGTTTCAGGTGCGCAAGGGCTGCATCCAACCCCTCCGTCTGCTGCGCATGCGCCATCTTCTCCAGATCACCGGCTGCCCTGAATACCGGACCGGCATAAAAGCAGGAAACGGAACTGGCGAACCGGTGGGCTGCCGCCTCCAACTCCTGGAACTGATCCTTGTTCGCAAGCTCTTCAATCTGATCAACCTGCGCCTGGTAGGACTTGAGATATTTTTCCATGATCTCTCTCATCAAATCCCTGCCGAACAGGCGCGATTCCTCCAGCAGGACGGGACGGTCAATCAGGCCCTGCCTGCCGATCTGGTCGAGGATACCGGCAAGGTCGCTTTCCCTGATCGGTTTTGAAAGGTAGTAATCCATGCCCGCCTCCAGGAGTTTCTCCCTATCCCCGGTAATCGCAGAGGCAGTAAGCGCCACAATCGGAATATGTCCTCCCGTTGTTTGCTCCCGGGCGCGGATCAGCCTCATTGCTTCCATACCGTCCATGGCCGGCAAATTTTTATCCATGAGGATACAGTCGTAAACGCCGGTTTTCAGCAGGTCCATGAGTTCCAGCCCGTTTACGGCCACGGTTGCCTCACAGTTATAATACTCCAAAAGGCTTTTGATGTATTTTTGACCGATTTCGTTATCTTCAGCCACAATTACTTTCAACCGGGGCAAACGATGAACATCCGCCAGGCCCGGTTCATCAGCGCCTGCAGGCCTGGCGCCCCGGCTTTCGCTGTCATCGACGCCCAGGCTGAGCGGGAAGATGCACCGGAACAGGCTTCCCTCACCCTCGATGCTCTCCAGTTCGATCCGGCCACCCAGCAATTCGATCAGGCTTTTCGAGATGGTCAGCCCCAGTCCGGTCCCGCCGAATTTCTTGGCAATGCTGGCGTCCGCCTGGGTAAAGCAGTCCCAGATAAGCCCCTGTTTTTGTGCCGGGATGCCGATCCCGGTATCTCTCACGGCAACCTCTACCGTGGCGCAGACCTCATCCACGGATTGCAGCACGGCGGTCAGTGACACTTTTCCTGCTTCTGTAAATTTGATGGCGTTGTTGACGATAATGATCAGCACCTGTCTGATCCGGTGGGCGTCTCCGCACAGGGGCTGCGGCAGGCGGGGGTCGATCTCGCAGGTCAGGGCAAGGCCCTTATTGCTGGCAGCAAACTGGAAAGATTTGAAGATTTCGTCCAGTAGCGATGCCATGCTGAAGCATTGTTCGACCAGGTCGAGCTTGTTCGCTTCTATTTTGGAAATGTCGAGAATGTCGTTGATGATCTGCAGCAATTCCTGCGTCGACGACTGGATCATGTTGGTGTATTCCCGCTCATTTCCGTCCAGCCCGGATTTCTGGAGCAGGCTTGCCATCCCCTGGATCCCGTGCAGGGGGGGTACGCAGCTCGTGGCTGATATTGGCGACAAACTGGGACTTGGCCCGGCTTGCAGCCTCAAGCTCATTATTGATGCGGATCAATTCACTATTCTTCTGATTGAGCTGGTCGGTGCGCTCTTGGATAATGCCTTCCATATCCCGGTACAGTTTGGCATTTTCCAGTGAGATGGCCAGCTGTGAGGAGAGGAGCTTGAGAACAGTCACGCTGTCGTTGGTGAAAGCTCCCGGCAGCAGATTATTTTCCAGGTAAAGTATTCCCTGAATGGAGCGCCTGGCGATCACGGGCATGCAGATGGCCGATCTGGGCAGATCATGCTCATCGAGGCCGAAGAGCGCCCTGTTTTCGGTCTTCAAGACAACGCTCTCTCCGGTTCGTTCCACATAATTGATCAACCTGATCGGGAGGGCGTCATGCTCATCAAGCGGGATGGACTGCAAGACACTGATGGTATTGTCGTCTGCGTTTCCCTCCGCTTCGATGAACAACCGGCCATTGTTTTTCATGATCAAGACGGCCTTTTGAGCGCCTGCATTCTGGATGATGATCCTGATCAGCAGGTTCAACAACTCATCGAGGACAAGGGCTTCCGAAATGGCCTGGCTGGCCTTGATAATGGACAGCAAGTCGAGAGAGGAACTGCCATGGTCAGGCCTCTCCTCAGGCAGGGAATAGGCAGACAGGATTTCGGGAAATTGCTTGATCAGGTCATGCGCCTTGGCATTGCCGCCCCACCTGTTATAACATAGATAGGCATCCGTCAGATGTTTTGCAGCAGCATCCAGCTTGCCTGCGGACAGATATAATTTGGCGGCCAGTTCATTGGCCAGCGCCTCTTCCTGTAAAAACCCGTTGCTGCCCGCCAGTTCGATCGCCCTGTCATAATAGTCCGCCGCTGACAAAAACCTGCCTCTGACACGCTCCCTTTCCGCTTGCATCAGGTACAGTTTGTGGAGATTGTTGGCCGGCGCCGTCCGCGCATATCTCTTCATCGCCCTGATGCACCGGTCCGCTCCGGCAAGATACGAAAATTTCCTGATCCTGCCCGTCCGTTCCGCATTGGCAAGCAGCACCAGGGACTTGTAAAAATGGAAGAGGGGAATGTAATAGATGCCCAAAACACAATTGAGGTATGCTTCGAGGTGCGGGAGAGCATCCAGTGCGGCCTCCGGCTGACCGAAATAAAAAAACTGCAGCATGCGGTGAAAATAGATGCTAAATACGACTATCCCGTCGTTCGATTTTATAGATTCCGGCAGCAGGGCATCCTCGTCGAAGTACTGTCCGGCCAGCCGGCACGGGTCGCCGGCATCCTCCTTGAAGTTCAAGATGGTCTGCCGGCACAGCTCGCACATGCGGATTGACATCGTATGTCCGCTTTTAAGAAGGGCATGCCAGTGCTGCTGCATCTCCTGTTCGATCACCGGCAATTCCCTGCCTGCAAAATAGGAATATAGAAAGTACTGCATGATGGAACCGCCGGCGTTAATCAGGTCGCCTGCGGCAAATCCTTTCTGATAGCTACCGGGAAAATCGAGCAGCGTATTCCGCAAGGGTTCTCTGGCGTGCCTGATGATAATATTGAAGACAAACCTGGCAAAACATTCAAATTTGCTGCCTCCGAATTGATCCGATAACCTTAGGGCCAGTTTTCCATATTGATAGCCCTCTTCCGCCCTATTGAACATTGCATAGATCATAGACCCGTATCCGGCATAGGAACAGATTGCCTCCTCGGCGATCCCATGCTTCAGGGTATGGATTAAGACGTTAAATGCCAGCAGGACGCAATGGTTGTGCGAGGCCTGAGCACTGGCGATGCTGGTGCTGTTCATGATTCGAAGAGCGGTGAGGCTTTGACGGTCTTTCATGGCGGGCAGGTCGAGCAGGCTGTCGGGAGGCCGGCCGGCCAGGGCGAGCCTCGTCCTGAGATACCCCCACAGGAGATGCCATTTCCCCGGGTTTGCAGGCAGCCTTATGCCCAGCAGCCTTAGAATCTCCCACGATGTAGCCAGCGACCTCTCCAGATCGTTTTGCAAGGCGTAGGCGGCGATCCGGACCTCATATATCCTCGCCCTGTCCAACAGGTCCCTGGCGTGCACCAGGGTTTTGTCCGCAATTCTTTCCATCGCCTCAAAGCGCATACAGACATAAGCCGCTTCGGCGGCCTCGAGATGGAGGTCCAGCATCAGGTCATATTCATTCTCCCAACAGTCCTCGTCCAGCAGGTCCAGCGCCAGCGCCAGGTATTCGTATGTCCTTTCGTAGGCGGCAGCAGACCTGGCCTTTTTGCCCGCTCTCAGGTTAAGCCCTGCCAGCCTGTGCCTATCTTCCCTGTCAGAGATCAGTGCTGATGCGCTGTTCAGGTGGTCTGCAATCTCAAACAGCCTTTCTTCAACTTCCTTTTCGGAGGTGTTATACAGCAGCACCCCTATTTGATAATGCATCTGCACTCTGTCGCTGTCAGACGCCAGAGAATATGCCGCCTGCTGGATCCTGTCGTGCAAAAATCGGTATGTTCCTGCGTCAAACATGATCAGGCCTTCGGATACCGCTCTTGCCAAGGCTTCGTCGATTGACTCCGGAGGCCTTTCCGCAACAATGGCCAGTGTCCTGGCGTCGAAGGTGTTATTGATGCAGGCGGCCAGTTGCAAAACCTCAACCGTCCCGGATGGAAGCCTGTCGATTTTCCTGATCATCAGGTTGACCACGTTGTCGGTTACATCCGTGCGCAGGATCGATCCGTAGTCCCAGGCCCACTTTTTTTGCTTGGCGTCAAACCAGATAAAGCCGTCTTCCTTCAGGGAATACAGGAACTGCGTCAGAAAAAAGGGATTGCCCTGCGTTTTCGCCATACAGGCCCTGGTCAGCCGGTCGGATTCGGGCGCGCTGGAATGGAGCGCTGCCGCAACGATCATGCTGATCTGCTCCTGTTCCAGGGGGCCAAGATTGATCACGCTCATGCCGTGACCGGCTCGTTGCATCTTGCCCAGGGCGCCCTGCAGGGGGTGGCTGGCCCCAACTTCATTATCCCTGTATGCTCCGATCAGCAGGACATTCTTGCTGTCCAGGTCACCGGCCATTCTCTCCATCAGCTTGAGACTGTCCGGGTCCGCCCACTGCAGGTCGTCCAGGAACAGCACGAACGGCCTTCCGTCAGGCGCGAACAACTGGATAAGGCTCAGTATGACTGTGCAGAACCGGAATCGGGCTTCCAGAGGCTCGAGCCTGGGGACGGGCAACTGCGGGCCGATGATTTTTTCCACTTCCGGGATGATCTCGATCATAATCTGAGCCTTCCCCTGCAGGCAATCGAGCATCCGCTCCTTCCAGTCAAGAATCTCGCTCTCGCTCCCGGTCAGGACGCCCCGGATGACGGCTTGCAGCGCCTGGATAAATGCAGAATAGGGCGTACTACTTTGATACTGGTCGAACTTCCCAAAGGAAAAAAGCCCTCCGTCTGCGAGCACAAACCCTGCCAGCTCATACACCAGCGATGTCTTTCCGATACCGGCATACCCGGCTACCATGACCGTCTGCAGGCCGCCGTATTTGGCAGCCTGGTAGAAATCTTTCAGAATTTCGATCTCCTTTTCTCTCCCGTAAAGCTTGCCGGGTACTGCAAATTCGCCGGGGCCATCATCCGTGGCGATGGCAAAAGGCTGCAAGGAGATGCGGCACCTTTCCAGGTCTGCCAGCAGTCCGCTGGCAGTCTGATACCGGTCCCCCGGATTTTTCTCCATCAATTTGCCGACGATATCTGATAAAACCGGGGGAATATCGGTATTGACGCCAGTCAAAGGCTTGGCCTTTTGGGCAATATGAAAATGTACCACTTCCATGGGGTCTTCGGAATAGAAGGGGAGCCGACCCGCAAGCAGTTCGTAAAACGTTACCCCCAGTGAATAGAAATCCGAGCGGAAGTCAACCCGCCTGTCGACGCGGTTGCTCTGCTCGGGAGACATATACAGCAGGGGGCCTTTAAGCTTACCGGGGAGGGTCGTACCGGCCTCATTAACAAAAGAAGCAAACGACTGCTGGCCCACCAGGTATGCCTGCCGGTTATTGGTATGCAGCCTGTCGAGGACCTGGACAAGCCTGATCGCTGTTTCCAAGAAAGGCTGAACATCCATGGCGTCAACCACCTGAATTGGACTTATTTACCCTTGAGCTTTCGGCGCGGGAATTCCCATCTCCTCCAGGGGATCTGTAAGGTTACCAGTTCACAGAAACTATAGTAGGCATGAAAAATAAGCAGGTAAATTGAAAGTTAAAATTTAAAATAACACCGAAGAAATCTCCCGCTTCTACAAGCGGGAGATGAATTCGGCAGCTTAGCTTTAGTGCTAATTCAGTGGGGGTGCAGACCCCCACTGAATCCCCGAGCGAAGCGAGTTGCTTCCCCAGGATCAGCAGAGGGCGATCCAGGTCATCGTGCATCTCCTGTCGCCGAAGCAAGAAACCATAATTCAAGGTCAGTTTCAAGTCGAGGAACCCCAGTGTTGGCAAGCGGTTAGCAAAACTGAAAACCCAAGCCTGGAATACTTGGGGTACATAGGTTTCAGGAACGACAAATTGTATGTTGAATACATTGCTGCGGCCGGTTGACTTTCGAGAACCCTTATTTCATAATAAGTTCCATGAAAGCGGATCGTGGCTGCAACTGGATGAACAGACTCAGCGGGCGAAGATGTCCTCGGCGGGAACCGGGTTCCATGAGGACATTTATTGTTTACCACGAGGCGCCGGGTACGATGGGCCGCCCGCCGGGTGGTTAGCGTTGCGGCTGCTGGCTAGCCAACTGTTTGATGAGAGGTGTGAAGGATGGAACGGGCACGCATACTGATCGCGATGGCAAAGGCCGAGCAGCGGAATAGCCTCAAGCTGTTGCTGGCAAGAGGCTCGTATCAAGTTGTGGCCGAGGCGGGGGAGGGATCGCAGGTGCTACGGCAGGCCCGGAGCCTTGACCCGGACATGGTAATGTCGGATATCGACCTGCCTGGTGTTAACGGTTTTGAACTCTGTAGGGCCCTAAACCAGGATCGGCGTACGGCGGTGCTTCTGATCTCCCAGCAGGTCTTTCTCTTTCAGCAACTGGATGAACGATTCAAGAACTACCCGATCTGCTACGCCACCAGACCGCTGTCGGAATACAACCTGTTTCCGGCTATCGAGAGCCTGTCCAATTGCCATAGATTCATCAATGGCCTGGAAAAGGAGATCACCGACCTGCAGGAGAAGATCGAGACCAGGAAGTTGGTGGAGCGGGCCAAGGGCCTGCTCATGCAGCAACTGGGAACAGGTGAGGCCGAAGCCTACCGTCGGATGCAGAAACAGAGCATGGACAAGTGCCTGTCGATGCGCAAGGTGGCCGAAGCCATCATCCTGGCCTATGATTTGAACAAGTGATCCCCGTCGGTCTGAAAACATTCGAAATGCCGGTTGGCAGACTCAAAAACACGTAAAAACAAGATAATATGTACAGGAGGTTCAGCGGATGATTACCAAGACGAAGGAAGACGTTCTCGGCATCGCTGAGGATCGTGGGGTCCAGTTTATCAGGCTCCAGTTCACCGATATTCTGGGAACTCTCAAAAATGTGGCCATCACGGCGGAGCAATTGGAAAGCGCCTTGAATGAAGGAGTCATGTTTGACGGTTCATCGATCGAGGGCTTTGTCAGGATCGAGGAGTCCGATATGCATCTGCTCCCCGACCCCAACACCTTTACCATCTTCCCCTGGCGCGGCCGCGACGGGTCGGTGGGCCGGCTGATCTGCGACGTTTACAACCCTGATGGCACCCCTTTCGTGGGTTGCCCGCGCTATGCCCTGAAAAAAGTGCTGGCCGAGGCCGGGGAACTGGGCTACACCATGAATGTCGGTCCCGAGGCGGAGTTCTTCCTGTTCAATACGGATCAGTCAGGCCGCCCCACCGTCACCACCCATGATGAGGGCGGCTACTTCGACCTGAGCCCCCTGGACCGCGGCGAGGACACCCGCAGGGACATAGTCCTGGCCCTGAAGGAGATGGGGTTTGACGTGGAGGCCTCCCACCACGAAGTTGCCCCGGGGCAGCACGAGATTGACTTCCGCTACGACGACGCCTTGACCACGGCCGACAACGTAGTGACCTTCAAATACGTGGTGCGTTCTATTGCCCAATTGCATGGGCTGCACGCCACCTTCATGCCCAAGCCGGTGTTCGGCATCAACGGTTCGGGCATGCACGTCAACCAGTCCCTCTTTGCCAACGGTACGAACGCCTTCTACGATCCGTCGGCGCCCTTGCAACTGAGCAGCGTGGCCCTGCATTACCTGGGCGGGCTGCTCTCCCATGTCAGAGGTCTGACCGCCATCACCAACCCGATCGTCAACTCTTACAAGAGGCTGGTACCCGGGTATGAGGCCCCCGTCTATATCGCCTGGTCGCCCCGGAACCGGAGCCCGCTGGTGCGTGTCCCGGCCCGCCGTGGGCAGGGGACCAGCCTGGAGTTCCGCAGCCCTGATCCGGCCTGCAATCCGTACCTGGCCTTTGCCGCCAATCTCAAGGCGGGCCTCGACGGCATCAAAAACGGGATCAACCCGCCTGCTCCGGTTGATCAGAACATCTTCGAGATGTCGGAACAGGAACTGCAGAGCCGGGGCATCGGATGCCTGCCCGGCACCCTGGGGGATGCCCTGGAGGAACTCAAGAAGGACCGCCTGATCCAGGAGGCCCTCGGCCCCCACATCTTCGAGAAATTCGTGGCCGCCAAGACCCTGGAGTGGAACGAGTACCGGATTCAGGTGCATCCCTGGGAGCAAAGCATGTATCTGAGCAAGTATTGATCTGCATAGAGGGGTTCAACTGGGTTTTGCTTCAGGGGGGGGGAAAGCAATCCCACACGAAGCCAAGGCCCAGTTAATACAGTGACGTAGCGGTTCTCGGCCGGCCGGGCTGTAAGCCCGGATGCGGAGCGGGGGTATCAGAGCGGGTAAGTCATCTGTGGATGAATGACCAGGGGACCAGCAACCCCACCCTAAGCACGGGTGATTTTGACGGCGTGACTGTCTACATGGAGTCGCCCAGCGCCATCAACATGAATCCATAACTGAGATTGATCTAAGTTAAGAAACCAGGACTAAATCCCTCGGCCCTTTCATTGACGAACAAGTCGTGACCGCCCAGACTCCGGATTCAACAAGTTCGCCCCAGGTGCATCCCGGGGAGAGAAAAATATAGACGATAAGAAAATCGATCGGACATTATGCCAAGCCGCCGCCATTTTTACTAGCGACGGTTTTTTATCGGCGATGAATGGGGTAAGAATCTTATTGAGCGAACGGGGAGGGGGACGCCGGGCAGAGAACTGCGGCCGGCAGCCGGATGGTTGATGGCGCAATAGGGAAGTACATTGTATTCAATCGTGTTTACAGGCAAAAGTAGATTGTATTTTGCAACAGGTGCTGATATAATCGCAAACACGAGTAATTAAGCCTTGTAAGCGGGGGACGGAAGCATGGAGAGAATCGACAGTCAGGGTCTACATTACCGTGAACTGAACGACATGATCAGGCGCCTGGCGGAGGAAGGGGCACGGGAGTTCCAGCTCGACAACGTCAACGGACAGCGTTACTTGGGTACCGGCCTGGCGTATCCCGATATCAAGATGGTGGTCAACGGAGTGCCGGGCAACGACCTGGCCTCATTCATGAACGGCCCGGAGATCACGATCAATGACAACGCCCAGGATACCATCGGCAACACCATGAACGCCGGCCAGGTCACGGTGCACGGCCATGCCGGCGACGTGCTGGGCTACGGAATGCGTGGCGGGCGGCTGTTTATCAAGGGAAGCGTGGGGTACCGGGTGGGAATCCACATGAAAGAATACAAGAAGCAGGTCCCGGTGCTGATCGCTGGCGGGACGGCGGGAGACTTTCTGGGAGAATACATGGCCGGAGGGATTCTGGCGCTGCTCGGTTTGGAGTGGCAGCCGGGGGTGCCCCTGGCCGGCGATTATCTGGGGACGGGTATGCACGGTGGTGTGATTTATTTGAGGGGCGAGGTCGACCCCTTCACCCTGGGCAAAGAGGTGTCCGTCTTCGATCTGGACGAGACGGACTGGAGTCTCCTGGGTCCGCACTTGCAGGATTTCTGCGCTGCCTTTGGATTTAATTACGATGAGGTTTGCGCCGAGAAGTTCTGCAAGCTGATCCCGGTTTCCCACCGGCCCTACGGAAGACTCTACTGCTCTTAGGCCAAAGGGAGGAATCAGGGGTTGGACTACCAGGTGATTGTTATTGGGGCAGGTCCGGGGGGCTACCCGGCAGCCCTGAAGGCGGCCCGCATGGGGGCCAGGGTCTGTATCGTCGAGGCCGGGCAGGTCGGGGGGACCTGTCTGAATAGAGGCTGCATTCCGACCAAGGCGCTGGTGGAAAGCGCCTCGGCATTCAGGCGCGCCTGCAAGGCCGGTGAGTTCGGGGTCGAGGTGGGCGAGCCCACTCTGAACTACGTCAGAGTGCGTTCTCGACAGGAAGAGATTGTCACCAAATTGAGATCCGGTGTGCAGTTATTGCTAAAAAATAGCAAGATCGAGCTTGTACAGGCCCGCGGGCGCCTGGCAGGCAGCAACTTGGTGGAATTGGCACTTGACGGCGGCAGGACCGAGCGGATCAGCGGCGACAAGATCATTATCGCCACCGGTTCCGAGCCCTTGCTGCCAAAGCCCCTGGGCTACGATGGGGAAGTGGTGCTGTCCAGTACGGAGATGCTGCAGCTCCCGGAACTCCCCGAGACCCTGCTGATCGTCGGCGGGGGCGTGATCGGCTGCGAGTTTGCGGGGATCTGCGCCGCCATGGGTGTCCGGGTGATCCTGGTGGAGGCCCAGCCGACCATCATCCCGTTCATCGATGAGGACCTGGCCCGGAGGTTGCAGGTGATGTTGAAGCAGCAGGGGATCGACCTGAAGACCAAGACCAAGATCCTGGAGGTGGCCCGGGACGGGCGGCGGGCCAGGGTTTCTCTAAGCGATGGCGCCGAGGTAGTGGCCGACAAGGTGTTGATTGCGATCGGCCGCAGCTTGAACACGGCAGACATCGGACTGGAGCAAGCTGGAGTGGCTACAACCTCCGGGGCGGTGATTGTCAACGACAGCATGGAAACGTCCATTCACGGCATCTACGCAGTGGGTGACGTCACCGGGAAGGCCCTGCTCGCCCACGTGGCCACCGCCCAGGGAGTGGCGGCGGCGGCAAACGCCCTGGGCGGGGAACAGACCGTGGATTACGGCGCTATCCCCAACTGCATCTTTACCTACCCGGAGATCGGGAGCGTCGGCATCACCAGCCGGGAGGCCAAGGACCGGGGCATTCCGCTGAAGACCGGCAAGTCGCTCTTCGTTGCCAACGGCAGGGCCTTGTGCGAGGGAGAGCCAGACGGCTTCGTGAAGGTACTGGCCGCGGCGGACACCGGCCGCATCTTGGGCCTGCATATCATCGGGCCGCATGCCACCGAATTGCTTGGCGAAGGGGCGTTGGCGGTGCGTTGGGGGCTGACCTTGCCGCAGTTCAGCGACACCATCCATGCCCATCCGACCCTGTCCGAGGCCGTGAGGGACGCGGCAGAAGCGGCTGGGAATTTTGGTGGTTAGTGGTTGGTGATAAGCCGTTAGAAAAAAAATGATGGATTCGTAGCTACCACAGATGGAGGGGTTCTCAATGATGGATATAGTGCTGCCGTTTCTTGCCGAGGGCGTGGATGAGGCCACCGTATCCTTTTGGAAGGTGGATGAAGGAGACGATGTGGCGGACGAGGATGAACTGGTGGAAATGTTCACCAGCAAGGCCGTCTTCAGCGTACCATCTCCTACCAGTGGGATGGTAGAAGAAATCATCGTCACAGAGGGAGAAGTGGTCAGGGTCGGCCAGATTCTGTGCCGTATAAATGAGAAGTGAGAAGGGCCAACGACTATCTTGAGAGGAGAAGCTCATGGCCAAACGCTATGCAGTTTTTTGGGGATGCCAGATACCGGCCCGCCTCCCCTTTTTAGAGAAATCGACCCGCCTTGTCTTACAGCGGGCGGGCATCGAGCCGGTGGACCTGCCGGGCTTCACCTGTTGCCCCGACCGGAGCGTGGTGGGTAATTATTCGGAAGAGGCCTGGATTCTGGCCGCGGCCCGCAACCTGGCCCTGGCCGAACAGTCCGGCCTGACCCTCCTGACACCCTGCAACGGCTGCTACAGCACTCTGAAGACCGTGCTCGGCGACATCCTGGATTCGGCAGCATTGAGGGAGAAGGTGACCTCCCAGTTGAGGACGGTCGGCCTGGACTTCCAGGGCAAGGTCGTGGTCAAGCACCTGATCGAAGTGCTGCACGACGATGTCACCCCCGCCCGGATCAGGAGGCTCGTCACCCGCCCGATGCAAGGGCTGAAGATCGCTGTGCACTATGGCTGTCACATGATGCGCCCGGCTAACCGGCTCCGCTTCGATGATCCTTTGCACCCGGAGAAGTACGATCTCCTGGTCAGGGCACTGGGGGCGGAATCGGTACCGTACGAGACCAAGATGCTCTGCTGCGGCAGCGGACTAGGGTTTGCGGGATCCCAGGAAGAAGCTACCATGATGCTGCGCATGAAGTTGCAGGATTTGAACGGCAGAGCTGATGCCCTGACTGCGGTCTGCCCTGCCTGCTTCATTCAGTATGACCAGCGTCAGTATATCCTGCAGCGCCAGGGAGAGCGGCTGAACCTGCCGGTGTTCACCTATCCCGAATTATTGGGTCTGGCCATGGGCATCCCCGGCGAGGACCTCGGACTTCAGGAGCACCGGGTCAGCCCGGAATCTTTCTTCAAGGCCTGGAGCAAGCAGACCGGAACTCTGGATGCGATCAGAGACCGGATCGATCTGGCCGACATCAAGCGCTGCTATGACTGCGGCGCCTGCGTGGACGACTGCCCGACCGCCCAGGTGAGCAGCAGTTTCCAGCCCCGGGAGCTGATCGGCAGACTGCTGCGGGGTGACCTGGACGAACTCTTGAAAGACAAGACTGTCTGGCAGTGCCTGGAGTGTCATACCTGCTCCGAGCTCTGTCCTCAGAAGTTTGGCATGGAAAAGGTTTTTACGGCTTTAAAACATCTGGCTCTAGAGAGGGGTACCGCTCCCCAGCCGCTGCAGGGCGGAATCAAGGGCTTCCTGCAGACAGGCAGGCTGGGCGCTATTGATGAGAAGGCACGTAAAAAATTGGGCCTCGATGCTCTTCCTCCGGGGGGAGAAGGGGAACTCCAAAGATTGCTTGGCTTGATGCAGCAGGATCATTCTTGACGCTGATTTTAAAGGAATGGCGACAGGCCTCTTCGAGGAATGTCCCCGATGGAACGTTCCCATGAACGTCCCAGATAAGTAATGAGCCATGGGGGAGGGGTATGCATGAAGGGAACTTTCCCGCGCATCCCGTCGGGATGCTCGATCACCGGGATATTGAATAAAAAGGCCAAGCGCTTCAGCGGGGCTGATGTGATCAGGTCCATCAGGCTGATGCACGACCGGTCCAACGGCCTCGGCGGCGGTTTTGCCGGCTACGGGATTTACCCGCAGTACAAAGACCACTATGCCTTCCACCTTCTTTATACTAACGAGGCCAGCCAGCAAGATACCGAGCATTTTCTGGAGAAGAGCTTCGTCATCGACCGGTGCGAACCAATCCCGACCCGCCCCCACCCCCGGATCACCGATGTACCCATACTGTGGCGCTATTTTTTGAGGGTGAAGCCCTATGTGGTGGAGCAGTTCTCATCCAGTCATGACAGAGAGTGGGCGGAAGCAGCGGACGAAGCCTACGCTGAGAAGAACTTTGTCGTCAGCCAGGTCATGGAGATCAACCAGAAGATCGACGGGGCTTTCGTGGCCTCCAGCGGCAAGAACATGGGGGTGTTCAAGGGGGTGGGATTCCCCGAGGACATCGGCGAGTTCTACCGGGTTGAGGAATATGAAGGCTACATGTGGACCTCTCACGGGCGGTTTCCCACCAACACTCCCGGCTGGTGGGGCGGCGCCCACCCCTTCACCATCCTGGACTGGTCAGTGGTGCACAACGGGGAGATCTCTTCCTACGGCATCAACAGGCGCTACCTGGAGGCGTTCGGTTATCACTGCACCCTGCAGACCGACACCGAAGTGATCGCCTATCTTTTCGATCTGCTGCACCGGAGGCAGGGGCTGTCCCTAAAGAATACCTGCCTGGCGCTGGCGGCGCCCTTCTGGAAGGAGATCGACCGCTATCCTGAGCCCAAACGGGAGGCGGTCACGGCTATCCGGCAGGTTTATGGCTCTGCAATGCTGAACGGGCCCTTCAGCCTGGTGGTTGGTTTTACCGGTGGGATGATCGGGATCACCGACCGGATCAAGCTGCGCCCCCTGGTCTGCGGACAGAAGGACGAAGTGGTCTACCTGTCCAGCGAGGAGAGCGCCATCAGGGAGATCTGCCCGGCCCCCGACCGGGTCTGGACGATCAGGGCCGGTGAGCCGATCATAGTAAAGCTGGAGGAGGGGGTGCAACCATGATGAGGAGTCTGGTATCGCCCGATTTCCTGGTCAAGATAGATCACCGGCAGTGCCGGCGTTGCAAACGCTGCGTACTCAATTGCGGTTTTGGAGCGCTCAGCTTCCTGGACCGGGTAACGCCCGATAACACCAGATGCGTGGCCTGCCAGCGCTGTGTGGCCTTCTGCCCTGAAGGGGCAATCACGGTGGAACGGAATCCTCTCGCCTTCAAGAGCAACGATTACTGGACCGCCAACGACATCAAGTCCATCTACAAGCAGGCAGAGGCCGGCGGCATGCTGTTTACCGGCATGGGCAACGATCGCCCCTATGTCAGCTACTTCGATCGCATGGTCCTGGATGCCTGCCAGGTGACCAACCCGTCCATCGACCCTCTGAGGGAGCCGATGGAGCTGCGGACTTACCTGGGGAGCAAGCCCAACGCCCTGGAGTTTGCAGAACGGACCGGCGGTGCGCTGGCCACCAGGCTCGGCCCGCAGGTGGCCCTGGAAACCCCGATCATTTTTGCGGCCATGTCCTACGGCGCCATCAGCCTGCAGGCACACAAAGCTCTGGCCCGGGCGGCCTCTCTCGCCGGCTCACTCATGAACACCGGGGAGGGCGGCTTGCATAAAGAGCTTTATCCCTACAGCGACCGGATTATTGTCCAGGTGGCATCCGGGCGCTTCGGGGTCGACCAGGAGTACCTGGACCGGGGGGCGGCGGTGGAGATCAAGATCGGGCAGGGGGCAAAGCCGGGCATCGGCGGGCACCTCCCGGGCGAGAAGGTCAGCCAGGAGGTCTCCCAGACCAGGATGATCCCCGAGGGCAGCGACGCCCTCTCGCCGGCGCCGCATCACGACATCTACTCCATCGAGGACCTGTCGCAACTGATCTATGCTTTAAAAGAGGCTACCCGTTATTCTAAGCCGGTCGGGGTGAAGATTGCCGCCGTGCACAACGTGGCGGCCATCGCCAGCGGCATCGCCAGGGCCGGGGCGGACTTCGTTTATATCGATGGCTTCCGTGGCGGCACGGGAGCAGCTCCCACCATGATCCGCGACAACATCGGCATCCCCATCGAGATGGCGATTGCCGCCGTGGATGACCGGCTGCACCAGGAGGGCATCCGCAACCAGGTGACCCTGATAGCGGCCGGAGGCATCAGGAACAGCGGTGATGTGGCCAAGGCCATCGCCCTGGGGGCGGATGTGGTCGCCATCGGCACGGCAGCCCTGCTGGCCATGGGTTGCCACCTGTGCCAGAAGTGCAACACCGGCAACTGCTCCTGGGGAATTGCCACCCAGCGCCCGGAGCTGACCCGGCGCCTGGAGACGGAAGAGACGACCGAACGGCTGGTCAATCTGCTGCGCGGTTGGTCTCTTGAACTGAAGGACTTTCTGGGCGCCCTCGGGGTGAACGCCATCGAGAGCCTGCGGGGCAGCCGGGAGCGCCTGAGGGGTGTCGGCCTCAACCAGGTGGAACTGGACGTGCTGGGCATCAAACCCTCCGGCCGTTAATGGATGTCAGAAGCACAAAGGCAGAAGTGGGAAAAAGCAGAAATCGGTTTTCATCTGTCCAGATTAAAAGCCAGGGCATATGTAGCCCTGGCTTTTTACGAAGTTTTATGGTGTTTTAGTAAGACTTGACGTCGTGGGCGCCGTGCTGGCGAAGAATGTGGGCCGCGTCATCGAGTTTGGGGCCGCCACTGTGAACGGCTACCAGGGTCTTGCCCTGCTTGATGTCCTCCTCGTAGTGATGGCTCTCCTCGGCGGGGATGCCCCAGTCAATCAGGCCTCCGGCGATGCCACCGGTGACAGCGCCGGACAACAGTCCGGCGATCGGCCCTGCGGCGATCAGGGGGCCGATGCCGGGGATGAATAGGGCGCCTGCTCCGACCGCCAGGCCGGCCACGCCTCCCAGCACACCTCCGGTGGTGATCCCGTCCATGGTGGAGTCCGTATCTTTCTTCATACTGAGCCCGGATGATTGACCCTTGTTGTCGTCATGGGCGACTACGGAGATCTCCTGGTCGAACCCCTTGTTGCGCAGTTCCTGCACCGACCTCTCGGCCTGGTCGCGGCTTTCGAAGATGCCAAGAGCAACTGATGCCATAGTGATACCTCCCGGTTCTTTGTTTCTCTTTAGTATTTGAAGAGCCGGGTGTATTTATGTAAGACCCTGGCGATGAGAGTGATTGCTCTATCCGGCTTATTCCCCTTTTTTAGTCACCGCACACCATCCCCTTCAGCGTTGCAGTGTCCTATAAATAATATAATTATAACCCCAAAATTTGTATTAAGATAAGTGCTGTTTAGGGCTCTCTTCCCGACCCAAGGGGTGGGTTTTTCCGGTTGTTTTTGGTAAAATCATAGTGAGGTTCAAAATGTCTGTTTTTAAGGAACCCCGCGCCCGCAAGCGGGCACCCGCACTATGTAAGAAAGGAAGACATATGGCCGCAGTGGTTTCTGTGGTGGGGCATGCGAATACGGGAAAGACAACGCTGATCGCCGGGATAATCAACAACCTGGCAGCCAGGGGCTATCGTGTGGCTGCAGTCAAGCACGCCGCTCACGGTTACGAGATCGACAACCGGGGGAAGGATTCCTGGCAGTTCTTTCAGGCTGGGGCTAACCGGGTGGTGGTGGTCGGCCCGGAATCCTTGACGGTGCATACCCGCCATGATGCAGAACCGACCCTGGCCGAGTTGGCCGGCATGATCGAGGATGTCGACCTGATCCTGGCCGAAGGCTTCAAGTCCCAACCGGGGCCGAAGATCGAAGTTTTGAGGCAGGGGTTCTCGGAGAGAAGGCTGTCCCTGGGCAGCGACTTGGCGGTGGTAGTCAGCGATATGCCGGTTGAGAACGGTGTACCCGTTTTCCGTCCGGACAAGATCGAGCCGTTATCAGACTTTATCGAGAGCCGCTTCCTAAAGAATAGTGGTCGGCGCCCCACCCGCTAAAGCGGGTAACTGGAGGGCGTAGTGTGACGGTTGGAATCCAGAACCTGGCGGGAGAAAGCAGTGGCAGACGCCCGCCTGATGATGCAAAAGCATTGGCAGCCTCTGAGCCTTGCCGGCTGCAAGCATGCCTATGTGCCAGTTCTGCCGGTGCGAATGGGATCACACATCTTACCTTCACCCTCTCACCTTTCAGATGTCAGATCGTTGATGACCAGCCCGGTGAGGACCTTCGGGTAGAAGTAGGTGGACTTCTGGGGCATCTTATCGCCCGCGGCAGCGACTGCAGTCACCTGTTCAATCCGCGTCGGGTTCAGGATAAAAGACAACTGAGCCTGGCCGCTGGCAGCCGCCTGGAGCGCCTCCGCTTCATCCCTGGTGTAGGTCAGGTTCTCCTGCTGCGATAGCGCCTCCTGTTCCAGCCCGAGTAGCCTGTCCAGGATCAGGACGTGTAGTACTGCCACGTCCAGGCTGCACCAGGCCTCGGATTTTTGAGGGACAAGTTGCTTGACCCGGGTGTGGTCCTGCAAGGTCAACAGGTAGGCTGCCGGTTCCGTGGTGACCATCATTAGGACTGGGTGGTCCGGCTGCCGGCGGCCGTCGAGCAGTTTCTGCACTTGCCCGGCAGCAGGGAGAGCAGTTTTTTCCACTGCAAAGTCCTCCTGAAGCCGCTCCTTGAGGAGAGCCAGGTTCAGGGCCGGGAGGCTGCGCACGATCCGGTGGGTGGGTAGGACGACCAGACCCGGATCGGTGGTGTTCACCAGGTACATCAGAATGAACGCTGCCCCCGGACAGCGATCTTTTTCTGAGTGGTAATAGTTAAGGGCGGTCTCGTAGCGGTGGTGGCCGTCCGCGATATAGAGGGGGCGCGGCTTGAGGGTGGCGGCCACCTTCTGATGCACGGCGGGGTCGGTGATCACCCAGAGCTGGTTGACGACTCCGGAGTCATCAACCAGGTCCAACTGCGGCGGCGCCTTTTTTATCCTGTCGAAATCACTCTCCAGAGTTAGACCGGTATCCTCGTAGTAGGAAAAGACCGGGCTGAAGTTGGCCTGGCAAGTCGCCAACAGGGCCATTCGGTCCGCCTTAGGCTTGGACAGGGTCTCTTCGTGGGGCCGGATCTTGCCGGTGGCGTATTCCTCGAGAGCCACCCTGGCAAAAAAGCCGGTCCTGTGAAACCAGCATCCATTGATCTGAAATGACTGCTCCTGCAGGTAGATTGCCGCCTCCGGCTCCCGGATCAAGATGCCGGACTGCAGCCAGTCCCGGTAATTATCTGCGGCGCGGGTATAGCGATTGGCGGCGTCATGGTCGGTGGGGTATTGTTGACCGTACTCCAGGCGGATCACGTTGCAGGGATGCCGCTCGTAATATATTTGCTGCGCTGCGGCGTCGATGACGTCATAAGGTGGCGTCACTACTGCTGTCATGTCCGGTGTCTTGCCGGTGTTGTACCGGATGCCATGAAACGGAATGACTTCTGCCAAAACTTTCACCTCTCCCAGTTCGTCGGACTGCGGCTCACTTCATTGTATTATGTTTACAATAGGTAGACAAGAAAGCTTTTGCCTCTCAGGTATTGAAAGCATGCCCCAAGAATGTTTTAATTGGGCAGAATGGAATCAGGCGAGCGAGGAAAGTGGGAAAAGCCATGCTGGTCGACTATCATACCCCATCCCCTGGGGCACAGAGGTGTTTTATTCTCAGTGGGATATAAACGAGCTTTACCGAACATATTTTAGGTTAGTAGAGGAGCTTGCCCGGTCCGCCCTGTTTGACATCGTCGGCCACTTCGACCGGATCAAGGTCTTCGGCTATTGGCCGGCGGGGCCTGTATTGAACCTGGCCGAGAATTCCCTGCAGGCGATCAAGGCCTGCTAGCCCCGCCCATCTCACAGAAATTAAGGAGCCGACATAGATGGACTTTGTCCTGCTGTTTGTGAGCCTGGGAATCATTCTGGCGGCAGCGGAGATCTTCACCAACAGTGTGGAATGGCTGGGGCTGCGCCTCCACCTGGCTGAAGGCGCCGTCGGCAGCATCCTGGCGGCGGTGGGTACAGCCCTGCCCGAGTCCCTGATCCCGCTGATCGCCTTTATCACCGGCAAAGGCGTGGATCAACAGCAGGTTGGCATCGGAGCGATCATTGGCGCTCCCTTCATGCTCAGCACCCTCGCCTTTTTTATCAGCGGCCTGGTGGTGGTGCTGGAGGCCCGAAAGCGGCCAAGCTTCCCCCGCCTGGAAATCAACCCGGGGATCATCCAGCGGGATTTGCTGTTCTTCTTCTTCGGTTACAGCCTTGGCTTCTACGCCGCCTTCGCTCCTGACCGGTGGAAGCCCTATCTGATGGGGATGCTGCTGGGCAGTTACTTATTCTATGTATTTTTAACCCTCAGGAGGGCACCGGCTCATGGCCAGGCACCGGACCTCCGCCCGCTGTTCTTCAGCGCCGGGAAAAACAGGCCGCGCCTCTTCATGGTCCTTTTTCAAGTTGTGTTTGCAGTCGGTCTGCTGATCGGCGGGGCGGAGCTGTTCATTCACCAGGTTTCCGCAATCTCCCTGTTGCTGGACATTCCCATCTTTTTCCTGTCTCTGATCGTCGCCCCTATAGCCACAGAACTGCCTGAGAAGTTCAACAGTATTATCTGGCTCAGGCGGCGCAAGGACACCTTGGCGATCGGCAATATCACCGGAGCGATGGTCTTTCAGAGTGCTATCCTGCCCAGTATCGGTATTATAACCGGCAACTGGCATTTCGTGCCCGGCTCGCTGACGCCGATCCTGTTGACTTGTGCCTCTGCCGGATTGGTCTATCTCAGCCTGAAGATTGGAAAGAACCTGAATGCTTTCATTCTCCTGATGGGAGGGCTCTTCTACCTGGTTTTTCTTGGGACAACCCTGCTACAACCAATAGTAACGGCATTTCACTGAAAGCCTCTACCTGATCTTTATCAGGATAACCCTTTACCGGCTGCCCGATTGGTGTTAACTTTTAGGGGGATACCTTCTCGCGGAGAGCCCGCTCTTATCCCACCGCTTCATAAGAAGCGGGGGTATTAGAGCGGGTAGTCATCTGTGATAAAAATCATGAAACGATGGGGGTGCAACGATGAACGCCTATGATCAGGCTCATGAATTAGCCCGCGCTCTGAAGGCTTCAGGTGAATACCGGGCCTGGCTGGACTCCAGGAAGCAGCTCGAGGCGGACCCGAAGAACAAGGAAATGCTGAACGAGATGCGGCGCCTGCTGTGGGAACTGGAAATGGACAAGGTGATGGGGCGAGAGGCGGATGCGGATAAGAAGCAGCGGATGCAGCAGGTGTCCGAGCTCGTCAACCTCAACCCGACCTTGAGGGACCACTTGGGGGCGGAGTACCGGTTTACCCAGCTTATGGCCGACGTTCAGAAGATCCTGGCTGATGCCCTGAACGAGTGGTTCAAGGACGCCGGTGATCTCCTGGAAAAGATGGAGCAGTAAGTCGCCGGTTAGACCGGGAGCAGCGGCTCCTGTCTGGCAGTTCCTGCACCTTGTGGTTGCCGCGGCCGGGGGGGAGTCCAGGTCGGACCGTGGTCCGGGTGCATGGCCAAATTGGTATCAATGAGAAGCGGGAGCATTAGAGCGGGTAGTCATCGTGGGTAACCTGGCAGAAAGCTTTGCTAGGTCTCTTGCATTGACAGTGCCAAGGCCTCCGGGTATAATCTGTCTAGTTTGCATGCTGGCAAGGGTGTTTTTACCGATGTCCGGGAACGTAACACAATTTGGGATGAGGGGAAGGTTTTCAGGAGATGCTGCCAACGCCGCGCCGCTACTCTTTAGCCGCTGCCTCTGCAGAAGGGGAACACGAATTGACTGCCTTCGACAAGGCGCTTCTAAAAGCGGGAGTAGGCAACGTCAATTTGCTCAGGGTGAGCAGTATACTGCCCCCTGACGCAGTCTATGAAGCCAGGCTGGATATTCCGCCGGGTTCGTTGGTTCCGATTGCTTACGGCACGTTGGTCTGCACCGAGATTGGCGCCCACATCGCTGCCGCAGTGGCGGTGGGGATCGGGGCCGGTGCAGGGGACTTCGGAGTGATCATGGAGTTTGCAGGACACTGTGGCCGCGAGGACGCAGAGCGCCGCGTGAGCGAGATGGTGACCGAGGCTTTCCAATACCGGGGAATGGAACTGGCGGAGATCAAGGTGGCTGCAGCCGAGCACCTGGTTGTAGCCTGTGGCTGTGTCTTTGCGGCGGTGCCGCTGTGGTACTAGCGGCGCCATTATTGGTGGCCAGTGGTCGTGACCAACGCCATAATGCTGGATAGGGCAGGGAAAGGAAGCGTAAACATGGAGGTATGGTTCACTGAACTGCAGCACCCCGGGCTTAAAATAACTTGCAAGGTGCTGCAGACGCTGCACCGGGAGATGACCCCCTTCCAGGAGATCGTAGTCTTGGATACGGAACAGTTCGGACGGATGCTGGTGCTCGACGGGGCGATCCAGGCAACTATTGCCGATGAGTTCGTCTACCACGAGATGCTGGCCCATGTGCCCATCTGTTCACACCATGATCCCAAAGATGTTCTGATCATCGGCGGTGGTGACGGTGGCTGCGCACGGGAGGTGCTTCGGCACCGGCAGATCGAAAGCGTCACCCAGGTGGAGATCGACCAGCGGGTGGTAGAGGTGAGCCGTCATTTCCTGCCGGAACTGGCCTGCTCCTTCGATAGCCCCCGGATGTCAGTTTGCTTCGAGGATGGTATCGCCTTTGTCAAGGATAAGGAAGCCTGCTATGACGTGATCCTGGTGGATGCCCCTGACCCGGTGGGGATGGCGGCAGGCCTCTTCAGCCGGGAGTTTTACGAATCGCTCTTCCGTGCCCTGCGGCCGGACGGCATCTTTGCCGCCCAGATGGAGTCGCCCTTCTTCAACAAGGACCTGATTGGGAGGGTGTATGGCGGCGTCAGCAGTATCTTCCCAATCGCCGGACTCTACCTGGCCAACGTGCCGACGTACCCCAGCGGCCTCTGGAGCTTCACCATCGGCAGCAAGAAATATGACCCTGCGCAGGGCCCTGCGGAAACAGCCGGGTCTATGGCCGGTCAGGGGCTGCGCTACTATACTCCCGAGTTACACCGGGCGGCCTTCGCATTACCCCAGTTTGTCCAAGCTCTCCTGAAGCAGGAGGTCAAGCCTTGAAGCTGAGCGATCTCTGCATCACCAACAGTTCATTTTTGGTGATGCAGAGAT
>Ga0224534_1000470_pt1 | contig 25859 bp, 18 predicted proteins | sample 714E12024metaG_FD_172012 | JGI IMG/M metagenome (GOLD analysis project Ga0224534, IMG submission 172012) | Peat soil microbial communities from Stordalen Mire, Sweden - 717 E1 20-24 | ecosystem: Environmental > Terrestrial > Soil > Wetlands > Peat | place: Sweden: Norrbotten County, Stordalen... | reverse complement strand
TCTCCGACGAGCCGTTGGCGGTGAGCGGCGGGCCGATGGAGCCCTGGTAGGTTGCGTCGCCCGAGTAGACGGCGGTCATGCTCTGCTGGCCGAGGGTAGAGCAACTGGCGGTGTACTGGTAGATCGCGGTGGTTAGGTTATTGGCGGTGGTGAGGGCGATCTTGCTGGTGCCGGCGGCGGGGGCGTTGTCGACCAGGAACTGCACGGTGCCGGTGGGCGTGACCGTCCCGCCAGTGACGGTCGCGGTCAGCGTGACGGTGACCGTCGCGGTGGGCGTGACGGTGACGTTGGTTGCCGAGGATGTGGTGCTCGAGGCCGCCAGCGCGGTGGTCGAGGTGTTGGCGGCGAGCGATCCCGAGCCCAGCGGCGTAACCAGGTTCCAGTCGTTGGCCAGGTTGCTGAGATCGACGCTTCCCCAGCCGGTGGCCAGATCGTAGCCAGTGCCGGCGGAGTAACCGATGAAGCCGCCGTTTGGGCAGTCGATGGAGCCCGCGGTGCACTGCATGGCATTGCTGCCCGCCGTGACATCGTGGAAGACGCTGCTGCCGGTGGTGTTGTAGTACGCGACCTTGTTGCCCAGGGCGTAGAGTGTGGGGTTGGCATTGCCGATGCGCGAGCCAATCTTCTGCTCGATGAGCGCCAGCATTCCGCCGAAGATCTGCGAGTCCAGGCTGGTGCCTCCGGCGGCCTCCAGTCCGTTATTGGTGGACGAAATGCGGAACCCGTTGCCGCACGAGGCGCCCGAGGCGACGCCCACGCAGTAGAGGTAGGAGTCGTGAAAGACCGCTGCGTTCAGAGCGAGGTCGGGCACGTCGCGCGCGCCGTCGGCCGGAACCAGGGTGGTCATGCCGGAGGCCCCGGTCTCCATCTGCCAGAGTGGTTTGGTGAAGAAGGCGCTGGCTCCGCCGCCCCCGCCGCCGAAGTAGCCGGAACCGGCATTGTTCCACACGGCCTCTGGAATGTAGGAGAGCGCCGAGCTGATGACATCGGAGCCCGATGTTCCCTTCCAGTACTGGGTGGCGCCCCAGGTGGTCCCGGAGCCGGTGGCCTCGGCGTCGCCGTTGAATTGAGTGCCGCCCATGGCGGTGACATTGGGCGAGCTGGCGGGATAGTCGACGGCCAGACCTTCGCTGGCTGATGCTGCCGTCTTGGCTTCGCAGTCCGTGGCGCCGGAGTCTCCGGCCGCGGCCAGGACGGTCTGGCCCTGCAGGTTGGCCTGCTGGAAGACCTGGTTGTACGAGCTCAGGTCGGTGATGCCCCAGGCGGCCTCGCAGAGTCCGTAGCTGGTGGTGACGATCGGCGCCACGTTGGCGTCGACGGCGTATTGCATGGAGAGGAAGACGTCCTGCGAGGTGACGAAGAGAACGGTGGCATACGGGGCCATCGCTCCCGACCACTCCACATCAATCGAAGACTCTTCCAGATCGCCTGAGGTTGGGGGATTGCTGCCGACGCATGCACGGTTATACGAGGAGGGAGTGCCGGGGTCGCAGCCAAGATAGACCGCCGAGGGCACTACCGTCGTCGTCGGCGAATTCGCATTCAGCCCGGCGGCCGCGCGGAAGGCAATCACGTCCGCCAGGCTGATGTCCACCTGCCCGGTGACGGCGATGTCGCCACAGGTGGGTTGCGGTGTACCTACGCTATGGCAGTTGGTTCCGGTCCCAATCCCCGCGCCGGTATAGTTGGTGAGCAGCGAATTCATGTCGTAGATGGTGTAGATGTCTCCGGGAACGAGGTAGTGGCTGCCCGAGACCGAGGAGGTGAACTGCGGCTTCACGATGCTGGTGTGGACGCGCGGCTTCAGGCGGAAGTCATGCAGCCCGGCGACGGCGCCAACCACGCCGGCAAACGCGCTGGGAACGCTGACCCCGGTGACGTTGGCGAAGTGGGTCTCGCCGTTCAGCGAGAGGCGGTGAATGCTGGTCGCAAAGGCGGTCTGGACCTGGGCCACGGAGCCGCTGAAGGTGACAAACGTACCGCCATTGGCGACCCCGGCGACGGTGAACCCCTGGCCGGCGAGCCAGGCCGTCACCTTGGCCAGGTCGGAGCTGCTGAGGCCGAACTGGGCAGCGTACTGCTGCGGCGTCAGCCACTGGTGGTAGCGCGGCGATGCGGGGTCCTGCTGGTCGGCGAGCAACTGGTCGATCGCGGCCTGCTGCGCGGCGCTGGGCGTGAAGCGTAGCGACATTCCGGAGAGCACGGTCTCGCCGGGCAACGGGCCGAGATCGGTGGCCTGCAGCGCCCTGGGCGAAACCGAACCGGGAATCGCGGCCATGCGGCTGGAGGAGACTGCCGCGGTGATGCGGTCCGGGATGCCGTTGGGGATGCCGTTGGGGATGCGGCCCTGGCCCGCGGCCGAGGCGGACGGAAGAACGGCAGCGGCCAGAGCGAAAACTACTGCGGCGGAGCAAAGAAGACGCCGAAAAAGGGATGTTCCACGCATAAATAGGTCCTGTATTGCGAATCGTTTGGGCCAAAGCGGCAACGGAAAGACAAAGCACATCGGGGACGCTGGAATCCCGCCAGATCGCTAAGACGGCGATTCCCACCAACTGGCCTACAAGATTAGACCATCCGGGGCAGGAAATGTTGCGGGAAAACGCGGATTGCCGCGCACACGGGACAGGCGAGAATTGCGTTTCTCATTGCTGAGGAGCAGCGATACTGATGCCAAGCTGGAAGAGGACGGCGCGCTCAACCCTATCGAGGTCTACCGCAGACAATTCTCCGAATCGTCTGCCGACACGCATCTTGCTCACCGTTCTGATCTGGCTGCCAAGCGCCTTGTGGCGTTTTCCATTGATTTCCACCAGTGCTTCACCGGGCAATTCGCGCTCAACATTTGTGGTCAAAGGCACCATAATCACACGGTTCAGGACTTGGTTCGCAAGATTGTTGCTGAGGATGATGGCAGGGCGAGTCTTGTTGACTTCGCCTCCGACCGTTGGGTCGAATGCAACCCAGTAAACCTCGCCGCGCGTCACAAACACTCTCCCACATTTGACTCTATCCAGTCGAATGCTTCTTTCTCGCCTTCCGTATCGGCTGCCATCTCCTCGTATCCACGGAGAATGTCTCGCTCCTTAGAATTCTCCAGTTCCTTGGTTGCTTTAAGGACTGCTGGAGCGATCTCATCCGGCACGATGAACCATGTGGCATGACCATGAGATTGCGGATTTCCTTTACTGCTCTCCTCTGGTGACCCATTCCAGCGCAATCCGACAGCTTTTGGATTTGATTTCCAGTTCATTGTGGCGACTGACCAGCCACCATTTGCCGGATCGCTGTCATACACAACTTTTAGATCTCTGACATTGCCTTGAGGAGATAGGACAGTTTGCGGATCTACATACGGCATATAGTTTCTCCTTTAGCAGATTCTTACATATGTATGTAGCTATGTCAATCTCTCTGTGTAATGTTGGGCATAAGAGTAAAGGTGAGGCGCTTGTGTTTGCATTGCCGCAAAGCGAGAGGGATGCCTTGCGTTTGAGGTCGATGAGATTCTGCTCGCTGACCGCGAAACTCGCGGCGGCGTGCTACTCTTTCGCCATTATGTCTGGCACCTTCGATCAATCGCTGGCCCAGTTGAAGACCTTTGAGGGATGCGTCCCGTGGATGTACCGCGACACTGCGGGCAAGGTGACGGTGGGGGTGGGGCTGATGCTGCCCGATGCGGCGGCGGCCTGCGCGCTGCCGTTCCAGACGGCGGAAGGCGCAGCGGCGACGGCAGAGCAGACTGCGGCGGAGTTTGCCCGCGTGGAGGCGCTGGCGATGGGCAAGCTGCCATCGTTCTACCGCGCGGCTGGCTCGCTGGAGCTGCCGGAGACGGTGATTGACGAGAAGCTGAGTGGGGTGCTGGCGGGCTTTGAGGCGACGCTGCGGGCGCATCTCGCGGGATACGACACTCTGCCCGGCGGCGTGAAGATGGCGCTTCTCGATATGGCCTACAACCTGGGCCCGGCGGGGCTGCTGGAGGGCTATCCGCGAATGATCCACGCGGTGGAGACGGGCGCGTGGGCGGAGGCCGCGGCCCAGTGCGCGCGGGGCGGGATCAACGCGGCGAGGAATGCGTGGACGCGGCAGCAGATGCTCGCGGCGGTCGTCGCCACGATCCAGGCAGAGGCGGAATCGGTGGAGAAGAGTGCGGAAGGCTGGCTGCGGCGTCTCTGGCGCGGAGTGAAACGGGCGTTCGGGATTGGCAAGCCGAGTTGCTGCCCCTAGCTCGCTCCATAGATCGATCGGGTATGGTTAACAAGCTGAATTGAGTTTGTTGCGGGAGGATCTCTGTGCGGATGAGTCGTGCGGTTGGCGTAGTGCTGGCGTTGGCGATGGGTTGTGGAGTTGCGGCGCGGGCGCAGAACATGTCGCAGGCGAGCGGCGGCTACGCGCAGTACCTCGCCGGATTCGAGAAGCAGACGACGGTGAAGGTGTTGCCCAATGGGCTGACGCTGATCGTCTGCAAGCGGCCGGAGGCGCCGGTCTTCAGCTTCTACACGCTGGTGGATGTGGGATCGGCGGACGATCCGCAGGGCGCGAGCGGGCTGGCGCATATGTTCGAGCACATCGCGTTCAAGGGGACCACCGAGATTGGCACAACGAACTATCCGGCGGAGAAGATTGCGCTGGCCAAGGTGGAGACTGCCTACGCGGCGTACGACGCGGAAGTTCGTAAGCGCGTGGGGCAGCACGCGACGAAGCTGGCGGCGCTGAAGAAGGCCTTCGAGGACGCGCAGGCGGCGGCAGAGAAGTTTGTGGTGCCCAACCAGTTCGCGGAGCTGGCCGAGGAGAACGGCGCGGTGGGGTTGAACGCCACGACCGGCGAGGACTCGACGCAGTACTTCTGGAGCATGCCGTCGAACCGGCTGGAGCTGTGGGCCTACATGGAGAGTGGGCGAATCGCGCATCCGGTTCTGCGCGAGTTCTACAAGGAGCGCGACGTCGTGCAGGAGGAGCGGCGGATGAGCGTCGACTCCAACCCGACTGGCGCGATGATGGAGCAGTTTCTGGCGACGGCGTATTCGGCCCATCCCTACCGCGTACCCACGCTGGGATGGGAGAGCGAGATCAGCCAGGTGAACGCGACCGAGGCTGCTGCGTTTCATGCGAAGTACTATGTGCCGTCGAATATCGTGATTGCGGTGGTGGGCGACGTGAAGGCGGCGGACGCGATTCCGATGCTGACGAAATATTTTGGCGCGATTCCGGCGGGGCCGAAGCCGGAGCCGATGACGACGGTCGAGCCGGTGCAGTTTGCGGAGAGGTCGGTGACGGTCCGAGCGGCGGCGCAGCCGATTTATCTTGAGGGCTATCACCGGCCGGACTATCGCGACCCGGACGACGCGGTCTACGACGCGATCACTTATATTTTTTCCAGCGCGCGGGGGGGGCGGCTCTACGAGGCGCTGTCGGACCAGCAGAGGATCGCAGCGGAGGTCGAGGGATTCAGCGGGTTGCCGGGAGAAAAATACCCGGGGCTATTTGCCTTCTACGCCGAGCCGTTTCCGGGACACACGCCGGATGAGCTGCGGGATGGGATACACAAGGAGATCGAGCGGCTGAAGACGACCGATGTAACGGACGAAGAGCTACTGAGGTTCAAGACGCAGGCGCGGGCAAGCGTGCTGCGCGGGCTGGCCGACAACCAGGGTTTGGCGCATCAACTGGCCGAGTACCAGACGCGGTACGGCGATTGGCGCGAACTGTTTCGCAAGCTGGACGAGTACGACAAGGTGACGAAGGCGGACGTGAGACGCGTGGCAAACAAGGTTTTTGTCGAGAGCAACCGGACGAGCGCGCGGATTGAATCTACGCCGCCAGCGAAGACTGCTACGCAAGACGCTGGAGGTGCAAAATGAATAGCGCCTCGGTGAGTGTGAATGCAATGGTTGGAGTGGAATCGGTACGAGTGGGAGTTCGCGGAATGAGGATTGCTTCGGTTGCGGTCTGTGGATTGCTGGCTGTCGGGATGTTTGCGATGGGGCAAAGTGCGGCTCCGGCTGCGGCGGCAAAGACTGCGGCGAAGGCTCCCGTGCATGTGCAGCCGTGGAAGAGGATTGCCATTCCGCCGCTGCACGCCTTCAAGCCGCAGCAGCCGAAGCGGATCGAACTGGCCAATGGGTCGGTGATCTTTTTGCAGGAGGACCACGAGCTGCCGTTCATCAATGGATCGATCCTGATTCGCGGCGGAAGTCGCGATGAACCTGCCGCGAAGGTTGGGCTGGTGTCGATGGTCGGGTTGGCGTGGCGCAACGGAGCCGACGAGCTGGACGATGTCTTGCCGGAGAAGGCGGCGGCGATCGAAACCGCCGGAGGACCGGCCAATACTTCGGTGTCGTGGTCGAGCTTCAAGCAGGACTTCGACAGCGTCTTCGGCGAGACGGTGGACCTGCTGCTGCATCCGTCCTTCAAGGAGGGGAAGCTGGAGTGGACAATGCGCAATATGGCCACTGCCATCTCTCGGCGGAACGACGAGGCGGGCGAGATCGCCGAGCGCGAGTCGACCAAGCTGGTCTACGGAGCAGATAGTCCTTATGCGCGGCAGGCCGAGTACGCGACTGTGATCGCGGTGACGCTGGACGACCTGAAGGCGTGGCATGACCGGACAGTCGTGCCGAATGGAATGATCGTTGCCGTCTCCGGCGACTTCGACTCGGCGGCGATGGAGGCCAAGTTGCGCAAGGCGTTCGAGCCGCTGGCGAGAGGCACGGCGATTGGGCCGGTGAAGACGGATTTTGCAGGGCCGAAGCCGGGTGTCTACTTCGTGGACAAGGAAGATGTCGACCAATCGACGGTGGAGATTCTGGGGATCGGAACGGTGCGCAGCAATCCCGACTACTACGCGCTGAGTGTGATGAACGAGATCTTCTCCGGCGAAGGGTTTGGTTCGCGCCTCTTCAATGAAGTGCGCACCAAGCTGGGGCTAGCCTACGAGGTGGGCGGCAGCTTCGGCGCGGAGTTCGACCACCCCGGCATCTTCTGCAGCGAGGTGGGGACGAAGAGCGCGACGACCGTCGCGGCGACCAAGGCCGTGCTCGCCGAGATCGAGCGGCTGAAGAGCGATCCGCCGACTGCGGAGGAGCTGAAGAAGGCCAAAGACAACGTGATGAACTCGTTCATTTTCAACTACGACACGCCGCAGAAGACGCTGATGGCACAGGTCGTGCTGGCTTTATACGGCTACCCGACGGACTATCTGGAGAAGTATCGCGATGGCATCGAACGCGTGACCGCAGCCGACGTGACGCGCGTGGCGAAGAAGTACATCGACACATCGAAGCTGGCGATTTTGGTGGTGGGCAATAAGAGCGAGATTCAGCCGCCGCTCTCTGATCTGGGCAAGGTAACGGAGCTGGACATCACGATCCCGCCGCCGACGGGCTGGGCAAAGTAACGGAGCTGGACGTCACGATCCCGCCGCCGCCAGCGGAGAAGGCGAACCCATCGGGCGCAGCGGCCGGTAAGTGATCCGGCGCAGTCTCCCACCCATTCCGCAACGAACGCGGAATGGATGGGGCACCCGGCAGTGAGATGCAAAGAAAGATCCCACCCTTGAGGGGTGGGATCTTTTTGCTTTAGTTCAAGCTGTTGCGACTGAATGGATGATTAGCGCGCCATCCATCCGCCGTCGATGACCAGCACGTGGCCGGTGATGTAGTCGGAGGCGGCGGAGGCGAGGAAGACGGCCGCGCCGACGACGTCGGTGGTCTCGCCCCAGCGTCCTGCCGGGATGCGGTCCAGGATCGCCTTGCTGCGTTCCGGGTCGGCGCGCAGCGGTGCGGTGTTGTTGGTTGCGATGTAGCCGGGCGCGATGGCGTTCACCTGAATGTTCTTGACGGCCCACTCGTTGGCCAGCGCCTTGGTGATCTGCGCGACGGCGCCCTTGGCCGCGGCGTAGGAGGGCACGCGGATTCCGCCCTGGAAGCTGAGCAGGGATGCGGTGCTGATGATCTTGCCCGGAGCGCCGCGCGAGATCATGTCGCGGCCGGCAAGCTGCGAGAGCTGGAAGACGGCGGTCTCGTTGATCTGAATGACCTTCTGCCAGTCGGCCAGAGGAACGTTGACGGCGTCCTCGCGCAGGATGATTCCGGCGTTGTTCACCAGGATGTCGACGCGGCCAAACTTGGCAAGCACCTGCTTGAAGAGCGCCTCCGGAGCGGCGGTGTCGGAGAGGTCGGCGGCGAATGCGGCGGACTTGCCGCCCGCGGCGATGATGGCGTCGGTGGTCGCGGTGGGGGGACGCACGTCGTGCGTGGCGACGGTGGCGCCAGCCTGGGCGAAGGCGATGGCAATGGCTGCGCCCATTCCGCCGGCCGAGCCGGTCACGAGGGCGATCTTGTTGTCGAGACGGAAGGAATCGAGGATATTTGTCATGGTAAGAGATACTTTACGCTGGCCCTGCCGCATCGGGCAAACTCCGCTGACGCGAAGTGTGAGTCGGATCACTCATCTTGCCGGGTCTCTCCGTTACAATGGTTTGCGGTGCCTCCACGCGGCGCGACTGGACGTGGAGACCGAAGGAGACTTATGAAGCTGGTTCAGATGGCCGACCCCGTGCGCTATGCGCGGATGACAAGCGAAGAGCTGCGCGAGACGTTTCTGCTGGAAGGTTTGTTTACCCCCGAACGCATCGACCTGGCCTATGTGGACCTGGACCGCGCCGTGATCGGCTCCGCGGTGCCGACGGTCAGCGCGCTGACGCTGGAGACCCAGCCGGAGCTGCGCTCCGACTACTTCCTGGAGCGTCGCGAGCTGGGTGTGCTCAACACCGGAGGGCCGGGCACGGTCACGGTCGATGGAGTACCGTTTGAGTTAGACAAGCTGGACTGCCTTTATGCAGGTCGCGGAAGTAAGTCGGTTACTTTCTCAAGTAAGTCGGCCTTTGCCCCGGCTGCTTTCTACTTACTGAGCTATCTGGCGCACACTGTATGTCCCACCAGGATGGTGAAGTTCGCCGACCTGAAGGGGCTGGAGCTTGGATCGGCCGAGACATGCAACAAGCGGACCATCTACAAGGCCATCTATCGCGACGGCATCCAGAGCTGCCAGTTGGTGATGGGATTCACCCTGCTTGCGACGGGAAGCAACTGGAACACCATGCCCGCGCACACGCACAATCGGCGGTCGGAGGTCTACTTCTACTTCGATGTCGAGCCCGACCAGCGCGTGGTGCACTTGATGGGGCCGCCGGACGCGACCAGCCATCTGATCATGGCGGACAAGCAGGTGGTGGTCTCTCCGGGGTGGTCGATCCACGCCGGCGTGGGCACCAAGAGCTACGGCTTCTGCTGGGGCATGGGCGGAGAAAACCAGGCCTACGACGACATGGACCCGGTTGCGATCCGGGACTTGAAGTAAAGAATAAAAAACAAAAAAATAGCGAGAATAGAAATAATTTCAAGTAGCAATTGGACTAAGGAGCTTGGAATTAATGGCGAATAGCAAGAATAGCCTGGTAATTCGCAGCAAGGAAGAGTGCAAGTGGGACCTGGTGGGCCTGGGCGAGGTGATGCTGCGGCTCGATCCGGGCGATGTGCGCGTGGCCACGGCGCGCCAGTTCCAGTTGTGGGAGGGCGGGGGCGAGTACAACGTGGCGCGCGGCCTGCGCCGCTGCTTCGGGATGAAGACCGCGGTGGTGACCGCGCTGGCCGACAACGCCGTGGGCCGGCTGATCGAAGACCTGATGCTGCAGGGCGGCGTGGACCAGTCGCATGTGAAGTGGGTGAAGTTCGACGGTGTGGGCCGGACCGTGCGCAATGGGCTCAACTTCACGGAGCGCGGATTTGGCGTGCGCGCCGCGCTGGGCTGTAGCGACCGCGGCCACACGGCGGTGAGCCAGTTGCAGCCGGGCGAGATCGACTGGGACAAGATCTTCGGCGCCGAGGGCGCGCGCTGGCTGCACACCGGCGGAATCTTCTGCGCGCTGAGCGAATCGACCGCCGAGGTCGCCAAGGAGGCCATGATTGCCGCGCACAAACACGGGGTCATCGTCAGCTACGACCTGAACTATCGCGACTCGCTGTGGAAGTCGATCGGCGGCAAGGCGCGCGCCACCGAGGTGAACCGCGAGCTGGCGAAGTACGTGGACGTGATGCTGGGCAACGAAGAGGACTTTACCGCCGCGCTGGGCTTCGAGATCGAGGGCGTGGGCGAGAGCCTGGGCGCGCTGGATTCGGGCAGCTTCCGGCGGATGATCGAGAAGGCGGTAGCGGCATTCCCCAACTTCCGCGCGGTGGCCACCACGCTGCGCCACGCCAAGACGGCGACGATCAACGACTGGGGCGCGGTGTGCTACTACGAGGGCGTGTTCCACGAGGCGCGTCCCATGCCGGACCTGGAGATATTCGACCGCGTGGGCGGCGGCGATTCATTCGCATCGGGGCTGATCTACGGCTTTTTGAATGAGAAGGGCGCGGAGTGGGCCGTGAACTGCGGATGCGCGCACGGCGCACTGGCCATGACCACTCCCGGCGACACAACCATGGCGACGTTCGACGAGGTGCAGCGCATTATGAAGGGCGGCGGAGCGCGCGTACAGCGCTAGCCGCATGCAGTAAATAGAGAGCAAACAGGTTTTCATCCGCGAATCGCGAACGAATTAAATCAGAGAATCGCTGAACAGATTGACAGGAGAAAGAAATGCAGAAAACAGAGGTTCTGAATGCACTGCGCAAGATCGGCCTGGTGCCGGTGTTGCGCGCCGAGAACGAAGAGCAGGCGCTGGCGCTGGCAACGGCGGTGGCAGCCGGCGGCGTCACCGTTCTGGAAGTCACCATGACCGTCCCCGGCGCGTTCCGCGTGATGCGTCGCCTGGCAGTGGAGCGGCCCGACCTGCTGATCGGTGCGGGCACGGTGCTGGACGCCGAGACGGCGCGGATGTGCATTCTGGAGGGCGCGGCGTTTGTGGTGAGCCCCACGCTCAACCTCAAGACCATCGAGATCTGCCACCGCTACGGCGTGCCGGTGCTTCCGGGCGCGCTGACGCCCACCGAGATCCTCACCGCGTGGGAGGCCGGCGCGGACGTGGTCAAGGTCTTCCCGGCAAGCGCGCTGGGCGGGGCGAAGTACCTCAAGTCGATCAAGGCGCCGCTGCCCCAGGTGGAGCTGGTGCCCACCGGCGGCGTATCGCTGGCCACCGCAGCGGAGTTTCTGGAGGCCGGGGCGTTCGCGCTCGGCGTCGGTGCGGACCTGGTGAACCCGAAAGCCATCCGGGAGGGTCACCCCGAGACGATTACCGAAAACGCACGGAAGTACCTAGCCATTGTGCATAAGTTCCGCGAATCGCGGGCGCAGGCCGCCGGTTGAGTTTATGCTTGCAGCAACGTTATGGTTCTGCCGCGCATCTATCTCTTATGTTGTGACCAGGGATACAGCAGTTTCCAGATTCAGATTGTAGATTTGTTGTTAGACAGTTTCGGGACAATGTAGCAATTGCTTCCCCCTGCCGATAGAGTTCCATACTGGGTTGTCTCAGGATGCGGCCTATGAGGGTTTTATCGCAGGTGGTTCCAGATGCGAATAATGTTTTGCGGGTTTTTCGCAAGAAAACCACATTGCACCACTCTCGCTCGAATCCGGCACGGTGATTCCGTTCAGGGATTGCGCGAAATTCTCCCAGCGGTAAGCGATAACAGGAAGCCATGGCACGGAAAGAAGTGAGATGTCCCACATGCAGCGGTAACGCGACCCTGCGAGTCCACCGCAACGGCTTTTTGCAGCAGAGCGTGTTGGGCCACTTCGGGATTTACCCGTGGAAGTGCGGCGCGTGCGGATCGCTGTTCCTGTTTCGCAGCCGTGGCTACCGCACCAGGCGGAGCAAGCCGGTGCCCGACACAGGCGCCGCGGAATAAAACCAAAGTCAACTTCTATAAAGAGGCTTCAGGCCGACTACAGGCTGCCGGTCATCGGGCGGCGTGATTCCTGCGCCTTTCAGGCTGCGCGCAATGCACGGTGGTTCAGAACTTCACCATCAGGGTGCGGCCTTCTGCGGAGCTTTGACGGGCCAACTCCAGCAGGCGGATGACGCGGAAACCGTCCTCTGGCGTCACGGCGAGCGGGGCCGTGCCGAGGATTGCGTCGCGCACGTTGGCGTAAAAGCCGCGATAGTCGCCCCGCTCGGTCTTCACCTCGCACGTCACCAGTATCCCAGGGTCGGCCGGATTGGGAGCGACGGTAAGCGTTCCCCAGGCGGATTCGTCCTCCTGCAACCACACCTCCTGCGAGCCTTGCGCGGGTACCTTTGCGCCGGCCACCAGCGCGGGCTCCTGCGGGTCAAGGCCGTGCTTGCGGAAACTGCCCCTGGTCCCATGCAGCAGGAAGCGCGGCGCGTTGTCGCAGGCCAGGTAGCTGGTGCGGCAGTGCGCCAGCAAGCCCTTTCCATTCGCCGCGGGCACGCCGTTGATCTTTTCTGGATAGCTCAGCGTGATGTCGAAGGCGTCTTCGATGGCCGTCTCATCGCGGTCCGCGCGCACGCTGGCGGTGATGGCGGCGGGCGCGCCGAAGAGCGCCAGCGCCTGATCGACCAGGTGCGGGCCGAGGTCGAAGAGCATTCCATTCGCCGGATTCTCCGCCTCCTTCCATGTGTTCTCGCGCGGGACGGGGCGGAAGCGGTCGAAGTGCGACTCGAATGTGACCAGGCGGCCGACGGCCTGCTCTGCAATCAGCTTCTTCACGGTGAGGAAGTCGCCGTCCCAGCGCCGGTTGTGGAAGGGAATGACCAGCAGACCCTTGGCTTTGGCGATGCGCCCCAGTTCCAGCGCCTCCTCGCTGGTGGCCGCAAACGGCTTGTCGATAACGACGTGTTTGCCCGCTTCGAGAGCCTGCTTGGCCAGCGCAAAGTGCGTCTCGTTGGGCGTGGAGACGACCACCAGCTCGATGGACTTGTCTGCCAGCAGCTCCTCGACCGAGCGCGCAATCTTCGTTGCGGGATATGCCTTGGCCGCCTCGTCTCCCTTGCGCTGCATGATGGCGGCGAGGCGAAGCCCCTGCACCGCGTTGACGAACGGCGCATGAAAGACGCGCCCGCCCAGCCCGTACCCGATCACTCCAACGCCGATCTCCCGCTCTGCCATCACGCCCTCCCAATCTCTCTCAACGCAGGATACATCCTTCGGAAGCGCGCGTAGGCCGCCTCCATTGCCGCAGCATTCTTCGGCTGGATCGTCTCCGCGACGTGGACTGTCTCGGCGCACGCATCCTCCACGCTCTGCCACGCGGCGACGCCGACCGCGGCCAGCAGCGCCGCGCCGAACGCTCCACCCTCCTCGGCGGCGAGCAGCTCCACCGGCTGGCCGTAGACATCGGCCTGGATCTGCCGCCACAGCGGGCCGCGCGCGCCTCCGCCGCCCAGCCTGATTCGTGCCGCAGGAATCCCCAGCTCCGCGAACAAGGAGAGAGTGTCGCGCAGGCTGAAGGCCACGCCCTCCATCACCGCGCGAACGAAGTGGGCGCGCGTGTGCGAGGCCGTGACGCCGACGAACGCGGCGCGCGCCAACGGGTCGAGGTGCGGCGTGCGCTCGCCGAAGAGGTACGGCGCCCACAGCATTCCATCGCTGGCGGCGGGAATTCGCGCGGCCCCGGCGGTCAGCTCGTCGTAGGAGGTCCCAGCGGCAAATGTATCGCGCAGCCAGCGCAGCGAGAGGCCCGCGCCGTTGGTCACGCCCATCACATGCCACATCCCCGGCACGGCGTGGCAGAAGGTGTGCAGGCGACCAAGGCGGTCCAGCGTGGGCTTGTCTGTCGCGGCAAAAACCACGCCGCTGGTGCCGATGGTCGCCGAGACCGCGCCGGGCGAGACGATTCCCATTCCGACCGCGCCCGCGCCCTGATCTCCCGCGCCCGCGGCGACGGGAGTTCCAGCGGCGAGGCCAGTGGCGGCCGCGCCTGCATCGCTCACGCGCGCGCAGATCTCGGGGCCTTCAAAGAGACGCGGAAGCCAGGCGAGCGGAATGCCCGCGGCCTCGGCGACCTCCTCCGACCAGCGGCGATGCGCTACATCGAGCAGAAGCGTTCCGCTGGCCTCCTGCATGTCGATGGCGAACTCGCCGGTCAGCCGGTAGCGGACGTAATCCTTGGGGCAGAGGACGTGCGCGATGCGCGCGAAGATTTCGGGCTGATGGGTGCGCACCCAGAGCAGCTTGGTGAGGGTGAAATTCGGCAGCGCGGGATTGCAGGTCAGCTCGATCAGCCGCTCGCGGCCGATCTTGTCGTTGAGCCAGTCGCACTCCGGCTGGGTGCGCTGGTCGCACCAGATGAGCGCGGGACGCAGCACTTCGCCCGCCGCGTCCAGCATCACGCAGCCGTGCATCTGGCCGGTCAATCCAACGGACTGGATCTTTGCGCCATCCAGTTCGGCGGCGGCAATCGCGCCCGCTATGGCCTCGCGCGCCGCCCGCCACCAGTCCTCGGGCTGCTGCTCCGCCCAGCCAATCTGCTCGGAGTGGACCGCCGCGTGCTCACTGGCCGCCGACGCCACCACGCGGCCCTCGCGGTCCACCAGCAGCGCCCGCGTTCCCCCCGTCCCTACATCGATTCCCAGAAACATCGCGCAGTCACTCCTTCAATTCCGTCGCTCGCCGATTCCATTTCGATTGCATCCAAAGTGTATCCGCTTCGCCGAGGCGGGTGCATGCGCGCCGCATCGAAAACTTCCCTGCGATAAGCCCATTGCAACGAACGGCAGGATTGCGAGGAGCAATTGAGAACTAAGAACCCCAATGGATGCGCCAACCTTTCAGGACCGCCTGAAGAACAGGTAACATAGAAGCAATGGTGCAATGGAATGCAGTGTCGTCTGGCTGGAGGGCCCTTGCGGCTGGCGGCCTCACTTACTTGCTACTTGCCGCCGCCGCCGTCGGCCACGCGCAAGCGGGCAGCCCCGGGGCCACATCTTCCGCCGAGGCGCAGGCCACCCAGGGCGCGTTGCAGCAGCTCTCCGCGCCCGGCGGAGTGGACCTGGCCACGCCCACGCAGGGCGCATTCGGCGGTTCGCTGGTCGCGGGCAAAGCGACGGACGCGGTGCTCGACCTCTCGCTGGACGACGCCATCGCGCGCGGCCTGCGCCAGAACCTCGGCCTCATCCTGCAGACCTCCGCGCAGCAGAGCGCGCACGGCCAGCAGATGGAGCAGCTCCAGGCGCTGCTTCCCACCGTCACCGGCGACGCATCCATCGAGGTGGAGCAGATCGATCTGGCCGTCTTCGGCCTCAAAATCCCCGGCCTGAATCCCATCGTCGGGCCGTTCCAGGTGGAAGACTTCCGCGCCTACCTCACGCAGAGCCTCATCAACGTTCCCGCGCTGGAGAGCTACATCGCCGCCAGGCACAACTTTGCCGCGGCCAAGCTCACCGCCGAAGACGCGCGAGAGATGGTGGTGCTCACCGTGGGCAACGCCTACCTGCTGTGCCTGGCCGACGCGGCGCGCATCACAGCGGTCAATGCCGAGCTGGCCACCAGCAAGCTCTCGCTGGACCAGGCCACGGCATCGCACGACGCCGGCGTCAGTCCGCGGCTCGACGTTCTGCGCGCGCGGGTGGACTACCAGAACGAGCAGCAGGCGCTCATCTCCACAACCAACCAGTTGGCCAAGGACAAGCTGGCGCTGGCGCGCGCCATCGGCCTGCCGCTCGACCAGGCTTATCGCCTCACCGACACGGAGCCCTACGCCGCGCTGGACAACCTCGATCCCGCAACTGCGTTTGCGCAGGCGCTGAAGAACCGCAAGGACCTCGCCGCCGCCAATGAACAACTCGCCGCCGCGCGCGACCTGCAGACCGCGGCCCGCGCCGCCCAGCTTCCCACCGTGCAGTTCTCCGGCGACTTCGGAGACATCGGCCAGACCGCCAACCACTCGCACGGCACCTACACCGCAACCGGCAGCGTCTCCGCGCCCATCCTTCAGATTGCCAGGACCCGCGGCGAGGAGGACATCGCCGGAGCGCAGGTTGCGCAGGCCAGCGACAAGCTGGCCGACCATGTGCAGCAGGTCAACGCCGAGATTCGCGACTCGATCCTCGACATCCAGTCCGCCGCCAAGCTGGTGGAGGCGGCCAAGTCCAACGTCGATCTGGCCAACGAGGCGCTCAGCGAGGCGCAGCAGCGCTTCCACTCAGGCGTCAGCGACAACCTGCCCGTCAGCCAGGCGCAGTCCTCGGTGGAGCAGGCCAACGACCAGTACATCGCCGCGCTCTACCAGCACAACGCCGCCAAGCTCTCGCTGGCGCGCGCACTCGGCGTCGCGCAGTCCAACCTGAAAGATTTTCTCGGAGGAAAGTAACCGTGGCAGACGAACAGAACCGGAGCGGCGCGCAGGCCGCCGACCAATCCGCCGAAATTAATGGAAACGCCCAGACCAGCGCCGTCGCGCAGAGCGAGACCAACGACTCCGCCGAGACCAACGGCAACCGCACGTTCGCCGTCATCGGCGTCGTGCTGCTGATCGTTCTCGGCGCGGCCTTCTTCTACTGGCGCTCCACCTTCGTCGAAGACACCGACGACGCGCAGGTCGATGGCAACCTCTACCAGATCAGCTCGCGCGTCTCCGGTCAGGTGGTCAAGGTCACCGTGGACGACAACCAGACCGTGCAGGCCGGCCAGTTGCTGGCTGAGATCGACCCCACCGACTACCAGGTCGCGCTCGATCAGGCGCAGGCCAATCTGGCCAGCGCGCAGGCAGAGTTCGCGCAGGCCACGGTTAACGTCCCCATCACGCAGGTCACTGTCGGCACCGTGGTCAGCACCACCGCCAGCGATGTGAAGGGATCGAACGACATAGTGGCGCAGGCGGAGAAGCAGGTGGAAGCCGCCAACGCGCGCGTCGCCGAGGCTAAGGCCAACGCGCTCAAGGCGCAGGCGGACGTCGATCGCTACACCCCGCTGGTCGAGAAGGACGTGATCTCCAAGCAGCAGTACGACGCTGCCGTGGCCGCAGCCGCGGCCTCGAAGGCCGCCGTCGCCGAGGCCGAGGCCGAAGTGCTCGCGGCGCAGAACGCCGTCGCCAGCGCGCGCCAGCGTCTCGCCCAGGCCGAGGCGCAGTCGGCGCAGTCGGTGAAGAACGGCCCCGACCAGGTCCGCGTGCAGCAATCCCGCGCCGCCGCCGCCGCAGCCACCATCCAGCAGGCCCAGGCACGCGTCGAACAGGCGCGTCTCAACCTTTCCTACACGCGCATCACCGCGCCGGTGGCCGGAATCGTCAACAAGAAGAACGTCGAGGTGGGCGCAAACCTGGCCGCCGGCCAGGACCTGATGACTATCATCCCGCTCACCGACCTGTGGGTCACCGCCAACTTCAAGGAGACGCAACTCACCCGCATGCGCGCCGGCCAGAAGGTCACCATCAAAGTCGACGCCTACGGCGGGCGCAAGTTCTCCGGCGCGGTCACGCAGATCGGCGGCGCCACCGGCTCCATGCTCTCGCTCTTCCCGCCGGAGAACGCCACCGGAAACTACGTCAAGGTGGTGCAGCGCCTCCCCGTGCGCATCGACTTCACCAACCTGCAGCAGGAAGACGGCGACTACGTCCTGCGCCCCGGCCTCTCCGTCACCCCGGTGGTCGAAGTCAAATAGAGTTGTGAGTGGGATTTACCGATCCCTCTACGCCGCGGGCCGGATCGCTGCGCCGATCGGCGCCGCCTCACTCCGCCTCGGCCAGCGAGAACTTGTGCCGCACATCCGAGCCGCGCAGCCAGAAGATCACGTCCTCGGCGATGTTGGTCGCATGGTCGGCCGCGCGCTCCAGGTTGCGCGCAATCAGGATCGCGGTAATCGCCTGCGTGCTTACCTCCGGCTTCTGCTGCATCACCTCCATCAGCTCGGCCTGCACCGCCTTGTTGGCCTCGTCCACCGCGTCGTCCATCGACAGCACGCTATCGGCCATGCGCGCGTCCGCCTCCAGCAGCGCCTGGATCGCCGTGCGAATCATCACCCCCGCTTGCTCGCCCATCTCCTCGATGTCGACCGGAAGCTGCATCACCGGCTCGTCCTTCAACGCCAGCGCGCGATCCGCAATGTTCGCCGCCTGGTCCCCGATCCGTTCCAGGTCGCCATTGATCTTGATCACCGACAGGATGAAGCGCAGGTCGATGGCCATGGGCTGCTCCTTGGCCAGCAGTTCGTACGCCATCTCGTCGACCACGGTTTCGGCGGTGTTGATCGCCTCTTCGATCTCCAGGACGTGCTCGCACAGCGCCATGTCGCGCTCCAGGTAGCCCTCCACCGAGAACTCCAGCGCCTGCTGCGACAACGCCGCCATCGCCAGCAGCTTGTCCTTCAGCTCGGCCAGTTGCAGATGAAAGTTGATGCGCGGCATGATGGAAGACTCCTCGTCTGAAAAAGCGACAACCTCTATTGTGACGCAGATGTGAAACAGCCGTGTGAATATGCCATGACAGAGTAGCCCCAATAATACCTTCGCGGCATCACGGATAGATCAGGTACTTCGCCCGCCGCGCTTTGAAATCGGCCAGCGCGGAGGCCCAGCTCGCCGCAATCGTTCGCGGATCGTCGCCGCGAGCGAGCGCCGCCATCGTCTCCGCGTTCGCTACCAGCGGCGCGGCCTTCTCCAGCTTGAACTGCGCGGGATAGAGATGATGCAGCGCGGAGAGGACCTCAATGCCAAGCTCCGGCGAGTCGAGCGCGATGCGGTCGGTGACGGTGAGGCGCACGCCCTCGATGGTCTGTCCGTGGTAGGGATATTGATTCGCGTCGTCGGCGACCGCAAACCGCGTCGCCGCAAACCCCACGCCGGGAATCCTGCGCGCCGTCAGGTAAGCCGCGACCGCCTTGCCGTCGAACCAGGCAGGGATTGCGGGCGCGTCTTTTGTGGCGTCGGTTGTGCCCGCGCCGAAGACCTCAAACGGCGTCGCGGTGCCGCGCCCCACCGAGACATTGGTCGCGTCCATCATCCCTAGGCCGGGATACAGCACCGCCTCCGCCACGCTGCGCAGGTTCGGCGAAGGGTTCACCCACGGTACGCCGGTAGCATCGAAGAACTCCTCGCGCCGCCAGTTCTGCATCGGCACCACAGTAAGGCCCTGACGAGTAGTCTCCGTCTTGCTTAAGGGCACGGCTTCAGCCGTGCCGTCTGCCGAACAGTTGCAGGGCGGCTTTAGCCGCTGAGGTATGTCCTTTGCATGCTCAGACAATTCGTCCTTCTTCGCACTCGCATCGCAACTCGCGGCCCGCTCTCCTTGCATATAACGAGCCAACTCTCCCAGCGTCATGCCATGGCGCAGTGGCAACGGCATGTAGTTGATGTAAGACTCCGCCGTATCCGACACTGGCCCCTCGACCGCTTGGCCACCGATCAGGTCTGGCCGATCCAGCACAATCAGCTTGAAGTTGGTCACCATGCGATGGCAGGTCGTGTCTTCCACAAAGTAGCCGAGGACGGTCTCGTAGGTGTAGAAGCGGACGCCCGCATCCTGCAGGTCGATAACGACGGCGTCGAGGTTCTTCAGGTCTTCGGGCTTGGGCCTGCGATCTTCGTCCTTTGCACCGTAGAGGCTGATGACCTTCAGCCCGCTCGCTCGATCAATCTCCTGGCCGATCTCAGAGGAGTCCTTTGCGCCAAAGATGCCGTGCTCGGGCGAGAAGAGCGTGGTCAGCTCCACGCCGCCGCCAATGCCGCGCAGCACGTCGATGGTGTGACGGCCCTCGGCATCGAGCCCGGTCTGGTTCGTCAGCAACCCAATCCGCAGCCGCCCGCCGTTGCGCGCTGCCGCTTCCTTGAGGACTGCAAAGTTGGTGGCTTCCAGAACGTCAATGCCAGTCAACACGCGCGTGTCAGTCGATAAACTGGGTGCCCCATTCATCGCGGCCTCATCGCGATGAGTGGGAGAATCTAGTCCCAGCGCCACCGCCGCGGCAGTGGCCACCTCGCCGCGCAGCGCAGAGATTGGTGGATTGCCGCGAGGGTGAATTGCGTTTGCGAGCAGGATGACGTAGGTATCCGAGGACGGGTCTATCCAAAGGCTCGTCCCGGTAAACCCGGTGTGGCCGAAGCTGGCTGGCACTTCTGCGCCGGCGGTGGGGAAGACGCTGCCGCGTGGGCGTGAGTAGGCGGAGTTGATGTCCCAGCCAAAGCCGCGCTGGGCGACGCCGGTGGTGGTCTGACCGTCCTGGGTGAAGATGGTTGCGCCGGACTGGGCTGTCTTCGGCTGCTGCGGCGTGGTCATCAGTTGCAGCGTCTCGCGCTTCAGGGGGAAGTTGCTGGGCCGACCGGCCAGCCGATCCAGTAGCGCCTGCGCGAAGAGGGCTACATCGTCCGCAGTAGAGAAGACGCCCGCCTCTCCCGCCACGCCGCCCATGCGCCGCGTCGTGGGATCGTGCACCGTACCGCGCAGCAGATGGTCGAAGTCGGGATTGGTCTCCGCAGAGCCTTCGTTATCGTGCGCTGTGGGTGCGACGTTGATGATCGTCTGGACAAACCACGATTCCGGAGAAAATCCGCAGTCGATCAATTGAAGCCCAGTGTGGGGTGGGCCCATAGCTGAACCGATGGTTTCGCCTTCATACATGCAAACCGCTTTGTCGATAGGCAGATAGCGCGTGTGCGTCATGCGGAACGGCTTGAATATTTTCTCTCGCGCATAGTTGTCGAGATCCTCTCTGCTCAGTCTCTCAACCAGCGCGCCGAGGACGATGTAGTTGATGTCGGAGTACTCGAAGTGCGTGCCGGGAGTGGTGGTGAGCTTTGAGTTCATTGCACGGCGGATGCCTTCGGCCTTGTCGGGAGCCTTGAGGCCCCAGCCGTCTTTGAGGTCCACATCGGGCGGCAGGCCGGAGTAGTGCGTCAATAACTCCCGCACCGTCACCTTCTCCTTGCCGTTGGCTGCGAAATCGGGGAGGTACTTCACTACCGGAGCGTCCACGTCCACCTTCCCAGCCTCCGCCAACTGCATCACCGCGGTCGACGTGACAAGACACTTAGTGAGCGAGGCCATGTCGAAGATGGTGTCTACGGTCATCGGCTCGGCGGGCGACGGCTTGCCGTCGAGGCCCGGCTCACCCGCCAGCTTGCGCACGCCGTAGGCCTGCCGGAAGACGACCTTGCCGCCGTGGCCGATGACAACGACCGCGCCGGGCAGCTTCTTCTGCGCGATGGCTGTGTTGATTGCATTTGAGACGGCAGAAAAATCCGGGGCGGAGGGGTTCGAGGTGGAAATGGTTGGAGCGGTTGTGGCTGGCTTGGCGGGTTCGGGGTCCTTCGACTGCGCGTCGCAAGGGCGCGACGCTCCGCTCAGGATGACAATCAGTAGGAGGAGGGCGGCGGTTGCGGTTTTGTGCGCGCGGCTGCGGAAGACAACGCTGGCCAATAAGCCGACGGCGAACGTCACCAGCGCGCCGATGATCACGTACCAGGTCCACGCCACCTTGGGCACGGTCACTCCCGCGATGCGCAGCGCCGCCGGCTGCAGCCACAGCGCAACATTCAGCGCGAAGCCGGTGATCATGCCCACGATCGCTCCTCCCTGGGTTGCGTACTTCGTCAGCGTCCCCAGCAAAAATACTCCCAGCAGGCAGCCGTATGCCACAGACGCGATGGAGAGGCCGATCTCCACCACGTTGCCAGTTCCGCCCGTATGCACGGCGTAGACGGCGACGGCGAATAGCACCAGCGCCCACAGCACGGTGCTGGCGCGCGAGACCACCATCCGCTCGCGCTCGAGGGCAGCGGGACGCCAGCCCATATAGAAATCGACGACTGTGGTGGACGAGAGCGAGTTGAGCGCGGCGCTGAGGTTGGACATCGCCGCCGCCAAGATCGCGGCGACCAGCAGACCCGCCACGCCAACCGGCATCTGCTGCACGATGAAGGCGGGAAAGATGCGATTTGTGTTCGCGCCATGCAGCGCAATCAGCGCCGCGGGGTGCATTCCATAGAACACGAACAGCCCCGCGCCGATCAGCAGGAAGAGCGCGAACTGGATGAAGATGACCACGCCGCTCGACAGCAGCGCGAGGCGGGATTCGCCGAGATTTTTCGCGGCGAGCATTCGCTGCACCATGAGTTGGTCCGTCCCATGCGATGCCATCGTCAAAAATGTTCCGCCCAGCACGCCGGCCCAGAATGTGTAGGTTGTGGTGAGATTGAATGCGAAGTTGAGCATGTGGAACTTGCCCGCCGCCGCGCCCACCGCATGGATCGTCGCCCAGCCGCCGGGGACGTGCGCGCCCAGCGACCAGATGGCGACCAGCGTTCCGCCAACGTAGATCGCCATCTGCACCACGTCGGTCCAGATCACCGCAGCCATCCCGCCCTCGAAGGTATAGAGGAGGGTGAGCGCGGAGATGATGGCGATGGAGAGCACGTCGCCGGTGCCGATAGCGATGCCGACGACGATGGAGACGGCGAAGACGCGCACGCCCTCGGCCGCCGCGCGGGTGAGCAGGAAGAGGCCCGCCGTGACCTTGTGCAGCGTGTGGCCGAAGCGCCGGTCGATGAGCTGATAGGCGGTGAGCATCTCGCCCTGGAAGTATTTTGGCAGGAAGAGCAGGGCCACCACCACGCGCCCGATCATGTATCCGATGACGATCTGCAGGAACCCGAAGTCGCCCGCGAATGCCAGTCCCGGTGTCCCGATGATGGTCAGCGTCGAGGTTTCGGCGGAGACGATGGAGAGCGCAATCGCCCACCACGGCACCGTGCGGTTGGCCAGGAAGTAGCCGCGCAGCGTTTTTTGTTGTGCTCGGTCCTTCGCCGCCGCGCCCGTGGCCGCGCGGCCGGTCGCACGATGGCGGCTGAAGCGCAGCCCGAAGAGCGTGATCGCCACCAGGTACAGCCCAACCACGCCGAGATCGAGCGCATGCAAGCGAACAGGCATTGCCTGAGTATAGCGGCTCGTCGAATTGAAAAAGACTTAACACCGATCTACACCGGCGAGCACCGATTAGAAACAGTTCTTGTCTTCATTAATAAAAATGTTTCTATTCGCTTTCGATCGATCCAATCGGTGCTAATCGGTGCTAAGTCTTTCGTCTGCGAACGCGTGGCTTATGATTGTTTGCGATGAGCCTCTTCCTCGCCATCGACGCGGGCGGCACCGGGACGCGGTGCCTGCTGGCCGACGAGACGCGCGTTCTGGCGCGCGCCACCGCCGGCACGGTGAAGCTGGTGCGCGTCGGCGAGCCGGAGGCGACCGCGCGCCTGCAGGCGATGCTCGCCGAGGCCGCGGCGGCGGCGGGCGTCTCGCTCAACCAGATCACTCGCACCTGCTTCGGCCTCGCTGGGATCGGCAGCCCCGTTGTGCGCGCGTGGGCCAGCCGCGTTCTCTCCAGCTCAGTCTCCGGCGAACTTCTGATCTGCGGCGATGAGGAGATCGCACTCGATGCGGCCTTCGCGGGAGGGCCCGGGATACTGCTCGTCGCGGGCACGGGATCGAACGCCATCGGACGCACGGATGCGGGCGAGACCTTCGGCGCGGGCGGTTGGGGGCCTGTGCTGGGCGACGAGGGATCGGGCACATGGATCGGCCTGGAAGCCCTTCGCGCCGCCCTGCGCGCACAAGACAGAATTCCGCTCGGAGATCAGTTGAACGACCAGCTCGGCGATTCTAATCGCGAGCAATCTGAGATGAAATGCGTCAGGGCATCCACTTCCCTGCTGCGCGAGATCGAGCGGCACTGGAGGCTCAACTCGCTGGGCGAGCTGGTCGCCTACGCCAACCAACGCGGCGATTGTGATCGCCCCGCGCCGGAGTTCGCCTCGCTCGCGCCCATCGTTGCGCGCTGCGCTGCGCAGGGCGACGCGCTTGCCGCCAAGGTCCTCACCCGCGCCGGCGAAGAACTCGCCGAGCTGGTCGCACTAGTATTCGGCAAGATGAGCGCGGCTGCCCCTACAGATGCGAAGGAATCGGCCTCAATCGGTGTTGCCTTCACCGGCGGCGTGCTGACCCACATCGCCCGCGTACGCGCCGCAATGACCGCGCGGCTCGCCGTCTTGCTGCCCGCGGCCTGCGTGCGCCAGTCTCCCGTCGATCCGCTGGAAGGGGCGCTGTGGCGCGCCCGCCGGGGCTGACTCATCGAGGGATCTCGGCGCCGGTTGAAGCGAAAGCGAAACTCACGCAAATCCTGCTTACAAACGCGAATGGCAACGCTATAATTCTCCGCATGTTTACACGGGGATTTTCCACTGCCTTCCTGCTTCTCGCCCTCACCGCCTCCACCGCCTCCGCCGTTGCCGCGCCTCCCACCGACGGAACTCCTTATCTGGACAGATCGGGCCCAACCGCGCGGCTGATGGTGGATGGCAAGCCGTTCCTGATCCTCGGCGGCGAGCTGCGCAACTCCAGCACCTCCAGCCTCGACTACATGGAGCCGATCTGGCCGCGGATGGCCGCCGCAAAGTTCAACACGCTGCTGGCCGTCACGACCTGGGAGCAGGTGGAACCGCAGGAAGGCAAGTTCGACTTCTCGCTGGTCGACGCCGCCATCGACGGCGCGCAAAAGAGCGGCCTCCATCTGGTCTTCCTCTGGTTCGGGAGCTGGAAGAACGGCATCTCCTCCTATGAGCCCGCATGGGTCAAGTCGGACATGAAGCGTTTCCCGCGCGTGCAGGACGCGCAGGGCACCAACCTCGAAATCCTCTCCGCGTTCAGCAACGCCAACCGCGACGCCGACGCGCGCGCCTACGCCGCGTTGATGAAGCACATCCATCAGGTGGACAGCAAGCACACCGTCCTGATGATGCAGGTGGAGAATGAGTCGGGAATCCTGGGCAATACGGCGCGCGACCACTCCGCGGAGGCCGAGGCGGCATGGAAGAAGCCCGTACCCGATGCGCTGATGAACTTCCTGACGAAGAACAAGGCGCAGTTGCAGCCGGAGTTTCTGGACGTCTGGGCCCGCACCGGCTTCAAGACCAAGGGCATGTGGGCCGAGGTCTTCGGCGACAGCCAGCGCGCCGAGGAGATCTTCGAGGCCTGGCAGTACTCGCAGTACATCGACGCGGTGGCGGGCGCGGGCAAGGCCGAGTACGCAATCCCGATGTACGTCAACACCTGGATCACGCAGTACACCGGCGAGCCTGGCGGAGAGCATCCCAGCGGTGGCTCGGTTTCGCGCGTGCTGGATGTGTGGCTGGCGGGAATCTCGCACCTCGATGTTGTTGCGCCGGACATCTACCTGCCCGACCTGCGCGGCGTGCTGGCCAGCTACGACCACCTGGGCAATCCGCTGTTGATTCCTGAAACGCGCAACGGCGCGGCGGGCGGCGCGAATGCGCTCTATGCCTTCGGCCAGGGCGTCTTCGGCTTCTCGCCCTTCGCCGTCGATCAGGCGGCCGAGTCGGAGAATAGCGCTCTGGGCGCAGCGTATAGAGTGCTCGATCAACTGACCCCGCTGCTGACCAGTCTCGATAAATCGAAGATGGCAAGCGTGGTTCGCCAGGAAGGCGATGCCAAGGCCGCAGTCGAACTGGACGGCTATCTGCTGCGCATCCAGTACGAGGGAGTGACTGCACGAGGAGCTGGCGGGGGCGCTGCGACGAACGGAGCCGCCACAACGCCCTCCGGCGCGGCGCTCATCATCAACACCGCGCCTGACGAGTTCATCGTCGCCGCCGAAGGAGTCACCGTCAACTTCCTGCCCAACTCCAAGGGGCCGCAGCAGGTCAGCATGGTCTCTGTCGAAGAGGGGACCTTCAACAACGGCGTCTGGGTTCCGGGGCGCCGTCTCAACGGCGACGAGACCAACAGCAACGACCACCTCATCTTTCGCGGAGGCACGCCGACGCTACAGAAGGTGAAGCTCTATCGCCACGACTAACGCTGCTGGGGCTTTCTTAGACTACAAACCAACTTACCGCGCCTTGACCACCTTCACGAGCTTCGCATCGCTCGGTCCTGCAAGCACCGCGCCGGT
>Ga0224534_1000467_pt1 | contig 25916 bp, 22 predicted proteins | sample 714E12024metaG_FD_172012 | JGI IMG/M metagenome (GOLD analysis project Ga0224534, IMG submission 172012) | Peat soil microbial communities from Stordalen Mire, Sweden - 717 E1 20-24 | ecosystem: Environmental > Terrestrial > Soil > Wetlands > Peat | place: Sweden: Norrbotten County, Stordalen... | reverse complement strand
TCTTCGGCGTTTCGGTGATATTCTTTCTCATGGCTGGTCTCCTTTGCACTTCGAGTGCGTTCCTCAACGGGAGCATATCGCATCCCGCCGGGAGACCGGCCTTCTCATTCCATCTAAAGCCTTTGGCAGCCGACGCGTTGTGGCATGGATAAATCCATGCCCTGATACAAAGCCAGCCACCAATTGCACAACTAACTCGGGACCGTTCTTGAGAATAACGCGCCCCATCTCACTTTGACCGCAAGTTCCGGATAGCGCCGCTCCGTCAGTCGCCCTAGACTGAGAGGGTGATGACCGCCGAAGAAAGCACTTTTTGGGAGACGTCCTTTTGGGAAGCCACGCTGGGGCGCGATTCCCGCATGGACGGCTTCTTTTTCTACGCCGTGGTTTCGACCGGCGTTTACTGCCGTCCTTCCTGCCCCAGCCGACGTCCGCGCCGGGTCAACGTGGTTTTCTTCCGCGAGCGCGAGGCGGCTGAGCGCGCCGGCTTCCGCCCCTGCCTGCGCTGCAAGCCCGATACGCCGATTGGCGCCCATCCGCACGCAGAGCTTGTCAACCGCGTCTGCCGCTATATCGAATCCGGCATCGAATCCAACCAGGATGCGCCGCTCACCCTAAGCGCTCTCGGCCGCCGGCTCGGCGTGAGTCCATTTCACTTGCAGCGCACCTTCAAGTCGCTGACGGGAATCACGCCGCGCGCTTACGCGGACGCACGCCGCCTGGAAGTCATGAAAGCGGGATTGCGGCGCGGCGATTCCGTCACGCGGGCCATGGTGGACGCGGGTTACAGTTCGAGCAGCCGCCTTTATGAGCGCGCCGCGTCGCAGCTCGGCATGGCGCCGCGGCAGTACCGCAATCGGGCGGCGGGCGTGGTCATACGCTATGCCGTGGTCGATTCCGCGCTAGGCAAGCTTCTCATTGCCGGCACCGAAAAGGGCGTCTGCGCGATTCGTTTCGGAGACACGCGCGCGGCGCTCGAGAAGACCCTTCGCGACGAGTTCGCGCAGGCCCGTTTGGAACATGATCCGCACTCGCTCAAACCGTGGACGGACCGGCTGCGCGATCACCTCGGAGGCAATCCCGCCCAACCCGATCTTCCGCTCGACATCCAGGCGACGGCTTTCCAACGCCTGGTCTGGGAGCACCTGAGGACGATTCCGCGCGGCCAAACCGAATCGTACTCCGAGGTCGCCCGCCGCGTTGGCCGGCCTACGGCCGCGCGCGCGGTGGCGCGTGCCTGCGCGTCGAACCCGGTGGCGGTGGCGATTCCCTGCCATCGCGTAGTGCGCGAGGATGGCGCCCTGGGCGGCTATCGCTGGGGCATCGCCCGCAAAGAGAAGCTGCTGGAAATGGAGTCGCAGCCCCGCCGTTAGCGCATCGGAGCCGCGACCAAAGGGAGCGTTCGCGATTCAGCCGATTCCACCGCTACAGTTCTGCCGATTCGAATGGCCGTAGTAAAGTCTTGAAGCCGACCGCTCCCTTCGGTCGCGGCTCCGTTTGGCGTGTACGCTGCCGCGGCGCGCGGTGCTCGCGGTCCTGTATAATTGGAGAAAGGGTGAATCTTTCCGTGTCTCCGCGCGTAATGCTCCGTCTTTTCCTGCACAGCCAGATGCTGCCGATCCTCGAAAGCGGCGAGGAGACGCTCGTCGGCGGGCAGGCCGTGATGGAAGGCGTGATGATGCGCGCCCCGCACAGTTACTGCGTCGCGGTGCGCCGGCAGGACGGCAGCATCGTCACCGACGAGAAGCCGCTGCCGCGCCTTTCCGAGCGGCACAAGATCTTCAAGCTGCCGATTTTCCGCGGCGTGGGCACGCTCTACCAGGCGCTCAAGCTCGGCTATGGCGCGCTGAAATTCTCCACCGACCAGGCGCTCGCGGACTTGCAGCCTGCCTCGCCCGAAAGCAAACCGCCCAAGGAAATGCCTCGCTGGGCGATCACCGGCAACCTGCTGTTCTCGATCGCATTCATGATTTTCCTGTATAAGTTCATGCCGCTGCTGCTCACCACCAAGCTGGGCAAAGTGTACCCCCTGCTCACCGGACGCATCCCTTTCAATCTGGCGGAGGGAATCATCCGCGTAGCGATTCTGGTGGCGTTTCTGTACGTGGTGTCGCGCTTCAGCGACATGCGCCGGATTTTCCAGTATCACGGCGCGGAGCACAAAGTGGTTTTCAACTTCGAATCGGGCGAGCCGGTAACGGTGGGGCGCGCGCAGCAATTCACAACTTTCCATCCGCGTTGCGGCACCAGTTTTCTAATGATGCTGATGTTTGTCGCGGTGCCCGTTTATGCGCTGATTCCGTTCGACGGCTTCGCGGCTAAGTTCATCTGCCGCCTGGCCCTGCTGCCGCTGATCATCGGCTTGAGCTACGAGGTGATCCGCTTCGCCGCCCGGCGGCGCGATTCGCTGCTCGCGGTGGTGGCCGCGCCGGGTCTGTGGTTGCAGCGCATCACGACCAAGCAGCCCGCCGACGACCAGGCCGCGGTGGCCATCCACGCGCTCGAAGGCGCCATGGCGCTCGAGAAATCGCAAGGCGGCGAGCTAGTCATCGGCTAGCGGCCTGTCATGAGATATCTGGTTCAACTACCGGCAACCGCCCCCTAAGGGTCGCGGCTCCAATGCGTTTGGAGTCGCGACCAAAATACACACCGTTGGGGAGCAGTTAGTAAGTTTGTTGCGGAAGCATTCCTTTGATAAGCCATGCAATTTATCCAGAGACTCGAACAGATCGAAAAGCGCTTTGACGAGCTTAACGCGCAAATGGCCGATCCGGCGGTGATCGCCGATTCCGACCAATACCGCAAAGTCACCAAAGCGCATAGCGACGTGGCCGAGGTTGTGGCCATGTTCCGCGAATGGAAGAAAGCGGAGGATAGCCTGAAGCAAGCGCGGGGCATGCTGGCGGAGAGCGATCCGGAGTTGCGCGCCATGGCGGAAGAGGAAGCGGCGCGCCTGGAGCCCGAACTGGCGCGCATCGAAGAGCAGATTCGCGTGCTGCTGCTGCCCAAGGACCCGAACGACGAGAAGAACGTGGTGCTCGAGATTCGCGCCGGCACCGGCGGCGATGAAGCCACTCTATTCGCCGCCGAAATCTTTCGCGCCTATTCGCGCTATGCGGAAACCCGTGCCTGGAAGATCGAAGTGACCTCGGCCAGCGAATCGGCGGTGGGCGGCTTGAAGGAGGTCATCGCTTTGGTGAGCGGCAACAAGGTCTACAGCAGATTGAGGTACGAAAGCGGCGTGCATCGCGTGCAGCGGGTTCCGGTCACCGAGCAGCAGGGCCGCGTCCACACCTCGGCCATCACGGTCGCTGTGCTGCCCGAAGCCGATGAAGTCGAGGTCAAACTCGACCCCAAGGATATACGCATCGACACGTTCTGCAGCTCCGGCCCGGGCGGCCAGTCGGTGAATACCACCTACTCGGCGGTGCGCATCACGCACTTGCCCACCGGCCTGGTGGTTTCGTGCCAGGACGAAAAATCGCAGATCAAGAACCGCGCCAAGGGGGAGCGCGTGCTGCGTTCGCGACTGTATGAAATGGAGCTGGAAAAGCAGCAGGCGGCGCTGGGCGCGGAGCGGCGCAGCATGGTGGGCTCCGGCGACCGCAGCGAGAAGATCCGCACTTACAACTTCCCGCAGAACCGCGTCACCGACCACCGCATCGGCCTGACGCTGCACCAGCTCAATTTCGTGATGGAAGGTAAGCTGGACGAAATCTTCGACGCTCTGACCGCGCATTACCAGACCGAGAAGCTCAAGCACGACAGCGATCTCGACGGGGCCGCGGCGGACTGAAGGGGCGCGGACGCCCCCGTCCGCGCGCGACCCCCTGGTCGCGCTCCTCCGCTCATCGCCAACTCTTGCACGGGACAGTACACTAGGCTCCATGACCCTCCACACGGCACTCTTCCAGGGCACGCGCCTGCTGGAGGATGGCGGCATCGCCGTGCCGCGGCTGACGGCTGAAGTGCTGCTCGCCCATGCTCTCCAACGCGACCGCGCCTGGCTTTTCGCCCACGGTGAACAAGAGCTGGCGGAGCTGGAGTGGTTGCACTACGGGCGTTATCTGCACCAGCGCCTGCAAGGCATGCCCACCCAATACATCACCAAACGCCAGGAGTTTTACGGCCGCGAGTTTCGCGTGAGCCCAGACGTGCTCATACCCCGCCCCGAAACCGAGCACGTGGTCGAAGTGGCGCTGCGGCATTTGGGTTGGCAGGCGCAAGCGCCTCCCCCACCCGACAGCAAAGTGGGACAGACGCTTCCGTCTGTCAACCGGCCGGCCCGCGTTCTCGATATCGGCACGGGCTCGGGGGCATTGGCCGTGACGCTCGCGATCGAGACCGGCGCGGACACCTGGGCCACCGAGATATCGCCGGTCGCGGCCTCCGTTGCCGCGCGCAATGCGCTGGCGCTGGGCGCGCGCATACACATCGTGGTAGGCGATCTGGCCAGCGCCATCGCGGCAGGCAGCATGAGCCTGATCGTTGCGAACCCGCCTTACGTGCCGCTCGCTCAGCGCGAGGGCTTGCAGCGTGAGGTCCGCGACTTTGAGCCGCACGCCGCGCTTTTCGCCGGCCCTACCGGGTTTGAGATTTACCAGCGCATCGTGGCGGACGCGCCCCGCGTGCTGCGCCCCGGCGGCTGGCTCATCATGGAACTGGGTTTCGGCTGCGAAGCCGGCGTGCGCGAGCTGCTCGAAGGCTGGCGTGAGATCGAAGTCACGCCGGACTTGGCCGGAATTCCACGCGTGATTGCGGCCCGGGCAGCAGGGTAAGCGCGCATTTATCCCAGTTATACCAGGACGCCCAGGCCTGTCCGTGGGAATCACTTTCCGCAACACCGCTAATCCATTAACAACAACGGACGTTTCGGTGTATACTCAACCAAGCTTTAAACCAGAGAGTGTAGGGGATTTCCTGGAGGGTGAGATGTTCCGATCATATGCCGCTGCCGCCGTGGCGGGCCTTTGCCTCGTTCCGCAAGTGTTTTGTCAAACACCAGCCAAAGTGGATTTCGCGCGTGACGTGCAGCCGGTTTTCCGTCAGAACTGCATAGGCTGCCACGGACCGACCGTACAGAACAACGGGCTGCGTGTCGACCGCAGAAGCTCCGTGATGAAGCCAGGCTCCCGGCGCGTGATGCCGGGCAGCCTCGAGAACAGCTTTCTGTATCACCGGTTGGTTGGCACCGATTTTGGATTGCAGATGCCGCCCACAGGCGCACTCCACGCGGAACAGATTCAGATCATCAAGGCGTGGATCGAGCAGGGCGCGCCATGGCCGGACTCTTTAGCGAATGAGGTCGAGTTGCCGCCGTTGAATCCGAAGGCGGTGGCGATGGTGGATACGCTGCGCGCGGCCGACCGGCAGGTGTTCAACAAGATGCTGGCGGAGGATCCCAAACTTCTGAACGCGCGCGGGCCGGAGGGTTCGACGCCGTTCATGTACGCGGTGCTCTATACCGACGCGGCGACGCTGGAGCGGCTGATCGGCCAGGGCGCCGATACCAACCAGCGCAATGACGCCGGGGCTACCGCACTGATGTGGGCCGCGCTCGATCTGGAGAAGACGCGGGTTTTGGTGGCACATGGCGCGGACGTGAATGCGAAGTCGGACGACGCGCGAACGCCGCTGATGATCGCGGCGGGACGGCCCGGCGGAGCGCCGATCGTGAAGCTGCTGCTGGCCCACGGCGCGAATCCCAATCCCACGTCGAAACCCGGCGCGGAATCGTCGCCGCTGCTGGAAGCATCGCTCGCCGGCGATGCGGAAATCATGCAGGCGCTGCTCGACCACGGCGCCGGCTTCAAAGATATTGCCGGATTTGCGCTGGCGAGCGCAGCGGGAGCGGATTGCATGAAGTGCATCGATCTGCTGGTGGCGCGCAATCTGGACGCCATGCAATACACCATCGCGCTCGGACAGGTCGTGGTTTTGGACAATCCCAATCTGGTCCGGCTGATGCTCCAGCACGGCGCCGACGTGAACGCCCCCGATCCCACAGGCCGCACGGCGCTGATGTACGCCGCGGTGTCCGACCTGCTTCCGGCGGAGCAGATCAAGATGCTGATCGAAAAGAAGGCCGACGTCAACGCCAAGAGCCAGCATCCGCGGTCCGGCGATACCGGGCTCACCGCGCTGGATCTGGCGAGGCTGCACGGCGACACGCCGGTGGTCGACCTGCTATTGAAATCCGGGGCCACCGGCGGGGCGCCGGTAGCGTCGATACAACCGGCATCGATGAGGCGCGGCAACACGATCCAGGCCGCGGTTCTGAGCAGCCTGCCGCTTTTGCAGCGCACTGACGCGAGCTTCGTGCCGAAAGCTGGATGCTTCTCCTGCCACAACCAGAGCCTGTCAGCTATGGCTGTCGGGCTCGCGCGGAAGAGCGGCTTCCCGGTGGACGAACAGACATCGGCCCAGCAGGTGAAGGTCAATGCGGGAGTGCTCGGTGGCATCCGCAACCTCCTGCATCAGGGCTTCTTCGTCCCGGGGATTAACGCCAACCCGGGGATTCTCGCCTATGTTCTCCTGGGGCTGGATGCCGAGGGCTACAAGCCCGATCTCAGCACGGATGCCGTTGCGATGTACATCCAAACGCACCAAATGGCGGATGGCCACTGGGCCTTCGGTCCCGAAGCGAGGCCCCCGCTGTGCGCGGATACGCTCGGGCAAACCGTGCTTTCCATGCGGGGCTTGCAACTGTACACCCCGCGCGTGGACAAGGCGGCGTTCGCAAAATCGATACAACTCGCGGCAGCTTGGATCGGCGACTTCCGGCCGAGAACCAATTACGATTTGGCCTGGCGGCTACAGGGCTTGGTCTGGGGCCGCAAGAGCAACGACGCCATCCTGGCGGCCCGGCGCGAACTGCTGGCGGCGCAGCGCTCCGACGGCGGGTGGCCCGACATTGCTTCGATGGAAAGCGGCGCGTACACCACCGGCCTGTCGATGATCGCGCTACAAAGTTCCGGCCTGCCGGTTTCCGACCCGGCTTACCAACGGGGCGTTCAGTACCTGCTGAACACGCAACTGGAGGATGGGTCGTGGCACGTGCGCTCGCGCGCCGCCGGATTCCAGCCGTATTTCGATAACGGATTCCCGCATGGCGTAGACCAGTGGATCTCGGCCGCGGGCACCAGCCTGGCGACGATTGCCCTGACACTGGCGACGCCGCCCAGCGGCACCCACACGGCTACCGTTGCGCTGGCGCAGCGGTGATGCCGCAGGGAAGCGGGACTGTGCATGTTGCGAACGCGACCTGAGTACGAAACGAAGGAGGCTGCGCACGGCAGCCGGCGATTTCACGCAGCGCCTAAGAGGGCCTTTTCGACGGTCCTCGGAAAGCGATCGATGACAGTGAGGTAGGCGCGGACAGCGCTCGGCGGCTGGGTTCGGCCAAGCTCCCAATCCTGCAATGTGCGAGTACTGAATCCATAGCGGTGAGCGAACTGCGATTGCGATAGCCCGGATTTCGCGCGAATCGCCTTAACATCCACCGGGCCCGGAACATCGTATTCATACGCGCGCAGAGAGATCTCACCCCGCACATACGCCGCGGATTCCTTCAATCCACGGACCACGTCTCTGCCTACGCGGCTGAGCCTTTCGGGCGCGCGCTTACTTACCCGCTTGCTTCTTGGCATCTTTCAAGCCCTCCACGAACTTTTTCGCGGTCTTCCGATCCGCCGCGGTCATGTCCGATTGATCGTTTTTTGCGTAGATCGAAAGCAGGTACACCTCGGGGTCTGATACCTGCATCGCGATCTCCTCGGCCGCTCGCCAGTAATAGTAAATTACCCGAACACCGCCGCTCTTGCCTTTGCCCCGCCGGGTCCAGCGGGCTTTTCGGACGCCACCGGTGCCAGGAATTACGGGATGTGCCGCGGGATCGGCGGCGATTGCGAGTTGCATTGCAGCTTGTTCGGGCTCGGCGAGTAGCCGCCGTACTTCCTTCTCGTATCGGCTGGTGGCGAATACCCGAACCTTCACCAGTTAAGTATACGGGATTTCCGTATAGCTGTCAAAGAGGCATTGGGGAACTGCGCAGCTTTCTTGAAGGCAAACAGGAGGGGCAAATACAGAAGTTTGCTTCTCCTGTTTGCTCCTATGAAAAGTGTCCCTATTGGCTTCCTCAGCGGTAGGCTTCACGGCGGTTCCTGACGGCGTGGATGCGGAGCGTGTCGGGGCGCTCCTCAGTGAAACGGACGCGGTAATCGCCCACGCGGAGGCGCTTCTCGCCGTCACGGCCTTCGAGGGTTTTGACGCGGCCCGCTCCGGTTTCGGCCAGGCGTTAAATGGCCGCGAGAATGTTCATGGCGATGTGCTGGGGGATGGCGCGGATATCGGCCTTAGCTTGGTCGGAAAAGACGATTCGCTTCAAGCCGCCGGGTCCTTCTCTTCCTCTTGGGCGTGGTTGACCTGTTCCATGGTGAAGCCGAGCTCCGTGACAACCTGTTCGAAGGGAGTGCCTGCATTGTGGCGGAACCACTCCTTCGAACGGGTGACGGCTTGCTCTTCCTCCTCGCTGATGGGCTCGTCGTCGACGGGCGCACTGGCGAGAGCGCGAGAAACGGGATCGAGCATCGCTTCCAGAAGTCCGCGGACCGCGGCGACCTGCGCGTCAGGCAAGTGATCGAGGTATACATGTGCCAGCTGGCGTTCCTGCTGGGAGTTGCTATCCACGGGCTGATTCCTTTTCGATGCCGTAACCAAGATGGCACGGCCAATTCATCACGGCTGCGCTTTCGCCGCGGTCCGGCAACGAGCGCCGCTATCTTCCCCTGCTCAAACCCAGCGCCCTGATGCGCTTGTGCAGGTTCGTCCGCTCCATGCCTAGGGCGCGGGCGGCGCCGGAGACGTTCCAGTTGGTTTCTTCTAGGGCGCGCATGATGTGTTCACGCTCGGCGGATTCGCGCGCTTCCTGAATGGTGGACTTGGCGGATGTCTCGCGCAGCACGCGCACCTCGACGGGGATCGACTCCCGCGAGAGCCTTTCTCCCGCGGTGAGAATCGCCATGCGCTCCACCACGTTGCGCAGCTCGCGCGCGTTGCCGGGCCAGGCGTAGGCTTCCAGAACCGGGAAAACCGTATCGTCCATTTTCTTCGCGCGGAAGTTGTTGCGCACGCAGAATTCCTCGAGAAAATATTCCGCCAGCAGGCGAATGTCGTGCGGGCGCTCGCGCAGAGAGGGCACGCGGATGGGCACGCCGTTGAGGCGATAGTACAGGTCGCCGCGAAACTTCTCCTGCGCCACCAGGCCAGCCAGGTCGCGATTGGTGGCCGAAATCACGCGCACGCTGACGCGAATGATCTGCTCGCCGCCCACGCGGTGGAACTCGCCTTCCTGCAAAACGCGCAGCAGCTTGGCCTGCGAACCGCCGTGCAAATCGCCCACTTCGTCGAGGAATATGCTGCCGCCGTCGGCCAGCTCGAACTTGCCGCGCCGCGCCCCGGTGGCCCCGGTGAAGGAGCCTTTCTCGTGCCCGAACAGCTCGGTCTCGAGCAACTCGGTGGGAATCGCCGCGCAGTTCACCTTGACGAACGGACCATTGGCAAACGGGCTCAAGGCGTGAATATGCGCCGCCAGCAATTCCTTGCCGGTGCCCGATTCGCCGATCAACAGCACGCGCGCATCGGACCGCGCGGCCAGCGTGGCCTGCTCCACGGCGCGCTGCCAGGACGGGCTGGAGCCTATCATTTTCGGGCTGCCGCCCACCAGTTCGCGCAAGCGCTCGTTTTCGCGCCGCAGGCTGGAGTGCTCGATCGCATTCTTGACCGCCACCAGCACGCGGTCGCGGCTGAGCGGCTTCTCCAGAAAATCGAACGCCCCAGCGCGCGTGGCTTCCACCGCGTCGGCGATGGTGCCGTGCCCGGAAATCATGATGGCCGGCGCGGCGGCGGCGTTCTGCCGCACCGCCTTCAGCAGCTCGATGCCGTTGCCATCGGGCAGCTTGATATCGAACAGATAGGCATCCGCCCGGTCCGCGTCCGGATGCCGGCGGAACTCCGCCGCCGACCGGCACACGTTCACGGCATACCCCTCGCGCTCCAGAATCATCCGCAGCGAGCGGCCTATGTTCTCTTCGTCATCCACGATCAGCAAGCGTTTGGACGCCATTCGTCTCTATCGGCAGCAGCACGCGGAAGCCCGCGCCGCCGAGTTCTCCTTTCACTGCGACAATGTCCCCGCCGGAAAGCAGCGCGCCTTTGCGCGCGATCGACAGCCCCAACCCCATGCCGTGCTTCTTGAACGAAATGGTCGGTTGGAACAGCGAAGCCCGCGCCTGCTCGCTCAAGCCCGGCCCCGAATCGTGCACCTCAATCGCAACCCGTCCGTTCTCCGCCGCCGTCACGCCCAGGATGTGGCCGCCCGCACCGGCGGCTTCCGCCGCATTCTCGAGCAGGTTGGTCAGGATGCCCTTCAGCAGATCCTCGTCCGCCGTCACACGTGGGACGTCCGCCCCCAGCCGGCAGTCATAGGCCACTTCCGGATGCGCGGTTTTGAGCAGCGCCACGCGCTCTTCCACCAGCGAGTTCACGTCCACCTCGCACGGCAGCACCGGCGGCTCGGTGGCGAATTCGGAAAACGCGCGCACGCGCCGCTCCAGCGTTTCGATCTCGTCCACCACGATGTCGGTGGCCTGCGCCATAAACCCGCGGTCGGCCTCCTGGTAGCGCGCCAGCATTTCTTCCACCGTCAGCCGGATGGGCGTGAGCGAGTTTTTCACCTCGTGCGCCATCTTGCGCGCCAGGGTTTGCCAACTCGCCATCTGCCCCAGGTAAACCAGACGTTCGGTCGACTGTTTGAGGCGCGTGGCCATGTCGTTGAATGCCTGAATGGCGCGGCCCACCTCGTCGTCGCGATCGGTGGGTACGCGCGCGTTCAGATCGCCCGCGGCGAGCTGCGAAAGGCCCTCCGTCAACTGCCGAATCGGCCGGCTGACGTGGTGTGCCAGAAACACCAGCAGCGCCAGCGACACCAGCCAGAACGAAGCCGCCAGCAGGATGTACGTCACGCGGAACCCGCGCCGCAGGTCGCGTTCCCGCGCGTCTTCCACCAGGCGCCGCGCGTCGCCAATCTGCCGGCTGAGCCGGTCCATCGGAACGCCCAGATCCTCCGAATACACGCGAACGTCGTCGCCGTGGCGCACCAGGTAATCGAGGCGATCGCCTTGCGCGCCGGTGCGCACCCACCGCTCGCTCTCGTTGCCGCCGGCGAAGTTCTTTACCGCCTCCGGCCACTCGACGCGTTGGGCGGCGCGATATTCCGCCGAAACCGCCTCGCCGCGCGCGGCTCGCTGCTTCAGGTCGTCCATCGCGCGCTGGTAAAACTTGCGGCCGGTTTGCTCGAGCGATTGACTGAGAGCGTCCAGTTCCCCCGTGGTGGAAAAATCCACCAAGTACTTGGAGCCGGCCGAGGTGATCCACAACGTGGCCAGCAGCGGGAGCAAGGTGGCCGCCAGAAAAATCAGGATGAGCTTGTTGCGAAGGCGGTTCACCAGTTGCGCCGGCTCGGCGTACGGCGCAGGTCCGCCAGCCGCAACCGCCTCTCCATCGCCCAGTGCGGTTCTCCGTCCGGTTTGCGGCTGAAGAATTCGATCAGCCCGCTGATGCTGATGCCGGATTCGCTCACGATGCTGGCCGCGTCCTTCGGATCGGCCGTGCGCAGATCGAACCGCATCCAGAAATCCCGGTCCGGCGCCACGCCCAGCGCGCTTACCGTCATATTGTCCATGCACCACGCTTCGGCCTGCTCCGCCGTGAGCCCCAGCCGCGATTCCGGCGTGGCGCCCGGAATGGTGACTTTGAATCGCCCCTCCCAGATGTCGTAGCTCACGTAAAATCGCTGCGGCGCGTGGCGGAAGGGCGTAACGTGATCCTCTCGCAGCAGGGTGATCTGCGACAGAAACACCACCGTGCGCGCGTCCTTGAGCCTTTCCAAGGCGCGGCCGGTGATAAAGTGCAAATCGGGCATCGCCGGGCGAAGCGTGTCGCCGTCAAACGCCACGTCCATGGTGCCGGCGCGCGCGACGAGCAAAGGAAGGGCCAGGCCGGCGGCAAGCCAGCTTCTTCGGCTCATCCTCGCTGCGCGCGACTGCGCCATCAATAGTTCATGCCCACCATAAAGACCGGATCCATCCTCCCGTTGCGCAACGGGAACGCCAGGGCCACTGAGAACGCGCCCTGGCGCAGACCCGCTCCGACCGAGCTCCTGGCGACCGCGGCCTGGCCGCTGTCCCAGATTGCGCCCGAATCGCAGAAGATTTGAAAAACGCCGTAATGATACTCGACGGTGTTGTGGACCGCGCGGTTTCCACCAAGCGGGTCCAAGTCGAATTTATTCCATCCCCGCAGGCTGGTGCTGTTGCCCAGCACGAAGCGCTCAAACAGCGGCGCATTACCCAGAATTGCGCCGCCCCAACTATCATCCACCAATTCCTGCTTGCCGCGCTTGAGCCGGTAGCGGAATCCCCAGCGATGGCGGCTGTAAGCATAGTCGCTCGCGAGCGCGTGGCTGCCGGCGCGCAAATCGTAGTCGGCCTCCACCGCCTGATCCGAGGCGCCCTCCATCTCCTGGTGATACCGCGCACCGGCGACAAAGGCATCGGCCGCCAGTGGCGGCGCACCTGGCTGTTGCTGGCCGAGGCTTTCGAAACTGGCGCCGAAACTCACTTCGAGCGGCCGCGCCACCCGCACCGACAGCACCGGCTGAAACTCGTCCCGCGTGCGGTAGAGCTGGGATGCGTCAGTGGCTGTGGCGGCGGAGCTGTTCCACAATTCGTGGTAGCTGGCGAATTCGAAGCGGAGCCGCGCCCGCTGGTTCACCAGCGGCTGGCTCTCGTAGCGGGCCACCACGCCGGTATAGCGCTCCACCAGCTCGTCGCCATCGCTCACCAGCCCCGCCGTGAATCCGTTGTTGTTCACCGTTGCGGTGCCTTCCACGGCGCCGCTCCAGCCCTGTTCGCCCTGGTAGAGAAATTTGGGCACGGAGGCGTCAAACCGCGTCGGCGGCACTTCCACCTGGAAAACCACCTGCACGTACTCCGGACTCTTGCCGCGCAACACATGGTGTTCCACCGTGCGCGCGCGGAGCTCCTTGCGCAGACGCTTGGCCAGATCGTCGAGCCGCGCCGGATTGAGCTTTTCCCCAACCAGTGCGGCAATCTCCTTGCGCAGCCCGGAACTGATCTTGTGATCGCGATCCACCGCGGGACTAGTGCTCCATCCGTCCCCCGAGACCACCACCGTTTCCACTGTGTACCGGCTGTTCACGTTGGTTTCCGAATCCTGCGTTCCTGTCGCCAGCAGTTCTCCCGCGAGCAGCAGGCTGAGCAAGACATATTTCATACCCAGCCAAAAAGCACTTGACGCGCCATGATTAACTGTATGAAAACAATAGAAATAAACAATGAGTGCTTGTGACTTCACGTCACAGGTGTGGGGTGCGCGGAGGCGGCACACCGCCCGCCAGGGTGGCCCGGTGAGGCTAGAGAACCTTCGCCAGTTCGGCTGCGAATGCGCTGCGGGGTGCCTGTTCCCGGTCGCGGCCGCCGCGTTTTCTGCGTTCGGGTTTGACAGTGCGGATGGCACTGGGCACTGCAATCGGCTGCGCTCCACGGCTCTCTTTGCCCTTCGGGGGCTGCGCCGGATTGGCTCGCAACAGACGGTCTTCCAAAGGTGCACGATCAAAGCGGCGGATGATCGAGGCCATTTCGTCGGCGGTGGGAGCTTCGACAAACGCGAAGCCCTTCGATTCTTGCGTTTCGTGATTGCGGATCACTTTGACGGCGTCGGCCACCAGATCTTCGGCGGCGAGCCATTGCTTGATGTCATCGGCGGTAACCCATGACGGGAGGTTGCCAAGAAAGACGGTAAAGCTCATTCAGTTGATTCTGTGACTCCGTGGTTGGATTTCAGACACTGGGGGGAATTCCGATCTGCCTCATCGATGGTACCAAACCACCGCACTGGATTGCAAACACAGATCGTTCTAAGGACCACCGTCTCGGAAATGCGCCCGCGACCATCCGCGGCCGCCATGGCGGGCCAGCGCGGGGAACCTCTGAACAGGAATGCCGCCGAAAAATCACCGGCGGCAAGACCGCCGGCGCTACGGCGCTCGAGTTTGCGTTCGTAGCGCCGGCGGTCTTGCCGCCGGTTCTTTGCGAGCCACAATCGGCAGGAATACCGACGCCCGGCTCGGCTTTTCGCGAAGCAGGGTTGAAAACCCGCCGGAACTATTCGAGAATGGATCGGTCCGGAGGCTTCCTCAATCGCACGCTCACGCCGCCCGAATCCGCCATGAAGCACATCATCGCCGGCACCGCCGGGCACATCGACCACGGCAAGACCGCGCTAGTCAAAGCGCTCACCGGCATCGACGCAGACCGGCTGGCGGAGGAGAAGCGGCGCGGCATCACCATCGATCTCGGCTTCGCCCATCTGCAATTGACACCCGATCTGCGGTTGGGCTTCGTCGACGTACCCGGCCATGAGCGGTTCGTCAAGAACATGCTGGCCGGGGTGGGCGGAATCGACCTGGTGATGCTGGTGGTGGCCGCCGACGAATCCGTCAAGCCGCAGACCCGCGAGCATTTCGAGATCTGCCGCCTGCTCGAGATTCCGCGCGGGCTCATCGTCCTGACCAAGTCCGACCTGGTCGACGAAGAACTGCTCGATCTGTCGCGCATGGAAGTGGCGGAGCTGGTGGCGGGCTCGTTCCTCGAAGGCGCTCCCGTGGTAGCGGTGAGCTCGACCACCGGCAAAGGTCTGGACGAGTTGCGCCGGGAGCTGGCGCGGGTGGCCGCGGCAGTGCCCGAGAAGAATTCCGCCGGCTACTTCCGGCTGCCCATCGACCGCGTGTTTACGGTGAAAGGATTCGGCACAGTGGTGACCGGCACGCTGATTTCGGGCGCGGTCGAAAAGGAACAGGAGACCGAGGTCTACCCCGCCGGACGTCTCTTGCGGGTGCGCGGCCTGGAGGTACACGGCGCTAAGACGGAGCGCGCGGTGGCCGGCCAGCGTACGGCCCTCAACCTGGCCGATATCGAACCGGCGGGCCTCGCGCGCGGCGACGTGCTTTCCGAACCTGGCCGCTTTCACGCCGTCCGCCACATCGAGTGCCGGCTGGAGTTGTTGCCGTCGGCCAAGCCCCTTAAGCATCGCGCACCGGTGCATTTTCACGCCGGGACGGCGGAGATCGAAGCTGCAGTGCGGCTGTTCGGCGCCGCCACGCTGCGGCCGGGCGAAACCGCTTACGCGCGGCTGATCCTCCGCGAGGCCGCCCTGCTGCTGCCCGGCGACCGCTTCATCATCCGCATGTTTTCCCCGGTAGTGACGATCGGCGGCGGAGTGGTCATCGATATCGGCGAGCGCCGCTACGCGCGGGGATTCGACGTAGCGCACCGGCTCGGCGTGCTGGCCGGCCCGGACCGAGCCGCGCGCATCGCCCTGCTGGTGCGCGAAGCCGCTTTCGGCATGGGGATGGCGGACCTGGTGGCGCGCACCGGAATGGCCGCGTCCGCCATCGATCGAGCCCCCGCCGAGGCCGGCCTTGTGGAGCTGCCGCTCGCATCGCCCTGGTTCGTCGACCGCGCGTGGTTCCAGGCCGCGTGCGACCGGTTGCAGAAGACGGTTCGCGCGTTCCACCACCAGCATCCGCTGCTGGCCGGCGTGGCGCGCCCGGAGCTACGCGCCAGCCTCGCCCAGGATATGCCGCCATTCCTGCTGGACGCGCTGCTCGCCGCCTCGAAAGACGTGGTGGCCGAAGGCGAAATCGTGCGACTGCCCGGCCATGCGGTGGTGATGCGCGAGGACGAGGAGCACGCGCGGCAGGCCATCGAACGCGCCTTTGAGCAGGCCGGTCTGGCCGTCCCCGCTGTGCCCGAGGTGCTGGCCCAGGCCGGCGTGGAAGCCGCGCGGGCACGCACCTTGCTCGAAATCCTGCTCCGCGAGAAACGCTTGGTCCGCATCAGCCAGGATCTGGTGTTTCATCACTCCCCAATGGAAAAGCTGCGCAGCCTGCTTGCCCAGCGGCGGCCGGCGCGTTTCAGCGTCCCGGATTTCAAGTTGTGGACCGGCATTTCGCGCAAGTACGCCATTCCCCTGCTCGAATACCTGGACCGCACACACGTCACCCGCCGCGAAGGCGACCAGCGGGTGATCCTGTAGGGCGACGCGCGGCAAGAAACTTCCATCGAAATTCGGAGTTTCGTAGCCTTTCCCCGATATACTCGAATGCATCCGAGCCGGGCCAGCGAGGTAGGACAGACGATCGCCTTTTGTCGTCTGTCATGTTCGTCTGTCATGGCGTCGCGCTTTGACAGACCACGAAAGGCGATGGTCTGTCCTACCTGCTCCCGAGGAGTATCTGCCCTTTCCATCTTCTGCTACACGGCCCAGGCAGGCGACCTCGGCGGCGCCCACACAGTAGGGCCATTATCGTAGCTACAATTTTGGCGTTATACTCGTACTGGAATGATGCGGTTCGAGTGGGACCCGGCCAAGGCGCGGAGCAATCAGGGGAAACACCACGTCAGCTTCGACGACGCCATGCTCGTCTTCGAGGACCCCTACGCCCTGTTCGAACAGGACCGCACCGGCCCAGCGGGGGAGTTGCGCTGGCAGGCGCTCGGCCTGGCTGGAGGGGTCTTACTGCTGCTGGTGGTCCACACCGCGCGGGAAGCACGCAGGGACGAAGTAATCCGCCTGATCTCGGCCCGCCGCGCCACCCGGAAGGAGCGAAACCGTTATGAGCAAACTCGTGTACAAGACGCTGAGTGACAGCCCGATCGCGCCCGCCCGCAAGCGCAAGCTGGCACGGCTGGCGGCACGGCCCGATGCGGAGATCGATTTTTCGGACATTCCCCCACTCAAACAGAGCTTCTGGGAAAACGCCGTGCGCAATCCGTTTTATCGGCCCCTCAAACAGCAACTGACCGTACGTCTGGACGCCGATGTGGTGGCTTGGCTCCGCCAGCATGGGAAGGGTTACCAGACCAGGCTCAACCGGATGCTCCGGGATGCCATGCTGAAGAATATCGGCAAGAGCGCCTGATCTCAGGTGTCGGAATGAAGCTCGACGCCTGCCTCGGATGAATCACGCAGTCAAGCTATCCCGGTCTCCCGATTTCGAGTTCGCCATCGGCGGGGGCAGGACCAAGTCAGCGACCGTGTAATGAAGTGCTCTATGCTGGAGCGGCCTCCTAACCATCGCGCCTCCGAACGGAGCCGCGACCATAGGGAGCGGTCCTTTCGATAGAACCGAATCTGCTCGTCAAAGACCTAGCTCAAAATACACCAGCGGATTCTGCTTGTAAGTCACCCGGGCGACCTCGCGGTATCCACACTTTGCATAAAAAGCTCCGGCGCCGGCTTCGGCGTCGAAGGCATCCAGACGGATGGCATCGGCGGGCCAGGCGCGCGCAAGGGCTTCGGCCTCTTTCAGCAGGAGACGGCCAACTCCCCTGCGCTGCAGCTCGGGATGGACGGCCATGCCGGTCAAGTACAGAGGTCTTCTTGCCGCAGTGAAATACGCGGTATCGATGGCCCAAGGCTTCTTTGTGGCCAGGCGCAGCGTACCGGCGATGCGACGGTTGGTGCGCGCAATCAAGATTCGCGAAAACGCGGGCTTCCGCATCGTGCTTAGCACGCCCCGTTCCGTTTGCTCTGACGACCAGTGTCCCTGGCCGAACTGGCGGGTGAGCTCCTCGGCAACAGCGCAGTGAAGCGCCGCCAGCGAGGCTGCATCGGAGTTGGTCGCAGCTTCGAAAACCAGTTTCATCTCTTGACTAGCCAGGCGGTATTCAGTCGAAACTGATTTGCCATTCTATCGTTATCCTGAACGGACCGGCTGGCGCGCGACGTTGCCGAAGGGGCACTGAGCGGAAGCCAGGCGCGGCGGTGTGTAGCGGCTCCGACGTGGCATAGGCTTAGGACCGGCTAGCGCAGGAGCCTCAAAGAAAATCCACGCGGTTCAGGCTGATCGGTTTTCCTCTGGCGACAGCGGCGATTTTCTGGACCCGATGGGTGTGGCGAACAAACAGCGAACATGCCAAAATTCAGCCGTGGCAAGCCGCCCGGATTCCCAACCAGTCTTGACCAGACAACAACTCGAAGAGTTCGCTCGGCGCCTGTCGATGTTGAGCGTGCCTGGAGTCGAGGGCGTCTATCAAACAGCGCACAACGACTGCCGCTTCGATGGCAAACGGCTTCCACCAGCCGCCGCAGTTCAACAGTTGGTAGCTGCGCGGAACGTGCTGCGGCGGATTCGGCTGAAATGAGAATTCATCCGTTCCTACATTCGGGATGCCCGTCAGAATGCCCGCCAGCACGCACACGAAGCCCCACTAGATCGACACTCTGGGGACCCCTTGCGTTTACCGCATCGCAAGCCTAAACTTTGAGAGGTTCAGGTCTGAAATCCACACAGACTTGAAAAGTGGATTTGGAGCCACAATGCGCTACAGTCTATCGCTAATGGCCTTCGCTGCGCTTGCCTTTGGCCAAACTACTCTTTCACCATCATCGTTCACATTTACTGCGATACAAGGTGTCAATCCGCCGACACAAACCTTGCAAATAGTCACTAATGACATTCTTTTTATAGCTTTTCCAGAACCATCTTGGATCCTTTGGGATGGAAGTTATCCCAATAATGTTGGCTTCACAGGTGGAATATTCACATCAACGCACACAGTTGGCGTCAATGTAGAAGGTCTTGTCCCTGGTACTTACAATGGCTCATTGCAGTTTAACGATATTTCATGCAAGTATACCGTCTGCAATTCGTCTTATGCCACTGACCCTAGTGAATGGAATGTCGTACTTGATTCCATCAATATCACCTTGACCATTACAGGTGGCCCACCCGTAACCGCTGTGACTTTTGACTCAACAGGACCTCTCTCAAGCACTTTCCCACTTCCCGCCGGATGGGGCAATCCAGGCAGCATATTGATTTCGCCACCCACATACACGTTTAATGGAGTCGCCTACACAACTCCGCCACCTCCATACGCAGCATGGCTCCAACCAACATTAAGTAATTCAACCCCCGTCATCTTAACCCTCCTGGTGAATCCTGTCGGTCTAGGTCCTGGTACCTATACTTGTGCGTTTGCAGTTGGTACCAGTTCTCCCGACACTTCCACAGTTACAGTCGATATGTATTATGACATTACATTAACGGTTACAAGCTCCCAATTGATAGCTGCTCCACCACGTCTAACGTTTGCTGTTGTCCAAGGCGGTTCTACGCCGACACCGCAAGACTTAGTAATAACTGCAACACCTCCAGATGGCGGTTGGCTCAATGAATCCCCCGCTCCTTTTATTAATATGGATTCTGTGCCACAAACTGCTTGGCCCATCGTGTTTAGTGGCACGACAACCAGCGGCCTGAGCTTCTCTTTCCCCGGAACCGCTCCAATCACAGGGATGGGGTTTGGCCAATCCCCAGCGACTGTTTCAATATGTCCGCTTGTGGAAACTGGAACGTGCGGGTCGTACGTAAGCAATACGTTTCTTTCCGTAGGATCTTATTCAACTTCAATTGTGTTGTCTACGGACACCGGCGATCCTGCACTTGGCAATTATCCACCTGAAACTGTTACGGTGCCTCTGACTCTCAACGTTATCGTCCCCGCTTTGGTGCTCAGTACCAGTCAATTACAGTTTCAGTGCTCCACAGGTCTTTCCAATGCAACGCCACAAACGATGCAGGTCCAAGGCACTGCTGCAACGTCCCTAGACGCTTCGATAACGGTCTCGGTTCCGTGGCTCGTCACAAGCGTTAAGAACGCCGTCACACCATTCAATCTCAATATTCAACCTGATTGTGCTGCGTTGACAGTTGGAAACTATACTGGGATGGTTGTGGTTAAAGATATGTCCTTCCGGGACTCTCAAACGGTGAATGTAACCTTAACTGTGGGGCAACCGATTCTGAGCATTACCGATGTCACTAACGCTGCTTTGCCCAGTTTGGACAGCCCGCCCAACACGATCAATCTCGCACCCCGAAGCATGGCGACGATCTTTGGGACTAACCTGGCGGACATAATAGCTTCTTCAACGTCACCCTGGACTAGTCCTCTTGGTGGAACTGAAGTGCACCTGGCGAGCGATACGTGCTTCGAGTCGTCGTGCGATCTCGTCGCAAAGCTCATTTACGTAAGCCCTGCGCAAGTCAATTTCTTGGTTCCAGATATAACGGTCGTTGGACCAACACCCTATCGAATCGTCTTCGTGCGGGATAGTCAGCGTATTGACGATCAGAGCTATTTGCTGGGCGGTCCCGGCCGCGTTATCATTGATCCATCCATCAGTGCGGACCACAATGTGGTCTTTCAAATTGGCTACGACTGCCTCTACTCGTACAGTCTGGTCAATGCGTCCTCCTGTGGCCTGTCATGGATCAATGGGGGAGATCGGGCACTTACAGGGGCCGTGACCGATGCGATTTCAGGACAGTTGATCTCGTCGGAGAATCCGATTTATCAAGGCAGGCTTATTACCTTGTGGATGACGGCGCTGTACGGTGGCGTCACATTAAGCACTCAGACTGGGCTACAAACTGGAAATATAGTTGCCCCCGTCGCGTTCGGTGTGGCTCAGTCAGGTAATGATTTGACAACTGGCTTTATGAGTCCGACACCTTTATGGGCTGGCGAGTCGCCCCAGTTTGTTGGCCTCGATCAAGTCAACGTTGCGTTTCCAGGCTGCACCAACCCGCCGGCCACAAACGAGAAGCGGTATGATGCGTTTCTTTCGTACACCAGCCTTGAAACAGGAAGTACAGTACGGATCTACTTGCCTTTCATCGTAAGGCCCGGTGATCCAGACTGTCAGTGGTGAACGGGTAGCGCCCACTCTAACCTTCGCCAACCCTCCACCGACGCAGCCCAGGGCTGTATCAGATCAACGTGGTGATGCCATCGTCGGCCGCCAACGGCGACAACGCGGTGGTGGCTACCTACGACGGGGCGAGTACGCCGTCCGGCGCGATGATCCCGGTCTCCCGCTGAGGCGGAGCGCAGTGGCGGCGACCACGCACGCCGTGCGCCCTGCCGTGCTCCGCTGTTTGAAGAGGCTCGAATACGGCGGCGTTAAGACCGCGAAGCACCAAGGCATAAATTCGGAGGGCTAGCCGTGCGCCGCTTTACCAGGCGCTGGCGGCTTCGGTCCCCGTTTCCTTCGAGCGGTAGAATTGTTGTAGTACGGGAAATGGTCTTGCCTACAATAGTCAAAATGGGAGCGACCCCTCTTGAAACGCCGCAATTATGGGCGGATAGTAGCCTGCCGAAGTGGGTAAGCGACCAGCCTGTTCAACGGCACATTGCTTGGCGCCGTCAGTACGACGCGCGGAGGTATGCGCGCCATTTATCGCAGACGGAATTGAATCAGCGCATACGTGATATTTTAGTGAACCTCTTGGCCGTGGACCGGATCACTAACGAATCGGCATTACTGCTAGAGAAGTTCACACACGTTCTGGAAGAAATGCAACTGCGTTACGGTCCTTACCCGGCTGGATTCAGACAAGACATCTTGCATTCAGAACCATTTCCCAACTTTGCCTCTGAGCTTGCAGAGAAGGCCGCAAAGCAGCTTTCGCCGCTGGGATTGAAACGCGGCGACGTGTTTATTAAGTTCGGCAAACGTGCGCACATGGAGCGTCTTCACGAGTCAGGCGCGCTGCGAATTCAACCTGCAACCTATTTCGCCCGAACGGATCACAACGGTGCGGTTAGGGATGATGAATTAACGCTTAGCCTATCGCTTGCTCTGTCTCGGCACGACATCGTTAAGGTGGTCAAGAATCCGCAAGACTTACCCCCGGACGCCCCTGAGCAGCGAGTTGACGTGAAGCTTCAATCCCCAACCGACTATTGGCTCTATTGCGTAACCAATTCCGTGGAGCCGCGCCTGTTCATAGATTTCAACGCCGATTCCTGCGTCATCATTCGAGATCGTGCAAGGTTCGGTCAGATCTTGTGTGAAGCGAGTCGACAATGGCTGGGCGGTGCGGCTATGAACGATGGTCCCATGACATATGTTGATCCACTTTTGCCGAAGACAGCCGAAGTTTTCGTGCCTTTTGTCAAGCATTTTAGATATACATATCAGGATGAGCACCGATTTTGTTGGTTGCCACCCGCCCCGATTCAAGAGGTCACGCACGTGGATGTGGAGATCGGCAGTCTGAAAGAGTTCAGCGATCTAATACTCCTGTGAAGCTGTTGTAATGGCAGAAGAACTGGTGGCAGGCTACGTGTTTCCTAGTGTTTTTCGGCCAAAGAACCGAAAAACATGTGGACGGCGGGACATCCTGATCTGCGCGATCTCCGGCTTGCACGGAGGCTGCTTACACCCCCGCTGGCTTCCGCTTATGCCAATCCGTCCTCGTCTGAAACTCTTTGCCGAGGGCTAGGAGAGTGTTCTCGGACCAAGGGGGACCTACTAACTGAATGGCGACGGGTAAGTTGTCGGCGAAGCCACAGGGTAAGACTAATGCCGGGAGGCCGGCCAGGTTGGCGGCGGGGATCAGGGAATCGAAGCCGGTGTGAACGGTGTCCTTCGGCGTGTTGCGAGGGGCGGAACTGGGCGCGGCGGGCGGCGGGGAAAGCGGCTGATCGACCCTGGGCGCAATGCCTGTGCGGGCGGGGGCGATGACGGCGTCCAGCTCGCCCCACATCAATTGAATCGCACTCTGCAAGAGGCGGCGGATGCGCATCGCTTTTAAATAATCTTTGGCGGGGATCTCCAGGCTGGCCTTCAAACCGGCGATCTGCGACGGGTCGGCCAGTTGGTCGACCTGGCCGCTCGAAATTAGAGGCTCGAAGATGGATGCTTGCTCGGCGCCAAGAATAGTTGACAGCACTGTCCCGCAAGGAAACGGCGGGAGAGTGGCTTCCACCAATTGGACGCCGCAAGCTTTCAGGGCGTCGAGCGCGGCGGCGAAGGCGGGGCGCGCGGCAGGGTCGGGGCTGTCGGCGAAATTGGCGGCCGCAAAACCGATCCGCAAACGGTCGAGCGGGCGCGCGTACTGCGGCGTGTAATAGAAGCTCTTGCCGGCCGAGCCGGGGTCTTGCCCGTCCTTGCCGGCGATAGCGTGCAGGATCAGGCCACAATCTTCAGCCGAGCGGGCGAATGGGCCGAGCTTATCGAGCGTCCAGGAAAGCGCCATGGCGCCGTGCCGGCTGACCAGGCCGTAAGTGGGCCGCAGCGCGGTGACGCCGCAGAACGCGGCGGGCGTGACGATGGAGCCACTGGTTTCCGAGCCGATGGCGAAGGGCACCAGGCCGGCCGCGACCGCCGCGGCAGGGCCGCTCGAAGAACCGCCCGACCAGCGCGTGCGGTCCCACGGATTGAGTCCGGGGCCGAAGAGCGAAGCGGCCGTGGACCGGTACCCGCCCCCGCCGGCGAGTTCCACCATGGAAAGCTTGCCGACGATCACGGAGCCCACACTATTCAGCTTGTCAATTACCTTGGCGTTGAAATCGAACACCTGCGCGGCATAGGGCCTGGCGCCCCAGGTGGTGGGCAGACCGGCGTAGCTCAGCAGATCCTTCACGGCATAGGGGACGCCTTGCAGCGGGCCGCGCAGAAGGCCGCTCTTGAAGTCCTTATCCACCGTGCGGGCCTGGCGCAGCGCCTGCTCTTTGAGCGACAGCGCCAGCGCGTTGTAGTGCGGACCGAGCTGCTCCAGGCGGTCGGCGAAAGCGCGGGCCAGTTCCTCGGCGGAAAACTCCTTCTTGACGAGGCGGGCGTTCAGCTCGGCTACCGATGCGAAGAAAACGTCGTTGCCGGGGGTAGCCATGGCTCAGACCTTGAACTGAAAGGCGGGCTCGGTTGCCATGGGCACCGGCTGGCCGGCTAGAGTTTCGCCGTTGGTTTTGACCCGATTACGGGCCGCCCGCAGCTCATCGTCCGGTGCTGCCGCCGCCGGTTGGGTCGCGGTCTTGGCCAGCGCCATTGCCGGCGCGAGAGCGGTTGCCAGTTGCCGCCTGGTGAGTTTCATTTTGCTGGTGTACCGCTGGCTTCGTGGCTCAGCGCCTCCATGGCCGCTTTATGCATGACGGAACGCGGCGCGGTCTCTCCGGTCCAGATTTCAAACTGGCCCACGGCTTGTTCGATGAACATGTCGAGGCCGGGAATGGCGGTCTTGCCCTGTTCTCTGGCGCGCCGGAGGAGCGCCGTTTCGAGCGGGTTGTAGACCATGTCGAACACGACGTCCGCCGGAATCGAACCGTTGAAGAAACACTCGTCCACGTGCGGGAACATGCCGAGGGGCGTGGCATGAACAACGGCATCGAAATGGCGCCCTTCGAGCTGTTCCTTGGCCAGCGCCTCGGCGCCGCAGATTTTGGCCAGCGCGCGCACGCGGTCCGGATTGCGGCCGGTGAGAGTGACCCTGCCGCCGGCATCGGAGAGCGCGAAGGCGGCTCCGCGCGCGGCTCCGCCGTTGCCGACAATCAGCACCGTGGATTTCTGCAGCCGCAGCACACGCGCCAGCGGGGTGGTGACGCCGGCCACGTCGGTGTTGGCGCCGCGCCAACGGCCGGCTTTGCGCCACACGGTGTTGACCGCGCCAATCCGCTTGGCCAGCGGATCGATGGCGTCCAGGTAGCGAATGACTTTCTGTTTGTGGGGAATGGTGACGCTGAACCCGGCCAGGGGCAGACGCTCCGCCATGGTAAAGAAATCGCGCAGGTGGGCGGGAGTGACCAGGAACGGAAGGTACACGGCGTCGGTGCGCCGCGCCTGAAACGCGCGATTGAGGACCGAGGGCGAGATGGAATGGCGGACCGGATCGGCGATGACGCCATAGACCTTGGTCGCCTTGGCCAGCTTTTCGACGCGGTAAAGATGGCGCAGATAGTGCCCGCTCACCTGGCCCGCCGCGGTGCTTTCGGCCACCAGCGGCGCGGCATAGGTGAAAGCGCCGCCAAAAACCGGCGAGAGGACGCGCGTGGGAAAGCCCAACTCGCCCATGGCCAGCACCACCATCCTGTGTTTGGGAAGCGCGCGCGCCGCCGCCAGCACGCGTATGTTGTCGGAAGGTTTGCGCGCCGTGGTGACGATCTTGTATCCGTCGGCGGTCACCCGCATCATGCGGGCCACCACGGTATCCAGAGCCGGCGTGGCTTCGAAGTTGTGGTACGACACGATGACCTGGGCGCGCCCGCGGAACTGGTGCAAGCGTTCCTGGGCGGCCTCGGCGCTTTCGATTTCGACATCCACCGCCTGCGCCCCGCAACGGACGGCCTCATCGAGCACGGCCATCTGGTCCTCGATGCTGCCGTTGAACTTTCCGTGATTCTGGTGGCGCCGGCAGGTGGCCAGGATCAGGGTGTCGGGGAACTTGTCGAGGAAGCCGCGGATGGCGGTGGCGCCCTCGATGGGCTGGTCGAGGAAGTCGAGACGAAACTCGAGAAACGTCTCACCCGACTCAGCCTCGCGACGGGCGTGGGCGAGCAAGCTCGGAACGTCCGGCAGGCCCAGCGCGATGCATATGCGCGGGAGAGACCTGGTCTGCACCATTGTAGGGAATTCCCAGGTTACCACAGGGGGTCTGGCGCGCCGCGTCCGCGCAGGGCAACGGGCGTGCGACGCAAAAATGGCGAAACTCTCGATTCCTAGTGAATTCGCATGAATCTGAATATAGGGGTACACAACGCGTTGATCTTTCGAGAGGCGTTGTATCAGGGCACGGCTTCAGCCGTGCCGGGGGATCGGGAGAGAGGTTTGGGCTTTAGCCCCCGTGGACTCAGGAAAGCCTCAGTGGCTTCCATGAGAAGGCCGGCCGATGTCAAGGGAATACTGTTGAATCGTTGCCCGGTTGGCCTCTTGCGGAATGAACGAAGCCTGCCATTCCCTCATCTCTGGAATCCCCTGCATCGGAGCCG
>Ga0224534_1000464_pt1 | contig 26032 bp, 16 predicted proteins | sample 714E12024metaG_FD_172012 | JGI IMG/M metagenome (GOLD analysis project Ga0224534, IMG submission 172012) | Peat soil microbial communities from Stordalen Mire, Sweden - 717 E1 20-24 | ecosystem: Environmental > Terrestrial > Soil > Wetlands > Peat | place: Sweden: Norrbotten County, Stordalen... | reverse complement strand
CGGCGACGTCTGGACGCCACCGGCGACAACCTGAGCACCACCCACTGTTCGAACCAGTTCCGAGCGAGATCCTCAAGCGCGCGCATTCATCGCTGTGTTCCCTACGTCAGGGACCTGAATGTTTGCGGCGTCGGACCGCCCCGGCCCGCGCCAGATCGCACCGCGGAACCCCGGACTTCCCGCCTCATCCCTCGATCCTGCGGTGGTTCACGCAACAGCCTCCTACGACCAGGCATTGGAACTCAGAGATCCGCGAAGGCGCGAGACTTCCTCCCTGTTACCGGCGTGACTACCTGAGAACGACTGTGGGCACATCGGCGCGGGTCTTTGGGGACGGCGTCAGCTTCGGCAACTGACTTGAGGACGGGTCGACGGAGCAGTGAGGATCGCGCTCTGAGATCTGAACGCGACGCACCCCTCCTGCTTCGATTTGAGGCGGGGCAAGGAGGGGCGCAGAAGGGGCAGTAGCCCAATGACCATCGTATGGCACACGAACATGACACTGCACGAGTACGCCGCGGCCAGCGGCGGCGTCGAAGTCCCGCGACCTGACTGCCCGGCCTGTGTCGTAGAGATGGTGTTCTGGGGCTCGTACAACCGCCCGGTCCGGATCGGTTCCTCCGAAGTCCGCCTGCGCATCCGCCGGGCGCTGTGCAAGCTCTGCCGCAGCTCACACGCACTGGTCCCCGATCTGGTGGCAGTCGGGCGGCTCGACTGTGTCGAAGCCATCGGGGAGGCGGTCACCGAGATGGCCGGCGGGTCGACGGCCGGCGGGATCGCACGTTCCAGCGGGCTCCCCTACACAACGGTCCGCGATTGGAGGAGGCGTTTCGCATCACGGGCCAAGTTGTTGTCGGCCGGCCTGCTGGCAGTCACCGTCGCCCTCGGCAACCTTGTCCCGCGGCTCGCGGCCGGCGAGGTCAGAGCAGCGCTTCGTGCTGTCTCGGCCGTGGCGGCGGCGGCCAGGCGCCGCTTTGGCATCGCCGGCGGGGACTGGGCACTCGCCAACCTCGTCGCCGGCGGTCAGCTGTTCTCCACCAACATCGATCCACCCTGGCTCGCGGCCTGAGGGTCGTCTTTGATCGGTTCCCTGCCGTGAGAGCCACGGTTGGGAAGGAGAGAAGTGCCCGAAGACCACAAAGAACGAGTCGCCCTGTTCCGTTACTCGGTCGTCTCAGAGGCCGTGAGCGACCGGCTCTCGCCCGCCGAGCGCGGCCTTGTGGTGCGCGCCCTGGCGACACGGCCGTGGGTAACGCCCGACGGCGACGAACGTTTCATCTCGCGCACGACGATCGACCGCTGGGTCGCCGCCTACAGGAGAGACGGGCTCCGGGCTCTCGAGCCGGAGGCACGCTCGGACAAGGGCCGAGGACGCGCCAACCCCGAACTCATGGCCGAGGCGGTCCGGCTCCGCCGTCAGGTGCCGGCACGCTCGGCTGCCCAGATAGTCGAGATCATCGCCCGCGCCCACGGCGTCCAGCTAGCCGAGCGGACAGTGCGCGAGCACCTGTCTCGTTCTGGCGTCAGCCGGGCGGCGATCAGCGCCGATCCCGTCAAGGCCTTCGGTCGCTACGAGGCCTCGCGCCGGAACGAGATCTGGATCGGCGACGTCCTCATCGGGCCGTTCGTGCCGCATCCGCGCCTGCCGGGCTCCAAACGCGCCAAGCTCTTTGTGCTCGTGGACGATTATTCCCGGCTGCTGGTGGCCGGGAGGTGGATGACAGAGGAGAACACCCGGGCCGGCCAGGAGGTGCTGCGGTCGGCCATCTGCCGGCGAGGCGTGCCAGAGCACGCGTATTTCGACAACGGGGCGCCCTATCGTTCCTCGCAGCTGGAGCGGACCTGTGCCGTGCTCGGTGTCCACCTCGTCCATTCGAAGCCCTACACCCCGATGGGCCGGGGGAAGCAGGAACGGCTCAACAGATATATACGAGAGAGGTTCCTCACCGAGGCGGAGGCCGCCGGCATAAAGAGCTTCGAGCAGCTGAACGACGACTTCTCCGCCTGGGCCGAGCAGGTGGCCAACACCCGGGTGCATGCCGAGACGAAGAAGGCCCCGATCACCCGGTTCCTCGAAGCCGGCCCGGTCGAACTGCCCGACGCACAGCTCGTGCGCGAGGCCTTCAGGTGGTCGGTCACCCGCCGGGTAACGAAAACCGCCACGGTGTCGCTCTACGCCAACCGCTACGAGGTCGACCCGGGCCTTATCGGGCGCAACGTCGAGCTGCGCTTCGACCCCGAGGACCTGACCGTCATCGACGTCGTCACGAACGGGGTCACGATCTGTCAGGCCGCACCGTTCAAGATCGGGCGCCACGTCCACCCCTCGGTCAGCAAAGAGGAAGAGCCGACCGCGACCGAACAGGACGGACCCCGGATCGACTACCTCGGGCTCGTCAAGATGGCCGACGACGAGGCCAAGGGGTCCGGGCGGATCGACTTCAAGGACATCCGCCTGCCCGGCTTCGAGGGCGATATCGAACAGGGAGAAGTGCTGTGAGCACCACCTCGCTCTGGTCGTCGCACTTCGGCTTTACCCGCACGCCTTTCTCGAAGTCGGTCCCGGTCGACAAGCTGTTCGGGCGATCCGCCCACCAAGAAGCCGTCGCCCGCATCCAGTACTGCATCGCCGAGTCGGCCCTCGGCGTGATCACCGGTGACGTCGGTGCAGGAAAGTCGGTTGCGGTCCGCGCGGCGGTGAACGGCCTCGACCGGACGAGCTACACCGTCGTCTACATGGCGAACCCGTCGGGCGGGTGCCGTGGGTTGTACGTCTCGATCACGACGGCGCTCGGGGCGACACCGAGGTTCCACAAGGCCGAGGCCATCGCCCAGGTAGCCGATCTCCTGGCCGCCGAGCAGTCAGAACGCCACAGGAAGGTCGTGTTCCTGATCGATGAAGCCCATCTCCTCTCGCCCGACCAGCTCGAGGAGCTGCGACTCTTGTCGAACGCGGACATGGACTCTGCCTCGCCGTTCGCCGGGCTCCTCATCGGCCAGCCAACGCTGTCGACTCGGCTGCGTCAGGGCGTGTTCGCGGCACTTGACCAACGGATCTCGGTTCGTTACGAGCTGCCTGGCATGGACCTCGCCGAATCGGTCGCATACCTCCGGCACCACGTCGAGCTCGCCGGGCGGACCGACCAGGTCTTCGCCGACGACGCAGCCGCACGGATGCACCGCTACGCCAACGGAATACCCCGCGCCCTCAACAACGCGGCACGCTCCGCGCTGACGGCCGCAGCCGCCGACGGCAAAGGTATCGTCGACGATCTCTGCGCGAAGAAGGCGGTGGCCGAACTCACACGGAGCTGACGAGGCACCGACCGGCGCCGATCAGAGGCCACCAGCGCAACTGGTCGGCGCCGCTTCGCGTCCCCGGCCAGTGCTGCCGAACCGTCCTCGCCCAATCACGCCAAAGCGTTGTCATCTAATCCGGCCGACAACACTCCCGCTCGGACGTCGTGAAGCCCTCGCTCCGGCCGTCGTCGGTGTCGCGCTAGTACACACAGCCTCTCGGTGAGGTCAAGGTCACGAGCGACGCTGTCGGGCTCGTTGCCGGGCAGGCGTACCGGCTCGACGACCTCGGCCTTGAACTCCTTCGAAAACGACTGCCGCGAGCACGGCTTGTTCCGCTCCAGGTTCTCCGTGACACACATCTTTCCCGAGCCCTTGCCCCTGAAGCTGGATCTCCATCAAGTCGAGTCAGGCCCGCCGGTCTCGCCGAGCACCATTGGAAGCGGCGTGATGGCGCGAAAACAAGCAAGACTAGCGCACGCCCTTTGAACACAACGACTGGAATGGTACCTCGTGTCGCCCGGCACCCTTCCTTTCTCACAAGAGTGAGGCCCCTTGCTAGTGCGCCACAAGCGGTGCTTCAGCAGCTCCTTCGAATCGTACGGCTCTTCCCCGTCCCCACCACGTACTAGTCCCACACGACCGAGAGCCAGAGCCGATCTCCGAACGCCCCGAACACCAGTTCGATCTCGTGCTCTTCGGCCTCTGGCGTCACCGGACAGCCTCACGTGTCGCTTGTTGAGCCAAGACGTCGCCACAAACGAAGGACTGTCTCCTCCGGCCGGAACACGCGCTCCAATCCTGTATGCCACCTCCTCGCCCACGGCCACGATATATTACTGGATCATGCCGAGGAAGCGAGTCCTAGTGGAAGCTATTGACCAGACACAGTTCCGCGAATTCTATGAACGGCGTGTCGACGAGAAGTGGGCCACTTCCGACAACCCGGAGATGCGGCGCCTAGTTCGTCGGGTCAAAGACTGGCTCCCCCTTCGTCCTTCTTCGCGAGTTCTCGATGTCGGCTGCTATGATGGTTATATATTGGCAAGGCTTGCGGACGCCCTTCCAATCCAAGGAATTGGCGTCGACATAGCACTCAACGCACTACAAAGAGCCAAACAGGCGGTTAAGCAGCCGAATGTGAGCTTCGTTGCTTGTGACAGTGTTCACCTTCCGTTTCCCAATGAGACCTTTGACGCGGTTGTCTGCAGCGAGTTGTTGGAGCACGTGCCCGAATACGGGCGACTCTTGTCTGAGCTAGCACGCGTGCTTAGACGCAATGGGCTGCTTTACGCTACAATGCCGAACTCTTTGAAATCGGTGTGGCGACCTCTGCGAGGGACCTGCCGGCTCATCGACGACGTAGAAGGGCATCTTCGTCGACCATCACTGGGTGAGTTTGTCGCGGATCTCGCTGAATTCGGTTTTGGACTTTATCGATACCAGTACCGAGGATTTGCAATGACGGCTCTCTGGTATCGGCTTACTGTATATAACCCTCTTGCTAGGAGAGTTGGAAGGTCTATAGTAGGCGATAGTTCTCAGTCGACAATATCTCATGTTGCGCGCTTCTTTTTATACCTCGGAATGCGGATGTACCTCACTATTGATGGTCTATTCTGGCGTTCTTCCGGGGGCATGGGGATTGATGCTCTGTTTGAGTTACGGTCCCGTAATGGCAACGAGATCGGAACCAGAATTTGAGGAGTCAACCGATCGATGCCGAGTTCGGTGATGATCGATTCGTTCAGGCGATCGGGTTGGCGGTGATAAGGGCCTGTGTGACATCTACTTGCGCTGTCGACTGGTAGTCGGTCGCACCGTGTAGTTCCATTCCCCGTGCCAATCGGCCGGGGTGATGGGGAGTTCCTTCAGTTGCCGGTCGGTGATCTTGATGCCCTTCTCGTAGACAGCGTCGTCCCACTCGGCTCGGACTCTGAGCCCGGTGCGGGTCGTGGTGGCAGAAGCGAGCTCGACGATCGTGCGGTAGCTCGTGAGCGGCCGCCCTCTCCAGTTGATCGCAACGAAGCTGAACAGGCGGTGCTCGATCTTTATCTACACCTGGGCGGTCAGATCCTTATGTCGAAAGGGCTCTCACGTCGTCGACATGTAGATGACGTGGTCGACGGTACTCACCCAGGGTTGATGAGCTGGGCGGCGCGCTCTTCGCCGTATTTGTGGGCGAGCGCCGCGCGCAAGAGCCGGTTCTCGTTCCGGAGCTCAGCCTCTCTCGCGCGAAGTGCTCCGAGCTCTTGTCGCAGCGAGCTCGCGGAGGCCCGTTCAGCGAAAGGCACTCGAGGCCGTGCCGGAGGAAGGTGGAGATCGCGGAGCCGCTCGATCTCGGCACGAATGTCAGCATCTCGATAGAGCCAGGCTCGTGAGATCCCCGCGGCCCTCGCCACCGCGACGAAGCTGACCGGCTCGCCGTCAGCGTCGAGTCGTCGCAGCGCATCGATCGCCTTGCGACGCGTCTCCTCGTGGCGCCGATGTGCCGCTGTGACCATGGCCTTCGACCGCTCACTTGTCGTCATCGTCATCCTTCGCTGCGAGGGACTCGAGGGTCGGGATGATGCGCTCGAGGTGGTCGAGCACGCTGCGGTGGTTGTCGGCCAGGCGCTGACGCCCCTCGGCCTCAGCGGCGGCGATCAGCTTCCGGGTTTCCTCAGCTTGGCGACAATGCACCGGCAGGAACTCGACGGTGGTCTGGAAGTCCGCGCACGGGAGGCAGGCGTTCGGGTGCGGGCAGTGCTGTTGTGGCGGCCGGCCGCAGTAGCCGTTGGGAAGGCCGGCCTCGACGCGGGCGAAATGCTGTTTCACCCACTCGGCGTCTGCAGTCGGCGCGTCGTCATCGAACGCCAAGCGCTCGCCGTCAACATTGACCCGTGTGCGGCAGTAGGTCTCGAACGCCTTTCGTAGCGTGGTGTCGTGAAGGCGGGCATAAACAGCGGTCATCTGGGGGCTGGCGTGACCCATCAAACGCTGGACGACGTGCTGCGGCACACCGCTATTGATAAGGCGTGTGCCAAAGGTGTGGCGGAACTGATGGGCAGTCACCCGCACCGGTCGTCCATTCCGGTCACGCAGGTCGATGGCCTCTTGGAAGCGGAAGAGGCGCTGGCGCAACGCGTTGTAGGTGAACGGGCGGGCTCCGTCGGGGTTCGCCCTCGTCGCTGGGAACAGCCACGGCGATCCGGGCGAGGTTCTGCCAACCTCCTCCTGCTGGGCTCCGATCGCCTCTGCTGCTCGGTTCGAGAGGGGCACGATCTGCTCGGCGCGTACCTTGGCGTTGAAGAAGCGCAGGCACGGCCAACCCGTGCTGTCGGGAACGAGACAGTCGACGGTAAGACGACAGGCGTCGCCTGCCCGGAGGCCGGTCTCGATGAGGACCATGACGAGGTGGCGGGTCGTCTCGTCGGGGAGCAGAGCAAGGGAGCGATCGGACTCGAGCTTTGTCATCACGTCTTCGGTGATAAATCGAGGGAGACCGGCCGGACGGCGCGGCAGGTCGTCGTTGTAGAGGGTCGCATCGGAAGCGAGGTGCTCAAGGAGGTGCCGTCGTCGGGCAGCTTCGAGGAAGCCCCGGAGGGCCGTGAGGTAGCCGAGGCTCGTGTTCGGCGCTGGTCCCTTGGCACCGAGGTGGGCGAGGTAGCCCTCGAGCACTGCCCGGGTGATCACCGAGGCGTCGCCCGCATCCGGGCGGCCTGTCTCGAGAAAACGGGCGAACCAGGTGAGCCCGGTGACGTCACGGCGGATCGCCCCGAAGGAGATCCCCCCGACGAGGCGAGACCTCGCCCAGGACTTCACCGCCTCGCGTAACCATGCCTGGGGAATGCGGGCGAAAGAGACCGAGTGGTGACCGACGGTGACCGGGATGCCGAGGCGGCGGGCGTCCCATGTGTCACGTGCGTACTCGGCCTCTACCCCGCCGCCGGTCATGACGTCTTCGACCTCGCGCCATGCATAGCGCAAGAACCCGACGGCGGAAGCTTCTGCCGTCTTGTTCGCCGGCGGGAGCGCGACGATCCAGGCATCGAGCGGGCGGGAGAGCAACGAGTCGACGCCGGATCGGGCGAGCATCGCCACGACCGGCGACACGGCGAGTGGGCGCAGCCCCCGGCCGCGACCGTCGTGACGGCGTTGCAGCACGAAGGCGAGCTCGAGGCGGCAGCGCAACGGGAGTGTCGAGAGGTCGAACACCTCATCGGCCCGCGACTTTCCCGCCCGGACCGGCGCTGCGGTGGCGACGAACGCCGAGAGGTCTGGTCTCGCCCGGCTTACCCAGCGGGCGTGGTGCGCGGCACACAGCCCCCGGGACCGGGCCGGGTGACCACAGCTGCCCACCACGCACTGTGGACCGGCGAGGACCGGGTCTGCTGGGTCGGGACGGTAGGTCGGGACGGCGAACTCGGGACGAACGAGCCCGAGCAGGTACTCGATGGCATCGTCTCTCTCGTCATCTGGGTGCTCGAGTGCAACGGCGACGAACGCACTCATCGAGCTGGCCGAAAAGACTCGGCCATCCCTGCCCGTTCGAGCTCGGCACGGAAGTCCTCGACGCCGAGGTGGTCATAGGTCCGACTCGTCGTTGCGACGCTCGCATGGGTGAGCAGCTTCGAGACCACCTCGATCGGGACTCCCGCCCGGATCATCGAGGTCGCTCTGGAGTGGCGGAGCATGTGAAGGTTGAATTCGATCCCGGTGCGCGCTCTCAGCCGGTTGACGAGGCTGGAAACCGCCGAGTAGCGCATCGGGCGGCTGTGCGGCGACGCAAAGAGGTTGACGAACACGTAGTCCGAGTCGAGGTCGCCGTATTCGGCGAAGAGGTACTCGCTGTAGGCCCGCACGAGGCCGATCGAGACCGGGATCTCCGCGACATCGCGGCACTTTGCCCTCGCGCCATTCGCGTTGTCGGTTCTCGGAACGATGCGCACCGTCTTCTCCCGGGAGACGAAATCCTCATGGCGCAGCCCGAGCGCCTGGCCGACGCGCATGCCGGTCTCCGCCAAAAGTGTGAGGAGGAAGCGGTCCCTCAGGTGATCACAGGCGTCGAGGAGCACGGCGATCTCCTCGATGGCGAGCGTCTTCGGCAGGCGCCTGCTCACCCTCAAGCGAACAGGCCGCCGTGGCGCCCGCCGAGCCCGCCCGCCGACCTGGTCCAAGAACGGCTTGTAGGAGCCCCGTCCACCCGAGCGCCAACTGATGAGCTCCTCGGCGACTTTGACACCGTGCCGGGCGTGGAAGTTATAGAGCCCGAACACCGCCGCGAGGTGACGGTTGACCGTCGACTCGGCACGTCGGGAGAGGCTTGCGTCGATCACGATCACACCCTCGGCCGGGGCCCGCAGCGCCGAGACGAAGCGGCCAATGTCATCGAGCTGGACGGCGTCAAAGGCGACCTCTCGGGACTCGAGGTACTCGAAGAACAGCTTGAGGCTCGATGCGTAGGCGCGCACCGTGTTCGGTGAACGTTCGATCGCGACGAGGTGCGCGAGGTAGGCCTCGGCGGGCTCGACCGGCGTGAAGGTCTCATCAACCACGGTGAACGACACCGCGCCGCTCGTCGGCGCCACCACTTGCTGCACCCGCACGGCTTCTCCCATCGTCGAACACGTGTTCGTCACCGTAGGGGAAGGGTGTAACTCGACGTGCGCGACGTGATCGACAACGCTCGAGGTAACGATGTCGCCGACGTCCGCGAAGGGCTCAGACGGCCTCGTTGGTTACTTCGTAGACACCCGGGAACCCGGTGTAGAGAACCACCTTGTTCCACTTGGAGGTCCCCGGCGGGTAGTGGCTGACGGTTATCTCTAGGCCGGTCTCTTGGGCCAGCTTGGCCAGCTCGACCCTCCAGAGACGGTTGCGGTACCCGTTGGGCCCGCCGGCATCGGCGGTGATCATGAGACGTTTGGCCTTGGGATAGCGCTCTTCGCCCATGGTTTGCCACCACCGGCGGACGGCGTTGACGGCGAAGGCAGCGGTATCGTGGTCGGATCCTACCTCCACCCAGCCCTCGTCGGCGCCGATGTCGTAGACGCCATAGGGGACGGCCTTGGGGATCTCTGGGTCGGGGAAGTCGTGGACGTCGACCCGTTCGGGTGAGCCTTTGGGCTGCCACTCCCGGCCCTTGTTGGCCTTGGTGCCGACGACCAGTTCCTTCTTCTTGGTGTCCACGCTGACCACTGGCTCGCCGGCACCCAGACGATGGGTCGCCTCGTCGTTGATGAAACGGAACTGGGCGTCGCGATCGGGGTGCCGGGCCCCTTCGACCGTCTTGGCCGTCGCCTGGAGCGAGTAGCCCATCTGATGCAAGAGCTGGCCGACCGTCCACGACGACACCTGGTGACCCATGTCGCCGAGCGCTCTTGCCAGCTGGCGCGTCGACTTCAACGTCCAACGCAGCGTCGACATCGGGTCCCCTCGTGCATCCGGCTCCACCAGGTCGTCGAGGTTGGTGAGCAGGTCGGGATCGACATCGATCAGCCGCGGCCGACCCCCACCCTCGCGGCGCACCCGCTCGGAGGGTTCGACCGCCGCGTCGACCTCCTTCGCGCCGGCGATCACGGTGTTGCGGCTCATGCCGGCAACGCTCGCTATGAAGGTGGCACCCCCTCGACCCAGCGCCCGCGCCAAGCCTCCGGCCAGCAGGCGCCGCTGCTTCTCATTGAGATGCGGCGAGATGAACGAGAACAGCTCACTGGCCGACTCCTCGCTCAGCTCCACCAGGCTACGATACGCCCGTCATCGCCTCTACGCGCGGATAGTTAGCTCGCGAGCCCTAACCAGTGCCACGGCGCGTCCGACCGGACCTTGACAGGTCAAGCCGGAAGGGCCGATCGATCGGTCTGGAGTTTGGCGTGAGTTTCGCGTCGTCCCAGGTAGATGGGTTAACGGAAGAGATGTGTTCCCCCTACGCGTGAGCTGAACTCCCTGGTCAGGCGATTTCGGGCTTGGACCAGGTTGAGGTGTCGACGTAGAGGGCTTTGAGCACCTTGGCCTGGATGGCGCTGCGCCGGTTCACGAGCTTGATCTCGCTGTCGCCGGCGGAGATGTGCTGTAACCGGACCTCTTTCAACAGAGCGAGGGCCCGCCGTGGCGTCATCGACTGGAACGGCAGGTCGGGATCGGTCAGCTTCGCGTTCACGAGGTCTTGTGCCATGACGGCCTCGATGGTGGCCGCCAGCACGCAGAGCGCCACAAGTCCACGCACCCGGGCCTCGGTCCAGTGGAACATCGGCCGCAGCGACAAGAAGTCCTTCATCACCCTGAAGCGACGCTCGACTGACTGCAGGCTCTTGTAGTAGCGCAACACCTGTGCGGCAGAGGCCTCCGAAGTCGTCAGCGATGTCGTGATGACAAAGCGTCCGCACAAGAGCTCCTCGTCGTATCTGCGTGCCTTCTCGTCGAAGTCCCAGGAGAAGAAACCCTCCCGGATCGTTACGACAAAGCAGCGCCCGACCGGCGAGGAGCGAAGGACGCGGTCGGCCGCGGCGCCGATCTTGGCCGGGTCAACGAGCCTTCCCGCCCGCACTCTTTCCTCGATGGCGATGAGGCCGTCCTCGATGCGGGCGCACAGGGTGAGGTGACGATGTTTGTCCCGGAAATAGCGCACGGGCGAGAAAACGACGACGAAGCGCCGGGAGTCATGGGTGACCTCGGCACAGAAGCTGCGCGCCTCGGGGACCGCTTCCCACGACGAGCTCGGCGCGTTCGCCAGCTCGAGCACGGCTGCGACGTCGTCGTCGTGGTGAAGGCGCGTGGCCAGCACGTGGTCGAAGCCGTGGGCGCCGACCAGGGCCAGGTTGTCCTCTGAGATGAGGCCCCGGTCGGCGAAAAGGGCGATGCGGCCGACGCCGAAGCGGGACTTCAAGTCCTCCATCACCCCCGGCAGTGTCGAGACGTCGGCCGTGTTGCCCGAAAAGACGTGATGGGCGATCGGGATGCCGTCGGAGGTCACGAGGAGACCGATCATGATCTGCGGCCGGTCGCCCCGGTGATCGCGGCTGTAGCCGAAGGCGAGGGAGGAAAAGGCCCTCCGCCCGACGGCGACCGTCTCGAAGTAGCTCGAGGTGAGGTCGTAACAGACCAGGCGCAGGTCCAGGTTCGCGAGATTGCACAGCTGTGAGTACAGATGGGCCTCGGTGGCCTCCTTTCCCTCGGCGAGGGCGTCGATCGCCCAGTAGCACCGGTCGAGGCTCGGGGCCAAGACGCCGACGGGCAGCGCCACCGAGGCGAGCCACTCCTTGATCATCCGGCGCTTGGAGAACGGATCGGTGAGCCGGTTGGCCACCATCGTGAAGACCGTGTCGGAAAGAACCCGTGAGCGACGGCCGTCGCCTAGCGAGGAGAAGTGCTCCTCGAGGCCGAGCCGGCAGAAGTACGACCAGGCCGCCGCTATCGCACCGATGCTCGGCGCGCCGAGGCCCTCGATCTCGCCGGCCTCCACGTAGGTTCCCTTCGCATAGGTGGCGAGAGCCTTGACGATGCGGTCCAGCTGGCCCGACTCGCGCAGCTCGGACACCTCGCCCAGGCGGAACAGCGTGCGGTGGGTGTTCTTCCCTCCCACACGGACCGCCTCGACGAGCGCCAGGTACTCGTACGCGGTTTCGCCACGGTGCTTGACCGTCCGCTTCACGAACATACCGATATCTTACAGGGCTGTAGGTTACAGATGGTGGATTGTTTCGCCCCTACATCTGAGCGCAGGAACCCTATCTGACGAACAGTTCGCGCACGTCAGGAGCTTGTGGAGGTTCGGAGGTCGGCAACTCGCGCCAAGCTCCGGTCGGTACGACGCGTTCTCGGTTACCCTTGCCCACCACGCGGACCCGGCGCGCTCCTATGTCAACGTCGGCTAGTAGCAGCGCGCGTACCTTGGCCAAGCGCAGGCCACCGAGCACCATCGCGAGCGTCATCGCCCGGTCGCGATGGGTGTTGAGATCGGCGAGGAACGCCGAGACGCCTGCTTCCTCGAGAGACTCGGGGAGGCTGCGGGGTTGTTTCACGAGATGGCCACCGCTCGCGCGCCGGCGTCCCGTTGCGAGATGGCCGAGCAAGCCGCGGGGCTTTGGCGAGAGCGGCGTCGTCGAGGAGTGCTTGGTGTGGAACCACGGCCGCTCCTCTCGCGGTCGCCGTGGGCGCGGAGAGCCGGTCAGCGTCTCCCGGCAGCACCAGGCGGTGTCGACGCTCCGCAGCTTCCTCGATGACCTCGTCTTCTGGCAGTGGCCGGCCCGCCCCGCCCGTTCGCTCGTCCACGTCACCGATCTCCCGAAGCTCCTGCAACACGTGCCCCGCGCGCTGACGCCGACCGACGACTTCGCCCTCATGGCCGCCGTCGGACAATTGGAGGACGTGGCGGGCGCAGCGCCATCCGCATCCTTCGAGGCACGGGCAGGCGTCTCGGCGAGCTGCTTGGGCTCGAGCTCGACTGCCTGCTCGACTTCTCTGGTCGCGGGAGCTGGCTGCGTGTGCTCATCGGCAAGCTCGCCACCGAGCGCACGGTGCCGCTCGACGAGGAGACGCTCGCCGCCTTCGACGAGTGGATGGCGCATCGCGGACGCCAGCGTGCCGTACCTCATCCGCGGACTGGCCAACCGGCCGACCTGCTCTTCGTGATCGGCGGCCGGCCGATCGGAGCGGGCTGGTGGCACTCCGCAAGGAGAACAGGGTACTCCGCGAAGAGCCCGACATCTCGAAGCGAGCAACAATTTTCTTCGCCTTTATGTAACGATCTTCATGCCCAGTGGGTTGGCTCGTTTCTTCGCTGTCCGGCTTCGGTCGTGGCTGCTCCTTGTTGTGCCGCCCGCTGAGCACGCGAAGGATTGACGAAGTGACTTGATAGGAGCCTGGTCACACCTCAATAAAGGCGTGTCCCCGGCCGACCCAGCGCGACCCCGTTGAAGCGATCAAGGAGGTCATACACCATGGTCGTCGTTGGCGTCGACGCGCACAAGCGCACCGACACGCCGGTGGCTATGGATGAAACCGGGCGCAAGCTGGCAAAATAGACCCGGCACACTGCGCTGGACGCTGTACGAGGCAGCCATGTCGGCGGCGAAGAAGGCCTCTCCCAACCACGAGTACTTCTTCGCCCTCCGAGAGCGTCTCGGTGCGCAGTGAGCAACACTGGCCGTCGTCCGAAAGCTCGCCCGCTGGTGCCATCACACCCTTCGCGAGGTCGGCGAGGACGCCTTCGCCGAGGCCGCTTGAAAGGCAGGCTCGTCTCGTGCGCGACTCGTCCCCAATCAAACTGATGATCTGCGACCGGCCCCAGCAACCCGAGTGCTCGCCGCGACAACCTGATCAGCCGCCAAAGAATGAGCGGCCGCAACTTCTCCGTGTGCGGATCACCCCATCCACCATCATGTTGCCGGAGAGAACTCCGAGCACCGAGGTAAGTCTGGGCGTTCGCACACGGGGCCGGGCCACGAACACGAGGAGGAACGTATGAGCTGACACCCACTCCCTCCCGTCCTCGTTCTCGGAAAGGTCGCGCGCCCTCGGCGTCGTTTGCCGCGCGCTGCTACCCGGACGGAACGAGGACTTGACAGCACGATTCCAGACCTCCTGACCTGTACGCGGAATCCCTGCAAGCTCACGGCTCCCTCACCGAGTAGACGAGTCTGAGGTCGGTCCCCGGGTAGAGCGTCTCGGTCTCGGTGAGATTCGCGCACAGGCCGGCAAGTGCTCGGGTGCGCCTAGGTGCCGACAGCGGTTTGATCCGCACGTGGAGCTCGTTGCCGACCACCTCGAGGTCGCCCGCTGAGGCATAGATCTCGCGTAGCAGGCTCCGTGCTTCGTCCTCCGCACGGGCGTAGTGAGGGGTAATCAGCCGAGCGAGGCCTGACTCGGCGTTGTAGGTGGCCATGTGGACCGCGTCGTGGATGCGCTTGCGCTCGACGTCGACCCGGGCCGCCTCGGGGCGGACTTGGCCGAGCGGGAGCTTTACGGGGATCGCCGCCTTGCTGTCCTCGCGTGCTTTCAACTCGGCGCGTGCCCCGGCGAAAGCATCGGCGACCTCTGCCCCGGTGCTGTAGCCCGCAGTCGCCGAGCGGCCTTCTTCGGCCTCTGCTCTTTCGATCGACTCGCGGGCCTCGCGAACCTTCTTGTCGGCGTCGTGCCGGGCGGGGTTCTTTACGAGCCGGTTGGGATCGTCAGGTTCTGTCTCATAAGAGTCGAGTGCGTCGAGGCCGAAACGCTGGCGGCCGTATCTGAAGAAGTTCTCCTGGCGCCAGCGGGAGAACATCGCATGAGCGACAAGGCCGGGGTCTGGATCGCTGCGCGTGGTGACGATGGCGGTCTCATGGCCCGTCTTCTCCTCGAGGCGAGTGACCTGGCGGCACGAGAACCGGCGCCTGCCTGCGTTATAGGGGATGCGGACGCGCTGGTCGGCCAGCAGGTAGTGGTGCTCATGGCCCGCCTCGTCTGTGAAGACGTGTCCTTTGAACAACGAGCGGGGGACGGGTCTCGAAGCACCTTTGCGGTAGGTGAGGACCTCAAAGCCGGCATCGACGAGCTCGGCGAAGGCCTTGGGCGACCAGCCACCCCGGTCGAAGCAGATCGTCGGGCGAGCGTCGTCACCGACAAGGGAACGGATCGAGTGCGCGACTCGTGCGAGCTCTCCGGCGAGCGAGGCTCCCGGCGGGGACTGCCACACGAGCAGCCCGTCACCGAAGCAGTCACAGACGTAGGTGTCAACCTCGCCGGGCATGGCGATGCGCATGCGGGCGAGGTGCGCCTTGGAGATGTCGGCTTTGCCGTGGTAGGCGCGCACGTGCCCGTCGAGGTAGAACAGACCTGCCGCCTCGGGCCGCGCATCGAGATGCGCGCGGGCAAGTGACATCACGAGCTCGTCGGAGCGCTTCTCGTTCGCCAGCTCGGCCATGCGTGCTCTCAGGCGTCGGACCTCGGGTGCCCGGTCGAGGCCGAGGAGGCGGCCGACGGCGACCGGGTCGAGGCGGGTCATGCCCTCAGCGCGCGGCTCGCCCAAAAGACAGGCAAAACAGATCGACAACAACAACGACCTGATCCCGTAGAAGGCAGCGCGCGTCGCGCCCTTTACTTTCCGCCCGGCACCATAGACCGCCACGGCAGTGTCAAGCAGGCCGGTGAGCGCGAGTGCCGGCAGGATCACGAGCGCACCCACGAAGGCAAGCGACGAACCCTCACAGATCACCGGTGCTGCCTCTTCGAGCAGGCCCCGCCGTGCCGCCTCGCGTTCGGCCGAGCGGTCTGCGGGCTTGGCGAGCGGGACGAGCCTGTGCTCTTTCATCTTCGCTGCGAGAGGGACGAGCGGGGCGATACTGGCAGTGGCACGCGCCACGCTGGCGGTGGAGACGCCGGTGGCCCGTGCGACTTCGAGGAGACTCGCCCCGGTCGCACGCAGCTTTCTGATCTCGGCGATCTTCTCCGGGGTCAACTTGGAAGGGCGCTTTGGACCGAGTGGCTCGGGTAAGAGAGCCGACAGCCCTCCTTCTGAGTAGTCCGAACGCCAGCGCCACAACGTCGTCTCGTTCACCGAGAACGCACGTGCCACCTGGCGCTGGGAGGCAGCCCGGGTGGTCACGAGCTGGACTGCAGCGAGGCGGCGGGCACCAGGGTCAGTGGCGTCCCATGTGAAGCACGCCTGCCCCCAGACAAAGACCGTGCCGGTTCCAGCATCGTCCTCCAAGAAGGCGACACCCTCGGCGACGGCGACCGACCCGGGCGGCACGAGCGGGAGCGGCTGCATCCATGTCAGTCTCCCCGCTACCGGCTTGCGTCCCACGGCTCCTCCTGAGCGCAGAATCCTCTGCATTCATTATGTCAGCTACAGGACCACAGGTGGTGGATACTCACCAGCTCAGGGGCGCAAATGCTTGGGGCGTGTAAGGAGGTCTGGATTCCCACAGCTAAGTCGGGTCGGAGAGCGCAGTTCCGCTAAAGACGTTAAGAGAGGGTGCGGTCACTACAATGGCATGACGTATACTCACAGCGGGCGCGTGGCCGCCTAGGGTTATTCGTGCGCCCCGGAGGTGTTCGCTGACTTGCTTACTGTTCACGTGGGACTTGTGGGATGCGAATAGCTCTCGTGGTTCCGGAGTTTCCCCCCCACACGATAGGCGGCGGTGGTGTGGTGTTTGAGAGACTTGCGGACGGGTTGTCGAGCCGACATGATGTCCAGGTCTTCTCGGCCTGCGACCCGGTGAGGAGCTGGACGGCGGCGCGCGCCGTTGACTCTGCGTGGAGCGAGCGTTACTTGGTTCGAAGGTACCCCCTCGTGCCAATCTTCGGTCCTAAGACAGCCTTCCGATCGGTGCTGCCCCTCAATCCTGTTGCAGCTGGGGCACTATTCCTCGATTTGGGGAAATGGCGGCCCGATGTCGCGCACTTGCACGGCATCGGATACGCGGTCGTTGACCTCGCGGCCCGATATTTGCGGATAAGGAAAGTACCGTACGTGCTGTCCGATCACGGAGTTCCGACCAGCGTTCGCAGCGCCCGCGCTCCCGTGAGGGCTGCCTATTGGCTCTACACCTCTAGCACTCTGCGCGGGACCGTAAGAGGTGCCCGGCAGGTAACTGCCGTGTCTTCGGCCGAAGGAGAAGAGCTGCAACGCCTCTGCGGCGTAAGGCCAGCGATTGTTCCGAATGGTGCTTCCGTGATGCCGCGTGACGATGGCGAGGTTGTCCGGCGTCTTGGACTACTGCCGAGTTCGGAACGCCGGTACAAGCTTGTGGTTGCAGCGGGTCGGCTTACCGAGTCAAAGGGGTTTGACGTCCTTATCGAGGCGATGCGAGAACTCGGTGAGGAGATACAATGCGTAATCGCGGGGCAAGGTTGTCAGGGCGCCCATGAGAAGGCACTTCGAGCGAAGGCTCCAGCAAATGTCGCGTTTGTTGGCGAGCTGAGCCGGTCCGAGCTTGGCTCTTTATTGTCCCTCGCGGACGTGCTAGCGGTGCCGTCTCGACATGAGCCGTTTGGGCTCGTGGCGCTGGAGGCAATTGCAAGCGGCACACGGGTGGTAGCTAGTGCAGTTGGCGGGCTCCCGGAGTTCCTGTGTCCGCCATTGGCGCGGTTAGTCGCGCCCGACGATCCAGAGGCGCTTGCGGTTGCTATTGCAGACAGTACTGCATTAGGTCCATTTGATTCGGAGGAGAGAAGACTAGCTTCGGAACTGATGGCGAGGCACTCGTGGGGAGTTATCTGTAGCCGGTACGAGGCGTTGTTGTCTGAGGTTGTCGATGATCCGTGAACGCTGATGTGACTGTTCGGAAGTTCCGGCTGGGACTGGATGCCGGGAGTCGCGATCACATCCCGCGAAGTCGTGCAGAAAGCGACACTCGGGCTCCAGAACGCCCTCAGCCCTAGAAGACACACATCGGGTCGGACCCCAACTTCCGCTTCAGGACGATGTTGATTTATGCGCCTGTTCGAGGGTGCTCGCGATTTCCTCTCCCACGCACAAGAATTGGCATATGCAAGGGAAATCCAAACCAGATCGCCAGATGCTCGATGCAGCAGCGTTCTGCCGGGGCCTTGTCGAGGAGGGCACCGTCTACGCCTTCCTCGCCGATCACCGCAGAGAGCTCTTCAAAGACGAGGACTTCGCGGACCTCTTCCCCTCCGGCAGGGGACGCCCGTCGATCCCTGTCGAGGTCATCTGCTCGGTGATAGTGCTCCAGGCCCTGGAGGGACTCTCCGACAGAGACGCGATCCGAGCATTGCGGACCCGCATCGACTGGAAGGTCGCCTGTGGGCTCGCCCTCGACGACCCGGGCTTCGATTTCACGAACCTCACCTACTGGAGAAGCCGGCTGCGCAACTCCGAGCGTCCCGATCGGATCTTCGATGCCGTGCGAGCCGTCGTCGAGGCCACCGGCGTGCTGGCCCGGAAGCACCGCCGGGCGCTCGACTCGACGATCCTCGACGACGCGGTCGCCACCCAGGACACCGTCACCCAGATCATCTCCGCCGTCCGCCGGGTCAGCTCGGCGGACCCAGCACTCGCCCAGGTCGAGCTCCGCCACGATTACTCGGTGATCGGCAAGCCCGTCATCGACTGGTCGGCGCGCTCTGAGCGCGACGGGATCGTCAGCCTCCTCGTCGCCGACGCGACCGCTCTCCTCGACGCGGTCACAGGCCAAGACCTCACCGCCGAACAGCAAGACGCCGTCGGGATGCTCGCCCTCGTCGCCGCCCAGGACGTCGAGCCGGGAGATCAGGAAGGAACCTGGCGCATCGCACGTCGGGTCGCCAAGGACCGGGTGATTGGAAGTTGTCTCCTACATGACGCCCTCCTTCAGCGTTCGTGACGCACAGCCGCGCCAAACTCCGGGCAGAAGGCCGACGAGCGCTGGGTGGAATTCAGGTGCCACCCGGACGGGACGGCGGGCGCAGAGGACGACGCACGAAGGAACGAGGGTTTCGCTGCTTTAGCTCTGCGGATCATCGATCTCGGTCACCGTGCTGCCGTTGGAGTTCGCCACCCAGATGTGGCTGCCGCCGAAGGTTATTCCGTAGGGGTACGAACCGACGGGGTAGGTACCCACCAGCGAACCGTCAGAGGCGTTCAGCTCGGTCACTGAGTCGCCGACGATGTTTGTCACCCAGATGTGGGTCCCGTCGAAGGTGATGCCGAAGGGTTCCGGTCCGACGGGATAGGTACCCACCAGGGATCCGTCAGAGGCGTTCAGCTCGGTCACCGTGCCGCCGTTGGAGTTCGTCACCCAGATATGGCTACCGTCGAAGGTTATTCCGTAGGGGTACGAACCGACGGGGTAGGTACCCACCAGCAAACCGTCAGAGGCGTTCAGCTCGGTCACCGTGTCGCTCCGCTGGTTCGTCACCCAGATGTGGGTCCCGTCGAAGGTGATGCCACCCGGGCCGCCATCGCCGACGGGGTAGGTACCCACCAGCGAACCGTCAGAGGCCTTCAGCTCGGTCACCGTGCCGCCGTAGTTCATTACCCAGATGTGGGTCCCGTCGAAGGTGATTCCCACGGGCGCGATACCGACGGTGTACGTGGCGACCAGCGAACCGTCAGAGGCGTTCAGCTCGGTCACCGTGCTGGCGCCGGAGTTCGCCACCCAGATGTGGGAGCCGTCGAAGGTGACGGCATCCGGGCCGCTCCCGACGCGATAGGTACCCACCAGCGAACCGTCAGAGGCGTTCAGCTCGGTCACCGAGTTGCCGCTGGAGTTCGTCACCCAGATGTGGGTCCCGTCGAAGGTGATGCCGAAGGGTTCCGGTCCGACGGTGTACGTGGCGAGCACGCATCCCATGAGCGGATCAGTGAGGCTCACGGAGACTGTTGACCTTCGACCGAACAGGTCGGACATGGTATAGGTGAATGAGTCGCTGCTGCTAGCGCAGCCTGGAGTGGGGGTGTAGCTGAACGAGCCGTCCGCGTTTACCGTCACAGTGCCGTTGCCCGGTTGCGTGTATGAGGTGACGGTAGGCCCGAGAGCAGTGTCGTTCGCCAGGAGTCCGTTCGCGGCGTCGATGGTAATTGTCGCCTGGTGGACGGTTGTTGAGTAGGAGTCGTTGTTCGCGACGGGCGCCGGAATTACTCCAGTGCCATTTGCACCACTCGCATTGACCCCGGTGACGGTCGCGCCGGTCAGATTCGCATCGGTCAAGTTGGCGTCGGTCAAGTTGGCGTCGGTCAGGTTGGCGTCGGTCAGGTTGGCGTCGGTCAAGTTGGCGTCGGTCAGGTTCGCCCCAGTCAGATTGATACCGCTCAGATCGAGATCGTTGAGAGCTCCGCCCGAAAGATCAACGCCGGGCCCGATCAGGTAGCCACCGACGATGACGTAACCGTCCGTCAAATTCGAGGGCTCGCCGACCAGGTCACCCGAGATTGTGCCCTTGAACAAGGCCCCTCCAAGGTTGGCGGCCGTGAGGTTCGACCCGGTGATCGTGGCATTGTCGAGGGTGGCTCCAGCAAGATTGGCATCGCTCAGGTTGGTATCGCTCAGGTTGGTATCGCTCAGGTTGGTGTCGCTCAGGTTGGTCCCAGTTAGATCCATGTTGCTGAGGTCGAGACTGTCGAGAGTGCTACCGGATAGGTCGACGCCGGACCCGATGAGGTAGCCCTTGAGGATGATGTACCCCTGCGTCAGATTCGAGGGCGTGCCGACCAGGTCACCCGAGATTGTGCCCTTTAACGAGGCTCCTACGAGGTTCGCAGCCGCGAGGTTCGATCCCGTAATCGTGGCGCTGTCGAGGGTCACCCCGCCGAGGTCGGCCCCGATCCACTGGACATCGATGTCGGTCGACCCAGTGAGCGTGGCGTCGGTGAGATTGGCGTCGGTGAGGTTGGCATCGGTCAGATTCGCGTCGGTCAGGTTGGCGCCGGTCAGATCGGCCGCAGTCAGGTCGACACCCATCGGGAAATTGAAACCCTTGAGAGATGCGCCGGATAGGTCGACGCCGGGCCCGATGAGGTAGCCCTTGAGGATGACGTACCCCTTCGTCAAATTCGAGGGCGTGCCGACCAAGCCACCCGAGATTGTGCCCTTGAACGAGGCCCCTCCAAGGTTGGCGGCCGTGAGGTTCGATCCGGTGATCGTGGCGTTGTCGAGGTTGGCGCCGGCGAGGTTGGCACCGGTCCACTGGACATCGATGTCGGTGGACCCGGTCAGTGTGACACCTGCGAGGTCAGCACCAATGAGATCCGCGTTGGTGAGGGTGACGTCGCTCAGGTCGACGGTGGCGAGGATTGCTCCCGCCAGGTCCAATCCCGACAGATCGGCTCCCTGCCAGTCGACCTGGGTGAGGTTCGCCCCGGTCAGGCTGCTCCCGTCCATCAGGGCGTTTTGCAGATCCGCCCCGGTCAAGTTGGCGTGGAGGAGATCAGCGTTGCTCAGGTCGACTCCGGACTCTGTTGCTGTGCTCGCCCCGAGATGAGTTTCGCTGTATGCGGTCTTGGCTGTGGACAGCGGCCGATCAGAGACGTACTTCAGCACGCCGCCAACGAAGCTGGCGCCACGAAAGGAGGCGTGCGCGATGTTGGCACTGGTCAAGTTGGCCGACGTGAAGACTGTCTTGTTCGCAGTCGAACTCTGGAGATCGGCGCCGGTCAGGTTGGCGCCGGTCAGATTCGCCCCACTCAAGCTGGCACTGGTCAAGTTGGCGCTGCTCAGGTTCGCCCCGGTCAGATTCGCCCCGGTCAGGTTCACCGTCGCGAGGTTGAGCTTCTGGAGCGTCGCTCGGGTGAGGTTGACCCGCGGGCCGACGAGGTACCCGTCGTCGAGCCGGTAACCCTTCGGCAGCGACGCGGGCTTGCCGAGCACTCCGCTGGACTTGATGCCGTTCAACGTTGCGCTGGCGAGCTTGGTGCTTTGCAGGTTCGCCTTGGTGACGATGGCGTTCGTGAGGTTCACGTCGGTCAAGTTGGCGCTAGCCAGAATGGCGCCACTCAAATTGGCGCTACTCAGATTCGCCCCGGTCAGATTCGCCCCGGTCAGGTTCACCGTCGCGAGGTTGAGCTTCTGGAGCGTCGCTCGGGTGAGGTTGACCCGCGGGCCGACGAGATACCCATTGGCGAGCCGGTAACTCTTCGGCAGTGATGCGGGCTTGCCGAGCACTCCGCCGGACCTGACGCCGTTCAACGTTGCTTTGGCGAGCTTGGTGCTTTGCAGCTTCGCCTTGGTGACGATGGCGTTCGTGAGGTTCGCGTCGGTCAAGTTGGCGCTACTCAGATTGGCGCTAGTCAGGTTGGCTCCGGTCAGGTTCGCTCCGGTCAGGTTCGCCGTCGCGAGGTTGAGCTTCTGGAGCGTCGCTCGGGTGAGGTTGACCCGCGGGCCGACGAGATACCCATGGTCGAGCCGGTAACTCTTCGGCAGTGATGCGGGCTTGCCGAGCACTCCGCCGGACTTGATGCCGTTCAGCGTTGCGCTGGCGAGCTTGGTGCTTTGCAGGTTCGCCTTGGTGACGATGGCGTTTGTGAGGTTCGCATAGGTCAGGTTCAATCTCGCCAGGTTTCGCCCGGACAAGTTGCAGCCAACGAGATCCGCGTGCGGCCCAGCGCTCTGATTGCACGTTGTCGATCCGGCCAACGCAATCGGAACTGCAATGGCACCGCTGAAACAAATGGCAAGACAGCCGGCAATGGCAGCCACGCTCCGTGACCACCCGAGTCGTGTGAATCTGATGGGCGGGCTGTATGGGGTCATGACACTCCTCGCTGAGCTGATCAGGAGAGGCGTCGAGCCTGCACCCGGGCGGCAACCTGAGCGGTCGTCCTAGCCGAACGGGGCGTCCCTACTGATAACAGTGAGAAATGCTACACTCTGAGTGTTGCCAGGTGGCGATGAGGCCGGTGTTCAAGTAAGACGACCCGAGCCGCCGACGGAAGCCTCCGCTTGCCGTCCTTGGCGTCTTCGACACTGACGTAGCGACTTGGCGCGAGGGTTGTTTCACGTGGTTGCAGCCGTCTCCCCAACGGGCGCGGCTGGGCTCGAAGGAGCACTCGACCATGCGCCGGGACAAAGTAGGTTGGTGGACCGCCACTCTGATGTACGCGGGTTCGAACCGCATGTCGGCGATGCGCAGGATGGTGCCCCTCACTAGAAACGCGTCCCGCGAGGCGGGGTGGCATAGGACGAACGGGGATCTTGCCTGCCGCGGCGGCGTCCCGGCGCATGGTGGAGGCCTCGCTCATCTTCCCGCCGGGAAGACGACGAGCAGGTCGATGTTCGTCACCTCAGGCGGCCATCTCGCCCCAGAGAAAGCCGACGAGCTCGCGGGCGATCGCGGTGACGACCGTCTTCTTCGAGGTCTTGCGCTCGGCGAAGCGGCGGAACTTCCCGCAAAGGTGGAGCTGGGGCCGCCAGGCCCGCGCGATCGTCTCCTCCGAGCAACGCGCCTGGCGCTTTTCCATGACCGGTCCGACGGCAGGGCGGTGCTGGTAGGCCCATGCGGACTCGCCGAGCTGGGCCCGCAGATGGGTCTTACCGGCCTTGGTGATCCGTCTCCGGCTCACCAATTCGCCGCTCGAGTACTCCGAGGGCACGAGACCGCAAAAGCCCATGAGCGTATGAGCGTCGTCGCCCGGGCGCAGCGCCGCCAGTCGCAGACCTCCGCGGATAACACGAGGGCACCCATCTCGGTGACGCCTCGATACGCGGCGAGGCGACCGACCGCGTCGACGAAGGGACCAGCGGTGAGGTAGGACCTGAGGTCGGCTTCGACAGCGACTAGGTGCGCCTCGACCGAGGAGAGCGAGGCGCGGTAGTGGGAGAAGGTCGACGACAGAGCAGCGTCGGAGAAGCTGCGTTGTCGGAGCCAGGTCTCGTGCGCCACCGTCCAGTGCAACTGGCTTCGGAAGACCTCGCCGTGTCGGAGGAGGAACTTCGAGAGGCGGTGCCGCGCCCTTGTGCGGTCGAGGACGAGATCGGCGCGTTGGCGCGCAAGGTCGCGGATCACCTCCTCTCCTGGTGTCGGGCCCGACTTTGGCGCGACTTTCGCGTCATCCCAGGTAGATGGCAGCGCGCGGGAAAAGTGTTTCCACTACGCGTGAGGTGAATGCCCTGCTCAGGCGATTGTGGCCTTGTCCCAGGTCGAGGTGTCGACTTTGAGGGCTTTCAGCACCTTGGCCTGGAGGGCGCTCGGCCGGCTGACGAGCTCGATGTTGTGATCGCCGGCCGAGACGAGCTCGAGGCGGATCTCTTTCAAGAGAGACAAAGCCCGACGCGGCGTCATTGACTGGAATGGGAGATCGGGGTCCATCACCTTGGCGGCGGCGAGGTCCTTGGCCATGACGGCCTCGATGGTGGCCTCCAGCACGCACAGGGCAACGTGGCCCCGCACGCGGCCCTCGGTCCAGTGGAAGATCGGCCTCAACTCCAAGAAGTCCTTCAACACCCGAAAACGGTGCTCGACGTTCTGCAGGCTGCGGTAGTAGCGCACCACCTGGGCGGCCGGTACCTCGTCTTTGTCGAGCGAGGTCGTGATCACATAGCGCCCACAGAGGAGCTCCTCGTCATAACCTCGGGCCTTCTCGTCGAAGTCCCAGGAGAATACGCCCTTTCGCACCGTGGTCCTAAAGCAGCGACCCACTCCCGAGTCACGACAGATGCGGTTCGCGGCGGCACCGATCTTGGCTGGGTCCGACAGACGACCGGCACGCACGCGGGCCTCGAGTGCGATGAGGCCGTCCTCCACCTTGGCGCACAGGATCGCGTGCCTTGCCCGGTCCCGGAAGTAGCGCACCGGTGAGAAGACGACGACAAAGCGCCTGTTGTGACGGGTGATCTCGGCACAGAAGCACCGTGCCTCGCTCACCGCCGTCCAGCTCGTGTCCTTGGAGGTCGTCTCTTCGAGCACGGATGCGACCTCGTCGTCGTGATAAAGGCGCGTGGCCAGCACGTGCTCGAAGCCTCTGGCGGCCACCTCGTCCAGATTGTCCTCTGAGATGAGGCCCCGGTCGGCCACAAGGGCGATGCACCCGACGCCGAAGCGCGCCTGCAGGTCCTCCATCACGCCCGGCAGTGTCGAGACGTCCGAGGTGTTGCCGGAAAAGACGTGATGGGCGATCGGGATGCCGTCGGAGGTGACCAACAACCCGATCACGATCTGGGGCCGGTCTGATCGGTGGTCCCTGCTGTAGCCGAAACCGAGGGATGAAAAGCGCGTCTGACCGACGGCGACGGTCTCGAAGTAGCTCGAGGTGATGTCGTAGCAGACAAGGCGGAGATCGAGGTTCGTAAGGTTGCACAGCTGGCTGTAAAGGCGCGCCTCGGTGGCATCTCTTGCCTCAGAGACGGTGTCGATCGCCCGGTAGCACTGGTCGAGGCCCGGTGGGCGTACACCAGTCGGAAGGGCGACCGAAGAGAGCCACTCGGTGATGGTCCGTCGCTTGGAAGCCGGAAAGGTGAGGCGGTTAGCCACCATCGCGAACACCGTGTCGGAGAGCACCCGCGATCTCCGGCCGTCGCCGATAGAGGAGAAGTGCTCGTCGAGGCCGAAGCGACAGAAGTACGACCAGACCGCCGCTGTGGCCCCGAAGCTCGGCGCGCCCTTCCCGGACAGCTCTCCTGCCTCGAACCAGGTTCCCTCTGCGTAGGCACGAAGCGCCCTGATGATCCGGTCTATCTGCCCGCTCGAGCGCAGTTCGGAGACCTCCCCGAGGCGCAGCAACGTGCGATGGGTGTTCTTACCATCCACCCGGACGGCCTCCACGAGCGACAGGTACTCGTAGGACTTGTCGCCACGGCGCCGCACCGTCCGCTTCACGAACACAAGCACATCTTAGAGCACTACAGGTTAGATGTGGTGGATCTGTCGCCCCTACATTCTAGGTCGAAAGTCCAGACTTATCCACAGCTTGCCCAGGTCAGAGGCTTGCACAGGGTCCCCCAGACGAAAGTCGCGCCAAAGTCCGGTCGGGATGTGGACCGCGACGAGCTCGCGCGCGATAGAGGTGGGCGAAGCGGCGGGCATCACGGCTGTCGGTCTTCACCTTCGCGCCCGGTGCGACCGGGATCTGCGAGGGTGCGATTGTTGACGGAGTTATAACCAAAACCTGTGGATCACCCATCTGAGCGGGGGCGCGGCGTACCTTCCTCGTTGAACGAATTTCGACGAGTGCCGGCGGTCGAACGCCGGCGGAAGGAAGGAACGCCAATATTGAAGGTACTCGCTGAGAAGGCCGCGAGCGAGGAGCCCGCTTTCGGGATCGACGAGATCTGCCGGGAAGGAGCGCGGCGCATGCTGGCCGTTGCCCTCGAGGCCGAGGTCGATGCCTACGTTGCCG
>Ga0224534_1000461_pt1 | contig 26105 bp, 25 predicted proteins | sample 714E12024metaG_FD_172012 | JGI IMG/M metagenome (GOLD analysis project Ga0224534, IMG submission 172012) | Peat soil microbial communities from Stordalen Mire, Sweden - 717 E1 20-24 | ecosystem: Environmental > Terrestrial > Soil > Wetlands > Peat | place: Sweden: Norrbotten County, Stordalen... | reverse complement strand
AACGGGCAGAACCGGCAAAGGTTTAGCCGGCACAACAGACTGGGCCGGCACGACAGGCTGGGTCGGCACAGGCTCGGGCCCTACCGGCATAGGCTGGGTCAGCACAGGTTTGGCGAGCACAACGGGCAGAACCGGCAAAGGTTTGGTCGGCACAACAGGCAGAACCGGCAAAGGTTTAGCCAGCACAACAGACTGGGCCGGCACAACAGGCTGGGTCGGCACAGGCTCGGGGCCTATGGGTTTAGCTTGGGTCGGCATGGGTTGTGATGGGACAGATTGTATCCGTTGCGTGGAAGGCTTTCCCGGTTTAAGTCTTTGTCCCTGAGTATTCAAAACGACGATCATGCTCATGACCATCAGAGACAGTAGTGTCCGCGCTTTTTTACTTTTCATATAATTTTCCGTTTTGTTATTTGTGTCTAGTCGCCGTCAACGTGGCGGCAAAAGTGTTCTCCAGCCCTTGGGCTGGCTCTGCCGGCTAATCCACCACCAGCTTGATGGACGTGTCGCCACGCAAGGCTTTGGAATACGGGCAGGTTTTATGCGCTTCGTCCATGATGCATTGAGCCTGGATGCGCTCGATTCCAGGGAGTTGCGCATGCAGTTCCACCGCCAGGCGGTAGCCGCCCTCATCATCCTCGATCAAACTCACCAGTGCCCGCACCGTGGAATCCTTGACCGGAGTGCCGAGCTTCCTGGCCGCGTTGACCAGGGCGCCGTGGTAACAGGCGGAATACGCGCCCGCAAACAACAGTTCGGGATTGGGGCCGCGTTTCCCGATGCCTTTCACCAGTGGATTTCCCAACGTGACATCCAGCAGCCCGTCTGGATTCCGAATGGTTCCCGAACGTCCGCCTTTGGAAATCGCTTCGGCTGTGAACAAGATTTTCATAATGGCAATTTGAATGTTCAGCCGCGTGGCCGGGTGAAGTGTTCGGCGGAACGGCTCAACGGTCAGCGGCGAAGCAATAGAACCACAACGATGATGACGAGCAGGAGCCCGACCGAGCCGCCGCCAATATAGATGGCGCTGGCAAGAACGGGTGAGAATAAGAGATGCATGGTTTGTCTTTCATTTTTTGATGGCAATTCATTTGCCGTCGTTTACTGGAGTGACGCTACGCGATGGGCCGGTCTTTTGCTATGGGGTGTAACCCTACCGTGAGTCATGGATGGCCCTTCTCGAAAACTGATTGATCCAGCCGGCGGCAAATTTTGAAAAGAAAAAGCGCCGGCAGATTTCCTGCCGGCGCCATGGAGGAGACACCATTAAAAAGCGAAGCGCATACCGAGCCGGGCGACGCCATAATATTTTGTTTCGTTCGGCACCACCCCGCAGGCATCAAGGAATATGCCCACATGAGGCGTGAAGCGATATTCCATGCCGGCACCCGCCTGACCGAACCACGTTTTGACCGTATCGAAGCAGCGGCCGCCACCGCCAAAGACGTAGGGGGCAAATCCACTCTGGCCCAGCGGGAGACGCAGGGTCAAATTGGCCGAGGCGCTGTCCACAAAGGGTCCGGTGATGTTTTCAGAATAGGCATCGGCGCTAATGCCGATATTCCGGGTGAAGAAGTAATTAATCCCCGCTCCGGCACCCAGCCGGGCATTGTGCCTGACCCTCGCCTCGGAAGGATGATCAATGGTGTATTTTCCCAGAGAAGCAGACCCGAAGGCATCCACGGACAGTTCGCTGGACCGGTAAAGGTCGCCCTGCAGACTCTGGTTGTTAGTCGCGTTATCCTGACCCAAGACTGACGTTGCAGCCAGCATCAGGATGGTTCCACCGATAATCATACTGTTTTTCATTATTGTGTTTTTTGTTTGTTTGTTTTGTTATTTTTGGTCTTACCGCGGGTGACAGGCTAGGTTGCGTGCCGGCTCTTTACCATGGGGTGAAACCCTACCTGGTTCAGTCCACAAATCTGGATCGCGCGCTTGAAAAACAGTCTGGAGTTCCAACATCGCCTCGCCCCCGCTTCTTCAGCTGGATAAGTTCAAACAAGCCGGTCGCCGGTCGAAGAGACGGATTTCAGGCCGGGGTCAACCTTGCGGCGTGGAAAGTTGTTCAAGGTTCGCGCCTTCACGCTGCTGGATGGTTGCTTCGACGCGGGGCACATACATCTGCGTTTCAGCAGGCAGATGTCCGGCGATGGCGTCGTAATCGCCTGTTTTATGGCGATCCAACAGTTTCTGCACCGTGCCTTCACCGGCGTTGTAAGCGGCCAGCGCGAGCCGCCAGTCCTTGAAGCGGTCGTGAAGATATTTCAGATACCTGGCGGAGGCGGTCGCGCTCGGTTCCGGCTGATAACGCTGGTCGCGCGGCCACAGGGAAAGGCCGAACCGTCTGGCCGTGTCCGGCATCAATTGAAACAATCCCGCCGCTCCCGCCGGACTCAAGGCGCGACGGTCAAATCCCGATTCCACTTCCGCCAGCCAGACCAGTTGCGGCGGAATCTTTTGCGCAATAAAAACCGGCTTCAACTCCGGCACGTATTCGTTTGCCAGGGCAGGCCAGGGAACGACGGAAACTCTTTTTACCCAAAGCTCGCGTTCCTTTTGCGGCGGGGGATTTGGAACGGGCTGAGGCGGCTGGTTGGTTTCGACTGTCGGGGGCGGAATCGTTAGCCGGATTTCGTCCGCGACGTCGAGGTAATCCATCTGCGCCTTGAGCCACGCGGCGTAGGGCTGGGTTTCCTCGCGGCTTTCCAGCAACGGCAGGACGGTGCGCGCCGTTTGCCGCAATGCCGCCATGTCCACCACATAGTCGCCTTGAAAACGCTGCTGGATGTCGCGGAAAAACTGCTGCACCACGGGATCGTTCACGTCGGGAAGGGCGTTGAGAACATTCGTGTCGAGATTGTCCTGCGCCCACTGTTGCGCGTCCTGAAACAGTTCCGGCATTGTGACCGTGTCCTCATCCGCCCGCGCCACCAGTGAGCTTGCCAAAAACAGCACGAGAATGCCAACCGCCTTCATGACTTGCTCTCCTGCTCGATTCCACCCGTCAAACTTCCCTGCGCGGTTTCGACCAGTTCACGGATGCGGCGCGCATCGGCCTTCCTGTGGCCGTGGCTTGCCAAAGGGTCGCTGCCGCCGGACGATTCAATCAAAATGTCCGCCCAGATGATTCCCGTCTTGATGTGGACGGACGCAACCTTCGTGATGCTGATGCTGATCTCATCGCGGCTGAACCACGACCGTTTATGCCGGATGACAGCCTTGTCCGTTACCTCGATAATCGTGGGGAAAAGAAAATTGCCGCGCGTCCACCGGCTCGCCTGAAATGTTTCTGAAGGCATGGCGACACTGTGATTTAGAACCGGGCCTTCATCTTGTCATAGATTTGTTGTGCTTCGGTCCGGTTCGCCGCGCTGTCGAACGTGCCCACGGTGATCTGAATCTCGGTGACGCTGTCGGTTTTCCGGGTCGTTTGAATGGTCACGGATTGATTCTGCGCGTTACGCGCCTCCAGTTTGCCGGACGCACCGTCCTTCGTGGAGGCAGTCACAGGCATCTGCAATTCCTTCAATGCTGCATTGGCCGCGTCCCACGCTTTGTCCAGAGACACCTCCTGTGTCACTTGCAACGTATTTTTGACGTATTCCACCGTGCCGTATGCAGCCCCCGCCGCCGCGCCGCCCAATAGCAACAACGCACACCCTTGAATCAATGGCATTGTTGCCAGCGCAGCGAGCATGACGACCGACAGTTTGAATGATTTAAATGTTTTCATGTTTGTTGTCTTTCTGTTTGGTATTGTTGCCTGAAGGTAAGACGCGGACCAGTGAGGGCGCTATGGGGTGTAACCCTATGCGAATGTCATCAAGGTGTGGTGACGAACGCCTGATAGAAGCGTTGAGTCACGGTTGCTGTTGCGGCGTCGTCGGTGAACGTCCAAGTGTTGGTGACCGGGGTATCCGTGGTGATCGTCTTCCAGTTCGGGGGGGACAGGCCCGGACTGGCTTGCAGCGTCAGGAGAAAATACGGCGAGGTGCTGAGGACGACAGTTACAGAGTTGGTGCTTCTGGAAATGCTGGTAAAGATGGGGCCCTCCGGCGTTGGCAGACTGCCGCCAGCGCCGTCGAATGTAACCGCTCCAACCTGTGCCAGCGCCCGGCCATCCAGGGTTGAGCCGGTATTCATCGTAATGGAGGCATACGCCATTATGGTTCCCTTGAAGACTGAGGTAGTGCCAAGAGTCGCTGAACTACCGACCTGCCAAAAGATGTTTCTGGCCTGTGCGCCGCCGGTCAGGATGATCTGGCACCCGTTAGCCACAGTGAGTGAGCTCGCCATCTGGAAAACCCAGACATCATTCGGACCACCATGAAGAGTAAGAACCCCGCTTATGCCATACGCGCCCGACGGGGATTGATAGACGCCAGGGACCAGAGTTTGCCCGCTGAGGTCGGCCCCGGCATTGATCCCACCGGGAAGTTGAGCCGGGCTGGCGGCGATAATCGCGGCGTTCAAGTCGAGTTGGGCTTGGGCGGCGATCGAGCCGCCGTTGTATATTGTCCCGTTGATCTGTGCCGGTGGGATTCCCTGCGAACCAGCCGGATATAACCCGACATCCCCATTAATGATGCCCCCGCCGGTTGTGGTGACCGTGGCGGTGGCCAGAATCGCGAAATGGGCGCACGATCCCAAGTCAATTGGTGCCGGACCCGCCGCCAATGTCCGGTGGGGAGCCATTAAGGCCGCTGCAAGGACAAGGCCCATCAGTATCTGTTTCGTTTCGTATATTTTAAGTGTCTTCATTTGTTTCCTTTTCGGTTTGGATTGTCATTAAGGATTGGTGATGAACGCCCGGTAGAAGCGTTGGGTCACGGCTTTCGTTGCGGTGTTGTCGGTGAACGTCCAGGGGCTGGTGACCGGGGTATCCGTGGTGATCGTCGCCCAATCATGGAGGGTCAGGTCCGGGCAGGCTTGCAGCGTCAGGAGAAAATACGGCGAGGTGCGGAGAACGACAGTCGCGGAACTGGTGGTCGTTCTGGAGATGCTGGTAAAAATGGGACCCTCCGGCGTTGGCAGACTGCCGCCAACACCGTTGAATGTCACCCCGGCCGAGAACGACATTGCTCTGCCTTCCATCGTGCTGCTGGTATCCATCACAACGGCTTGATTCGCCATTATGGTTCCCTTGAAAACGGAGAACGTTCCAAGCACTGCCGAAGAGCTTACTTGCCAGAAAATGTTTCTAGCCTGTGCGCCGCCAGCCAGGGTGACATGAACCCCGCTGGCCACTTGAAGATCGGCGCCGCACTGGAAGATCCAGACATCATCTGGACCGCCCATGAGCGTGACGTCCGTCTCTATAAAAGCCGTCTGCCCGGTCCCGAATTTGTAGAGGCCAGGGGCGAGCGTCATCCCGCCGACATCATACCCGGTTGAAAATGCGACTCCGGGATTCAGGTTGGGGCCCGAAGGGACGGGTGTTCGTCCGGCGGCGTCGTTGATCGCCGTGGTCAAATCACCCTTGGCCGTGAGTAACAGGGCAGCATCAATCACCGCGCATGCAGGTCCGGTGGCATCAACCGCATAGATAGTCCCATTTACTTGAGCGCAGGTCACGCCGATGGCAGACCCGGCGATCGGACTCGCGCCGACATCGCCATTAATGATGCCTCCGCCCGTGGTGGTGATCGCTGCCCCGGCCAGAATCGTGAAATGGGCGCACGATCCCAGGTCAACTGGCGCCGGACCCGCCGCCCGCGTCCGGTTTGGGGCCATCAAGGCCGCCGCAAGGACAAGGCCCATCAGTATCTGTTTCGTTCCGTTTATTTTAAGTGTCTTCATTTGATTCCTATTCGGTTTGGTGTGATTCCGTGACTGGCGCTGGCAGCAGCGCGCTGTCTGAATGGCCATTTTGAAAAAACATTCTGTTTCGCATGGTGCGATAATAAGTGAAATCGCCTTGATCCGGCTATGGGGTGTTCACCCCATAAGAAATTTCCTGAATCCAGCGCCGACACCGATGCCGGAGTGGCCAATTGGTTCAATTGGGAACGGAGGAAAAACCGGCTTTGCGCTGCCGCAGGGTGAAGCGTGTGCTTGCCGTGTTGAGGAACAAAAGCGCGGGGGCGAACCGCAAACTCAATTCATCACGGCAGCAACCATTGCCTCCGAGTCATCTGTCTTCGTTCACTTCCGTCTTCGCTGCGCTTCGACGCGACGAGTCGGCGGGACAAGCCGCGCTGAAATGAAAAGGGGTGTGATTGCCCCACCCGGGAAAGTCAGCGCTTCAATGCCAGTGAATAAATGTGGATTGAGCGCCCGATCCGATATAAGTTCAGATGGACATGGAGAATTCCTAAAATTGTTATGATTAACGTTGAAAATTTTGTCAAAAGGCAGATCGCCGTTTTTCAGGAAAGCGAACGCCTGGAAAAACGCGTGGAAAATCGTGAGCGGCGACCGGGACGGGGCAGTGAGGGAGACCTGCTCTATGGACCCTACCTGCTCATTTCCCGCGAGAAGGGCGCCGGCGGGAACGCCGTTGCCCAACTGGCCGGAAGACGATTGGGCTGGCAGGTGTTCGACAACGAAATCGTGGATGAAATCGCGCAAAAGGCGCACGTTCGCCGCCAATTAATCGAGAGTTTGGATGAGCGCGAACGGGCAATCATCCAGGACACCATTGCCCAATTGCTGAACCCACAGGCGATCGGCACATCGGACTACCTGCTCTACTTGAAGCAAGTTGTGCTCACGCTGGGTCATCAGGGGGACGTGATCATCGTTGGCCGCGGAGCACGGTTCATTTTGCCCAGCCAGTTCGGTTTGAGTGTGCGGATGGTTGCGCCGATTGCAACACGCATCCGGCGGATCGCCGACAAGGCGCGCTTGAGTCTGGAGGCCGCCCGGGTTGAGGTCGAAAGAATGGATCGCGAGCGGGTGAAGTTGGTCCACCGCCATTTTGGTCACGATGTGACCGACCCTTTGAGCCACGACTTGATCATCAACACGGCCGCGATGAACGTCGAGGCGGCGGCAGAGATTGTCTTGACGGCACTCCAGCGAAAGCTGGGTGTGCAAATCAAGGAGGGCGGCCAGAAACAGTAAAGGAATCCGTCCCGCACAATCACATGTTTCTGCGCGGCCCCGGTTTTCTGCCGCACTTTGGGCGCAGTCGCTGGCGTCGGTTGTGACGTGACAGGAATGGCCCGCCCAACTATTTCACCGCATGATCCTTGCAGCGGGCAAAGAAAATTGTTTGAGTCCGCGCGGAAAAACTTCATCGGGCAGCGGAACAACCAGCCTTGCGCCGCCACACGGCCAACCCCAGCCCGGCGCCGAAGATAGAAGCCAACAATGCCGATGAGCAGAAGGATCCCGGTTCCGGGATGGAGGTGGGGATGGTGATGACGTTGTCATCCAAGGTCACGGCAGCGTTCAACGCCAGGGCTCTACCGGCCAAGTTTGCCCCGGTATCCAGGGTGATGCTCTGGTCAGCGAGGATACTGCCATCAAACGACGTGCCTGTCCCGAGAGTCGCCGAGGAGCCGACTTGCCAGGACACGTTGTCGGCTTGAGCTCCATTGATCAGGTTAACAGACGAACTGCTGGCGGTCGTGAGCGTGCTCCCAATCTGGAAAACGAAGTCGCCAGCCCCGCTCAAAGTGAGTGTTCCCGTCAGTTGAGCCGAAGAGCTGAAAAAATAGACGCCTGGCAAGAGCGTGAGTGCCCCCAAGTCCTGCCCGGTCAAGTTTTGATTGGGCGCTTCGCCTGCCAGAGTATTGTATGCGGTCAAGGCATCAGCCTGGGCCTGGGCCGCGACCGTGTCATTGTCGTATATTGTTCCATTCACGATCCCCGGAGAATAAAAGCCTGTGATTGAAGTGCCTGGAGAAACCCCCAGATTTCCGTTGAGAACGGTATTGCCGGTGCTTGTCACCGTCGAACTACCCAGAACCGCGAAGCTGTCAGCCGAACCCAGACTATAGGCGGCTTTGCTTTGCGGCAGAAAACCGGCCAACGCCACGAAGGCCGATAGAATCAAACAATTGCTTTTCATTTTGAATGCGCCTTTCAGTTACGGTGCTGTTGCGCGGAACGAAACACCTGCTGACTTACCCTTCCGCAGAAAAATAACATTCCATCGGATAGCATGTCAAGCATATTAGCATATTAACGGAAACGCCCTGCGCAAGCTATGGGGTGTTCACCCCATATAACATGGCACGGGTCTTGCTATGGCGTGATTGCCAAGGACGAAACCTGACGCGACTGGGACAAGTCGAAACGAGGTGGAGAACCGCAAAAGCCTCTGGTGCGAAATAATATAGCAGTTTCAGTTAACATTGGCACAGTATGCCGTGTTGATTGGAAGAATGGCAACGGGTGAAGGTAGGGCGCGTCACTCCGTGCGCGCCGTTGTGGCAGATCAGAGCGTGCTCTTGGCAAAGGGCGGCGGGCAGAGGACTGCCCGCCCTACCTGCGCCGATGTGTCAATCTCAATGCCAACTGCTATATTCAACTGGACTGCTATATTCAACTGGACGCCGCTCCCGATGATGCCCGGGCTGATGGCATGGCGGGCAAGGTGAGCGGTTTATCCGGGACCGCAGTTTGCGCGCAACCATTGCGGTCATGCAAACTGGATGTTGCATCCAAGTTTTGGCGGATGGTTTGCGCGAGCTTGAACGACTGATACGGCTTGGCGAGAAAGTTGACGCCTTCCTCCAACGGAAAATCCTTGCCGGCAACTTCCGCGCTGTAACCGCTCGCATAAATCACCTTCAACTTTGGATTCTCCTTCAAGCACCTTCCGGCCAGGTCCTTTCCCGTTATGCCGCCGGGCATGACCAAATCCGTCAGCAACAGATGGATCCCCTCGCGGTGCTGTTTCCAAACCTCCAGAGCTTCGATGCCGTTGATGGCTTCAAGCACGCGGTAGCCGAGTTGCGACAGGGCTTTGCGCACGGAAGCGCGCAGGAACGCATCATCTTCAACGAGCAGAATCGTTTCACTGCCGCCGCGCACGGGAGTCAAGGCGGGTTGCTCTGGCTGTTGCCCGGTCACCTTGGCCAATCGCGGCAGATAAATGCGGAAGGTCGTCCCGTGACCGACTTCGCTGTAAACATGGATCCAGCCTTGATGCTGTTGCACGATGCCGAAAACGGTGGCCAGTCCGAGGCCGGTGCCTTTGCCGACGTCCTTGGTGGTGAAGAACGGTTCAAAAATTCGCGGCAATTTTTCCGCGGGAATGCCGCAACCGGTGTCGCTCACGCTCAAACACACGAACGAACCGGGACGGGCTTGGGCTGATTGCCCGCAGACCAATTCGTCGAATTCCGCGGTGGAAGTCTCAATGACCAGCCGTCCGCCCTTGGGCATGGCGTCGCGGGAATTTACCGCGAGATTCATCAGCACTTGATCCAGCATGCCCGCGTCGGCGTGGATGAACAGCGGCTGCATCGCAAATCGAAACTGCATCTGGACGTCTTCGCCAAGGATGCGCCACAGCATTTTGGTCATGTTGTTGATGGATTGGTTCAAATCCAGATCGCGCAGTTGCAAGATTTCCTTCCGGCTGAACAAAAGCAGCTGGCGGGTGAGCGCGGCGGCGCGCTGGGCGGCGTTGCCAATCTCCCTGGCGGTCTCCAATTGCGCCGGAGTAATGCTGGCTTCGGTCTTCAACAAGTCGGACTGCATTTGGATGACCCCCAGAATGTTGTTGAAATCGTGCGCCACGCCGCCGGCCAGCTGGCCGATGGCGTCCATTTTCTGCGACTGTCGAAATTGCTCCTCCAGTCTCCGGCGTTCGGTGATGTCACGCGCCACTTTCGACACGCCGGCAATCTGGCCCGTTGAATCTTTGATGGGTGAAACGGTAACCGAAACGTCAATCCGCCTCCCATCCTTGGCCTGACGCACGGTCTCAAAATTCCGCACGCTTTCGCCACGCCTGATCTTTTCCAGAATTTGACTCTCCTCGTCCGGCCGGTCGGCGGGAATCAGCAGCGCCATCGGGCTGCCCACCATCTCACCGGCGGAATAGCCAAAAATCTTCTCTGCCCCGGCGTTCCAACTTTGGATTATGCCATCCAAGTCTTTCCCGATGATGGCATCGTCCGAAAATTCAACGATCGCAGCCAGCCGGATCGCCGTTTTCTCCGCCCGCTTGCGCTCGGTGATGTCGCGGATGTTGCATTGGATGAGCCGCTTCTGATCCACGAGACAGGCGTTGCTGATGAACTCAACCTCGACCCGCCGCCCGTCCTTCGTCTCCAGCGGCAGGCCCTCGTAGCGGATGCGGTCTTGGTGCTGCAATTCGGCGAAGGCGATTTTGGACGCCCCCGCGCCTTTGAAGGGGCCGATTTCCCACAGTTTTCTCCCCAGAAATTCTTCCTGCGAATAGCCGAGCAGATGTTTCATGAACGGGTTGGCATCCACCACCTGCCCGGTCTCGGCGTCGAGAATGAGGATGCCGTCCTGCGCCGTTTCAAACAGCCGCCGATAACGGAGTTCGGAGGCGCGAATCGCCTTTTCGCTCTGCGTTTCCGCCTGTTCCGCCCGCGTCTCCGCTTTCCGGTGCAGCAGGCGGACTTCGAGCAGGTTGTGAACCCGCATCAATACCTCCGCGAAATCGAACGGTTTGCTGATGAAATCCTTCGCCCCGGCTTTCAGCGCGCGCAGCTTGTGGTCCGGTTGGGCGGTGATTACGAGGACGGAAAGATAGCCGCCCGTTTCGATTGCCTTCAGGCCTTCCATCACCTGGAATCCATCCAGGCCGGGCATCTGAAGATCGAGCAGGATCAAGTCGTAGCGGTTCTTGCGGTGAAGCTCGCACACCTTGTTCGGGTCAGTCGTGGATTCGATGGAAACGTAGCCGGCGCCGCGCAGCATTTTCTCCAGCAGGGAGACGTTGGCTGCCTGGTCGTCAACGATCAGGATGCTGGCCTTAAGAATGTCGGAGGAACTGACCATGGTGTTCGTCCTGTTTCATTTCTTTTGAGCAGTCTCGTTTTCTGCAAATTCCAGCGCCGCGTTCAGCGTGTCCATGAACTCTTTGACCTTGATGGGTTTGGTGAGATAGCGGAAGAATCCCGCCTCCATGGCTTTCGCGATGTCGCGCGGCATGGCATTGGCGCTCAAGGCAACGACGGGGATGTGCGCCGTGGCCGGGTCTTCGCGCAGGATTTTCAAAGCTTCAATGCCGCTGATGCCCGGCAGATTGATGTCCATCAGGATTACCTGCGGCCGGGTGGCGCGGGCGATCTCGATGCCGAGAGTTCCGTTCACCGCGGTCAAAAGCCGCATGTCCGGTCGCCGCGCGATGAGTTGCTCGATCAGGTTCATGTTCGCCGGGTTGTCCTCGACATAGAGCAGAGTGCGCTGCGGCGTGCCGGCCGGCAATTGCGGGCGGACAGAGACCTCGGCTTCGCCGCTTTGGATTTTAAGCTGGGGCGCCGCAGCCGAGAGCAGTTCGCACCAGAACACGCTTCCCACGCCGACCGTGCTTTCCACGCCGAGGACGCCCTCCATCAGTTCGGCCAGTCGCTTTGTTACCACCAAGCCGATGCCCGTGCCAGCCACGCCACCGGCCCCCTGGCCAAGCCGGTTGAACGGCTGGAACAGTTGCGCCAGTTTTTCCGGGGGCAATCCCGCGCCGGTATCCGCGACGCTGATGCGGATGCGTTCCGGTCCTGCCGCGCCGGAGTCCGACGAAGATGGGGCGCTCACGGTGCAGTCCACGATGATCGTTCCCCGCTCCTTGTTGTATTTGATCGCGTTGGAAAGCAGGTTGATGACAATCTGCTTCAAGCGGATCCGGTCGGCCATGACGAACAAGCAAACGTCGAACCGGGGAAAGGTCATGCTGATCCCGCGCTGTTGCGCCTGCGGCTCCATCATGGCCTGGCATTCGGACATGACCTCGGACAACGACACCGATTCCGGCGACAGCGACACCTTCCCGGACTCGATCACGGCGAGATCGAGGATTTCGTTGATCAGCTTCAGCAGATGCCATCCCGCCTGGAGAATCTGGGCAATGCTTTCGGCTTGGGAAGCCGTCGGCAATGGGTCGGCTGACTCCATCAGTTGCGCGAAACCGAGAATCGCATTGAGCGGGCTGCGAAGCTCATGGCTCATGCTGGAAAGAAAATCCGATTTGGCGAGGTTGGCCTTTTCCGCCACCGATCTGGCGCTCTCCAGCTCGACGTTCTTATCCTGCAGCACCTGATCCAGGCGTTTGCGTTCAGTGACGTCGCGCGCGGCGGCGAACACGCCCTGCAGCTTCCGATCCCGGTCGTAGAAGGTCGTCGCGTTGTAAGACACCACGGTTTCCTTGCCGTCCCTGGCGCGCGCGGTAAGCTCGTAGTTGGTGACCTTCTTTTCACTCAACACCAGCTTGATGCTGGCTTCGGCCCGCTCCGGATCGGTGAAGTAGTTCTTGAACGGCGCGCCAATCAACTCGTCGCGTGTGCAGCCGGTGAGCGCCTCCATCTGCTTGTTAACGTCGGTGATGATGCCGAGCGGATCGGCCATCATCAGCGCGTCAATGTTGGATTCGATGAGGGAGCGGGTGTAGAACTGCTGGTCGCGAAAGCGCTGATCGAGTTTCTTCTGTTCGGCTTCAACCTGCTTGCGCGCGGTATTATCCGTGCCGATCAGCAGGTAGCCGATGATTGTGTTTTGCGCGTCGCGCAGTGCCGTGACCGACACGACCGCCGGAAAGCGGCTGCCGTCCTTGCGGATGTAGGTCAATTCGTAAATGTCCTCGATGCCGCGCGAGGCCTTGAACACCAGGGCCTCGAAGCCGGGCGTGATCGGCGTGGAAAGCTCGACGCTCAACGCCTTGGCGCGCGCGATCACTTCCTGTGGATCGGAAATGTCGGCCGGTGTGATCTTGTTCATCACGTCGGCGGCCGTATAGCCCAGCATGCGCTCGGCACCGACGTTGAAGATTTGGATGACGCCCTTTGCGTCGGTGGCTATGCTCGAGAAATTGGCGCTGTTGAAAATTGCGCTCTGCAGGGCACCCGCCTTGAGCAGCGCCTCTTCCGCCCGCTTGCGAGCGGTATTGTCAGTGCCAATCAGCAGGTAGCCAATGATCGCGTTTTGAGCATCGCGTAGTGCCGTGACCGACACGACCGCCGGAAAGCGGCTGCCGTCCTTGCGGATGTAGGTCAGTTCATAAATGTCCTCGATGCCGCGCGAGGCCTTGAACACCAGGGCCTCGAAGCCGGGCGTGATCGGCGTGGAAAGCTCGACGCTCAATGCCTTGGCGCGCGCGATCACTTCCTGCGGATCAGAAATGTCGGCCGGGGTGATCTTGTTCATCACGTCGGCGGCCGCGTAGCCCAGCATGCGTTCCGCGCCGACGTTGAAGATCTGGATGACGCCCTTCGCGTCGGTGGCGATGCTCGAGAAGTTGGCGCTGTTGAAAATCGCATTCTGCAAAGCTCCCGCTTTCAGCAGAACTTCTTCGCGCCGGACTTCGGTGACGACCTTCATTGCGGCGTGGTCGCCGACGAGTTTGGCTGTTTGCTCCATATTGGTTCCGTTCTTTAACTGCGATTGGCCTTGCCTCGTATTCAGCCTGGCCGCCATCGGCGCGAAGGAACGTCGCTCCACCCTCGCTCCGGCCTCGCATGGTTTGCTTCGCGACACGTCATCCGCCCAGGTGATGCTTCAGACAGGCGACCAATTCCGACAGGATGACCGGCTTGGCCAGAAAGGGATACCCCGCGACCCGCCCACGACCGGCATCAACTTCTTTTTTCGTGACGGCCGCGGTCAGAAACACAATCGGCACGGCTTTCAATTGGGGATGCGCCTGAAAACAAGAGGCCAATTCCCCTCCATCCATCACTGGCATCATCACATCCAGCAGGATCAAGTGGGGCTGAAATTGCTCCGCCGCAGAGAGCGCGGCCCTGGCGTCATTTTCCTCCCTGACCACATAATCGTTGGTCCGTTCCAGGCAAAGTTTCAACAGCCGGGTATCACTGGCCTGGTCGTCCACAACCAGGATGCGTTTCTTTTCAATTTTCATAGTCGTTGTCATATTCACATTCATGTTGTCACCTCGAATCTTTCGGCGACCCCGGAGGTTTGAGGGTCTTGTGCGCCGGTTCCTCGCCGCCGGGCAGCGGTCACGTTCCCCTTTTGATGAGCGCTGCTCATGATTCTGTCCCCGCCCATTTCATTTCCCCTGCAAAGTTTGGCTTACAACGGCCAAAAAACTTTTGGAGCCATGGTGTAATATGTGCAGAAATAATGCGCGACCGCTATTCGGTGTTCTACCCATGGCGGAGTTGGATGATTCCGGCACCCGAACCACGGCATAATGACTTCCGGCGCGGGCACCGCAATCTGCCCCCGTTCAATCGTTTAATCCACCATGGGCGTAAGATTCGTGAAGCGCTTCACGGATTTCATGGAACACTGACGTGGTGATGCTGGCCCGCTCCGTGATCAGCTTCATGGAAACAGAAGACGCGCCTTGAGTCAGATAGTAGGCGTATTCGCTCCTGACAACCCTGGCTCGCACTGGACTGGCAACGATTGCGGTTTGGTTTGATGATGCGGCCGGCACGGACGGTAGTGTGCCGGCTGAATTATTTTTGGGGAACATAATGGTGGATTTCATGGCCGCAAACTTACACCTGCCCACGGCGCGACCGCTATGGGGTGTTTCCCCCATGCCGGACATGATGAATCCAGCCCTGCAAAAGTGTCCGGGCCGGAGGAACCTAAACCGGGCGCTGAACAGGGCGCTGGATTCATCATAATTGCAAATTAAATGCTGACGGCTGCCTTCGCCGATTTGACGCCGGTGCATCCGGCTCGCAGGCATCGTCGGTTGCGCGCAGAAACTTTCTCACCGTTACCAATAATTCCTCGATGGTGTAGGGCTTGAGCAGCACGGCGGCGGGCTGGAGCCAGGGATATCTGATGAACAAGTCCTCGCTCGGTAATGCTGCGGTGGCCATGATGACCGGCAGGGTCATGCGGGTGTCCCGCAGCTTCTTGACGAGAGCCAAACCCGTCAATCCCGGCATATTGTGGTCGGTAATCAGGAGAGCGTAGCTGTCGGGGGCATGGCTTACGGTTTCCCATCCCACCCTGCCATCTTCGGCGGTGTCCACTTCGTAGCCGGAGCGCTTCAGCACTTCGGCGTTGAGACGGCGGATGTCCGGTTCGTCCTCCACCACGAGAATGTGATGGGGCCGATGCGTCTGGCATTGAAGTGGTGCGACGGTCGTTTCTCCGGCGTGCAAAATTTTGTGTTCTTTCATGTCTCGAAAATAAGCCGGCATATCTGACGGGCGCTATACGGTGTTTTACCCATGCCGGATTTGAGGAGTCCAGCCCTGCCACAGCGGGTCGGAATGGCGAACTAATGCCCCTTCTTTTTGGATGCCGGGAGAAGAGGATGATTTTCCGAATTTTCCTTCACCACCGCAATCATCTCCTCCATCCCTTCCTTGATCTCGTTGACCTGGGGATGCACCTCCTTGATGAGGTCGTGCTCGATCCGTGACAGCTTCTCGATGCGTTTGCCCTGCTCGCGAAGCTGGTCCAGCAGGGTGTTCTGTTTGATTGAAAGCCGGCGCATCCACCAAAAACAAACTCCCCAGCAAATGGTGCCGGCCAGGGTCATCCAGAAAGCAAGGTTGTTTCTATCCATTTATCGCAGGAGCCGGGGTAACGAGGCTCATTATTTTAAATCCAAATTCCAAATTCCGAATTTGAAATGAGCCTCCTTGCGTCGGCTGCTGCTGTTTTGATGGCGGCTAAACAATGGTCAACTGGACGCTGCTCTCGATGATCCCCACGCTGATGGCGTAGCGGGTGAGGCCGGCGGTGTCGTGGATGTCGAGCTTCTGCATGACATGCTCGCGATGCTTCTCGACGGTCTTGATGCCGATTCCGAGTTCCGAGGCGGTTTCCTTGTTGGCCTTGCCTTCGGCGATCAGTTGGAGCACTTCCATCTCGCGCGATGTCAGCGAGGCGGCTTTCTTGGTGAGCCCGCCCGCGCGGTCAGGCGTCAGCGGATGGATGCGATCCTGACGCCGGGAAATGGAGGGACTGAAAAATGTTTTTCCCTGGTGGACTTCCCGGATGGCCCGGCACACGTCGTGGGCGGAGGTTTGTTTGAGCAGAAATCCCACTGCGCCGGACTCGGTCGCGTTCTTCACATACGCGTCATCGCTGTGCGCGGAGAGCATGAGCACCTTGGTGAGAGGGAGGATCTTGAGCACCTGGCGGGTGGCTTCCAGGCCGTTGAGCAGCGGCATGGCAATGTCCATCAACACCACGGCGGGACGAAGTTTTTTAGCCAGGGCGACAGCCTGGCGCCCGTCCTGCGCTTCACCGATCACTTCGAGATCGTCTTCCAGTTCAAGCATCTTGCGAAATCCCTCGCGCACAATGGTATGGTCTTCCGCCAGCAAAACAGTGATTCGTTTCATAAAAATTCAAGGTTTGATTTCCGTCGCCTGCGCCAGCACCAATGCCGTCCCATTCCCGGCAAAGTGATAGGCCGGCTCGAAGGTCATTTTCCGGTTTCCCGCCGTGGTGAACCACAGCTTGAGCGTTCCGCAATTGATGTCCGCCGGCGTGGCCGTGGCCTCAACGTGCCGGGTCTGGTCGCCGTGGCCGTTGATGGTGGCGGTTCCGGTGATCGCCACAACTTTTCCCCGGTTGATCTCGGCCAGCGACGCATCCGAAACGACGATGGCCAGCGTGCCGCTTTTGTTTTTGAAGAACCAGGGAAACACCTTGATCTTGTAATCGCCGGTGTAAACGCCGTTCGTGCGCCGGAGGGCACCGATGGTCAGCGTGGCTTTGCCCGCGTCAACCGGCATGGAACTGGAATCAATCATGAGAATGCGATTGGCCGCAGCCGAGTTGGTCGAAGCCGGCGCCGCATGAGCGGCGCTCCAAGCGGCCACGACCAGCACGAGAAAAACTGCAAATCGTTTCATAAAATTTTTAGACTCATCGGCGGGTAAGATTAAGATTACGATTACGGGTTGAAACCCGCAGCTTCTCAATCTTAATCGTGCTCATAATCTTAATCCAATTCAGGTCGCTTGGTTTCAGCGGACACCATCAGTGATTCCCCCCCCCGCGCGGCCTTGCCAAGCGGGATTTGGGCAATGACGGTGGTGCCTTTGCCCTGGACGGACTCGACGCCAAAATGGCCGCCGACCATCTCCAGCCGTTCCCTCATGCCGAGCAGCCCCAGGCGTTTGTTGCCCTTCCCGTGCAACACGCGGTCCACCTGGAAGGATTTGCCGTCGTCCTTGATTTTCATGCAGACGGAATCCGACAGTTTCTGGATGCTCACTTCCACCCGGCTGGCCTGGGCATGGCGGGCCACATTGGTGAGCGCCTCCTGCGCGACGCGGAAAAGAACCGTCCGCTTGGCGATGGCCAGTTGTTCCACTTCCGCAAAGGCCTTCAAGTGGACGAGGATGCGCGTCCGCTTGGAAAAAATCTTCACAAAGGAATGCAGGGCGGGAATCAGCCCCAAATCATCCAGCACCGCCGGGCGCAATTCGCGCGCGAACCTATGCACGATGTCCACCGATCTTTCCACCAGCCGTTGCGTGCGGGCGATGTTGCGGTCAAGGCCCTTGGTGTTTGTCGCGGCCTCCTTGGCCAGGGCCGCCAGCCTCACGTTGATGCCCGTCAAGGTCTGGGCGATGACATCATGGAGTTCGCGGCTGATTTCCCGGCGTTCCTCCTCCTGGGCCAGAAGAATCTGGCGGGACAATTGCCGCAACTGGTTCTGCAAATGATCCGATTGTTTCAGCAATTCACCGTAATGATGCTCGCTTTTTTTGAGTGCCGCCTCCACCGCCTTGCGCTGGACGATTTCCTGCTGCAATTCCTGGTTCGACGCGGCCAGCTCCACGGTGCGCTGGCTCAACATCTCGACGATTTTATTCAGATGAAGCGCGGCCTCATGCGCCGTGCGCTTGATTTTCTCGATTGGGGTGATTGCCTCGGTAAAGAAAAACCCACCCTGTCGGATGAGCCTCACACGCTTGCCGGCCGGGATGCCGGGCAGCACCTTGGTGACCAGGATTTGCTCGTGCAGCTTGGCGATGTCGAGCGTGTTCAGACCGGCGGTCAACGCCCGCCGGCCCATGCCATGCGCTGGTTGGAGACTCGCCTTCTGGCCTTGCTTGAGATACGCCAGCAACGCCGACTGGTAACGTCTGGAAAATCTGGCTTTCATGTGGTGCCGAATTCGCGGGCGACCCGCCGCACGGACTTGGCCGACTTTAGCACCAGCCGCTGCGTGCTGGCGATTTCTTTCTTGAGACCCTTGGTATTGGTCCGCGCCTCCTGTTTCAAGGAGAGCAGCCGGACATTGATGCCCAGCAAGGTCTGGCCGATTTCATCCTGAAGTTCAACGCTGATTTTTTTGCGTTCATCCTCCTGTGCCGCCAGAACCCGGTGCGTCAGTTGCCGCAAACCTTCCTGCAGTTGCAGGGATTCCTTCAACAGCCGGGTGTAGTGTTCGCCGCCTTTCTTGAGGGCGGCCTCCACGCTCTTGCGCCGGATGATGCCGCGCTGCAACAGGCGGTTCGTGGCGGCCAGTTCCACCGTGCGCCGGCCCAGCTTTTCGTTCAGCCGGTCCAGTTGAATTTTGCCCTGCCGCGCGGCGCGATGCGTCTCCACAATCGGGGTGATGGCCTCGGTAAAAAAAATCTCCGCGCGCCTGGCGATCCCATCTTTGCCGCCGGCTGCTTCCAATGTGACGATTGCCCGCTCGTGAATCCGGGCCAGTTCCAGCGTCTCCAGCCCGAGGGCGACCGCCCGGCGGCCCAATCCCAGCGCCGGCTGCAAACTCGCGCGCGGCCCCTGATTCAGGTGTTTTCGCAACGCCGTCACATATCGTTGTGACAGCCCGTTTGGTTTTTGTTTCATGTTGTCATGCTGCATTCGGCGGAACTCTCCGGGATGTTGATCTCAACAACATGCCGGGAATCCAAACCAAACATCGGATATTCATCCCGATTTGTATATGGGGTGAACACCTTATGGCGCGCATGCGGTTTTGGGGCAAAGTTGGAGACTAATGAAGGTCCTGCTGCTATACCCGGAATTCCCGGACACGTTCTGGAGTTTCAAACACGCGTTGAAATTCATCCGGAAGCGGGCCGCGTTGCCGCCGCTCGGGCTGTTGACCGTGGCCGCGATGCTGCCAAAGGATTGGGTGAAACGCCTCGTGGATGTCAACGTGCGGAAGTTGCGCGAAAAAGACCTGGCCTGGGCGGATGTCGTGTTCATCAGCGGAATGATTGCCCAACAGGACTCGGCGCACGAACTGGTCGCGCGCTGCCGCGCCGCGGGCAAGACCATCGTGGCGGGCGGGCCGTTGTTCACCCTGGGCCGTGAACAGTTTCCTGAAGTGGACCATTTCGTGCTGAACGAGGCGGAGGTGACGCTGCCGGAGTTTTTGCGCGACTTCGCGCGCGGCGCGGCGCGCCGCGTGTATGCGTCGTCAGAATTCCCCGACCTCCGCGAGACACCGGCACCGTTGTGGGAGCTGGCGGACATGAAACGTTACGGCTCGATGAGCCTGCAATTCTCGCGCGGCTGCCCGTTTGACTGCGAGTTCTGCAACATCACCGCGATGTTCGGGCATCGGCCCCGCACCAAGACGACGGCGCAGGTGATCGCCGAACTGGACGGCCTCCGCGAGCGCGGCTGGCGCGGGCCGGTCTTTTTTGTGGACGACAATTTCATCGGCAACAAACGAGCGCTCAAGGAGGAGTTGCTGCCGGCGTTGATCCGCTGGCGGAACGGCCGGCGCGGCATGGTGTTTTACACCGAGGCGTCCATCAATCTGGCCGACGACGCGGAGTTGATGCGGCTGATGGTCGAGGCGGGGTTCAACCAGGTGTTCATCGGAATCGAGACGCCCGAGGACGCGGGCCTGGCCGAGTGCAACAAGCGCCAGAACCAGAGGCGCGATTTGGTCGCCGACGTGAAGCGAATCCAGCGCGCGGGATTGGAGGTGCAGGGCGGGTTCATCGTCGGGTTTGACAGCGACACGCCCGCGACTTTTGCGCGGCAGATCGAGTTCATCCAGAAAAGCGGCATCGTCACGGCGATGGTCGGCCTGCTGCAAGCCATTCCCGGCACGAAGCTGCACCAGCGGCTGAACGCCCAAGGCCGCCTGATTGGCCGGACCACCGGCAACAACCTGGACGGGACCACCAACTTCATTCCGCGGATGAACCGGGAGACGTTGCGCAAGGGTTATCGGAACCTGATGGGACACCTTTATGCGCCGGGGCCATATTACCAGCGGATCCGCGTCTTCCTGCGCGAGTATGCGCCGCCGAAAATCGCCGGCTCATTGAACTGGTGCTATTTCATCGCATTCCTTGAGGCCAATGTCCGTCTTGGAATTTTCGGCCGCGAACGTTTCCACTACTGGGGCCTGCTGATCTGGACCTTCTTCCGCCGCCCGTCCCATTTTTCCCTGGCCGTCGCGCTCTCCATCTACGGCTACCATTTTCGCAAGACGTGCCAAGTGCTGGAACTGTGACTCGCGAAATTCCGTATGGGGTGAACACCCCATAGCGAAGGGTGATCCGACAGCGTAGCATAGCCCGGTGAACTAACGGAGAATGGTGGAATGCAGCGGCGCGAACGGCGCTGCTTCAATGATGATGAGCGAACACCAAAAGCATACGATGTTCCTGCGGCAGTGCAGTCTTTACGACGAAAGCGCCGGGCGCCAGGAACTGGACGAAGGGATCATACAAATTCAACGCAACGCGTGCTGCGTGCAACGCGCAGCGTGGTTGATGGTCATCTTGATAGCGCTTGCTGTGGCGGGTTTCGGCTATGGAGAGGTTTTGGTGGAAAATTTTCCCTACAATTCACAGCAACCCATCATTGACATTATTTGCGCGCTGGGCGTGGGATCGTTGATCAGCCTCCTGGCTTTTGTGGGCCTCGGGATGGTCTATCGCCGGAAACTGGACCAGCGGCGGGAGAAATGTCGTGAGTTGGTCACGAGGCTGTTGGAGTCCCGCCTGGGCAAACCGGTCTCTGCGCCCTGGCGAGACAGTCGTGCTGGTGAGGCAAATGGCAGGACCGCCCGCCGCGTTGCCAACGAAGTCAATGGTTCCCCGGCAAAGATTAAATCAGCCGCACAGGGCTGAAACTCCGGTTCGCGCGCCACCGCCACGGCGTCACGGGGTCGTTTCGTTTTTCAAATCATTCACCGCCGGATCAGTTTTCCGGAGAGCGCCGTCAACAATCCCCGGCAGGGTTTTGTTCTGTGAGCAAGAACCGGTGCGGCATGGCGGACAAATCGGATGAAAGCATATCCATGACGGCCGGTATCCAGGACCGACGGTAGGGTTACACCCCATGGAGAAGTCCCTGCGTATCACGTAACGTCACTGGATATGAAAAAAATCATGTTTTTAACCGGCATTGTCACCCTTCTTTCCACCACCGGATGCATTTTTCCGGGAGGCGAACGGGGCGGGCACGAACATGCGAGATACGAGCATCATGACGACGTCATCGTGGGACCTCCGGCGGTAGTCGTGCGCGTTCCGGAAGTGGTCGTGCGCCCTCCGGAAGTCATCGTGCGGTAATCCGGGCGCCGGATTCATAAAGTCCGGCATGGGGTGAACACCGTATGGCGGTCGCGCGTTCTCCCGGCCTATATTTCAGGTTATGAAAACAAATTGCCCGAAGAAGTCCCTGACGTTTGGCGAGTTCATCGCCGCTGCGCACGATGCCCGGGATGAACGCCGGGCCAGTGGGTTTGTGTGGCCCACCGTCAACACACACCAGGCCAAGTTTCGAGAACCACAACGTTTCGTGTTTTTCAGACGGAATCTCAATTACCTCCCGTTTTGAGAGGGCACCAGGATAGCCATGAAGATTTGCTGCATCCATTTGAAACCAGATTGTCCTCAAGGGCATGACGCGCTGCTTGCGTTGAATGCCCAACAGATTTTCGCCTCAAGGTCCGGAAGGCGGGCGGCTTGAAAATTCTTCCGGCCCGGGGAATCCGCAATTCGGCGCTGGTGATCCTGGCAGCCCTGTCGTTGAGTCTCCCGCCATTTACCCACGGGCAGCAGCCAGCGGTTGTCGTCACCAACCCGCCGGCAGCGGACTTGTCGCGCCGAAGTCAGACGGAGGCGGAAACCGTTGTCCTCCCCAAATCCGTTCCCGATCCGCTCGAACCGTTTAATCGGGTGATGTGGGCCTTCAACAAGGGTGTCATGACCGACGTCATCAAGCCGACGAGCAAAGTTTACCGGTTCGTCGTTGTGAAACCGGTCCGGACCGGAATCGGAAATTTTGGCCGGAACCTCACTTATCCGGGACGATTAATCAACAATCTGCTCCAGGAAAAATGGAGCGGCGCGCGCGATGAATCCTGGCGGTTTGTTTGCAATACCACCGTCGGAGTCGCGGGGTTCTTCGATGTGGCAACCAAGTGGAAGATTCAGAAATCGGACGCTGATTTTGGCCAGACGTTCGGCCAATGGGGTTGGAAGCCGCAGTTCTTTTTGATGCTGCCGGTTTTTGGACCGAGCAGTGACCGGGACACCGTTGGCCTGGCTGCTGACACGGCGGCGAATCCATTGCTCTATATCTCCCCTTATGCTTTTGTCGCGGACAATCCGCTGACCTGGCTTGGTCCCTATAGTTATCTCAACTACGCGATCATGTATAACGATCTCTCCGACAGCGTGGGCGAATATGTCCGCTTCAGCCAGGCCGAGATGGATCCGTATTCCGAGATTCAATATGCCTGGACGTTTGCGCGGGCGAACCGGGTGGCGGATTTCCAAGTGAAGGGAAAACAGGACCCAGCCTCGCTGGAAACCCTCGAATCCGTATTCTTCACCTTCAAAGACCCTGAATTTCCGGGCCGTGGCAAGACCCGGTCGGTTCTGATTCCGGCGACGGGCCGGAAATTAAAATTTACGTTTTGGTTGCAACCAGGAAAGGCGAACGTGGTTTACATCGTTCCCGGTCTCGGCTCGCATCGTCTTGCCGAACCCTCCCTGGCGCTGGCCGAACTGGTTTACAGCAATGGCTTCTCCGCCGTGTGCGTCAGCAGCCCGTTCAACTCCGAGTTCATGGAACACGCCTCGACCGCGGCGATGCCGGCTTATCTGCCGGTGGACGGCCGGGACTTGCAAGTCGCTCTCACCGAGATTGATCGCCGCCTGCATGCGTTGTATCCGGAACGGTTGGGCAACCGGGCGTTGATGGGCTATTCCATGGGTGCTCTCGAATCGTTGTTTGTCGCGGCCACCGATCCCACGAATCAGTATTTCGTTACGACGCAGGGGGCGGTCCTGCGCTTTCGCGAGGGGAAACAGGGCGTGAAAGAGGTGAGAATTGCCCCCGTCACGAATCAAGTGCCATTAGTGCAATTTGACCGTTTTGTCGCCATCAATACTCCGGTTCGCATGGCGTTCGGGGTTTCCAAGCTGGACGAATTTTACCGCGCGCCCCTGGACTGGCCGGCCGCGGAACGGACCGACGACATTGAAAACACCTTTCTCAAGATGGCCGCCTTGAGCAAGAGCACACTCACGCCGCAAACCTCGCTGCCGTTCAGTGCCATCGAATCCAAGTTTCTCATCGGCATGACGTTTCGATTCATGCTGCGGGACATCATTTACAGCAGCCAGCGACGGAACAACCAGGGCATCCTGCACCACCGGATTGACGATTTCCGGCGCGACCCGGTGTATCAGGAAATCCTCCAGTATTCCTACCAGGATTATTTTGATAAATTTGCGATCCCGTATTATTCGGCCCATGGCGTTGCGTTGCCGGCGGACACGCTGGAAAAAGCCGGTGACTTGCGCACGTATGACGCCGGACTGCGCGCCAACCCCGACATCCGCGTCATCGTCAATCAAAACGATTTTCTTCTGGCGGACGAGGATCTGGCTTGGCTGCGCGCCACGTTCGCCCCGGAACAATTGACGGTCTTCCCGCAAGGCGGTCATCTGGGCAATCTTTCCAATCCAACGGTGCAAAAAGCCATTCTGGCGGCACTGACGCCCATGAAGCCGCCCCAGCCTAAATCTAATTGAGCACATAGCTACCCGACTTCGGTGCCAGCGCGCGATTAAGGAAACGCGCATCAGGTGAACACCCATCAGTAAAACACCGTATATCCGCCGCAATGAATTCCGGATTACTATCACGCCATGAAAGACAAAATCTCGCAAGCTGAAGAGTTGTCAGGAGCATCGCTTCAATGCCAGACGGCCCCGTCCAATTGCAGTCTGGTGGGGAGGACGCGGCTAAACAACACCGAAAGAAATATGATTACAAACCTCTGGACAAGAACCAAAGAAACGTTCGCTCAACTGAACCCAACCGCACGAATTTTAACTCCGCTTTTTGCTGGCCCTGGCCATCCCATATCAACTTGATGCTGCAGGCCCGGCGCCGGTTAATCTTCTTTCCACCGCCAATTTCGTGATCCTGTCCGGCGCCGCGATCACCACGACGGGTGGTGGCATTATTAATGGAAATATCGGGGCCAGTCCGATTGCCGGGTCTGCCATCGGTGTGACCTGCGCACAAGTGAACGGGACAATCTATGCGGTTGATGCCAGTGGGCCTCCATGTGCGGTGATTAATCCCACCCTGTTGACCACGGCTAAAAATGATTTGACCACGGCTTACAATGACGCCGCCGGACGAACAACCCCAACTACCGTGAATCCCGGAGTCGCATATTCAACCGGGTGGGATATCGGCGGGATGACGCTCGTCCCTGGCCTCTACAAATTCGGGATCGGGCAGACGGCTTTTATAGAGTCGGACGTCTACCTTTCTGGTGGTCCGAATGATGTCTGGATCTTCCAGTGCGGCGCCGATCTTCAAGTGGCCAACGGGGTTCATGTCATCCTGACCGGCGGCGCACAGGCCCAAAATATTTTCTGGCAAGTAAGCTCTTCAGCGGTTATCGGAACGTTCGCCGTCTTCAATGGAACCATATTGGCCAGCCAAGCCATTACGATGAATACCAGCAGCACGATGGTCGGCAGGGCCTTGGCGTTTACTGCCGGAGTTACATTCAACGGCAGTGGAGCGGCTGTGCCTGCCGTCACCGCCCCCGGCATTGCCGTTCAACAGCCTCCCGGCACGAACCTTGTCAATGGCGCCGCCACCAACAACTTCGGTTCGGTGGCCGTCGGCACCAGCACCAACCTCACCTTTACCATCACGAATACCGGCACCGCAAATCTCACCGGCCTGGGTATCATCATTGACGGCGCGGATTCGGCCATGTTCAGCGTGACCACCAATCCCATAGCCCCGGTGAGTCCCGGTGGCACCACCACTTTTACCGTGCGCTTCGCGCCCGTCAGCACGGGCGTGAAGACCGCCGCGCTGCACATCGCGAACAATGACATCAACAATAACAATAACCCGTTCAATATCGTGATCACAGGCACGGGCACGGGCGCGGGCGTTGTCCCCGGTATTGTCGTTCAACAGCCTCCCGGCACGAACCTTGTCAATGGCGTTGGCGCCAATAATTTCGGTTCGGTGGCCGTCGGCACCAGCACCAACCTCACCTTCACCATCACGAACATCGGCACCGCAAATCTCACCGTCTCGAATATCACCATTGATGGCGCAAATTCGGCCATGTTCGGCGTGACTGCCAGTCCCGCAGCCTCGGTGATTCCCGGTGGCAGCACCACTTTTACCGTGCGTTTCGCGCCCGTCAGCACGGGCGTGAAGACCGCCGCGCTGCACATCCTGAACAATGATATCAACAATAACCCTTTCAATATCGCGATCACAGGCACGGGCGCAGACGGCGCAATCATTGCTTCGACAAACGTCATCGTGGTTTTCTTAACCGCTGGAATCTCACCCATCATGCTGAATCCGCAGACTGGCTTGTTCACGAACAGCGTTCTTTTGACCAACAATGGTCCCAACACCGTCGCTGCTGTCCGGCTATTGATCCTGAATCTTCCTGCCGACGTGCAGGTTTATGATGCGAGCGGCAGCACCACCAACGGCACTCCTTATGTGCAATATAATTTCCCCCTCGCTCCCGGTGCGACAGTTGATTTTGCGATTGAGTATAATCG
>Ga0224534_1000454_pt1 | contig 26255 bp, 24 predicted proteins | sample 714E12024metaG_FD_172012 | JGI IMG/M metagenome (GOLD analysis project Ga0224534, IMG submission 172012) | Peat soil microbial communities from Stordalen Mire, Sweden - 717 E1 20-24 | ecosystem: Environmental > Terrestrial > Soil > Wetlands > Peat | place: Sweden: Norrbotten County, Stordalen... | reverse complement strand
CTTACAGGCACAGTTTGAAAAATGCGGGTGAAGATATTATGGCCATGTTTTTCACCGTTGAGTACGATTTCGACTCGATGAGCATTGACCTGTCAGGCAGAAACTTTGCCAAAATCATCGCTAAGGATTCGGGGGACGCTGCCAAGTAACAAAGTTGCTTGACTAATCAATTTAATAGTTTCAAAACTTCATAAAACACACGGGTATTTGTGGCCGAAGAAACCGAGAATTAATTATGAGCCGAACCACTGGACAGGTCTGTCCTGTTTCTGGAGTATATCGTGCCGTTGGAAGCTGCGGTCATTCGGTTGAGCGGGTCATTCCCAAGGGACACGCGTTTCCCCCTTGTGAATATTGCCGGGAAAAGGGCAACCGCAAAGACATTACCTGGGTCTTGGTGGTGGAAACTCAACCCAAGTAATCGCCCACCCAAATTTCCGACCATCCAGCCCAAGGTGCGGGTCTGTCTTCAACAAAACGACGCTGACGTTCGGCCATTTTCACCAGCCGATTCGTGTTCATGGCGAGGCAGAGTGTTTGAAATGGCCGTCCTGTTTTTAGGCGCTGCCGGAACATCTGCCATTCAACCCCAAGAGTAAATGCGATTTCTGAGTTGACTCCCTTTAACGAATTGTCGTCTGTTTCAAATGGTTCAACCAACTCATAATCACCCTCGTCCTTATGCTTCATACGCGCCACCTGAAGCAAGAATCGTGCTAAAAACCGATCGGAATGGATTTTCAAATGGCGGAAACTCAAACGATACCACCACCCACATCGTGGCAAACTTGACGGACGCGGCTAATAAACCTAATTTGTCAGCCGGTTGGTGGTCGTAGCTCAACGGTAGAGTCCAAGCTTGTGGAGCTTGTTGTTGCGGGTTCGAATCCCGTCGGCCACCCCATTTTCATCAGTGCCCACACCGAAGAGAGGGTTCAACGAACGCCAGTTTTGTTTCTTAAGACCGTCATCAACGCAATCAGGCCGCCCAGGAGCAGGCCAACCAACCGAACCGCCAGGAGGGTGTTAATCTTGCGCCTTTGCAAATCGGGCGGCAGGCGTGGAAATAATAATTTCCAAAAAAATTCGCACATTGGCACCCACCTCTCAGGGTTTGCCGCCGGGTTCAAATCGAATAATCGTCGGAGAAGACCTTCACGTTCCGCAATTCCACGAACACTGGTTCGCCCGCTTTCAACTGTAATTGCTGGAATTGTTCCTTGCTCAACTGCACCGTGAATTGTCCGCCCGTGTCGAGCCGCACCAGCTCAAGATTCGCCAGCGGGCCCGCGGCGTTGCTGCGAATGACGCGCGCCGCCAGCGTCGCCGGGCCGCCGGGCTCGCGGGTGACGCGAATGTCGTGCGGACGCACAAAGGCGATGGCGTCCGAGTCGGACTCGCCGGCGGTTTCCGGCACGGCGAATTCGGTGCCGCCAATGACCACCGTGCCGTCGCGCACCCGGCCGCTGAACAGATTCACGTTGCCGAGAAAATCATAAACGAACGGCGAGGCCGGGTTGTCGTAAATTTCCTCCGGCGTACCGATTTGCTCGACGCGACCCACGCGCAAAATGGCCACGCGGTCGGCCACTTCCAGCGCCTCTTCCTGATCGTGCGTCACAAAAAGCGTCGTGATGTGGATTTCCTCATGCAATTTGCGAAGCCAGCGGCGCAATTCCTTCCGCACTTTTGCGTCGAGCGCGCCAAAAGGTTCGTCCAGCAGCAGCACCTTGGGTTCGACCGCCAGCGCGCGGGCCAGTGAAACGCGCTGGCGCTGGCCGCCGGAGAGTTGCGACGGAAACCGTTTGGCGAGCGGCTCAAGCTGGATGAGCTTCAACAGTTTTTCCACCCGCTCGCGGATTTCGGCTTCGCCCGGCCGGGTCGCGCGCGGACGGACGCGCAGGCCGAACGCGATGTTTTCAAAGACATTCAAGTGCCGGAACAACGCATAATGCTGAAAGGCGAAACCGGCCTTGCGCTGGCTCGCGGGAATCATGGTCACGTCCTCTCCGTAAAACAAAACCTGCGCGTCGCCGGGATCGGGAAACTCCAGCCCGGCAATGATGCGGAGCAGCGTGGTCTTGCCCGAACCGGACGGGCCGAGCAGGGCAACCAATTCGCCGGACTCGATCTTCAGGTTCACGTTGTCGAGCGCGGTGAACTGGCCGAATTTTTTGCAGACATTGCGGACTTCGACACTCATGCGTTTAATCAGTTTTCCGTTCCGCGCAGCGCGGCGTTTTTGCGTTCCGCCCACGTTTTCAGCGCCAGCGTGATGACTGCCAGAAACGTCAGCAGCGACGCCACGGCAAAGGCGCCGGTGAAATTGTAATCATAATATAGAGCTTCGACGTGCAGCGGAATGGTGTTTGTCCCCCCCGGTCCGCGGATTTTGTCGGTGACCACCGACACGGCGCCAAACTCGCCCATCGCCCGCGCGTTGCAAAGGATGACGCCGTAAATCAGCCCCCATTTGATGTTCGGCAACGTTACGCGCCGGAACGTCTGCCAGCCGCTCGCGCCCAGCACGCGCGCCGCCTCCTCCTCCGTGCGGCCCTGCGCCTGCATCAAGGGAATCAATTCGCGGGCGACAAACGGGAAGGTCACAAAAATCGTTGCCAGCACAATGCCCGGCATGGCGAAAATGATCTGAATGTTGTGAGCGATAAACCAGGGACCGACCAGTCCCTGCGCCCCGAAGAGCAGCACGTAAATCATTCCCGAAACGACCGGCGAAACCGTGAACGGCAGGTCAATGAGCGTGATGAGGACGGTTTTGCCGCGGAAATCGAATTTGGCAATCGCCCACGCCGCCGCCACGCCGAAGATACAATTCAGCGGCACGGCGATACCGGCGACGATGAAAGTCCGTTTGATGGCCGCCACGGTGTCCACATCGTCGAACGTGTGAAGATAGAAACCGATACCTTTGGCAAATGCTTCCGCGAAAACCGCCGCTAAAGGCACGAACAGAAATAAACCGAGAAACAACAACGCGCCACTGATGAGCAGCCAGCGCACGAACGGCGGCTCGGCCGTCACGCGGCGTTGAGTGGCGCGGCGCGGGGCGAGGCGGGTTGAAGCGGGAACCATAAATTAAACCGGCGCGTAATGGCGGTGGCTCCACCATTGGAGGAAATTGATGGCCAGCAGCAGCACGAAGGAAGCGACGAGCATCACCACGGCGATGGCCGTTGCGCCGGGATAATCAAATTCCTCGAGCTTGGTGACGATGAGGAGCGGAGTGATTTCGGTTTTCATCGGATAATTGCCGGCAATGAAAATGACCGAACCGTATTCACCGAGCGCCCGGGCGAAAGCAAGGGTGAAACCGGTCAGCAAGGCCGGTCGCAGCATCGGCAGCGTAACGCGCCAGAATGTCTGCCAGCGGTTGGCGCCGAGACTGGCAGCGGATTCTTCAATTTCGAGATCGAAATCCTCCAGCACCGGCTGCACGGTGCGGACAATGAACGGCAACCCGATGAACGTGAGCGCAACGAATACGCCGAGCCGCGTGAAGGCAACCTGGATTCCGAGCGGTTCGAGCCATTGGCCGATCCAGCCGTGCGGCGCATACACCGCCGTCAGCGCGATGCCGGCCACCGCCGTCGGCAGCGCAAACGGCAGGTCCACCAGCGCGTCCACGAAACGTTTGCCCCAAAATTGGTAGCGCACCAGCACCCACGCAACGAGCAGGCCGAAAAACAGATTGGTCAGCGCCGCCAGAAACGACGCGCCGAAACTCAGGCGATACGACGCCAGCACGCGCGGTGCGGCGACGGCGTGCCAGAATTGCCCCCACGTCAACTCGCTCGTTTTCCAAAACGTGCAGGCCAGCGGAATCAGGACGATGAGACCGAGATAAAGCACCGTGCAGCCAAGCGTCAGCTTGAAACCGGGCAACACGCTGGTCGTTTTCCTTGCCATGCAAATCGTCTGCCAGCGGTATAACCGTTGTTAAAATGCAACGAAAGCTATTCTTTAAGCGGCAGTAGAAAGCAGCCGGATGATGGCTTTAGTAGTGTGGTTAAATCTGCGCGTCATAAGGTTTGGGTGATGGTGTTTGAAGGGTTCCGGCCTGGAGCCGGCTCACGACTTCTTCCGCCCGCAGATTGGGCAGGAATTTCACCGCGCCGCGCGTGTTGAAACAGGCGCGGCTGACTTCGCGGACGCCGATGTCGCGGCAAAATTCCTGAAAGTCCAGTACGGACAGGAAGTGCAAGTTTTGTGTGCGATACCATGGCGCCGGCAGCGAGCGGGTGATGGGCGTGCGGCCCTCGAACAAAATTTGCAGGCGGACGCGGATATGGGCGAAATTGGTGTAAGCAACGATGACCTCGCGTCCGACGCGGAAGGCTTCCCGAAGAATATCCGCCGGAGCCAGCAGTTCCTGAAACGTGCCCAGCAGCAGCACATGATCAAACGCCCCGGAGGCGTATTGATCCAGTCCATCGGCAATGTCTCCCTGATGCACCACCAGCCCGCGTTCGATGCACCGCGAAACCAGAACCGGGTCGCGTTCGACGCCCTCGGCGCGCACCTTTTGGATTTTTACCAGCCGCTCCAGGAACGCGCCGTCGCCCGCCCCCAAGTCCAGCACGCGCGCGTTGGGCGGCAGCCACTCAATCACCTGATCATAAAGCGCGGGGTGCATGGGATTCAGGCGGCGGTGTTTGCTGCACGGGAGTCGTATTCCTGGTTGAGAAAATGGCTCAACGCACGGGAAAATTCGGGGTTTTGGATCAGGAACGAGTCGTGCCCGTAAGGCGTCGGCAGGTTCAGATAGGTCACTGCCAAATTGTGCCGCTTGAGCAGTTTGACAAGATCGCGCGATTGGGACGGCGGATACAACCAGTCGGATTCGAAGGAAATCACCAGGAACCGCGCCCGCACCTGGTCCAGCGCCTCGCGCGTCTCGCGGCCCGCCAGAAAATCAAAACGGTCAATCGCCTTGGTCAGGTAAAGATAGGAGTTGGGATCAAACCGGCGGACAAAGCTGTCGCCCTGATGGTGCAGATAACTTTCGACCGAGAAGAAATCCGGAAACAGGTCCTCCGGCCTGGCAGCGCGCTGCAAACGGCGGCCGAACTTGGCGCGCAGCGAATATTCGCTGAGGTAGGTCACATGGCCGACCATGCGCGCCACCGCCAGCCCGTGCGCGGGACGGGCGCCGTCCGGGTTGTCGTAATAATGGCCGTCGCGCCAGTTGGGGTCGGTGAGAATCGCCTGCCGCCCGATTTCATTGAAGGCGATCTGCATGGCGTGATGAGCCGTGCAGGTGGCAATCGGCACGCAGTTCTTCACCCGCTCCGGATAATCCGTCGCCCAGACCAGCGCCTGCATTCCGCCCATCGAACCGCCGGTGACAGCGAAAATTTCCGGAAGCTGGAGATGGTCGAGCAACGCCGCCTGCGCACGCACCATGTCGCGGATGGTCACCGGCGGAAAATCGGTGGCAAAGGGGCGCTTGGTTTCCGGGTTGAGGGACGACGGGCCCGTGCTGCCGGAGCAGCCGCCCAAAACATTGGAGCAGACGACAAAAAAACGGTCGGTGTCAATCGCCTTGCCTGGTCCTACGTGAAAATCCCACCAGCCGGGCCGGTGCGTGGCGGGGTTGAGTCCGGCCATGTGCGCGTCGCCGGACAGCGCATGACAAACGAGAATCACGTTGTCCCGCCGCGGCGACAATTTGCCGAGCGTCTGGTAGGCGATTTGGATTTCCTTGAATTCATGCCCGGACTCGGTGACAAAGCCCGGCAGCGTTGCCACCTGCGAATGCGTCACCCCCAGGTCGGAGTGATATTCCCCGAGCACCTGGTCCTGCAAATCGCCTTCGAGCATTTGTTTTTCAGACATAATTTCACCGCTTCCCCGTCCGCCCAGCCTGCCGGAAACAGCAGGCAAGCGGAACCAATTTTTGGCTCCGCCCGCCTGTTTCCCCATCTTTGAATGTTATGGCGCCGCCTGCTTGAGCGCCTGGTCAATGTCCGCCTTCAAATCTTCCACATCCTCGATCCCGACTGAAAGTCGAATCATCCCATCTGTAATACCCCGGCGCAGTCGTTCTTCCGGCGGATATGAAGTGTGCGTCATCGTGGCCGGATGGCATGCCAGCGACTCCACACCACCGAGACTTTCGGCAAACGAGAACATCTTCAACGCCTTCACGAAGGCGTTGGCCTGTTCCCGTCCGCCGCGAATCTGAAAAGTAACCATGCCACCAAAACCGCTCATCTGCCGCGCCGCCAACTCATGTTGCGGGTGACTCGGCAGGCCGGGATAATACACTGATTCCACCTCCGAACGCTCTTTCAAAAATTGCGCGATTTCACGGGCGTTTTCCTCATGGCGGGGCATGCGGACAGCGAGGGTTTTCACGCCACGCAACGTGAGCCAGGCGTCGAGGGGACTCGGCACGCCGCCCGCCGCGTTCTGGTAAAACTTGATCTTCTTGTACAGGATTCGGTCGCCAGTGGTTACCGCGCCACCCACCGTGTCGGAATGGCCGCCAATATATTTCGTCGTGCTGTACACGACAATGTCCGCGCCGAGCGCCAGCGGGCGCTGGAAAAATGGCGTGGCAAATGTGTTGTCCACCGCCAGCCGCAAACCCTGCGCCTTGCAGATCGCCGCTACGGCGGCGATGTCCACCAGCTGAAGCAGCGGATTTGTGGGTGTTTCGATCCACACCAGCCGTGTCGTCGCCTGAACCGCTCGCTCGAATTCCTCCGGCTGGCGTCCGTCCACATAAGTGAAAGAAATCCCGCCGGGTTTGGCAACGCGATCAAAATATCGGTAAGTGCCGCCATAGAGGTCTTCAGCGGCAATCACATGATCGCCGGGCCGGAGTATCGAGAGCGTCGCTGCCGTCGCCGCCGAACCCGAGGCAAATGCCAGCCCATACTCGGCGTCGTCAAGCGCGGCGAGACATTGCTCCAGCGCCGCCCGCGTCGGGTTGCCGGTCCGCGAATACTCAAAACCTTTGTGCTTGCCGATTTCCTCCTGGGTGAACGTGGAAGTCAGATAGATCGGCGTGGTGGTCGCACCCGTGGCCGGATCGGCTGGCTGGCCGGCATGAATGGCTTTGGTGGCGAATTTCAATTGAGCGCCCCCTTCTCTTTGGCTTTTCTTGCCCAAAAGTCGGCGAGGTCAATGCGTGTCAACAAACCGTGTGGCCGTCCGCCGTTCCCAACGATGACTCCGCTGTAACCGGCCATCAGATAGCGATATACTTCCGCCACGTCGGTGGTCTCTTCGACCTGTGGCAGTGGCAGTCCCATCACTTCGGAGACTTTTTTTCCGTGGAGATCCACGCCGTCGTGCAATAGCTTCAGCAGTGTTACTTCATTCAAACCGCCCACAACTCGCCCGTCTTCCAACACGGGAATTTGTGAGATTGCGTTGCCATCCATGAGTTCGAGCGCAGTTTCCGCTTCCTGATCCGGGGCAACGACGATGAACGACGGCGGTCCCGGCTTGGCATTGAGCACATGGCTGGCGGTGAAACTTTCGGGTGTTTCAATTGGGAAATGGTTCTGTTTCATCCAAACGTCGGAGAAAATCTTCCCGAGATAGTTTCGTCCTGTGTCTGGCAGCAGTACGACAATCAGTTTTCCCGGCCGGAGGCGGCGCGCGAACTTGATGGCGCCTGCCACGGCCATGCCGGCTGACCCGCCCACCAGCAGCCCTTCCTCGCGAGCCAGACGCCGTGTCATGGCAAACGCCTCCGCGTCCGTGACGCGCACCATCTCGTCAATCGCCTGGCGATTAAAAGTGGCCGGAATAAAATCCTCGCCAACCCCCTCAATTTTGTAGGACTTGGGCGCGTCTCCTGACAGGATTGAACCAGCCGGATCCACGCCAACAACAATGACTTCCGGATTTCGCTCCTTAAGAAATTGTCCGGTGCCGGAAATGGTGCCGCCAGTCCCCATTCCCGCGACGAAGACGTCCACCTTCCCGTTGGTGTCTTCCCAGATTTCAGGGCCAGTTGTGTCGTGATGCGCAGCCGGGTTCTGCGGATTGGCGAACTGGTTCGGGCGATACGCGCCCGGTATCTCGCGGGCGAGCCGGTCGGCCACGCCGTTGTAGCTTTCCGGCGAATCGGGAGGGACCGAGGTCGGCGTTATCACAACCTCGGCCCCATAAGCCTTCAATAAGTTCGCTTTGTCTTCGCTCATCTTGTCGGGCAGCACAAAAATACAGCGATACCCTTTGACCGCCGCCACCAAGGCCAGACCGGCGCCCGTGTTCCCTGCCGTAGCCTCGATGATCGTGCCGCCGGGACGCAACACGCCCCGGCGCTCCGCATCCTCGATCATGCGGAGTCCCACCCGGTCTTTCACACTGCCGCCGGGATTGAGAAACTCCGCCTTCGCCAGCAACGTGACCGGCGCGCCCTCCGTGACCTTGGACAACTGGATCAACGGCGTGCGCCCGATGACTTCGAGGACGCTGCTGTAGTGCGCCATTGTGTTTGTTTACTGTTGCGACGCCTTTAGCGCCTGGTCGAGGTCGGCGATGATGTCGCTCACATCCTCGATTCCAACCGAAAGGCGAACGTACTCGGGTGTCACACCGGTCTGCACCTGCTCTTCCGGCGTGAGCTGCGAATGCGTCGTCGTTGCCGGATGGATGATCAGCGATTTGGCATCACCGATGTTCGCCAGATGACTGAACAGTTTGACGCTGTTAATCAGCTTTGCGCCCGCTTCCTTCCCGCCCTTGATACCAAATCCGACGATCGCACCTTGCCCGTCAGGCAGGTATTTCTTTGCGCTGGCGTAGTCGGGGTGACTCGGCAACCCGGGATAGTTCACCCACTCCACAGCAGGGTGTTTTTCAAGGAACTGCGCCACCGCCAGTGCGTTTTTGGAATGTCGCTCCAACCGCAGATGCAACGTCTCCAATCCCAACAATGTCAGGAATGAACCCCACGGACTCTGCGCGGCACCTGTGTCGCGCAACCAGTGCGTTCGGATGTAGATGATGTAGGCGATGTTGCCGATTGTCCGCAACGCCTCTTCAAAGACAATGCCGTGGTAGGCGGGATCGGGTGCGGTGAATTCCGGCCATTTCTTCGGATCCTTGGCCCATGGAAACTTGCCGCTGTCCACAATCGCGCCGCCAAGATGCACACCGTGGCCGCCGATGAATTTCGTTGTCGAGTACACGACGATGTCGAAGCCGTGTTCGATCGGGCGGAATAACGCCGCTGTCAGCGCGGTGTTGTCGATGATCGTTGGCAAACCGTGGCTGTGCGCGATGTCGGTGATCTTGCGGTAGTCCGGCACGTCGTTCTTCGGATTGCCCGGCGTTTCGATGTAAACCGCGCGGGTGTTTTTGTCCACCAGCTTGCTGAGGGTTTCCGGTTTGGCGGGATCGAAGAAGCGCACCTCGATGCCGAGTTTCGAGAAGGTCTGCGTGAACAGCGTCCATGTCCCGCCATACAGACTGTTGGCGGAAATGAAGTTTTGCCCCGCATGAACGATGGTCAGCAGGGACGCCGTGATCGCCGCCTGTCCACTGGCAAATGCCAGTGCCGCCGCACCGCCGTCCAGCGCCGCAAGGCGCTTTTCAAGAACGTCGGTGGTGGGGTTCATCAGGCGTGTGTAAATGTTTCCGAATTCCTTCAGGCCGAACAGATTTGCGGCGTGCTCGGTATTGTGAAACACGTAGCTGGTTGTCGAGTAGATCGGGACGGCCCGTGCAGTGGTTGTGGGATCGGGCACCTGACCGGCGTGCAATGCCTGGGTGCCGAGTTTGTAGTTTGGAGTACTCATGGTTTTAGTTTGTTTGTCAGTGTTTGATGCAGTCTTGGTTGCTGTGGCGGCGGGAGATGTTGTTTTCACACCGCCACGACGAAAAACCCGCTGCCAGAAATTGCTTATGGTTTTTAAATGTCAAGGTTGCGTTTGGCTGGAGGCCGGCCATCGGCGTCGGAACCACGTCGCCACAAAACAGGCGCCGTGGCCGGTCCGCCAGCCTGAACTGTTTTGGTTTAGAATTCCCATTTGGTGGTGATGCCCCAAACGCCGTTGGCTTGATGGTTCAGCACGTTGCCGAAATGGCCGTACCCGGCTGCCAGCGTCAGGTGGTTGTTGACAACATAGGCGGCGTCAATCGTCCACCAGTCGCCTTCCTTGCGCACCACGTTGCCAATCGCCGTGTAGTCGCGCGGTTGTTGTTTGTATTCCGCCGCCAGCGCGAAATTGCCGGTGACAAACACCACCACGTTGCCTTCAAAGACGAAGTTGTAACTGTCGGTGAACCCGCCCAAGCCTTCCCAGACGCCTTCGGTCGCACGTCCGCCAAGTTCGAGCAGCACCGGTCGCGGCAGTTGTGTGAACAGTTTCGAGGCGTAGAGCGTGTAGTCCACGCCGTCGTGATTGGGAATGTGCGCGACATTGGCCAGCGCGCCGCCGACCTCGCGGTTCACCTCGCTGATGCCGTCGTTGTATTTGTAATGCACACCGGCGGTCAGTGCCGGAATCCATTTCTGGTCGAACTCACCTTCCTTCAAAATTTGGAAGCGCGCGTTGAAGTTGTGCAACTGCACCTCGTCGGCGGGGATGCCCAGCACCTGCGGCAAATCGCCCAGGCCAAGCCGGTCCCAGCCGTAGCCGAGTTCCAAGCGCTTGAAGGGCGATTCGGTGATCGTGAACGCTTCAAGGTTCACTTCGTGGCCGAGGTTGACGTAGGCAAAGCCTATGCTCGGACGGCCAATTGGCTCGCCGTTGCGCGGCGGATTGACAATGTAGGCCGACAGCGTGGCAAAGATGCCGCCGTTGCCTTCGATCTGATGCAACGGAAGCGGTGGCGGCTTTTCACTCTTCGCCGCCGCGCCGGCATTGGCGGGCGGAGCATTGGTGGTCGTATCGTCGGCCCTGATGCCGCCCGCCGAAGCGAGCAGCAGCGCCGCAAACAGGGGCACGAGACGCGTGCGCCGGTTTTGAATGGATTGAATGACTCGGACAAACAGATTTATTTTCATTGGCTGATTTTATTTTTTAGCCAGCAAACCTCCGGTGGTCCGGTCGGGCTGAACAAACATGGATTGATGTTTTAGGGCCTTCAGTTTTCTGATCGGTTTAATTGGATGTTTTACCGGCGGGAATAAAACCGGTGATGTCGTCGGTATTGGTGTCGATGTCGGCAAACAACCACGTCGAAAGGTAGCGTTCGGCTGACGACGGCACGATGGCGACGATGGTTTTGCCCTTGTTTTCCGGGCGCTTGGCCAGCTGCAAGGCCGCCCAAATCGCCGCGCCGCTGGAGATGCCCACGGGAATGCCGTCCCACTGGATGACCTCCTTGGAAACCGGGCCGGAATCCTCCTCGCTCACCTGGATGACTTCGTCCACGATCTTTACGTTCAGGTTGTCGGGAATGAAACCGGCACCGATGCCCTGCAATTTGTGCGGGCCGGCCTGGCCACCGGAAATGACCGGCGACTTCGCCGGCTCGACGGCAATCGCCTTGAACGACGGCTTGCGTTTTTTAATGACTTCGGCAATGCCGGTGATCGTGCCACCAGTGCCGACGCCCGAGACGACAAAATCCACCTTGCCGTCGGTGTCCCGCCAGATTTCCTCGGCGGTGGTTTTGCGATGGATTTCCGGGTTGGCCGGATTGGAAAACTGCTGGGGAATGAAGCTGTTGGGAATTTGTTTGTTCAGTTCCTCGGCCTTGGCAATTGCGCCTTTCATGCCTTTGGCGCCCTCGGTGAGCACGAGTTTCGCGCCAAGAATTTTCAACAGCTTGCGACGTTCCAAACTCATCGTTTCGGGCATCGTCAAAATCAATTTCAATCCCTTGGCGGCGGCGACAAACGCCAGCGAGATGCCGGTGTTGCCGCTGGTAGGCTCGATGATCACCGTGCCCTTGTTTATTTTTCCCGCCTTCAGGGCATCGTCAATCAGGGCAATGCCAATGCGGTCCTTGACACTGGACAGCGGGTTGAAGAATTCGAGTTTGAGCAGCACGTCGGCGATGGCGCCGTGTTTTTTGGCCGTGCGGTTCAGCCGCACGAGCGGAGTGTTGCCAATGGTTTCAGTAATATCATTGAATATTCGGCTCATATAATGTTGGCGTTATAGGTTTGGTGCGTATGCGATGAATTGGCGGTATTCGGTCAAAATGGTTTTGAGCGCCACAACAAACGCGCATTCCTTCAAATAGACCGGCGGCGCCTGGGGCGTTTCGAGAATGATTTCAAACGGACGCGGGCGGACCTTCGGCGGCGCGCTCAACACGCCGTCGTAAGCGTCGCGGATGATGCCATTGCAAGCCCGGAAGCCGTCAATGACCGAACGTTTGTCGCGCGGCAGGAATTTCTCGGCGGCCCGCAACGCCGGTTCGATGAGATGTTGCGTCAGCAGCGCCCCGCGCACGATGCCGTAAAAGCCGGCGCTGGTGTCGTCGGTGTGCAGCGAAATAATGCCGTTGAAGGACTGCGAAATGAGTTCGGCCTGCAACAGCCGGACTTCCGGCTCGTTGGAATTGCCCCAGAATTCGCGGTTCAAGTCCTTCCCGCTGCGCGAGTGGCGCGTGTTGTCTTTGAAGCCGGTCGGATTGCAAACCGGGTAGAACGACAAATAATAACCGGCAGCCAGTTCGGGCTTCGCTTCCAATAATTTGATGAACTGCATCACCGCCCGCCCGCCTTCCGGCTCGTCGCCGTGAATGCCCGCAAAAATCCCGACGCGGATCGGTGTGTCGCCACCCTTGGGCCCGACAAACAAATAGCGCGGCAGGGTGTAGGTTTCGCCGCCAGCCTCAAAACGCGCTTCGTGGTTCGCCACGAAGTTCGGTGAATGGGCGGCGATTTGGTCCAGCGGCGCGAGCAGGTCGGCGATGGAACGCCAGCGCGCCGGCGGCGGTTGAGCAATGGCCGGGGATTGAGTTGCAACGATTGGCATAATGTTTTCGATTGGGGTTGGTGGTTTCTCCTTTGCGTGGGCGGCGGCCGGCCCTCACCTGCCGCCGCCCCCGTTGTGGAGGAACCACGAACCGGTTTTATGGTTGGAAGATCTGGTCAAAAACGCCGCCATCGGCGAAATGGGTTTTCTGCGCCTTCTGCCAGCCGCCGAAAATCTCGTCCACCGTGACGAGTTTCACCGGGCTGAACTGGCCGGCGTATTTTGCGGCGGCCTTTTCCGAACGCGGACGATAAAAATTCCGGCCGGCGATGTCCTGGCCTTCATCGGAATAAAGGTATTCGAGATAAGCCCGCGCCACGTCGGACGTGCCGTGCTTCTTCGCCACCTGGTCCACGACCGCCACCGGCGGTTCGGCCAGGATGCTTAACGGCGGCGTGACGATGTCGAATTTGTTCGCGCCGAATTGCTTGATGGCGAGATGCACCTCATTTTCCCACGCGAGCAACACGTCGCCGATTTCGCGCTCAACGAACGTCGTGGTCGAGCCGCGCGCGCCGGAATCGAGCACGGGCACGTTCTTGTAAAGCCGCTTGATGAAGTCGCGCGCTTTGGCGTCGTCGTGGCCATATTTGTCGAGCGCGTAAGCCCACGCGGCGAGGTAATTCCAGCGCGCGCCGCCGGAGGTTTTCGGATTCGGCGTCACGACAACAACGTTCGGTTTTACGAGGTCGTCCCAATCCTTGATGCCTTTTGGATTTCCCTTGCGCACGAGAAACACGATGGTCGAGGTGTAGGGTGTGCTGTTGTTGGGCAGACGTTTTTGCCAGTCGGCAGGCAACAGTTTTGCCTGTTGCGAAATCGCGTCAATGTCATAAGCCAGCGCGAGCGTGACGACGTCGGCTTCGAGACCGTTGATGACGGATTGCGCCTGTTTGCCGGAACCGCCGTGCGATTGCGCGACGACCACGTTGTCGCCGGTTTTGGCCTTCCAATATCTGGCGAACGCGGTGTTGTAATCCTGATACAACTCGCGCGTGGGGTCGTAGGAAACGTTCAGGAGCTTGATTTCCTTCGCGCTGGCCGCGATGGCGAACCCGAACGCCAGGGGAACAAAAATTTTCAAAAAGGTTTTCATGTTTTTCGTTGGTTGTTTTGTTTCGCCTCCGGCCATCCGGCCGGCATTTGTGTTTATTTCAGGTCGTCCTGAATTGTTTGTGCGCGGGTTTTCTCCAGCCGCACGCGCTCGGTTTTTTCAATCTGCGTGACTTGTGAATCATGCACGACGATTTGCACCACGCCGTAGCGCAATGATCCAACCTGCTGGCGAACGACTTCCAGCCAGTTCAATTGTTGATCGGTGCTGCTCTCCGATTTAATCTGAATCGAGCTCATATCAATAAAATTTCATGCTATTTTGCAAAGCCAATTTGATGTTTTTAATAACGACATTTAGAGTCGTCATTCAGATGAAATAAAAACCGCGGCTCCACATGCCGCAAACTTCCGCCAAAGGCGGCAAATTGAAGCGATATTTTCAATTTCATTCTTCATTCGATTGACGACCTGTATTGTCGTTATTATCCACGGTCATCCGGAATTGTCAACTGGTTTTTGGGAATTTTTTCTAAATGCCTTCTCCGCCAATGAAACCGGCTGAAATCTCCTGTTTTGACACCGGCGCGCCCTTGGCAACTTCGGCGAGAGTTGCGTGCTCCATCAATGCGGCAACGTAATTGCGCGCGTCGAGAAACACGCGTCTAAACCGGCAAACCGGCTCTTGCGAACACCGTTTGTAACCGGTGACCGAAACACAATCAATCGGCGCTAAAATACCGTCAAATTGCCGCACCACCTCGCCCATCGTAATCTTGCCTGGATTTTTGGCGAGCACATATCCGCCGCGCACACCCGCCACGCTGTCCACCCAACCCTGCGCCTTGAGTTTGAGCATGATTTGCTCAAGAAAGCGTTTGGGAACGTCGTTCCGCCGGGCCAGCTCACGAATCGGTATCGGCGCACCGCCGAAATGATCCACCAATGTGAACAAGGCGCGCAGCGCATAATCAGTTTCCCTCGACACTCGCATGAAGAAATACGATACGCCAGGTCGAGATTAAGTCAATTGCGGTTTTTATGGCCTGTTCAGCAGACGTTGAATCAACTGCTGATGATACGACGACCTTCATCCAGGAAGATGCCCTTGAAATTCATTTCCAGCGCCTGGGGATTGCTGGCCTTGGACATGGCTTCCTTCTCGGTCACGCGCCCCGCCTTGACCAAATCGAACAACGACTGATTGAACGTGAGCATCCCATCGTCCACGCTGGTTTCTATGGCGGCAGGCAATTTGTCGAGGCGGTTTTCTTCGAGAAGTTTCCTGACCATCGGCGTGTTGATGAGGATTTCCAAAGCCGGGGTTGATTTGCCGTCCAGGGTGCCGACCATGCGCTGGCAGACCACCGCGTGCAAGGTGGCGGCGATTTGCCGGCGGATTTGCTCGCGCTCCTCGGCCTTGAAGAATTCAAGGATGCGGTTGATGGATTGCGACGCGTTGGTTGTGTGCAGCGTGGACAATATCAGATGCCCCGTGTCCGCCGCGCTCATGGCCGCGGAAAAACTGATGTCATCACGCATTTCGCCGATCATGATGATGTCCGGGTCCTGGCGCAGAACGTTCCGGAGGGCGTGATGGAACGAAAGGGTGTCCAGGCCGACTTCCCGTTGTTCAATCACCGATTGGTTGTCTTCAAAAACATATTCAATCGGGTCTTCAAGCGTAATAACGTGTTTTTTGAAATTACTATTGATGTGTTCAATCATGGCCGCGAGCGTCGTGGATTTGCCACAACCGGTGGCGCCGGCCACCAGTACGATCCCGCGGGGTGATTCGGCGATTTTTCTCACCTGCTCCAGCAACCCGAGTTCTTCAAAGCTGGGCACCTGGGTCTTGACGTAGCGCATGGCCAGACACCATTGGCCGCGCTGTTGAAACAGATTGGTGCGAAAACGGCCGACGCCCGGGACAAAATACGAAAAATCAATTTCCCGTTCCTCGTCGAGGCGCTTTTTCAAATGCACCGGCGTGACGGCTTCAACAATTTTTACCATCCATTCCGGGGTCGGGTGAGGGGAATCCACCGCGATCAATTCGCGGTTGATGCGAAAAATGACCGGCGTGCCGATTTTCAAATGCACGTCCGACGCGCCGCCTTCGATGGCCGTTTTCAAAATGCGCTGAAACAGTTCCACGCCCCCAGTCTAGCAAATCGCCGCGCCAGCGCCAGCCGGGAAAATCACTGGCGACTTTTTGCCGGGCCAGTGTTATAAATCACGCATGTCTAATCATCGCATTGGCATCATCGGCGGCACCGGCCTCTACCATATCGAGGGTTTTACCCACCAAAAATGGGTGAAAGTTAAAACCCCCTTCGGTTCGCCGTCGGACGATTTGTTGACCGGCAAGCTCACCGGACGCGACGTGGTCTTTCTTCCACGCCACGGGCGCGGCCATCGGATTCTGCCCGGCGAACTCAACCATCGCGCCAACATCTGGGCGATGAAAAAGCTCGGTGTCGCCTGGATCATCAGCGTCAGCGCCGTCGGCTCATTGCAGGAAAAATGCAAGCCGTGCGACATCGTGCTCATTGACCAGTTTGTGGACCGCACCAAACAATCGCTCGCCCACACCTTTTTTGGACGCGGCATCGTGGCGCACATCGCGTTTGCGCATCCGATCTGCGAGGAATTGCGGCAAATTCTCCTGAAGATTGCCATTCTTTGCCGGGCGCAGGCGCACAACGGCGGCACTTATGTCTGCATGGAAGGCCCGGCCTTCAGCACCCGCGCCGAATCGCTCATGAACCATCGCGCCGGTTTCAACGTCATCGGCATGACCAATCTGGGCGAGGCCAAATGCGCCCGCGAAGCCGAAATCGCCTACGCCACCCTGGCGATGGCCACCGACTACGATTGCTGGAAGGACGACGAGCACGTTACCCTCGAAATGATTATCGCCAACCTCCATCGCAACGCCGACATGGCCAAACAGATCGTCGCCCGCGCCATCCCGCAAATCCCGACCGAGCCGGACTGGCCGTGCCATTCCGCGCTCAAAAACTCGTTCCTGACCGACCGCAAGGTCTGGCCAAAAAAAACCATCGCCGAGCTGAAGCCAATATTGGCAAAGTATCTTTGAAAGCCAGCGCCGTAGGCACGACATATTTGTAGTTTTACGTTCCGCAAAAAACCACAAGCTCCGTAAGAGCGACATCATCTGGCGGACAAACGGAATATGCCGCTCCTACCGGAGCTTGAAAAAAATTTAGAATTTGTTTCTACAAAGATGCCGCCCCTGACGGGGCTGAATGGCGGCGATCGAAATCCAAAACGCATTTGGACGGAAGTGAACGGTAAAACACGGTCACAAATGGGAACTAATGAACAAACGTGCCCTCATCAAGAAAATCATCGCCCGGCTGACGGACGAACTGAAAGTTTATTTCCGCGCCGCCAACTCCTCGCGCGCCGAAGCCACGCACGAGCAGAACAAGGCCGAGGGCAAATACGACACCCGCGGCCTCGAAGCCTCCTACCTCGCCCGCGGCCAGTCCAAGCAGGCGGCGGAAATCGAATCCGCCATCGCTGAATTTGAAAAGCTGGCCGTCCGGAAGTTTGGCGACGGCGAAGCCATTGACCCCGGCGCGCTGGTGGAACTTGAAACCGGCGGTGAACACTCCTTTTACTTCATCGGCCCGCGCGCCGGCGGCACGGAAGTCGTTCATGAAAAAAGAGAAATACTCGTCATCACCCCGCAATCGCCGCTGGGCGAACAGCTCATGGGCAAAAAAACCGGCGACCAACCGCAACTTAACTTTGGCGGCACAAAACAGGCGGCGAAAATTCTTTCAGTCACCTAAAAACCGGCCATGACCAAAAAACAATGGTTCATCCTCGCCGCCGCGCTTCTCGCGCTCGGTGTAATCGGTGTGGCGCTGGTGCTGGCCTTGGCGCTCGGCTTTTTTGCCGGACACGAGGAGGCGACGGCTGTTGGTTCCAGCCTGCCGGTTTACACTTCGGAACAATCGGCTTCGTCGCACGCCGGTTATCGCCACAGCACGCTGACGTGCGGCAACGACGTTTTTGTGAACGACTACGAGGAAGCCGCCTTGCAAATGATGACAAGCGATCCGAAGCCAGTCATCGGGCGCATGGCGTTTGGCGACGGCAAAATCTGCGCGATTCCCGGCCAGCCGATCACCGCCTACATCGCCGGCGATTGCGGTTCAGAGATGCCCGCGTATGTCCCCTATCGCAACATCAAGCAACCGCCGTTCGACTGGCGCACCGCTACCTTCCGCGAAATGACCGCCTACCGCCCAGACCGGCGCAATCCGTATCTCACCACCACCAACGCGGCGCTGCTGGCTGAAGTCGTGCGCAACCTGCGCGACGGCACGTCCGTCGAGCTGTCCGGTTTCCCCGTCAACGGCGTCACCAATCTCACCACCATCAAGATGACCAGCGACCAACTGCCCGGCCTGCTGTTCTGCCCCTCGGTTTACTATTACGGCAACGGCACCATCTACCTCGCCGAAAGCCTGATGATGGACGCCACGGCCACGCCGCCGCAGCTTCACGCCCGCTGGATTCCCGCCAGCCCGATGCTGACGCAATGGCTGAAAACGCCGTGAACCAGCGCCTCGCCTTTGGCTGGACAAATGTTTTGGACGGGAACAAAGTCGAAGGCGTGAACAAGCACTCTATCTCTCTAATTTCCTTCCGCGCCGCCTTAATTTTGTTCGTGCTGGCTTGGAGCAACCTCGCCTTCTGCGGTGAGATTCACGACGCGGCCAAGGTTGGTGACTTGGAAAAGGTCAAAGCGTTGCTCAAAGACAATCCGGAATTGGTTTCCAACAGGGACACGAATTTTTTGAATTATACACCTTTACACTACGCAACACACTGGGGACATAAGGATGTAGCAGAATTGCTGCTGGCCAACAAAGCGGAGGTCAATGCCACGAACAGCCACGGCCAGACGCCTTTACATTTGGCAGCGATTCTAGGCTACAAGGACTTGGCGAATTTGTTGCTGGCTAACAAAGCCGACATCAATGCAAATGGTTACCACGGCAGAACTCCCTTACTTTGTGCTGCGATTGGTGGCCACAAGGACGTGGTAGAACTGCTTTTGGTCAACAAGTCCAATGTCAATACCAAGGATGACGACGGCCAGACGCCTTTACACGCAGCGGCGTATAATGGCCAGAAGGATTTGGTGGAATTGCTGTTGGCTAATAAAGCGGACGTCAATGCTAGGGGCAGGGGCGGTGAGACACCTTTGCACAGGGTGGCGGGTTCTAATGGTAAAAAAGATGTGGTGGAATTGCTGCTGAACAAAGGGGCTGATGTTAATGCCAAGAGGAACGGTGGCCGGACACCTTTGCATGAAGCGGCGTTTAGTGGCTATAAGGACGTGGTGGAGTTGCTATTGGCTAATAAAGCCGATGTCAATGCCTACTCAAACGACGGAACGCCTTTACACGGTGCAGCGATTTGGGGTCACAAGGATGTGGCGGAACTGCTGCTCGCCAATAAAGCCGATGTCAATGCCACGAACAGCGACGGTCAGACGCCATTGCGCGCGGCAATTGAAAGTGGCGGAGGATTCAAGGATGTGATGGAATTATTGCGTCAACACGGCGGTCATGAATAATTTAATTTTCTTTGCGCAAGATTTCCGCCGAATATTTCACCAATCCGTCTCGCGGTAGTCTTTCAGAAATTTTCCCCAGACGTGTTCGCCGGTGTTGAAGCCGGCAATGATCGGATCCATGATGCGCGCCGCGCCGTCCACGATGTCCAGCGGCGGATGAAACCGGTGTTCCTTCACCTTGCGCGCCGCAATCGGCACCGGGTCCTCGTCCGTCACCCAGCCGGTGTCCACGCTGTTCATGTGGATGCCGGTCGCATGATAATCCGCCGACGACGTGCGCGTCATCATGTTCAAGGCGGCCTTCGCCATGTTCGTATGCGGATGCCGCGTCGTTTTGAACTTCCGATAAAATTGTCCCTCCACCGCCGACACGTTCACGATGTGCTTGTCGCGTTCCGGCGTGCGCAGCATCAACGGCTTCAGCCGCGCATTCAAAATGAACGGCGCGATGGCGTTCACGAGCTGCACTTCGAGCAGCTCGACCGACGGCACCTCGGCCAGCAGCAGCCGCCACGAATTGCGCTCGCGCAAATCCACCTGCTGCAAATCCTGGTCGAGCCGGCCTTCGGGAAACAAATCCTTCTGCGCGGCGAGTTCGTCCGGCAACAGCGGCACCTGCGACAACGCCGCCGCGTGTGTGATGCCGGCCAATAGATCGGAGGGACGAGTTACACGAGTCCCATGCTGATGAAATGGGGACTCGCAGAGCTCGTCCCTCCGAAAGTTTTGCGAACCTTCCGGCAGCAGATGATAGCCGCGCAAACCTTCGTAGGCGCCGAGCAGCCTGCGCGCCGGCTCCGGCATCTTGTTCAGCGAACCGTTTTCGCCATCCATCATGTGCTGATAAAAATCCGGCGGACGTCGCACCGTCTGGCACGCGTTGTTGATGATGAAATCCAGCCGCGTCCGCGTCGCGAGCAGATGCCGGCAAAATGCCTCCACACTCGGCGTGTGGCGCAAATCGAGTCCAAAAATTTCAAGCCGATGACCCCACTCCGCAAAATCCGGCTCGGCCGCGTAACGGGTCGCCGCGTCGCGCGGGAAGCGCGTGCTGACGATGAGTTGCGCTCCGGCGCGCAGCAACTTGATGCCCGCCTGATAACCGATCTTCACCCGCCCGCCGGTCAGGAGCGCCACGCGCCCGCGCAAATCCGCCGACTCGGTGCGCTTGCGGAAATTCAACTCCCCGCACGCCGGGCAAAGCTGATCGTAGAAATGATGAATCGCCGTGTAGTCCTGCTTGCAGATGTAGCAATTCTGCGGCTCGATGACTTCACGGAAATCCGGGTCGTCTTCCACCTCCTGCTGCTGGAACTCGATGAGCGGAGTCAGGTTGGGCGTGGTAAAGATTTTTTCCCGGCGCAGCTTCCGAATCCCGGTTTTATTGAGTTGGGACTGGTCCCGCTGAATTTTTTCCGCCTTGCGCTGGCGCACCCGGGCCTTCACGAACCGCCGCCGCGCGTTCACATCCGGGCAGTAAATTTCACCGGCCGCCTTGAGCAGGCGCATGCGTTCCTTCTCCGGGAGCCCGGCGAGCAACGCGCGGTTTGCCGCCGCTTTTTCGAGAATCTCGGCGGCCGCATTCAACTGCGCGGACGGCGAATGATTTTCCTTCGCGCCGCCGGATTCACTGAGGTGGTGAAAAAACATTAATTTGACACACAGAATAACAGCCGCGCCGACGGCGTGCGAATGAAAAGCGAATGGACACATCATCCGAAACGATGAAACTGAAAATCGAAACTGCGTGAATCGTCGCGTTGCGCAGAAAAACTCCCGCCGTTAGCCCGGCTATTTTTTTACGCTGTTCAGCAGATTTTGCTTTTGCTGCTTCGGCAACGAGGTGTTTACCAGCCATTTTTCCGCGGCGGTTGGATCGGTGCGCAGCCAGTTGCGCGCGATGTTTTCGATGGCGTTGTTGCGCTGGTTCTGGTCGGTCAAAGTTTCGGCAAACGGCGCGGCGATGTCAGGATACTGCCAGGAAAGGTTGTTGATGTAATTTTGCACGGCGCTTTGCCTGGCGATGTCATCCGGCAGCGCGGCAAGCCATTGCCCGGCGGCGTTCGGGTCATTTTGCGCCCACTGCTGGACGACCGTGTTGAGCGCCTGCTTGCGTGTGTCGCCGGTAAAACCCGCCGCCCAAGTCGCCGCCGCCTGCGGGTCGGACTGCGTCCACTGGCTGACGACCGTGATGGCGGCCTTGTTTTGCACATCACCAACGGGCAGGTTCGCGACGTAACTGGCCGCCGTTTGCGGATCATTTTGCGCCATGCCGGAAATCATCCCCTGCATAAATGAATTTTTACCATCGCCGTCCGGAAGGCTCTTCAACATTGCCTGTACGGCGGCCGGATCGTTCTGCGCCCACTGCTGCGCGGCGTTTTGCATGAAATTATTCTGCTGGCTGCCCGGCTGCAACGTCTGCGCGTATTGCAGCGCCGCCTGCGGATCGTTCTGCGCCCACTGCGAGCTCACGGTGTTCAACGCATTTTGTTTTGCCTGGCCGTCCGGCAGATTTTGCGCCCACGCCAACGCGGCGGTCACATCCGACTGCGCCCACTGGTTCGCAATGCTGTTGATGAAATTGTCGCGTTCCTGTCCGGCCGGCAGCGTGCCGGCGAAATCGGCGGCGGCCTTCGGATCATTTTGCGCAAGCTGCCAGCTCGCACTTTGCAGCGCGTTGCGTTTGGCGTTGCCTTCGGGCAGAGATTTGATCCAGTCCATCGCGGCCTGCGGATCAGATTGCGCAAGGCTGTTGGCAAGCTGGCTGGCGACCTGCATCTGTTGGTTGCCCGGCGGCATCAACGCTGCGAGTTTCATTGCTGTCTGCGGATCCTGCCACGCGATGGAATTTATAATGTTTTGTAAAACCTTGTTGCGTTCCGCGCCGGCAGGCATGTCTTGAACAAATTTTGTCGCTGCGTCCGGATCCTGGTTCACCCAGCCGTTGACAATGCTGCCCAGCAGATCGGATTTGCTCCTGCCCGCCGGGAGCGAACTCACAAAATCCATCGCCGCCTTCGGGTCTTGCTGCGCCCATTGCTGACTGATGCTGTTCATCGCCTGCTGCCTGGCCTGTCCGTCCGGCAATTGCTTCGCGTAGGCCATTGCGCCCGCCACGTCGCTCTGCGCCCAGGTGGAAAGGATGGAATTGATGGCATTACGCTTGTCATTGCCGTTCGTGAGCGTGTTCGCCCAGTTCATCGCCGCCGCCGGATCTGTCGCCGCCCAAGTCGAAGCGATGGCTTGATACGCCTGCGAACGCGCCTGCCCAGAAGTTAATTCCGCCGCTTTCGCGGCGGCGGTCATCGGGTCTTTGCCCACCCACTGCTGAAAAATTTGCCACGAAAAACCCATGCCCCATCGCCGCGAATTCGCGCTGCCCAAGGTCTGCGCCAAATCCAGCGCCGCCTGCGGATCGGTCGCCGCCATCGCGTTGACGATGGAATTCAAAACCTGGTCGCGGAACTGGCCGCGCGGAAGCTGCTTCACCCAATCGGCGGCCGCGTGCGGGTCTTTGGCCGCCCACGCGCCGGCGACGACACTGATGGCCGACTCGCGTTCCTGCTGGTTCGTCAGCGCGTTCGCGTAAGCCATCGCCGCCGTGACATCCGCTTCCGCCCAGCGCGCCAGCAACTGATACCGCAAACTCCAGTACATCTGCTTCGGCAGATTTTTGCCTATGAAAGCCAGCAACTGCGGAATATCCGCCGTATCAACATCCGCGAGCAATTTGGACAGTTCCTGCTGGCTTTGAAAACCATAATTCATCCACTGCCCGCTTTTCTTCAGTTCCAAAAACCTGGCCTCGATTTCTGCGAGTGAAAGTTTTCCCGGCGCCGGCGTGGTCGCCGGCGTGACGGGCATCGGCGGCAATGAAAGAAATGCCGGACGGTTTGTCGCTGCCGCCGCAGATGTGGAACCCTCCGTGATGGATTGAGATTGCGCGCGGTGTTGACCGAGCCAGTAACCGCCGCCCGCCGCCGAAAGCACGAGCAAGCCCAAAAGCAGAAATCCATTTTTCATAGGTAGGTTTTGGATTGGATGGCCGATATGTTGCATTGTTCAAATATTATGTCGACCAACAAAAACCGCGCGGATTTCTTGACCCGCAATGCCAAAGCCGTTAGACCTTGCGCTGCATTTTATGGCAACCAAAACCATCATCAAACCCGCGAAATCACCGGCAGCGGTCGGCCCTTACAATCATGCCGTCCGCGTCGACGACCTGATGTTCTGTGCCGGCCAGATCCCGATCGACCCGAAGACCGGCAATCTGGTTTCCGGCGACATCAAGATCCAGACCGAACGCGTGCTGCAAAACGTCAAAGTGATTCTGGACGACCAAAAATTGACATTCGCCAACGTCGTGAAATCCACGGTATTTCTGACCAACCTCGGCGATTTTGCCGGGATGAATGAGATTTACGCGAAATATTTCACGAATGATTTCCCGGCGCGTTCAACCGTCCAGGTTGCCGCGCTGCCGAAAGGCGCAAATGTGGAAATTGAAGTCATCGCACATTTCTAAATGAACAATTGGCCAGTTGGAATTCTGATCGTCGTTGCGTTCGTTGCTGGCGGCTTGCTGATCGCCATAATCTGGTGGTTCGTGCGCCGACAATCAAAAGGGACTGTGGCACTTGCAAATTCTCGTGCCGACTTGATATATGGCCAAGAAGCGTTGGTGGCCGAACTTCGCCAGCAAATTACACAACGCGACGAAAAGCAGCGAACATTGCAGGAACAATTGCTCGCGCTCAACCAGCGCAATGGTGAGTTGGGCGCAGATCTGAAATCGCTCAACGAGCGATTGACGACGGAGCGGCAGCAGCTCGAAACAATCCAGGAAAAATTTCGCAAGGAGTTTGAGGCAGTCTCGAACAAGTTGATCTTGGACAACGCGAGCCGCTTCAACCAGCAATCCACGGAGAGTCTCGGTAAATTGCTCACGCCGCTGAAAGAGACGCTCGGCGAATTCAAGACGAGCCTTGACACGACGCGCAGGGAAACAGCCACGCACAGCGCGCTGCTTAAGGAACAGATCAGCCGCATCGGCACAGAGGCGTCGAATCTTTCCAAGGCGCTCAAGGGTGACGTGAAAGTGCTGGGCAACTGGGGCGAGAATATGCTCGACCAGATTCTCGAAAAGTCCGGGTTGCAGAAGGATATTCACTATCGCCGGCAACGCAGCGCGAAGGATGCCGAGGGCGACCAGCGGTTTCTCGACGTAATTGTGGGATTGCCGGAGAAACGTAATCTGGTGATTGACTCCAAAGTTTCGCTGCGCGCCTACGAGGAATCCGTGAACGCGTCCGACGACGCGGCCAAGCTCGCCGGTCTTGACCGGCACGTCGAGGCGTTGCGCAAACATTTCCGCGACCTCGGCGCAAAGCGTTATCAGGACATCCACGACATCAATACGCCGGATTTCGTGCTGATGTATGTGCCCATCGAGGCGGCGTTTTTCGCGGCCATCGCGCGCGAGCCGGGATTGTTCGCCGAGGCGTTGGATCATAACGTCGTGCTCATCACCAACTCGACTTTACTAGCCACCCTCCGCACCGTCGCGCACGTCTGGCGGCTGGCCGACCAGCAAAAACATGTCCTCGAAATCGCCGACCGCGGCGGCAAACTTTACGACAAATTCGTCGGCTTCGTGGAAGACCTGCAAGCCGTGGGCGATTCGCTCGGCAAGGCGCGCAAAGCGTGGGAAGACGCCTCGACCAAACTTCACACCGGCTCGGGAAACCTCGTCAGCCAGACGGAGAAGTTAAAACAGTTGGGCGCAAAGGCCGCCAAGTCGCTCCCGAACGCGCTGCTCGAAAAGGCAAACGAAGAAACACTGCCAACCGATTCGACACTGCGCCTGCCGCCGGGTTAAGTTTCAAAGGAAAACAAAAAACCCGGAGAAAATTCTCCGGGTTTTTATTGAAAAACTGGCGGCTACCTACTCTCGCAGAACCTATAGGACTACTACCATCGGCAAGACTGTGTTTGACGGCCGAGTTCGGAATGGGATCGGGTCGGACCACAGCTTTATGGCCACCAAGAAGTGACAGGTGACAGGTGACGGGTGACATGAAAAGCCACCAGCCAGCGCACCAAATGTAAAAGAACAAACTTCCGCGGCAACTTGTCACGTGTCACACGTCACTTGTCACCGCCCGATGTTCTCTGAAAACTGCACACAGGGTTGCCGAGCAATTACTTTTCGTGAGTTTTAAATCGCATTCTTCCTCTTCAAAGAAGAAAAAGAAAAGCGATCAAGCCGCACGACCGATTAGTACCAGTCAGCTAAACGTCTTACAACGCTTACACCTCTGGCCTATCAAACGGGTGGTCTGCCCGTGGTCTTTAGGGGGCTTGCGCCCCGGGAGACATTATCTTGGGATGAGCTTGGCACTTAGATGCTTTCAGCGCTTATCTCTTCCGCACATGGCTACGCAACGATGCCGCTGACGCGACAATTGCCACACCAGAAGTGCGTCCAACCCGGTCCTCTCGTACTAAGGTTGGAACCCCTCAAGTCTCCTGCGCCCACAGTGGATAAGGACCGAACTGTCTCACGACGTTCTGAACCCAGCTCGCGTACCGCTTTAACCGGCGAACAGCCGGACCCTTGGGACCTTCTCCAGCCCCAGGATGCGATGAGCCGA
>Ga0224534_1000451_pt1 | contig 26284 bp, 24 predicted proteins | sample 714E12024metaG_FD_172012 | JGI IMG/M metagenome (GOLD analysis project Ga0224534, IMG submission 172012) | Peat soil microbial communities from Stordalen Mire, Sweden - 717 E1 20-24 | ecosystem: Environmental > Terrestrial > Soil > Wetlands > Peat | place: Sweden: Norrbotten County, Stordalen... | reverse complement strand
ATGGAATCAAGAACATCCTCTCCCAAAGCAGCCCAGGCCCACCGGAAGAGCCGCTTCCCAATCTACAACTGGAACTGCTGCTTGCTTGGGACGGGCTCAAAATCTGAGGAAACTCCTAAACAGTATTTCCTTGACATCGGCCGGCCTTCTCATGGAAGCCACTGGAGTTTTCCTGAGTCCGCAGGGGCTGAAGCCCAAACCTTTCTCCCGATCCTTCGGCACGGCTCAAGCCGCGCCCTGATACAAAGCCTCCTGACAGACCACAGCCTTGCGTACTCCTACGTTCCGATTCATGCGAATTCACAAGGAATGGAGAGTTCCGCCACTTCTCGGTCGCGCACCCGCTCATGGATTGCAAGTTGCTTCCGCGGCCCGCGCTGCGCCACACTGAGAGTGGTTCCCTTCGATCATCATGCCTGACTTTTGCAGTTGCGGCGCCGAGCTTCCCCCGGATGCATTGTTCTGCCATAAGTGCGGCAAGCCGCAGAGAGAGCTGACGGAAGTGGCCGCCGAGGCGCCGGAGCCCGCGCCGGTCGTTGTGCCACCACCGCACGAACGAACGCAGCCACAGCCACCGCCGGCGCCGCTCGATTTCCGCAATCCGCTGGCGCTGAAGATTGCCTTGTTGGTGGCCCTGGGCGCGACCGCACTGTTCTTCCTGCCGTACGTCAACTGGCTGGCTGCGGGGTATTTCGCGGTGTTCCTCTACCGGCGGCGGACCGGTTGCGCCATCAACGTAGGCGCGGGTGTGCGCCTGGGCTGGATCACCGGGCTGTTCACCTTCCCGCTGGCCGCCGTGTTTTATGCCGCCGTGTTCTATGTGATCAACGTGGCGTCGGCGCTGCCGCAGTTCCGCGCCGAACCGCGTTTTCAGGAGCTGCTGGGCCTGCTGAAAAGCTGGTCGGACATCGCCGTGTTGCTGCTGCAGTTGTTCATCCTCACCACCTGCCTCAGCATGGCCGGCGGCGCACTGGCCGCCAAGCTCGGCCAGCCTAGCCCGCCACGGGGCGGGAGTAACGCTTGACCAGCGCCACCGCCGCGAAGATCACCAGCATCGCCGCCGATTCCCGCCGGCCGAACGGCTCGCGGTAGAATAGCCATCCCAGCGCCACCGCGACCACCGCGTTCACGTACGGGTAAATCGATACCACGGCTACCGGCAGCCGGTCCATCACGTAGACGAAAGCGCTGTAGCCCACCAGCGAACCGAAGACCACCAGGTAGAGCAGCGCGCCAACGCCGCGCGTGCTCCAGTGGATGGGTTGATGCGGGACCAGCCACGCAAACGGCACCATCGCCAAGGCCGCCGCCAGTTGGTGAATGCCGCCGGCGACCACCGGGTGCGCCTTGCCTGCGTTGCGGCGTTGATAAATGGAGCCGAACGACCAGCCCGCCATGCCGATTTGCAGAACCAGAAAGCCGACCAGCAAGCTGTGACCGGCGCCCTGCGGGCCCGCGCCCGGCGTCACCAGCAGCGCCGCGCCCGCCAGACCCAACGCCATCGCACCGATGGTCGGCGCGTGCAGGCTCTCGCCGCCGGGCAGCAGCGCTTCCACTCCCACCATCCAGAACGGCGACATGGCAGTGATCAGGCCGGCCATGCCACTAGGGATGAGGGTTTCGGAGATCACCAGCGCGCCGTTGCCGATGGTGAGCGTTCCCAGACCGGCGATGCACGCCGCGGCCAGTTCCTTTCCGCGCGGAATGTACAGGCCGCGGTACCAGGCGAACGCGAGCGTCAGCGTTCCCGAAATCAAATAACGCACCGCGACCAACGTGAGCGGCGGAAAGGTTTCGAGCGACATCCGTATGCCCAGGTAGGTGGTGCCCCAAAAGAAACACACCGCCGCCAGCGCTACATACGGTTTGAAGAGGGGATGCCGGGACAACCCCCAGCTTAACATCGGCGTGTGCGGCGACGCGGGTTGCGGCGCAACCCGTCCTAACGGCCGGCGGTTCGGTTAGAATTAAGGCTGAGATGGTGGAGATTCAACCGATTCGTGTCGAAATCGAACGCGAGGAAGATGGCCGAATCCTGGCCTCGGTGCCGGACCTGCCGGGCGTCATGGCTTACGGCAGCACCGAAGACGAGGCTGTCCGAAGGGTTAAGGCGATAGCTCTGCAGGTACTGGCTGACATGATCGAGAGCGGCGAGAATGTGCCCGAACCGCTGAAGGCGCTATTTGCCGCGTGAGTGTCTGGCGCGCAACGAAAGCCAAACGGGTGTACGCCGCCCTCTTACGTCTCGGTTGGACGCTCAAGAAGCAGGTCGGATCTCATCGAAAGCTACAGCGCCCCGGGTGGTCGAACTTCACTTTCTGTTTTCATGATGGCGTAGAGGTTGGCCCAGCGGCTCTGGCCAAGATCGGAAAAGATACAGGTCTTCGCCCGGAAGACTTGTGAGCCCGGCGCTTTGAAGCCGGGCCCCGGCGACAATCGTGGCCGCCCCGTCGTCAGACCGATACGCGCAGCCCCAGGTGCTTCGCGAACGGATCGAAATCCCTGTCGTTATGCAGCAGGGTGTACCCGCCCTCAATGCAGCGGGTTGCAATCACCGTATCGATAGTCTTGCGAACCGTGATGCCGCGGTTGCGCAGCGCCCGAAAATTCTTCGCCGCTTGAATCGCGATCCTCTGCCCGCCCAACTCGACGACAATCAACGAAGTGAGCATTCTCCTGGCATGGTTGAAGTCCCGCTCGTCGGTGAATCCTTGCAGGACCTCGGTCAGAATCAAGTCACCGATGGCCAAAGGCTCATTACCCAGCAGGCTATCGAGTTTCTCGGTCTGCGCTGTGATCGTACCGTTGAAATAGTCGATCCACACGCTGGAATCGACCAGGATCAACTATCGCTCCGCATCGAGTCGAGATCGCCCTGCCAGTGCAGCTTGCCGCGGAGACGGCGGATCTCCGCCTGTCTGCTGAGGCGCAGCACAATCCGCAAACCCTGTTCCACGGCCTCGCGCTTGGTCTTGAGGCCGGTTGCGCGAAGCGTGTCCCGCATCAGCTTGTCGTCGATCACGATATTCGTCCGCATGATGTGTATCCTACTAAACAATTATACACATTCCGGGAGATCGCCAAGAGGTAGGATAGACGATCGGTTTTTGTCGTCTGTCAAGGTCGTGCTCGATCGAGGCATGACAGACCACAAAAGGCGATGGTCTGTCCTACCTGGCCCGCCTTGCCCAGCCCGGCGGCTCCTACGGCACCGGCGGGAGCGGCACGCGCAGACGCCCTTGAAAGACTTCGCCGAAGGCTTCCAGCACTTCGCCGTGCAGCGAGCCGTTATCGGCCAGCAGGTGGTCGGATTGGGTCACGCTGTGCGGCGCGCCCCGCATGTCGGAAACGCGGCCGCCGGCTTCGGTTACCAGCAGCGTGCCCGCCGCCACGTCCCAGGGCTTGAGTCCGAATTCCCAGAACAGGTCCAGCCGCCCGCACGCCACGAAGGCCAGATCGAGCGCCGCCGACCCGGTGCGGCGCACGCCGTGCGAAGCCATCGCCATCTGGTAATAGAAGTGGATGTTCACATTGTGATCCCGCTTGCGGGCGGGAAATCCGCTGGACCCCAGGCATTCGGCCATCCGCTTGATTTGCGAAACGTGAATCCGCCGGTTATTTAAGTACGCGCCGGCGCCGCGTTCGGCGGTGAACATCTCCTGATGAATGGGGTCGTATACCACGCCGGCCACCATCTGGCCCGCGCGCGCCAGGCCGATCGAGACATTGAACGCCGGAAAACTGTGCGCGAAATTGGTGGTGCCGTCGAGCGGGTCCACGTACCAGCAGTATTCGGCTTGGGGGTCGTGGCCGCCGCCCTCTTCGGCGACAATTCCGTGGGAAGGGAAGTGCGAGCGCAGCCGCTCCACCACCAGCTTTTCGCTGGCCCGGTCGGCTTCCGTCACCAGATCGAATTCGCCCTTGACTTCAAACGCCACCCGCCGCTCGAAATAGTTGGCGAGCAAGGCGCCGGCCTCGCGGGCGATTTCCACGGCTGTTTCGAGATAGGGCATGCGCGAGAAAGACGGCTGCCGGGCCTAACCCAGCTCCACCACGTAGTTGATGTCGTGCTTGAAGATGAAGAGGTTCGGCTCGCCCTGGCGGGTAATCCGGATGAAGGAGTGATCGTAGTATTCGATCACGCCCGTTACTTCTTCGCCGCCGGCCAGCTTGACGCGCACGGGCGTCGCCTTCTCGATCAACTGCTTGAGGTATTTGGCCTCTTCCAGGGTGTGCTCCGGCGCGCGCGCGGACTTTGGCTCTTGTATCGTACGCTTCTCCTAACGCTTTTTCCGGCTATCGGGCTTCAGCGTAATCTGTTCCGCCGGCGTTCCCGAGTTAGCCTCCGCTTCCCCATAATAGCCGTTGCGCGCCGAGGCCCGCAATTCGGGAGATTTGAGCCGCACTTCCAGCTTGTGAAAACGCTCCTTGGTGAGCGGAACGTCGTGCGGGTAATAACCCAGCAGGTATTCGGTGCGCAGCTCGGTGATGATGGAGTTGAAGGCGCGGTCGAGCTGCGGGCCCTCGGAGAGCAGGAAGGTGCGTCCGCCGGTGCCTTCGGCCATGAATTGCAGGGCGTGCTCGCCGCCGATATCGCGTCCCGCATCGTTGGTGATCGGCATCACGATCACCGGATAAATTACCGCATCGGCCAATTGCGCCGCTTCAAGCGCCCGGTGACTGTCGATCTTGCTGGTAGTTTCGCCGCCGTCGCTCACCAGCACCAGCGCCTTGCGGCCTTCACGCAGCTCCAGGTCGTGCGAAGCCAGCCAGATGGCGTCATAGAGGGAAGTTCCGGCCGAGCCGTGCATCTGGCGCAGCATGGCTTCGAGCGACACGATGTTGCGGGTGTAGTTGTGCACCTGCGTCACCGAGTCGTCGAAGGCATAGAGCGCCACCTGGTCCTGGGAGTTGCGGAAAGAAAGCAGGGTGCGCACGAAGCGCACGGCGGAATCGGTTTCGAACTTCAAGTCCTGGTTGGTAGACCCGCTGACATCCACCAGCAGCGCGACCGAGAGCGGCTGATCGGCCTGGCGTTCGAAGATCGCCACTTCCTGCCGCACGCCGTTGTCGAAGATTTCGAAATCCTCCTGGTGCAGCGAGCCCACCAACTGGCCAGCGCGATTCTTCACCGTGGCGGCCACGTGCACCAGGTTGACCTTGACCGGAATCACGAGGTCCTGGGCGCCCAGCGCAGAGGTCAGCGCTACCGCCGCGGCGAACATGGCGCCAAGGTGGAGCAGGCACCCCGGTTTTTGGGCCCGTGCCGGATTTCGCCTGCCCACTGTTCCTCTCGTGTTTTCCTGGGGGCTCGCCTGAAAATAACCTCGCCATTCCATCGTGGTGCACGCACTCGTGCGTGCCGCGTCGGCACTCGTGCCGACGCCCGGCTTCCCAGCGCCGAGCAGGTGTCGAGAAGAGTCTCGACACGGCACGCACGGGTGCGAGCGCCACCCCGGCCGCCAGCTAGCGCGCCAAAGGGACATCGGGGTCCCACGCTCCTTCCACCCAGACCTCGCCATCGGCAAAATGCTCTTTCTTCCAAATGGGGACGCGCTTCTTGAGGCGGTCGATACCTTCGAGCGCGGCCTCGAACGCCGGCCGCCGGTGGGCCGCGGTAACCGCCACCACCACGCTGGTTTCGCCCACCAGCAGACGGCCCAGCCGGTGCGCCATGGCGATGCGTTCGAGCGCGAAAGAGGCGGCCAGTTCGCGGCCGATTTCCGCCATGGTGCGCAATGCCAGCGGCGCATAGCCTTCGTAATCGAGGTAGAGCGTGCGCCGCCCGCCGGTGTGGTTGCGGACGGTGCCTTCGAATGTCACCACCGCACCTTCTCCGCCTCGCAGCAGCCGGCCGGCGATCCGGCGCGTATCGATCGACCGGTGGGTGATGGCGAAGTAGTTGCCGGATTCTTCGATTTCGAGGCCGTCCGCGCCATCTTCCGAGCCGCCGCTGACCGGCGGCAGAAGCGCGATCTCGTCCCCTTCGGCGAGCTTGGTGGCCAGCTCCGCGAACGCCTGATTGCGCGCCACCACGATGCTTCCCGCCATCTTGCCGACGCCCGGCGAGAGCGCCGCGTAATGATCCAGCACCGTGCGTAGATCGGCGCCCTCGGCGAACTCGGCATCCTCCGAGCTGCGGCCGGCCAGGTCCTTCAAAACCCCGAAAAACAACACACGAACGCGCATCTGTAGCGTTGGAATTCTCAGTCTATCAGACGGTTCCAATCGGCTATCCGTTGCGCCCTTGTTGCGGGTGTGCGACACATGCCGTTCACCGCCCTTGCAAAAATGTTTGCCGCCCGTTTTCAATCGCTTGGGCCTTTGCGCCCGGCTCTTCGGGCCAGTGCCCAGGCTATTCTGAAATCGAAAAAGAGCTGCTCGCTCGCCAAGACGCAGCCCGTTTCGGAGCCACGTCCGGTGCCTATCCGCCTGCAGGGGGCATTTGAAACCGGGTCGCGCGGTGCAACGTTCGCATAGGCGGCCATAGAGGCTTGTACTCCTCCTCGAGAGGAGAAAGGAACCGGTTCCTCGCAGCCCCGGCGTTTCCGCGCCGGCATTTACGTACCATCGCAACGCAAAGCCCACAAAAACAGCTTCCGAAATCGCTCTCCGCGAACACGATTCCGTCACCGCCCGCCCTCGCACACAGGCGTAGTGTGTCCACGCCACCCTTCCCAATTCCGCCCAGCTCCCGGAGCAATGACGGAGGCCGCCATCGGTTTCAAGATTTCGCGCCGCTTGCCCGCCGGCCCGTTTCAGTGTTGGAGTATAGAGGATGCATCGATTGCTCCTGATTTCAACCATCGCGGTTTCGGGCTTTGGCGCCCGCGCCGCCGACCCTCCGGCGCTGATGCCGCTGCCGCTGAAGCTGGAAGCGGGCGCGGGCGCGCTGGCGATTGACCAGAAGTTCACCGTAACCGCTTCGCTGGCCGACCCACGCCTCGAGAGCGCGCTGAACCGGCTGGTAGCCCGCCTTTCGCGCCAGACCGGCATGGCCATTCCGCGCGGCAAGCCGGCCGCCGGCGCGCACGCCACGTTGCGCGTGGAATGCGCGGCACGTGGCGCGCTGTATCCAACCCTGGGCGAGGATGAATCCTACCAGCTTGCGGTCACGCCCGAAGGGGCGCTGCTGAAGGCCGCCGCTGTGGATGGCGCGCTGCACGGGTTGGAAACTTTCGCGCAACTGGTCCAGCCCGGAGCCACCGGCTTCCAGGCGCCAGCGGTGCGCATTGACGACCGGCCGCGCTTCCCGTGGCGCGGGCTGCTGATGGACGTTTCGCGCCATTGGATGCCGGTCGAGGTGGTGGAGCGCAACCTGGATGCGATGGCCGCGGTGAAGCTGAACGTCTTCCACTGGCACCTCTCCGACGACCAGGGCTTTCGCGTGGAGAGCAAACGCTATCCGCGTTTGCAGCAGTTCGGTTCCGGCGGCCATTACTATACGCAGGCCGAAATCCGCGCCGTGGTGGCTCACGCGCGCGAGCGCGGGATCCGCGTGGTGCCCGAGTTCGACATGCCGGGCCACACCGCGAGCTGGTTTCCCGGCTATCCGCAACTGGCCAGCGGGCCGGGCCCCTTTGAAACCGGCGGCGACTACGGCATGTTCGATCCGGTGATGGATCCGAGCCGCGAGGAAACCTACCGCTTCCTGGACGGCTTTATCGGCGAAATGGCAACGCTCTTCCCCGACCCTTATTTCCACGTGGGCGGCGACGAAGTGAACGGCAAGCAATGGGGCCAGTCGGCGCACGTTAAGGCGTTTGCCAAACAGCACCGGTTCAAGGACGCGCGCCACATCCAGTTGTATTTCAGCCAGCGCATTCGTCAGATCCTGGCGCGGCACGGCAGAACCATGGTCGGCTGGGACGAGATCCTGCAACCGGGATTGGGTTCGGGCACCGTGATTGAGACCTGGCGCGGACGCGCGGCGCTGGCCGAATCGGTGCGGCAGGGCTATCGCGGCATCTTGTCGTGGGGCTACTACCTGGATCACCTCAGCCCGGCCAGTTTTCATTACGGCATCGAGCCGCTGGCCGGCGACGCGGCGCAATTGACCCCCGAGCAGACTCGCCACATTCTGGGCGGCGAGGCGTGCATGTGGGCGGAGCTGGCGAGCGCGGAGACGGTGGATTCGCGCATCTGGCCGCGGCTGGCGGCGATTGCCGAGCGGCTCTGGTCGGCGCCGGACGTAACCGATGTGGACTCGATGTACCAGCGCCTGGAAGCCGTCAGCCGGATGCTGGAGTGGACCGGCATCGAGCATCGATCCAACTACGCGCCGATGCTCGACCGGCTGAGCGGCAACCATTTCGCGCCGCCGGTGCGCGTGCTGGCCGATGCCTGCGAAGCGTTGGGGCTGGGACCGCGGCACGTCGATGGCATCACCACCGAGACGCCGTTCAACCGCATGGTGGACGCCGCCCGCCCGGAGAGTGAGAGTGTGCGCGCGCTCGAATTGGCGGCTGCCCGTGTGGCGGCGGAGCCGGCCGCCGCCGCGGCCGACGTGGCGGCCCTACGCGCGCAGTTCACCCGCTGGGCAGCCAACGACCGCGACTTCGAGCCGCTGGCCCAGGCCAATTCGCTGCTGGAGGAGTTGAAGCCGATTTCGAAGGATCTATCGGCCGCGGGCGCGCTGGGGCTGCGACTGCTCGATATCATCGCCACTGGCCGACCGGCGCCGCCCGACTGGCTCGCCAGCCAGGACACCGAACTCAAACGCATGTTGGAGCCGGACGCGGACCTGCGCCTGGCCGCCGTGCGCCCCGTCAGGATTCTGTTGGATCGCGCCGCGCGCGCCGGCAAATAGGGAGAGGATCTCTCGGTAGCGCCGGCGGTCTTGCCGCCGGTTCTTTTTCTTTGCCGCAGGACGCCGGCGGCAAGACCGCCGGCGCTACCATGCTCCTCAGTTCTGGGCGGCTAAATAAAACTGCAACGTAGGCGAAGTCGAGTTACCCACCCCGACCGCGACGCCGAATGGAGGCGGGCCGGCCATGTACAAATTCGCCGGCACCGGTACATCCACCCGCAATATATCGATCACCGCGCCTGGAATGCCGCCAGCGTACGCCGGCGTTGCCGTCAGCGTACCGATACCGATGTTGGGAGGGCAGTCGACCAAGCAGAACGCGAATAGAGTAAAGAAAAAATCAACCTGAATCCTCGCGGCTGGCGCCGGAGCGGGCGACGCGGCTATCGTCCCATCCGGTAAGTTGGGATTGAGCGCGCCAGCTCCGCTGACGAGGATGGTTACCGTGTCGCCCGTGGACGCGGGGTTCGACGATGAGTTGACGCTGCCATCGGAATTCAAAACGGCCATTATGTTTGGTTGCGCCGCGGCCACCTGCAAAGGCAGGGTCTGCGACGAACCGGCGCCGGTCGAGATCGTCATGTTCACCTGCGTGCTCCCCGCGACTTCGTAGGGCACCAGCACATTGATTTGATTTTCCGCCGCATAGAAAAGCGGCGCGAGAACACCGCCGAACGAAACCTGCGTGCCTCCCAGCGAGCTGGCAACTCTGCCGTTGGAATCGATCTGCATTCCGACTCCTACGGCCGGCCCCAGGCCGTTCCCGTAAATGCTGATGAATTCGCCGGGCGCCACCACGTCGTTCGCGGCGTTCGCGGCCGAATCCGCCACGCCGAGAATGGATACTCCGGTGGGTGCCGCGCGCGGCTGCCGCAAGACGAAGCCAGTCCCTATTTTCGCGTTGAATGCCGCCTGCGGCGGTCCGATTACCGTCAGGCTGCCATCCGGATTCACCGCCAGGTCCTGACCCGCCATGCCGTTCGGCACCAGTTCGGCAAACAGCACGCTCGAGCCATCCGGCGCGAGCTCGGCAATCACGGCATCGCCCAAAACGATCGAGTTCGGGCCCAACACCAAGCCTGAAGGATCGGCAAGCGATTCGGTGATCCACACGCCGCCCTGCGCGTCGAGTCTCAGTCTCGGCGCAGCATTGACGATGCCATAATACGTCGAAAACAGGAGGCTGGCGCCGGTCGAATTCAGTTTGGTCACAAAGCCATCGACCAGGTTGAATGTCGTTTGGGCGAGCTGAGGTTGGATCGCCCCGGGTGTGATGGGGATTGGATCATAAGTAGTTCCGGCGACCACCACATTGCCGCTCGAATCCAGTGCGATTGCGTCCGGCGCCCCTTCGCCCAGCAGCGTGGACCAAATCAAGCCGGTGCCTTGAGCGTTCAAACGCGTGATGAACCCATCGGAGTCATTAGCGCCGCCTTGAAATTGCGTTTGAAACGCCCCCGGTGTAACCGGGAAATCGGACGCATACGTGTAGCCGGCAACCGTGGCTACACCGTTCGAATCCACGGCCAACGCCAGAATGAAAGTGGGCGCCGCCAAGGTGCCGGAAGGCTGACCGCCGAGCAATGTCGAATAGGCCAACGTGTAGGGTGGAGTTGATTGACTGGCCGGCGTGAGCTTTGCCACAAAGCCGTTGGGCACGTATGCCGGCGCGGTAATCAGCGCACTAATAAAGGCGCCCGGCGTGACCGGGAAATCCGTCTGGCTGGTTGAACCTGCCAGGTACGGATTGCCGGCCGGATCGAACGCGATGGCGCTGATCGCAGTGGCGCCAATGGGGTCGAGCCCGCCGAACGTGCCGCTCGACAGCAGATGAGTGCCGGTGCTATCGAGCTTGGCGATAAGACCGAGCGTGGGGTAACTCTGCGACGAAACGGCTATCGAACCGGCGATCCAAAGGTTGCCCAGCGGGTCCACGGCCGCGGCGGCGGCTTGGCCGTCATTGCCTGCCGGGAAAGTGAACAGCGAGATGGCGTTGCCGCTCGAATCCACTTTCACCACCGTAATCGTCGTCATCGCCACCAGTTCCTCGCTGGGACCCGGCGGCAAAGGTGACGAACTTACGATGAAATTGTTCCCTTGCCCATCCGGGGCGATGCAGCAGGGGTTAAGCGAAACGTAGGAAATGTGGGATTGCTGCGCAGCGGCAGTTGCAACCGAAAATGCAAGCAGCACGGCAGCCGATAGGGAAGACCTGGCGACGCTCATACTACTATAATATCGGTGTGGCTCGAACCGAGGGTTTTCTGGTAACCCAAACGGGCTGAAATTCGTAACTATAATATTGCTGTGTCACAACTTCGTAGTGGCAGACTAGTCGAGACGGCGCGCTGCCTGCAGCCCCTCGGGCGAGCCTTGCTCGTCCTGCTGCTGCTGTCGGTGACCATCGCGGCCCAGTCCTCCGCACTCGACCCGCGGCACGAATCGCACCATGCGCCGGGCCATTGCTGCCTGCTGTGTTATACGGGGCCGCTGCCCATGCTGCGGACTACCGTGCCGGCGGCGGTGACGCCGGTTTTCCTAGTGACCTGGCTGGCGCCCGCGCCCGATTTCCAGTCTTTCCACGAAGTGCTGCTCACCGCGAGCTCCTCGCGCGCCCCTCCCGCCGCATAGCTCCTCCCACTGTCAATTCGTTGGTCCGGCGCCGTTTGCGCGGCGCGGGATCATGTGTTTTTTGGAACAGGAATCAGGAGAAGAGTTTGCCATGCAGGCAACATCGCGCATTGGCACGCAGCTATTTCCGGTAGCCGCGTGTATCCCTGCAGTTCTCTTAGCGGCGCTCGGATTATTCCAAGCGGCTTGCGGTGAGTTGAAAAAGGCGGAAAGCAAACCCGCCGATGAGTCCAACCCGTCCGCCGGCTTTTTCACCGTGCCGCCGGATCAGTTGGCTCATCTGAAAACTGCGCAGGTGGCGAAGACCTCCTGGGAAGTCGCCATCCACACTACCGGAACGGTGGATTGGGACCAGGACCACACCACGCAGGCCATCACCCAGGTGAACGGGCCGATCGCGCGGATTCTGGTGGACGTGGGCACGCCGGTTCAGAAAGACCAGCCGCTGCTCTATGTCTCGAGCCCCGATGTCGCCAACGCCATCGCCGTGTATCGCAAGGCCCGCAACCGCGAGCGATTCAACAAGACAATCATCGACCGCATGAAGGAAATGCTGGACCGAGGGGCGGTGGCCACCAAGGATTACGAAAGCAGCGTGGCGGATTACAACGACGCTGCAACCGACGTCCAGAACAGCCTGCAGCCGCTGAGAATTTTCGGCATCACCGCCCAGGAGATCGACCACGCGGAGCAGCAGGGCGCCTCCATTAATACCGAGCTGGCCGTCCGCTCTCCCATCTCCGGCGTGGTCGTGCAGAAACTCATTTCGCCAGGCATGTTGATCCAAGCGGGGCAGACCGTCTGCTTCCAGGTCAGCGACACTTCCACCGTTTGGGTGCAAGGCCACATTTTCGATCGCGACCTGCCCTCGATAAGGATCGGGGATCGAGTGGAGGAGACCAATCCATCCTTCAACCGCAACTTCAGCGGCACGATTGCCTACATCGGTTCCTTCGTGGATCCGAACACGCGCACCACGCCCGTCCGCATCGTCACGGCAAATCCCGGCGGCCTGTTGAAGAAGGATATGTTCGTCGACGCGGTGGTTCGTACCAGCACGCAGAACAACATTCTGGTGGTCCCGGTGGCGGCCGTGTTGCGCGACGACAAGAACGAGCCGATCGTGTACGTGCAGGCCGAGCCGGGCAAGTTCACGCAGCGTTCGGTGGCGACCGGGCCGCAGCAGAACGGATTGGTCGCTGTCACCAGTGGATTGCAGGAGGGCGAAACCATCGTGAGCGACGGAAGTCTCTTCCTCCAGTTCGCCAACGCCATTCAATAGAGGCGCAAACGGCATGATCGCAAGAATAGTCTCCTTCGCCCTTCAGCAGCGGTTCCTGATCGTGATCGCCTCGCTGGCCCTGATGGTCTGGGGCGCGTTCTCCTTCCTCAATCTGCCGATTGACGCCTATCCGGATCTCTCGCCGCCGCACGTGGAAATCATCACGCAGTGGCCCGGCCACGCAGCCGAGGAAGTCGAACGGCTGGTTACCATTCCGCTCGAAATCGAGATGAACGGCATTCCGCGGCTGGATACGCTGCGCTCGATCTCGCTCTACGGCCTTTCCGCCATCGAGATGAATTTCGAGTACGGCGCCGACCCGTATTTCGTGCGCGAGCAGGCGTTTGAACGCATGGCCGATGCCTCGGTGCCCGCCGGTTTGCAGCCCTCTATCTCGCCGTTATTCAGCCCCAGCGGCCTGATCTACCGCTACGTTTTGCAGAGTCCCGATCGTTCGCCGCAGGACCTGAAGGTGATCGAAGACTGGGTGCTGGAGCGGCATTACCGCTCCATCCAGGGCGTTGCCGATGACTCGGGCTTCGGCGGCACCGACATGCAGTATCAGGTGCTGCTCGATCCTAACAAGCTGTTCTCTTACGGCGTGACGGTCCCGCAAGTTACACAGCAACTGAGTAACAACAATGCCAATGCGGGTGGCGGCTTTTATTCCCAGGGCGGGCAGTTTTACTATGTCCGCGGATTGGGCCTGGTGCGCGATAAGGCGGATATCGGCAACATCATTCTGCAAGAGAAGAATGGGATTCCGGTTTACGTGAAAGATATCGCCAAGGTGGAAATCGGCTACGCGCCGAGACTCGGCCAGTTCGGATACAGGAAGCAGGATGAGGCGGTGGAAGGCGTCATTCTGATGCGCGTCGGCGAACAGGCGCAAGTGATTCTGCGGCGCGTGGAAGCCATGACCAAGGAACTCAATGAGCACGTGCTGCCGCCGGACGTGAAGGTGGTGCCGTACTACGACCGCCAGGGGCTGGTCGAGGAGACCACCAAGACGGTGGAGGCCAACCTTCTGCGCGGCATGGTGCTGGTGTTGATTATTCTTGGCCTTTTCCTGTTCAGCGTGCGGACCGCGTTGATCGTCGCCGTCACCATCCCGTTCTCGCTGATGTTTTCGTTCATCTGCCTGGACTGGAGACACATTCCCGCGAACCTGCTCTCCATCGGCGCCATCGACTTCGGCATCATCGTGGATGGGTCCGTGGTCATGGTGGAGAACATCTTCCGCGAGCTGGCGGCCCGCTATGACGAGGATTACAACTTCATCGACGTGATCCGGGCCGCGGCGCATGACGTCGAACGGCCGATCTTCTATGCGATCGCGGTGATCATCGCGGCGTATCTGCCGATCTACGCGCTGGCCGGGGCTTCGGGCCGGCTCTTTCAGCCGATGGCGGCCACCATGTCGTTCGCCCTAATAGGCTCGCTGGTGTGTACATTGACCTTGCTTCCGGTGCTGTGCGCCTTCTTTCTGCGCAGACACGTGCACGAACCGAAGGCGCGGCTCTACGAATGGGTTCGCGGCATTTATGGCAGAATGCTGGGCTGGTGCCTGCGCAACCGGATGATCACGGTGGCGATCATACTGGCGATCTTCGGCGCCTCGCTGCTGTTGATTCCCTATATCGGCGGCGAGTTCATGCCGCACCTGGACGAAGGCGCGCTGTGGGTGCGCGCCACCACGCCCTACACCATTTCCTTCGAAGAGGCGTCCAAGTTATCTCCGCAGATTCGCGATCTTCTGTCGAGCTTCCCGCAAGTGACGACCGTCGCCAACGAGTTAGGACGCCCCGACGACGGCACCGATTCGACCGGCTTCTTCAACAACGAATTCTATGTGGGCCTGAAGCCTTATAACGACAGCACCTGGCAGGGCAGCATCCATACCAAGCCCGAATTGATTGAAGCCATCCAACATAAGTTGGCGGCCTTCCCCGGCGTCATCTTCAACTACACGCAGCCCGCCGAGGACGCGGTGGACGAGGCCGAAACCGGATTGAAGAGTTCCCTGGCGGTGAAGATATTCGGCCCGGACCTGGCCACGCTGGAAGATAGGGCCGTTCAGGTGAAGAACGTTCTCACCAAGGTTCCGGGCATCAAGGAAATCACGGTGGTGAGGGAATTGGGCCAACCCAGCCTGGTGATTACGCCGGACCGCGCCAAGCTGGCTCGCTTCGGCCTCAACGTGAGCGACGTGAATACGCTGGTGGGCACCGCTATCGGCGGCTCGGCCGCGACGCAGGTGATTCAGGGCGAGCGCCAGTTCGACCTGGTGGTGCGTATGCAGGAGCAGTACCGCAGCGACGAAAACGCCATCCGGAACCTGCTCATCGCCACGCCCGATGGCCAGTATCTGCCGCTCTCGCAGTTCTGCGAAATCAAGGTGGAAAGTGGCGCGTCCTTCATTTATCGGGAAGCCAATTCGCGCTTCATCGGAGTCCAGTTCAGCGTGGAAGGCCGCGACCTGGCCAGCGCCGTAAGCGAAGCCCGCGAGAGAGTCGCGGCAGCGGTCCAGCTTCCCATCGGTTACAAATTCGACTGGGGCGGAGAGTACAAAGAGTATCTTTCGTCGCGGGAGCAGATGAAGGTGATCTTACCTTTGACCGCGCTCTTGATTCTTCTGATCCTATTCGCTCTATATGGAAATTTGAAATTCCCGCTCATCATTTTCTTTAGCGTGATGGTGACGGAACCGGTGGGCGGACTGCTGGCGTTGTGGGTTACGCACACTAATTTCAGCGTTTCGTCGATGTTAGGCTTCGTGGCGCTGATGGGCGTTGCGGTGCAGACCAGCGTGATTCTGTATTCGTTCATCAACAAACTGCGCCTGGAAGGAAGAGACATCGCCACGGCCACGCTCGAAGCCTCCGTGCTGCGGCTGCGCCCGATCATGATGACGGCGCTGGTGGCTTGTTTCGGCCTGCTGCCGGCGGCCCTGTCCACGGGGATCGGGAGCGATTCGCAGAAGCCGTTTGCCATCGTAATCGTAGCCGGCCTGGCATCGCGGCTGTTCCTGTCGATTTTCCTTTCGCCGGTGCTCTACGCGCTGACGGCGCGGGAAGGCGATACCTTGCAGGTTTGAGGAGTAACATGCGTCGATCCATTCTGTATCTACCAATCGGCTTGTTAGTGGGCGTGTGCCTCTGCCCTGAGGCGTTCGCGCAAACCGCTTTGACATGGCAGCAGGTTAAGGCCAAGTTCGAGGCGGACAATCCCAACCTGCGCGCGGGCCAACTCAATATCCAGGAATCCAAGGCGCAAGAAGTTACGGCATATCTGCGCCCGAATCCGAACCTGACTGCGGGTTTGGATCAGTTAGATCCCTTCACCGGCAGTCCCTATCGGCCGTTTGCCTATACCTTTCCTCTTGTCGCCTTCGATTATCTGCATGAGAGGCAGCACAAACGCGAACTGCGCCTGGAAAGCGCGCAGAAGGGCACCACCATCGCGGAATCGCAACAACTGGATCTGGAACGCACGCTGCTTTTTACTCTGCGCAGCGCCTTCGTCCAGACTTTGCAGGCCAAGGCTCTGCTCGAGAGTGCCAAGGAGAACCTGGATTACTTCGAGAAAGAGTTGTCGATTAACCGCGCGCGTTTCAAGTCCGGCGACATTGCGCGCGTGGATCTGGACCGGCTGGTCTTGCAGCGCGCGCAATACGAATCCGACTATCAAACCGCGATGGTCAACGCCCGCACCGCGAAGATCACCTTGCTGACGCTGCTCAACGAGCGGACGCCGGTGGACCAGTTCGACGTGACCGGGCCGTTCGAATTCCAGGAGAAGGTTATGGCTCTCGAAGAGTTCCGCTCCGTGGCGCTCGGAACCAGACCTGATTTGAAGGCCGCCATGGAAACCATCGACAAAGCCGAAACCGACCACAAACTTGCCGTTTCGAACGGTTCCACGGATCCCACCTTCGGCGTGGACTTTGGGCACAATCCCCCGATCGCGGTTTACATGGGAGTTAGCGTAAACATCCCGCTGCGTATTTTCGACAGAAACCAGGGCGAGAAAGAGCGCACGCAAATCGACATCGCCCATGCGGAGAGACAGAAGGACGCCGCGGCGGCGCAGGTATTCAGCGATGTCGATTCGGCTTACTACACGCTGATGAGCTCGGCGAATCTATTGCGGCCGTATCGGAGCGCGGACGGTTATCTGGAGACAGCCTTGCGAATCCGCGACACCATGTCGTTTGCCTACCAGCGGGGCCAGGCGGCGTTGTTGGATTATCTGGACGCTCAAAGAGACTATCGCCTAACCGAAGTGGCTTACATCAACCTGGTGGGATCATACCTGACCGCCGCCAGCCAGTTAAACATGGCCGTAGGCCGCGAGGTCATCCAGTAGCGGTCCCTTCGTGAAGAGACTGGCTGGCAGGCGGAATCCGCTTCGGACCCGAAAACCGGGGCGCCTGCCCCACTTTCCGTTTACGCTTGGGCGGCTGCGATCTGGGTGTGGCGGCGGATTACGAGGTGGCGGAAGAAAGTGCGTGTGGCCCCTTTACGCTCCGTGTTTTCGTCCCATTCCTAGCCTTCCGTGGGACCGATCGTGCCCACGGGAAACCGCTAAGCTATTGAAACAATCAAAACCGTGGTTCGAAAGTGGGCCAATCGTGCCCACTTTTCCGCTGGTCGCCGAAACAAAAGCAAACGGTCCGTGGGAGGCGAACACCTGCTTCCTGATTTCAGTGTGGCATAAGAGCGGAAGCGGGTACCGCGTCCGGAGTGCTGGAACAGGGTGTAGGGCCTGTGGGGACAGCGGTTTGGGAGAATTTGGCGGAGCGGTGAACGATCTACGCGTAGGTCACGTCCCGTCTGTCGAGCTTCACACGTCTGTCGAGCTTCACATGTCGAGCTTCACACCACCCTCCGCGGCGATGCGCGAACGGCGCGCTCGAACGCCCAGCGGGAGATGTGATCGATCTGCTCTCGCATGGTGCGCGAGAGCGGGACCAGGCGCGCGGCAACGCCGATCAGATCGTCGGCGGTGAGCTCGCGGTCTTCGAGACGCGCCTTGGTCATGGCCGACACCACGCACTGCTCGATCTCGGCGCCGGACCAGCCGATCGTAAACTGCGTCAATTCATCGAGGTTGAAGCGGGCCGCTTCCACGCCGCGCCGGAGGAGGTGAATTTTGAAGATCTCGATCCGTTCGTCGTCAAGCGGCAGGTCCACGAAGAATACTTCGTCGAAACGTCCCTTGCGAATCATTTCGGCGGGCAGCAGGTCGATGCGGTTGGCGGTGGCGGCGACGAAAAGGCCGCGCGTCTTCTCCTGCATCCAGGTCAGGAAGAACGCGAAAATCCTGCCTTGTTCGCCGCTCGACTCGGTCGCGGTGACGCCCATCTCGATCTCGTCGAACCAGAGCACCGCCGGCGCCAGGTCCTCCATCATCCGGCAGGCCTGGACGAACACCCCTTCCGGCTTGCCGTGGCGCCCGGAGAAGATCTCGATCATGTCAATTCTGTAGAGGGGTAGTTCGAAACAGGAGGCAATGGCCTTGACGGAGAGACTCTTGCCGCAGCCCGGGATACCCATCATGAGGATTCCCTTGGGGACGATGTCGTTGCTCAGGCTCTCGCGCATTTGAAACAGCTTGCGGCGCTCCAGCAGCCATTTCTTGAGATACTCGAGGCCACCGATCTCGCCGAGCTTGGTGACATCCGCTATGTATTCGATGAAGCCGCTGCGGTTGACCAGCAGCCGCTTCTCTTCGAGCAAGGCCGGCATGGATTCGGGCCCGAGCCGCAGGCCCGTGGCCAGCGCGCGGCGCAACGCGTAGCGCGCTTCGTCGAGCGTGAGCCCGCTGAGCGCGCCCGCCATTTGCAGCAGGACTTCGTCGCTCGCATCGTCTCTTGCGCCTGCCGCCGGGAGTTTCTGCACCTCATCGCGCAGCAGCGCCGCCAGCTCGATGCGATCGGGCGAGCGGAGATCGACGAACATGATGCTGCGTTCGAGCTCCTCGGGAATGGCTCGCACGGGGGAACTGATGACGATGAACTTTTGCCGGTCGAGACAACTTTCGTAGAGGTCGCGGAAACGGCGGCGGATTTCGGGAGATCCGCGCAGCGGCTCGTGAAAGTCCTTGAGGTGGAAGATGCCGGCTTGCTCATGCGCCGCGATGAAGTCCAGAGCAGCGCGAGGATCGTGCGTGCCGGCTATGGAACCTTCGTCATCGGACCACATTCCCTCGGTGAGGCTCCAGGTCCAGACGGGCACGGGTGTAGATGGAAGCAGCCGCAGGCCCACCTCGCGCAGCACGCTGCCGACCCGCTGCTCCTCCGAGGAACGCACGTACGTAAGCGGCCGTCCGGACTCGAAGACTTCCCGCAGCATCTTGGCCGCTCGGCTTTCGGGAGGAGGGGATTGTGGAGGATGAGGCATAAACCAGACGTTACCAACTCTTAAAGGACGTCTCGGAGGGGGTGTTTGGACGGCGGGCTGATCTGCCAATCTCATAACGGCCCTCCCGGGAGCTGCGGACCGCGAACCGGCATCAGGAATCCGTCCTGTTTAGTCCCGTTTTCCGGGCCTGGCGCAGGCGCTATTCCGCTTGCCGCGCGAAAGGAGATAATGAAGGCGTGCCGTACATTCCCGGATTTGTCAATCAAGCGCAACTCGCGAAGGCGGTCGAAGAAGCGGCCAAGAAGCTGAACAAAGGGGACGTCGTTCGCGTCAACCACAGCATCGGCGCCGATACCGGCGGCGAGCCATCGATATTCTTTCGAATCGTGCTTTCGGATGCAGCGAGTCGGGAGGATACACTAGCGGATGTGACGGGCGATATCGCGACAACGCTTTTCGATGAGATTCGCCCTATCGAAAACTGGGGCTTGACACCCTACTTCAGGTTTCGTAGCCAGTCCGAGCAGGCGACGCGAAGCGAACCGGAGTGGGCGTAAGGATCATGGCCTATCATGACGATCTCTTGCAGCAGGCAATCGATCTGGCCGACAAGAATCCAGCATCCCCAACGCAAGCCGACCTTCGGCGGTCCGTTTCAACGGCCTACTATGCTCTCTTCCACTTATTGATCAGCGAAACGATTGCACACTGGAATCTTGCCAGTTCGAGGGATGCGTTGGGCAGGATGTTCGAACATTCGGTGATGAGGAAGGTCTCAGGACGAATCTCCGACTCTAGGATCTTTCCATTCACCGGCGAAGACCCCAAGGTAGTTCAGAACCTCAAGACCGTTGCCCAAGCTTTCGTTGAATTGCAGGACAACCGGCACATTGCCGATTACGACAACACTACTTTTTGGACTCGCACCGAAGCCCTCAGAGAGGTCACAACCGCCGCAAAAGCATTTTCGACCTGGCGGGCAATCAAGAACAAGAAAATCGCGCAGGACTATCTTGTCTCCTTGCTGATAAAGCCGCGCGATTGAACATGGTTCAGGTGTTATGCCACGGTCTGGCGGGTCAAACCGTGCTATTGGTTACCGTCCCCGGCTTCCCCGCTATCTCTTGTGCTCAATCACTCCGCAGGCATCGGCCACTTCGGTCGATTCTGGCAAGTCGAATTCAATCTGAATTTGTGCAGCAAGGTACTCGGAAACGCCAAGGATGATCTTCCGAACCTGGGGGCTGTTCGTCCACTCTTTATGCGGCATCAAATGTCCATAAAGCAGGTTGTTCAGGTCAACGTCACTCAGGAACACAGCCGAGTGATCCGTGCTTGAACCCCAGCAATTCAGTTGTAGTTTCATGTCATCTCGCCGATACTCAACCGAAGCGCAGGTGCCGAGTGGTCCAGCGTGCGAATCCAGTGCCGCGCCGGTCGCAATCCAACCCTCGACAAGTTTTCCGGCCGCATAAGACTTCGTTCCCCTATGATCGTGGCGCCCTGGCTGGCAATGGAGCACCAGGACCGGGGCGGAAAGACTCGATTGATGCGGTGGAGCAAGGAACCTGCCCTCAAGACGGAATTCCTTGAATGAGATCTGGTGTAGCACGTCGGACTTGTCTGTCGCGGTCCAGGCGGACGTCTGCGCGTGTGCCATCGACGCCGCGATGAAGACTGCCGCGCCAGCTGCCAGAGCGAAAGCTGATGTGTTTTTCCTCACGTGCATAACAGTACCTCCTTGCTTGAATTCGCGCCACCCGGCCCCGTTCTCCGGCGACGAATAGAATAGAGCCATGGGCTCGTTTCAGCAGCGCTACGTCTCGGGAGAGCTTACCCACTTCGCCGGCCGGCACTCCCAGGCGCTAGAGGATCAGTACCAGATTTTGCTTCAGATTGTACGCTCGGGCCAGTTGAGAAGGGATCCGAACTACGCACCGGGCACGAGCCCGGTCTCCGGCCGAACGCAGTTCGGCCCCCGGGCGCATTTCAGCCGGCGCAGGACGTTTGACTTTCCAGGTGTCTGCTTTTGTGACATTCCGCTGGCCGACCTCGAAATTCACGTCCACAAGTACAGTTGCTTCGGCATAGCGTTTCCAAGGGACTTCTTGGTTCAGCGGGGCGCCTCGCCGGTCTTCTACATCGCCAACGACTCGCGCATCGAGCCAGCTGCTTGCGAGGCCCTGGGAGTCGAGAAACAGCCGTGCAGGAGATCCGATCTCTTTGATCTGCTGGTTTCGGAGTTCATCGGCATCCAATCCAGACTGGCGCTCAGCGCCCGGAGCGTCCCGCCAGAGAGCTGCAGCGGCTCTGTGAAGGACCTGAAGGAAGCAGCAACGCAAATGGCGGAGCTGCAGACCTATCTTACGGAGTATGTGTTCAGCTACTGCGTCCCTTTCGAGGCCGCCCTGGACGACGCTCATCATGACCATTACTACATGGAACGCGAGTGGAGAATCCTCGGCGATCTTGTTTTCGATATCGCCGACGTGGAGAGGCTCATAGTTCCAAGACAGTTTGGAAAACGGCTGAGGGGGGACGTGCCGAAATTCAACGGTCAGTTGCACTTTCTCGACCCGCGAAGCCCCTCAGCTCCACCTTAGGTAGAGGCGACAGCAGGCACATTTTCCATCGCTCGACTACGCTTCCGGGAACACTCTCGCGAAGATCTTGTCTACGTTGCGTAATTGGCGGTCTAGCGAGAATGACTCGGCGATCTGCTCGGGGGTGAGGACGGCGCGGATCTCCGGGTCGGCGTCAATCGCGGCGCGGAAATCTGATTCCTCTTCCCAGGCGCGCATGGCGTGGGCTTGCACTGTTTTGTAAGCCTGCTCGCGCAGCATACCGGCGGCGGCCAGATCGAGCAGAAGCTGGCCGGAGAACACCAGGCCGCGCGTCAGGTCCAGGTTGCGCCGCATGCGCTCCGGGTACACCAGCAGCTTGTCCACCAGGTTCACCGTCTTATCGAGGAGATAGTCGGCGAGGATGCAGGAATCGGGCAGGATGACGCGCTCGACGGAGGAATGCGAAATGTCGCGCTCGTGCCACAGGCCGACGTCCTCGAAGGCCGCCTGCACGTTAGCGCGCACCACGCGCGCCAGGCCGCAGATCTGCTCGCAGGTGACCGGGTTGCGCTTGTGCGGCATGGCCGAGCTGCCCTTCTGGCCGCGCGCGAAATACTCTTCCGCCTCGCGCACCTCGGTGCGCTGCAAATGGCGCACTTCGAGCGCGACCTTCTCGCAGAGCGCGGTGGCCAGCGCCAGGGCGGCGACAAACGCGGCATGCCGGTCGCGCTGGATCACCTGCGAAGTCACCGACGCGGCTTGCAGGCCTAGCCGCGCGCAAATCCGTTCCTCGACTTCCGGGCCGATGTGAGCGAAGGTGCCGACCGCGCCGTTGATTTTGCCGACGCGCAGATCCTCGGTGGCGGCGGCCAGGCGTTTCAGATTGCGCCCGGCTTCTTCGTACCAGATGGCGAGTTTGAGACCGAACACGATCGGCTCGGCGTGGACGCCGTGGGTGCGGCCCACCTGCACGGTCTTGCGGAATTCGAGCGCCCGCCGCTTCAGGACCAGCCGCAGCGCTTCCAGATCGGCTTCGAGGATTGCCGCCGATTGCACCAGCAGCAGCGCTTGCGCCGTATCCACAACGTCATTCGAGGTCAGCCCGTAGTGCAGCCAGCGGGAAGACTCGGCGTGGCCGGCCTGCTTCATGCTCTCCGCCACCGCCGTGGTGAAGGCGATCACGTCGTGCTTCACTTCGCGCTCGATTTCGAGAATGCGGGCCACGTCGAAGCCGGCGTGCGCGCGCAGCAGACGCGCCGCCTCGGCCGGAACAGTGCCCATCTCCGCCAGCGCCTCGGCGGCCGCCAGCTCCACCTCCAGCCATTGCTGAAACTTGTTCTGATCGCTCCAGATCCGGCCCATCGCAGGCCGCGTGTAACGCGCAATCATATCGTGCCAGTGCTCCAATCGAAAAAAGCATTGAGCCACCGATGAACACAGATAAACACAGATAAGAAACCCAAGACTTTAAGGTTTCTTGTTTTCTATCTGTGTTTATCTGTGTTCATCCGTGGCTAATTGTTCCTAAAACCGATAAACTTCCGAGGGGCGGTGCTGGGTGGCGATTTCCAGGCGCGCGCCAATGCCGCGGGCTTCGAGCGCCTGCTGGCCTACCATGCGCACAATCTCCGGATGATTGTTCTGCTGGCTCAGATGGCCCAGCAACAGGTGCGCCGTCGAAGCGTCCAGATCGTGCTCCAGGAAATCCGACATGCTCAGGTTCGAAAGATGGCCCACGCGGCTCATCACCCGCTGTTTGACGCTCCACGGGTACGGCCCGACTTTCAACATGTCGAGATCGTGATTGGCCTCGAGCAGCAGCAGGTCGGTGCGCCGCAAATGAAACTTGACCGATTCGGGAACGTAGCCGAGGTCGGTAGCCACGCCGATGCGCACGCCCTCGGCGGTGAAGGCGTAGCCCACCGGGTCCACCGCGTCGTGCGGGATGCCGAAGCTTTCGACCTCCAGGTCACCGATCGAAAACGCGGCGCCGGCCTGAAATGTCTCGAGGCGCGCCGGCGGCGTTTCGCCCCAGTCGATCGAGGGCGCGGTGAGCCGGGTCATGTAAATCACCGCCCGGACGCCGCGATTGCGCGCCAGCACTGGCAGCCCGGCCACGTGGTCGGAGTGCTCATGGGTGATGAGGATGGCGTCGATATCGGAAAGCTGTTCGCCGACGGCCGCGAGGCGCTTCCCCAGCTCGCGCATGCTCAGCCCGGCGTCCAGCAGGATGCGCGTGTTCGCGGTCGCCACCAGCGTGGCGTTGCCGGAGCTGCCACTCGCCAGCACGCAGAATTTGACCGTGTCGCGCCTCCCGATCTTCAGAATACACCGAAAAAGGCCAAAACAGGATAGAAAGATAATGTTTATGAGGTGGGGTGTGCTTTACCTTGCCCTCAAACTGCGTTCGGCCTATGGGATTATGGCGTATATCGAAAGAAACGGGCAAGCTAAAGCGTGCCCTACCTATGCGAATCGGGTGCGTCATTTCGTGGCTGGCGGTGGCGGCTGGCGCCTTCGCCCGCGCGCCGTTTGCGCCGGCCGACTTGTGGGACTGGCGGAAAGTGGAGGATCCGCGCATCTCTGCTGACGGGCACCTGGTGGTTTACGTGGAGCGATGGAACGACCGCGCGGCGGCGGCCATCCGCGCCAACCTGCGCGTCGTAACCACAGACGGCAAGCAACAGCGCGCGCTCAATGCGGGGCCGTGGCGCGACCGTTCGCCGCGCTGGTCGCCGGATGGCGCGCGTATCGCTTTCCTCTCCGATCGCGATGGCGGGCGCGGCATACACATCGTGCCGGTGGAGGGCGGCGAGCCCTCCGTGGTTTCGACCGGCCAGTCACTGCCGCTGGCGCTAGCGTGGTCGCCGGACGGGCGATCCATTGCGTTTACGGCCGCCGTTCCGCCGCGGAGCGCCGCCGCGCTATCCTGGGCGCCGCCCGAGTTGCTTGGCCTGCTGCGCCCCCCGCCGCCCGAAGTGGAGCTATTTGTGGTCGAGGTGGCTGGCGGCGCGCCGCGGCAGCTTTCACACGGCGGTTTCACCCTGCGCGGCGAGCCGGCGTGGATGCCCACGGGCGATTGGATACTGAATGCCGCCGCGCGTCCCGCCGAAGACGCGCAAATCTACTCCCTGCGCGCGGCCGATGGCGAAACCCACCAGCTCACCGAGGGTCCCGGTGCCAACGAAGATCCGCTGCCCTCGCCCGATGGCTCCCGGATCGCCTGGATTTGCGCTCCGGGCGAGCCGGCCTTCTACTCGGTGCGCAGATTGTGCGTGATGGGTCGAAACGGCGAGCATCGCAAGGTGCTGGCGGGCGCGCTCGACCGCGATGCGCGAGATCCGCAATGGAGCTCCGATTCGCGCACTTTGTATTTTCTGGCCGACGACCACGGCGCCACCCACGTGTATGCGGCCCACGGCGATGGTGCCGTGCGGCAGGTGACGAACCGCGAGGAGAGGCTGGAAGGGTTCTCGCTGGCCGATAACGGCCGCGCCGTCGCCGTACGTTCCAACGCGACCGAAGGCAGCAATCTGGTGACGTTCGCGGTGGATCTGCCAGGCGGCGTGATTACGCTGGACGAGACCAACCAGGCGCTACTCGCCCAGCGCGATATCGGCGAGCTGGAAGAGATCCATTTCGAATCGGCGGGCAACACCGTGCAGGGCTGGCTGGTCTGGCCGCCCAACGTGGACCGCGCGCGCCCGATCCCGCTGGTGGTCGAAGTTTCGGGCGAGCCGCGTATCATGTTCGGCTATGAGTTTGCGCTGGAGGCGCACATCCTGGCGGCGAGCGGCTACGCGGTGTTGCGGGTGAATGTCCGCGGCTCGCCCGGCTATGGCGAGGTGTTCGGCAACCTGCTGCCGACGCGCCTGCCGGGCGACGATTTCGACGACGCGATGCGCGGCGTGGAGGCCGCCATCGCCAGGGGTGGTATCGACACAAGGCGCGTCGCACTGGTGGGCGGCGCAGTGGCCGCCTGGGCGCTGGGGCACACCAAGCGCTTCGCGGCCGTGGTGGCGCGCCGTCCGATTGTGGATTGGTCGAGCGAGGTTGCGCTCGACGCCGAGGGATGGCGCCGCGCCGCGTGGATGGGCGGGCCGCCGTGGGAGCAGGCGCCGCGGTATGTGACCCGCTCGCCTCTCTATGCGGCTGCCAGTTTCGCTACTCCCACACTAGTGATCGGCAGCGATGCGCAAAGCCAGGAGCTGTATTTCGCTCTCCAGGCGCGGAAGGTGGAATCGGCGCTGCTGTCGCCCGGCGCGGAAGGCGATCCCGCCGGCGAGGCCGCGCAACTTTCCGGGCTGCTCGCCTGGTTCGGCCGTTGGCTGAAGCCGACCGGAAGTCCGCGCCCGTGAACGGGCTTCCGTCCCACCGTTCCCACTTCTACGCCGCGCGCACCCCGACGGAGATTGCAGAGGGGTGCGTGACATGGAAGTGGGAACTCCGCGGCTGGCTTTGTATCAGGGCATCGGCTTCAGCCGTGCCACAACACATCGACAGCCAAGGGCTTTAGATGGAATGAGAAGGCCGGTCTCCCGGCGGGATGCGATATGCTCCCGTTGAGGAACGCACTCGAAGTGCAAAGGAGACCAGCCATGAGAAAGAATATCACCGAAACGCCGAAGAAAAA
>Ga0224534_1000449_pt1 | contig 26367 bp, 13 predicted proteins | sample 714E12024metaG_FD_172012 | JGI IMG/M metagenome (GOLD analysis project Ga0224534, IMG submission 172012) | Peat soil microbial communities from Stordalen Mire, Sweden - 717 E1 20-24 | ecosystem: Environmental > Terrestrial > Soil > Wetlands > Peat | place: Sweden: Norrbotten County, Stordalen... | reverse complement strand
TTGCCAAGCTGCTATCAGACGACGATTAAACCCGAATGGACAAACATCCTCCAGCGCCCGAAGTGGAATTACGGATCGAGCACCGCCAAGCTTTGCGTGGACACGCCATTGAATTACTGAAATTAGGTCACGGCAAACTCGATGCGGCTTCGTTTGCTGCATCACATGAGGAAGACATCACGGGAAAACTCAAAGAGGCCATCGAAAGTCTCATTGAAGTGGCGTCCGATGCTCCGGCTTGGGTAGATCGTTACACCGTTTATGATGAGGAAAAACCCAGCGGCACTCCCAAGCTGGGCAAAAGACGGCCACGCATAGACATCACCATCAAACGACAATGGAAATTGCGGGAAACGCATCCGCGTTTCCGGTTTGAAGCCAAGCGTTTGAAAGCCGATAAACGCCTCACTCCATATTTTGGCAAGGAAGGCATCGGGTGTTTCCTGCGCGGATTTTATCCGCTGACGCATCCAGAAGCGGGAATGATTGGGTATGTGCAAGCTGGCACGCTCGCGGATTGGCAGCAGCGTCTGGGTAATTACGCAAACAAAAATTTCAGCCGGCTGCGCGTGATTTCTGGTGGCGAGTGGAGAAACTACGAATGCGCGTTACCAAATTCTTCCATTACGGAGCACGAACATCCGGCATACCTCAAAGTGAGTATTATCCACTTATTGCTCGCCTTTTGTTAACCTGCCTCCTCAGTTCTTTTCCAAGAACAGTGGATTCACAACGCATTTCGACCGGCCGAAATCCGCAGAAACGTTCAGACAATGTGCATTTCAAAAATAAGACACGACCGACATCGTTTACGATCCAGCGTCTTCAAGAAGTCACTCGCCGGAGACGGTCACCACGATGGTGCGGCGGCGCGGTTTGATGTCGCATTCCAAATGGAAGATTTGCTGCCAGGTGCCCAGCACCGGTTTCCGATCGGCCACCGGCACAGTCAGGGACGGCCCCAGCAGCGTGGCCTGCAAATGCGAATGGCCGTTGCCGTCGTGCCAGGCCCGTTCGTGTCCGTAGTCGCGGCCCGGCGGAATGAGTTTGTCCAGAAGGCCGGGCAGGTCCTCCAGCAGGCCCGGCTCGTATTCGATGGCACCCAGCGCGCCGGTGCTGCCGACGTTGAACACATGCGCCGTCCCCGTGCGCACGCCGGAGTCGTGGACAATCCGCGCCACGTCCGCCGTCAGGTCGTGCAGGTGCCGGTGGCCCCGGGTTTCCAGCAGGATTTGTTTTTGGTAAACCATGCCCTTCTCTTGCGCGCAACGGCACCGGAACGCAAGCCTGATGGCGGGCCATGAAAAAAATCCGAAGTCCGAAACTCGAAATCCGAATCAAACAAGGACTCGCGGACTCAGCGGTCCGCGCTCCGTTCCGCATCGTCAGTCTCCGGTGGGCGCCAAATCCAGGAGCCGCGCCTGCGGGAGGTGATCGGCGATGATCAACCGGGCGAGGTTCACCCAGCGTTGACAACGGTCGAGCACGATGCCGTCGGACGTGGCGATGATCTCGCCGGTGTGGGACAGGACGTGGTCGGGACTGAAGGTCAATTCCACTTCCATGTTCCAGCCGGCGCGGGCGGCTTCCTCCAGAATGAGGGTCTTGAGGCGTCCGCTGTTGGAGACCGGCTGGTCGAGCCACCAGCGGCAGCGGCTGGCGCCCAGGGCCGCGGCGGTTTCGCCGACCAGGCGCAGGACGGGAAGGGTTTCATTCACTTTGCGATAGCGCCGGTGGATGCCGGCGATGTCCCGGCAGCAACCATCGCGGCACAGCAACACAATCCCGCCGGCCAGCGCGCTTTCGAGGACGGTCAGAACGTTGTAGCCGTCGAGCCAGAGTTCATTTCCGTGAAGCTGGCCGGGCTCGACGCGGAGTTTTTGGCGGCGTTGAACATCTTCGTGAGCGCAGGCGTGGCGGGAAACGGCCATGCGCTGGCGGCAGGTGAGGTTGTGCCGGTTGCCCACCAATTCGATGGCGGAGCGCGGGGCGTAGCCGTGGTCGAGCAGCCAGCAGAGATCGGCGGCGGCGGCGCGCAACGCGGAGAGTTGCCGGGCGGCAAAGAGCCGCTCGTCCTGAGGAGCGAGGCCCCGGTGTGTTTGGTGCCGTGGCACGGGGGAAATTGAAATTTTGGTGCGCATAGCAGGACTTGAACCTGCACGGGTTGCCCCACTACCACCTCAAAGTAGCGTGTCTGCCAATTCCACCATATGCGCACCCGCCCGCACAATGAACCAAGCGACGGCACTTTGCGCAAGTTGAATCGAATCCTTTGCGCAAGACGCGGGCACACGCAAAAATTTTCGTGCGTCCTTTTTAGTCGCCCAAAAACCATTGCCAGCCGCGCCAGCGATCGGGATGCGCGGGGTGGAAACCTTCGCCATGCGTCGGCCTCAAATCCCATTGCATCAGCAGGCCGATGCTATGCGCGCCGCGTCCCTGCGACCGGATGGCGTCAATACCGTAGGCATAGTCGAGCATGATTTTGAAACGGTCGGACGGCGAGCGATACAAAATGCCGCCGCCCACGCCGCTAAGCCAGTTGCCGGGCTGCCCCTCCCCGGGCAAATAATCCACGACCGTGCTGGACGCGTTTACGTTGAGATTCCAACGCTGGCTCTTGTCAAGCGGCAGGAGGTAATTCGCGTTGAGCAGCACAAATTGGCGCGCGCTGATTTCCTGGAAATAATAACCGGGCAGCGACAGCGGGAATTCCGACACGAGCGGCAAAGATCCGCCGAGGCGATACGCGCTGAAACGGTCGGCGTCCACGCTCGTGCCGGCCATCAGGCGCACGTCAAAGTTCTGCTGGCTCTTGGGCAGCGTGTAGGACAGCGCCGCTTCGGCCCAAAACAAATGTGAATGCGATTCGATTTTGCGGTCGTCGTTGAATCCATACGCGCCCGACGCGGTGCGGAACTGCCCTTCATACCAGACGGTCAATTCCATCGCGAGCGCCGGAAACAACGTCGGTTCGATGCCCCCCCAGCGCAGCCCGGTGCGCACGTTGAACTCGCCACGATCCTCCGGTAATTGGAACGTGGGCGACGTGCTGTCGGCGCGGGCAAAAGTGGAATAGTGCGCCGTGCCGCGCAGAATCAAATTCAACGGAATCTGGTCGGCGGGATTGAACAAATGATAGACGCTCGCCGAGATTTCGCCGCCACTACCTTCAAAGGATTGGCTGGGATAGTATGTGCCGCCGCGAATTTCGTTGTAACTGTCCGCGAAACCGCCGCCCGCCAAGCCGATGGCGAAGTCCGTGTGCGGCCCCAGCCCGCCGACAAAGCCGAATTCGGAATCCAGATACACCGGCGCGAGCGCCAGCCGCAGCGTCAGGTTCGTGCGCAGGAAATCCGGCTGGTTGTGATAGTAAAACGCATAGCCGGCGAACGGCGCATGGCCTTCAAACGCCTCGTTGAGGCCTAACTGAATCAGATCGCGCTTGACCGGATCAATTTGCGCGGAGACGAGAACCGGAACGAACAGCGACAACCACAGCAGCCGTTGCCCAAGTTTTTTCACGCCGCTTTTGGTAACGCAAACCCGCCCCGGCAGCAAGCGCGAAACCACGATAGTGACTCATTTTGGTGGGGCGAGGCTGCTGACGAGCCGTCTCCGCTTCGCTTCACAGCGCCGAGGCCGGCTCGCGGACCCCCAAACTGCCATCAACAACCTTGAACACCGCCCGGTTTGAGGGATTGCCCAAAGGTCCCACTGGAATTTTTTAGTTTTACCATAAGCAGAACTGCAATTTTATTCACTTAATCTAAATAGTTAAAATATGCTTTGACTTAAATCCGCCCTGGGTATAGGAAGCCGGACAATCGGAATGCCAGTTAAGTGATTCTCAGCCCAATTAACTGGAAGCAGGTTCGTGGCCACCGCTGTTTCGACCGCCTTCCTCCTTGGGCCCAACTGATAAAAAGCCATTTACTAAAAATCAAAATGAAAGCAGAGGATATATATGAAGACCCGCGTGTTCGCATTCGCTTGTTACCTTCTAATTGAGGCAATCAAGTTCTCCATTAACCGTGCGGCAGGCATTCTCGCCTGCGTGATATTGATCGCCAGCGTGTCCAGTGGTCGCGCAGACCAGACGGTGACCCTCCAACCCGGATACAACTTCGTGTCCTGTCAGGTCGTCGGAAGCCCGGACAACGACGTAAACGATCCGTCGTTTTTACAGGTGCCGGCGTCGCTGTCCGACAACTTGGACCCTCCCTCCAGTGGGACCAATGCCGAACTCTATATCTGGACCTGCTCCGGGTTTTCTGGTCCCTACTATTATTTCACTGAGGCTGATGCCACCATCTGGGAAGGCGCTCCTTCTCCCGCCGGATGGTACAATGGCGTCACCGGTGAGCCTGTCCTTAACGTGATCTGGAATCCCGGCCGGGGAATGATCATCAATAACCGCTCCGGTTCGCCAGCCACAATCACCTTGAAGGGCACCGCCGTCGTCACCCCAACGCTGCCGCCGCCGAATTATTGCGGTTGCCCCCGTTACAGCCTGTTGGGTGGCCAGACCAATGGCAACGTCACGTATCAAATGGTCCTGGGACAAAACCCGGTGCTTGGCTCTCAAGTCTGGTTCTACAATAGCGGCTCGCCATTCCAACTGCAGTCGCCAAACTACACCGTTGACACTTTCAACGGCGCAGCGTGGTCTCCGGGCACACCCATTCTGACGAATGCACAAGCCGCTTTTTTCTTCGTGCCTTGCACCACAAATCCGTGTATCACCATGACGTCTGCGACCAACAAAACGGTTCCTTGCGATACGAATTGGAATTTTGATGCGCCGACGAACATCGTTGATAACTGCTGTACGAACTACAATGTAAGCTTCACCACGGCGACCAACAGCGGCCCCTGCCCTTGGATGATAGCCAGAACTTGGACGGTCAGTGACAGTTGCAGCAACATCGCCACCTGCACGCAGACTGTGACCGTCGTGGACACCACCGCGCCGGTCTTCGCGGCGACGCACTGCGTTACCAATGTCTTTACGGCGGGCAACACGACCGACAACTTCGTCGGGCCGGAGCCGGCTTCGCCCAGCGCAGGGCTGACAAACCGGTTGCGCACGCAATTCAACGCGCAGTTCAAGCAATTCGACGACTGCACGGTCAACACCTTCCTGGCGCACACATTTAGTGACCTGCCGTCCTGCGAGATCACGTCGGCCACCCTCACAGTGCGGGTCAAGCCGTGCGGGGATATCTGCGACAACGACACCTTGGAACTCTCCTTCACTGACACCAATGGCGTGCGGCAGGCCGCCTGGGGCCGGTTCTTTGGCGCGGGCAATTCGGAGTCCGGGCTGCTCACCAACAACTGGTGCAGCTACACCGATGGCGTGACGTTCACCCTCAACCTTGCACAACTAAGCCGGGCCGACGGCAGCACGGTCAACCTGCTGGCCGACCTGAACCTCTATCGTTTCCTGGACGTAGTGCTGGAGGACGACTCGGCGGTGGACTACCTGGAGTTGACGGTGGTGTCCTGCTGCTGCGCCTGCGACAAGACGGTGGAATGCGGCCAGGCCTGGACCTTCGACCAACCCGTCGCTTGGGATCAATGCTGCGGCACCAACGTGTCAGTCTGGCTGGACAGTTCCAACTGCATCTCCGCCGGTCCGTGCCCGGTCGTCTGGATTGGCGTCTGGAAGGCCATGGACTGCTGTAGCAACATTGCCACCTGCACGCAGACCGTGACCGTAGTGGACACGATGGCGCCGGTGATCCAATGTCCGTCGAACATCGTGGTGTTTTCCTGCACCAACGTGACGGTGGACTATTCGAACCTGGTGACAGCCACGGACGCCTGCTGCAGCAACGTGACGGTGGCCTTCTATTCGTCTTCCGGCATGGTCTTTGCACCGGACACGACGAACACGATCTATTGCATGGCCACCGACTGCTGCACCAATTCCGCCACCAATGCTTTCACGGTGACGGTGCTCAAGCGCCAGACGATTGTAGGGCTGTTCAACACAGGCGTGGATGACAACCGCAATCTGCTTGATGGCGGGGATCGTGATTACCACTACGCGTTGGGCGTCAACCCCGATGGCGAGGCGTTCTTCGTCGTGGTGGACACCAACGCTATCGTGATGCAGGCTTGGCTGGCTGACAGCGCGGTTTCACAGTGGATTTCACCGCGGAGCGACGGCAACGGATATGCGGGGAGCACCGCCTATGATTATCAGGTCAAGTTCACATTGCCCTGCACGAACGACGTCATCATCACCGGACGGTGGGCGGCGGACAATTCAGGGAGCATTATGCTCAACAGCAACTCCATTGCTGATCCCGTCGGCCGGCTTTCCGGCAACGCGGGGACCAACTTCTCGACTTGGCACGCGTTCACGATTACCAGCGGTTTTGTGGCTGGGGAGAACACCTTGGACTTCTGGGTGACCAACAGCAGCGGCTACACCGGCTTGCGGGTGGAATTGAGCGGCACTTCGGCCTGCTGCTGCAGCAATACGATTCAAATTAGCTGTTCGGACATCATCACGAATTCGTCCGTGGACGTGGTGCTGACCAGCTACCCGGTGACGGTGACGGATGGTTGCTGCAGCAATCTTACCGTGTGGTATGATCCAGCGCCGCCGCACTCGTTTGCGACGGGGACGTCCAACTCCGTCACCTGCTGGGCCAGCGACTGTGCCGGCAACCTCGCCAGCAACACCTTCGCGGTCGTCGTTGTGCCGGGGCCGAATAACACCGCAATCATAATCAAGGCGAACAACACGGATCCGCTCAACCAACCGACAAGCTGGACCAACAACGTGGTGCCCAGTGCGAATAATTTCGCCGTTTGGAATTCCATCGTCACCCCGCCGAACACCACCAACAACCTTGGCTCGGATCAGACTTGGGGCGGCATCCAAATCCTTGACCCCGCTGCGCCGATTACCATCACCGGCAGCAACACGCTCACGTTGATCGGCGTCACCAATGTCGGCATTGACATGAGCAGCGCGTCGCAGGACCTCACGGTCGCCTGCCCGCTGACGGTGAACTCCAACCAGGCCTGGATGATTGGCTCCGGGCGGATGCTGCAGATGAATTCGGTCCTCGTCGCCGCTCCGTTCCAGGTTGGCGGGTTTGGGTGGACGCACATCAACACCATGGAAGGCGATGGCGTTTATCCGGTTGATTTCAACGGCAGCAGCTACACGGAAATCGGGTCAGTGGGCGGCAATATGTACTTCCAAGTGGACGGCTCGGCCACGCTGGCGTTGACCGGCAGCAACAGTTGCACCGGCCCCGTCACCGTGAACAACGGCAGGCTGGTATTGCAGTCCACCGCCAGCAACACCGTCGGCGGCGTTTGCTCCGCGCTGGTCACGAACTTGCTGACCGTGAACGACGGCGCGACGCTCCAGTTGCTGTCCGACACGACGGTCAACTTCACCGGCGGCGCGCTGCCGGTCCTCGCGGGCAATGTGACTTTGAACGTGGGTTCGTTGACGGCGGGAGTGAGCAACCGGACCGTGAGCCTTGGCGCGGCGGCCTTGATTTGTTCCGGTTCCAACAACATCATCAACTTCCTCGGCAGCACCAACGGCTACACCCTGGACGTGGGCGTGGTCAAGACCCACGGCGGCCCGGCGAGTATTGTAACTGCGGGGCTGGATGTCCATGTATCCGGAATCAGCAGCAACGGCATTTACCCGGCTGATTTCACCGGTAGTTCCTACACCGGAATCTTCCCAGGCGAGTTCATTCCGGAAGAAGACACCTGTGGCTCGATTGTCGGCGTAGCTTCCTTCACGAAGCACGGCACCAAGCCGCTGCTCTTGTGGGCCACCAATAACTACAGCGGCCTCACCACCGTCAGCGATGGCCCGCTGGTGATGAACGGCTCACTGCTGGGTGGGGGTGCGGTCAACGTCACGGGCGGCGGGACGCTTTGCGGCACCGGCATGATTACCGGCCCGGTATTCGTCCAGAGCGGAGCAACCTGCGCCGTTAAATCCTTCTTTGACATTTTTTGGGAAGTCAATACGGGCGACAGCGCTGCCCTGACGATCAACAACACCCTTTCGCTGGCGGGCACGACGTGGCTGATGGTCAACCGGACCAACACGCCGAACAGCGAGCGGATCGTTGGCATGACTACAGTCACATACGGCGGCACGCTGACGGTGACGAACCGCGGCCCGGCGCTGCAAGCAGGCGACACCTTCATGCTGTTCAGCGCGGCGAATTACGCCGGCCCATTCGCAGCCACGAACCTGCCGGCGCTTGCTTCCGGCTTAACGTGGAACACTTCGCAGTTGGCTGTGAACGGCAGCATCTCGGTTGTTACGACCGGTCCGGCAATCATCAGCTTCCAAGTCATCACCGGCGGCGGCGGGTTCAACTTGAACTGGCCGGCAAACCAGGGCTGGATTTTGCAGCAGGCGACCAATCTGCTCGGTTCGTGGAACGATGTCGGGACCACGACCAATTCGTATCAGGTCGTCCCGGCACAACCGAGCCAGTTCTTCCGTTTGCGGTCCGGCCCGTAGCCCCACGCGCTTCGTCGCCGGCTTGGGAAAATGGTCGCGACCGGGAGCTTCGGCTCCCGGTTTGGAGCTTGTCGCGCCAATTCCGCCTCGACATGCGCGCCAAGTTGCAGTTTCCTTTACTGGAATTTGTTTTCAAGCTGATGCCGCAACTGAACTCCGAAAAACTCGCCCAAGCCAAGTCGCTCGGGTTTTCCGACCGGCAAATTGCCCATTTGACCGGCACGACCGAGGATAAAATCCGCGCGTTGCGGAAAAAACTCGGCCTCGTGCCCAGCTACCGGCTCGTGGACACCTGCGCCGCCGAGTTCGAGGCTTACACGCCGTATTATTATTCGACCTACGACCGCGGCGATGACGAGATCAAAAAGACATCAAAGAAAAAGGTGGTGATTCTCGGCGGCGGGCCGAATCGCATCGGCCAGGGGATCGAATTTGATTATTGCTGTGTCCATGCCGCGTTCGCGCTCAAGGAAGACGGCATTGAGACGCTGATGGTCAACTCGAATCCTGAAACCGTCTCCACCGATTATGACACCAGCGACAAATTGTTTTTCGAGCCGCTCACGCTCGAAGACGTGCTCCATATTTACGAGCGGGAGAAATGCTGGGGCGCCATCGCACAGTTTGGCGGACAGACGCCGCTGAACCTCGCGCTCGGCCTCCAGAAAAACGGCGTCAACATTATCGGGACTTCGCCGCAGAGCATCGAGATTGCCGAGGACCGCAAGCTTTTCGCGGCCATGCTCGACAAACTGACAATTCCACAGCCACCCAACGGCATCGCCACCAACGAAGTCGAAGCGCTCGCGGTGGCGAAAAAACTGGACTATCCGGTTCTTGTTCGACCGTCATTCGTCCTGGGCGGGCGTGCGATGCAAATCGTTTATTCCGACGCGGAACTTCAGCATTACATGCATTTTGCGGTTGAGGCGTCGCCGGAACGTCCGGTGCTCGTGGACAAATTTTTGGAAGACGCGACCGAAGTGGACGTGGATTGCATCGCCGACGTTGGCCAATTCAAAAACCCCGATGACGGCCACATGGTCATTGGTGCAATGCTGGAGCACATCGAATTTGCCGGCGTGCATTCCGGCGACGCGGCGATGGTTTTGCCGCCGCATACACTTTCCAAGAAAGTCATCGAGACGATTCGCGACCACACGCACGCGATGGCGCGCGAGTTGAAAGTCATCGGCCTGATGAACGTGCAATACGCGGTGAAAGGCGAAAAAGTTTACGTGCTCGAAGTGAATCCCCGCGCATCGCGCACCGTGCCGTTCGTGAGCAAGGCCATCGGCGTGCCGCTGGCCAAACTTGCGGCCAAGGTCATGGCTGGGAAAACCTTGAAGGAACTCGGCTTCACTAAGGAAATCTGGCCGAAGTATTGGGCGGTGAAGGAATCCGTGTTTCCGTTCAATCGCTTTCACGGGCAGGACATTTTGCTCTCGCCGGAGATGCGCTCGACCGGCGAGGTCATGGGACTCGACGCCGACCTCGGCATCGCCTACGCGAAGTCGCAGATGGCCGCGGGGTCGCCGCTGCCGCTTGGCGGAAAAGTTTTCATCAGTGTCAGCGACGCGCACAAAAAGGAAGTCGCGGCGGTGGCAAAACAGTTCGCCGACCTCGGCTTTGAACTGGTGTCCACCGGCGGCACGGCCGCGGTTTTGGAAAAGGCGGGGCTGAACGTTCAGCGCGTTTTCAAGCTCACCGAAGGCCGGCCGAACGCGATAGACCTGCTCAAGAACAAGGAAATCCAACTGGTCATCAACACACCCGCCGGCGAGTCGCCGCGCGCCGACGAAGTAAAAATCCGCACGACCGCCGTTTACACCGGCACGCCGATCATGACGACGCTCAGCGGCGCCAAAGCCGCCGTCCGCGGCATCGCCGCGCTGAAAAAGAGCGGTTACGGTGTGCAGACGTTGCAGGAGTATCATTAAAAGTGGAACAGGCTTCCAGCCTGTCCCCATCGGCGCAGCCGGTGGAAGGGTTGAAGATTTGTTTCTACTGCTCGCGCTGACGCGTTCGTCAGACAGGCTGGAAGCCTGTCCCACTTAAAAACTTTCTGGACAGGCGGGAAGGTTGTCCTACTTTGGCCATAATGAAATCCGGGGCCGCTCCGTTGTTATCCTTGCTCAAACAATATTTCGGGTTCACCTCGTTCCGCCCGTTGCAGGAGGACATCATCCGCGATTCGCTGGCCGGGAAGGATGTCTTTGCATTGCTGCCCACCGGCGGCGGCAAATCGCTCTGTTTTCAACTGCCCGCGATGACACAACCCGGACTGACGGTCGTGGTGTCACCATTGATTGCATTGATGAAAGACCAGGTGGACGCGATGCAAGCCGGCGGCATTCCGGCGACATTTCTCAATTCCTCGCTCGCCCAGAACGAATCGCGGGCGCGGCTGCGCGGCCTGCACAACGGCGAGTTCCGCCTGCTCTACGTTGCGCCGGAGCGGCTGATGCTGTCGGGGTTTCTTTCGGATTTGCAGCGTTGGAACGTGCGTTTGCTGGCCGTGGACGAGGCGCATTGCATCAGCGAGTGGGGACATGATTTCCGTCCGGAATACCGCCAGCTCGCGGAGTTACGGAAGCTGTTTCCGGAAACCCCGATGATGGCACTGACCGCCACCGCCACCGGGCGCGTGCGCGCCGACATCATCAAACTGCTCAAGCTGCGCGAGCCGTGTTGCTATGTTGCCAGTTTCAACCGCTCGAACCTCACCTACCGCGTGCTGGCCAAAAACAAACCGTATGATCAAGTGTTGGAATTTGTCCGCGCGCGACCGAAGGAAAGCGGCATTGTTTATTGTCAATCCCGCAAGACCGCCGAGAGCGTGGCGCTGCGTTTGAACGAGGACGGAGTAAAAGCCAAACCGTATCATGCCGGGCTGGCACCGAAGGAGCGGAACGAAAATCAGGAGCTGTTTCTGCGCGACGACGTGCGCGTGATTTGCGCCACGATTGCCTTCGGCATGGGCATCAACAAGTCGAACGTGCGCTTCGTCATCCATTACGACCTGCCAAAGAACATCGAAGGTTATTACCAGGAAACCGGCCGCGCGGGCCGCGATGGTCTGCCCGGTGAATGCGTGCTGCTCTTCAGCGCCGGCGACGTGATCAAGCAAACACGGTTCATTGATGAAAAGCCGGATCCGAAGGAACAACAGATTGCGCGCGAACAATTGCAGAAGATGGTGCATTACGCGGAATGCGCGGGCTGCCGTCGGCGCGAACTGCTGGCGTATTTTGGCGAGGATTGGAGCGCCGGCCTCCGGCACGGCGAGTCCGCACAATCGCATCATGCCGTGCCGGAGGCCGGCGCTCCCAATTGCGGGGCGTGCGATAACTGCCTTTCGCCGCGCGACACGTTCGACGGCACGCTGGCCGCGCAAAAGTTTCTCTCCTGCGTTTATCGCATCCGCGAGAACACCCGTTTTGGTGTCGGTTTGAACCACGTGGTTGAAGTTCTGACCGGCGCGGACACGGAGAAGATTCGTAAGTGGAATCACGCGCAACTCTCGACCTACGGCATCGGCACGGAACACAGCAGGTCGGAGTGGGCGGCGATCGGGCGGGAGTTGATCCGGCTTGGCCATTTGCGGCAAACGTCCGGGAAATTCAGCGTGCTTGAGCTGACCAATGACGGGCTGGCCGCGCTCAAGCAACGCCGGAAAGTGACCCTCACCAAACCCGTGACGGCGCCTGAACCGAAAGCTCATCGCGCGGGTGATATCGCGTGCGACGAAGTTTTGTTTGACCGGCTGCGCAAACTTCGCAAGCAATTGGCCGACGAGCGCAATGTGCCGGCTTACATCGTTTTCTCCGACGTGGCGCTGCGGCAGATGGCCCGTGATTATCCGGCGAGCGAGCGCGAATTCGCGCGCATCACCGGCGTGGGCGAAAAGAAACTGCGCGAGTTTGGCGATGCGTTTCTCGCCGAAATCGCCGCGCATGTGGAAAACAACCCGCGCCAGATTTTTGCCGACGATTCATTCGCCGCGCCTGCCCCGCCTGCCCGAAACAGCCTTGGGGATTCGGTGCGGGACACCATGCGCCGCTTCCATACCGGACAATCTGTCGAGCAAATTGCCGAGGAACGGAATTTGACCCTGGGCACAATCCACGGACACCTGACAGAGGCGATTGAACGCGGCGAGCCGGTTGAATTGAAACGCTTCTTCACGGACACGGAGCAACAGAAGATTGCGGCGGCGTTTGAAAGAAATGGCTTCGGCAACCTCACCGCCGTATTTGAATCGCTGGGGGGCGCCTGCGATTATGGCCGGCTCAGAATTTTCCGCGCGGCGGCGAACGCCAAAGAGCAGGACAAGCTTCCAGCCTGTCTCCCTATTCACAAGTCAGAGACAGGCAGGATGCCTGTCCCACTTTGACTGTCGTTTCAACCATCCGCCCGCGCAAATGCGATTGCTCGGCCCTCCATTTTTTGGTGAACAGCAACGCCAGATTATTTTTTCCCAGCCGGTGGTACGTCGGTCGCGCCAGCGTGCTCCGGAGGCGCGCTGGCCGCGCCGAAGCGGAGCGAAGACGAATTGGCCTTTTCAAAGTTCAGCGACGCCGAGTTGATGCAATAGCGCAGGCCGGTCGGTTTCGGGCCGTCGTCGAAAAGGTGGCCGAGATGGCTGCCGCAATGCGCGCACAAAACCTCGGTCCGATGCATGCCGAGGCTGTCATCGTTGCGCAAAATCACCGTCTTCGCCGACGCCAGATCGGAAAAACTCGGCCAGCCGCAACCGGAATCAAATTTGTCCTTTGAAGTGAACAAGACTTGTTTGCACGCCGCGCAGCGGTAAACCCCCGGTTCCTTGGTGTTCCAATAAAGACCTGTAAATGGCCGCTCCGTGTCGGCTTGACGCAGCACACGATATTGTTCCGGTGTCAATTCCTGGCGCCATTCCGCGTCGGTTTTGGTGACTGGAAATTTCATGGTTTGATTTGTGGTTGAGTTGGCGGTTTCAGGCAGGGCCGCGGGGTTGTTCGTCGGCGAGGCATTGCAGCCTGCAACGAGCATCGCCGAGGCCAGCGCGCATGGATAAAACATCCTTTTCATCGTTCAAATTTGTAGCAGCGCTCCATGAGCGTCGCCGTTTTAATGCGGCGGTCACAGACCGCCGCTACAATGCATCCGCCGCGCGCAACACACGATACCGGTGCGTCCACGGATCAATCCGGCACACGGCGCGATAATCGCAAAATTCACACGGCGTTTCGCGGCTTTTACGATACGGATCCACCTGCGCCGCACCGGAAAAAATCGCCCGCCCCATTTCCTGCAACTGTGCCCCAACGTGGTCGAGCAATGCTTCAAATTCCGTGCGTGGCAATGCTTCCACCGAATTCGACCGCACGCTGCCATCCTTGTTCAACTTGTAATTAAATTGATCCGCCGCGTTTGTGCGGTCGAGTCTGGATAACGCGCTTGCGTCAAAGCGTCCGGTATGACGATACGCGCGTTTGCGCGCGCCGGCTGCGTCCGCCAACGCTTCGTCGCGTGTGCCGCCGCTTTCATATTGCCCGCGCAGGTTCACGTAAAAAACGCCCGTTGGAATCAATTGTTGCACGCCAAACAGCGCGTGCGGATCCGGCCAATGACGCACGGCCGCCAGATACGCCAGCAATTGCAATTGCACGCCGTGCTCGACCAGAATTTTGTCGAGCTTTCGCTGGCCGGATTTGTAATCCATCACCACGCATAGCACGCGGCCATTGGCTTCGCGGCACAAATCAATGCGGTCAATCCGGCCCCGGAGCGCGAGCCTGTGTCCGGCGCCCAAATCAATTTCCCACGCGGGCGCGCCGCCGGCGCCGAAACCAAATTCGAGTTCGGCCACCGCCGGGTCGAATTCATATTGCCCGCGCATCCAGGTTACGAGCGTTTCGACAAAATCCTGCAACGACTCCGCCAGCACGCGCGCGATGAACCGGCTTTGCTCGCCGGTGCGCAACAAGCCGTCGCGGTAATTTGGCGCGAGAACAGCGGCGATTTTGCCCACGCGTTCACGGGCGTCCGGTGGTGTGATGTCGCGCCAGCGTTTGCTTTCGGCGCTTAATTGCTCGTGGAACATTTTCAAAACCTCGTGCTGAAAACTGCCCTGCTCGCGCGCATCCAGCTCAAAAACCTTCCGCTCCTCGGCGCGCAGCCCGGAATGAACGAAAAACCGGAACGGGCACGCGGCAAACTCCTCCAGCCGGCTCACCGAGGAGTGCAGGGTCGGGCCGAAAAGCTTTTCCGCGAGCGCGGGCGATAAACTTTCCGTCGAATCCGGCTCGCGCAATGCGCGCAGATTTTCCATCCATTCAACCAACGCCGGAAGCTGCAACAATTCCGACCAATTCTGCATTCTGCATTCTGCATTCTGCATTTCGATCAGCCTCGGTGCGATTTCGCTCACGTGTTCGGTTTCGCCCAAATCTGCATCCGCGCTGGATTTTTCAATTTCGAGTCCGGGAAAAATCCGGCGCAAGTGTGCAATAAATGGCGATGGATTCAACGTTTTGCCGTCTGCGTCGTGGCGCGAAAAAGTCACGACGAGTTTTTCGCTGGCGCGCGTGCAGGCGATGTAGCCGAGATAACGCTCGCGCGCCAGGCGTTCGCGCAAATCGGGACCGGGCGCGCCGGCGCGCTGGCTCATTTCGTCGCGGTCGGCGTCCGTCAAAATCGTTGGCGCGGCCGGCGCGGCGGGAAAAACCGATTCGTTCACGCCGAGCACGAGCGCCAGTTTCAAATCGGGATTGCGCGCGCGGTCAATGGCGCCGATGAGCACTTGATCGAGCGCGGGCGGAATCACGCCGACAGTCAGGTTCGCGAGGCCGGCTTCCAAAATCGGCAGCCATTCGCGCAACGGCAGCGCCTCGTCCGAAAACGCGAGGGCGACGTTGTCGAGCCACGTGTTCATTTGCTCCCAAACGGTCTGGTGGATTGACGATTGACGATTGACGATTGACGATTTTTCCGGATCGGCCAGGCTCCAGCGTTCCAAGGTTTGTTCGACTTTCATCTCTGACCAAAACTCGCGCAAGGCGTCCGCCAGTTGCGTGCCAGTTGGCTTGTTTTTCCAACGCGCGAGTTGCACGGCAAAATTTTGAAAGGGCGGCAAAATTATTTCGCGCAGCCGTTCGAGGGACTCGGACAATTCGGGGTTTTCCACGATTTGAAGGGGTTCCCGCCATTTTGGGCCGTGCCAGCCACGGGCGAGTGCTTCATTTTCAAGCCGGTCAACTCCGCACGCGCGGAGCGGTGTTTCCGCCTCGTCCGCGAACGAAAAACCGGCCTTCAGTGCGGCGAACCAGTCATCGTGCGGCCAGTCGAACGTGACCGTGCGGAGCGAGCTGCGGGTCAGTTCAGCCAGGGGGTGATGCGCCACAGATTCCCGCCGGTCGAGAAAGAACGGAATCCCGTAGCGACGAAACACACGCGCCAGCGGCTTGTGATAGCCGTCGAGATTCCGCACGAGCACGGCGGCATCGCGAAAACGTCCGCCGCCACGAACGAAGCGCCGGATTTCGCGCGCGGCGCGTGCTGCTTCGGCGTCGGGGTTTGAACAAACTGCGATGCGGATGGAATGTAGCGCAGGCGTCTCGTCGGCGCGGGTCTTTGCCGGCGGGACGCCGGCGCCACTTTGCCAGCGCGCTTCCAGGCGTTGCAAAACCGGAGTGTCGGTAAAACGATTTTGTTTTCGGTCGCGTTTGAGCAGTTCGGTTTCAATTTTGCAGTCCGGCAAGTTTGCGATTCGCTGGCGGCACTGTTGAAATGTTTTGCCGACGGGCGACCAGATTGAGAGCCATGAAGTTTCGGCTTTGGGTTCGTTTTCCAGGCAAAACGCCAGTGTCGCGCGATCGCAAAACGGGACGACGGCGGCGAGCAAATCCAGTTCCTGCGGCGTCATTTCTGCGAAACCGTCGAGCCACAGGCTTTGAAAATGGAGGGTCGAGGGTCGAGAACCGAAAGCAGAACGCAGTGTTTCGGTGGCCACGTCGAGCAGGCAGTTCGTGTCCTGCAATTCGTGTTCGGTGAGCCAGTGCGTGTAGGTGTCGAGCAGCAGCGCAAGGTCGTGGAGCTTGTCCTGAAGTTCGTGGCGCAAGCCGGTGCGCCGGGACAATGAACGAAGTTTGGCGGGCGTGAATTGATGCTGCTGCAGTTCGCCGAGCAACTGGCTGAGTTGTTGGGCAAAACCAGGGCGGCAGGCGCTTTGGCGAAACAATTTCAATTCGCTTTCGTGCCGCATCAACAGGGCGCGCAAGACCATCACCCGGCCTTCCTCGGCGAGCAATCCCGATGGCATCGGGACGCCGCGCGAGCCTAGGACAAACCGCGCGAGCCGCTCGAACGAAAAAATGTTCAAGCGCGTGTAACCTTGCGGAGCGCCATCGGCGAGCAACTGGCGTTCGAGTTGAAACGTCGCCTGCTTGGGCGCGAGCAGAACCAGCGGCGGGCCTTCCGGCGACTTGTGCAATGCCTGGCGGATTTCCGCGAGACAGCGAAACGTCTTGCCGCTGCCGGCCGGACCGAGGAGAAAGCACACTTGCACGGACTTCTTTTCGCGCATAGACGCAGTGACGGAAAGAACTTTTTTTACGGTCTGCCAATTTTTGTCCGTTCCAGTCCGGTATGCTGTCCAGCTGCGCCCGGTTTCCGCACTTTTGATTGCATCAGCTTCTTGACCCCGCGAACAGCGCACAGTTAAATGCAGCCGTGCCTGAACTTCGTCAAAAATTGTCCGAGCTTCTGGATCGTTACCATCGTGACAAGGACCAGGTTCATACCGAGGCCGATGTCAGCGCCAACTTTGTTGACCAACTCTTCGCAGCCTTGGGCTGGGACATATTCAGCGCTCTTGAATACAACCGTCAGCGCTACGTTCGTGAGGCAGGCTATGCGGACGTTGGACTGCTTATTGCCGGCGAACCGAAGCTGTTTGTCGAGGTCAAGCGCTTCGGTCTGATTCCCAAATCGTCGGAACGGCGCGGCGACCGCACGCCGGAGGAAAAGCAGGCGTTCAAATATGCCCGGCAGGAAAAAATCCGCTGGGCGGTGCTCACCAATTTCGAGCGCCTTCACGTCTTCGACGCCGACCAGGAGCGGCTGATTCTGGCCTTCGACGATCCGCGGGAATACATCCAGCGCATCGAGGAACTGAATCGGCTCGCCCGCCCCAACATCGAGCGCGAGAGCTTGGAACACTTTGCATCACTCCAGGCCAAAGAGGACATTGACCGTCACTTCCTCGAAAACCTCATGCGCTGGCGGAAACTGCTGGCGCAGGATATCCTGGATCGCAACGCGAACAATGATGGCATCCTGACCGCAGGCAAACCTGACCTCGACAAACTTCGCCGTGTCGTTCAACGCATTTTGGATCGCCTCGTCATCATTCGTTTCGCCGATGACCGCGAATTGCTCGACGACTTCGGTGTGATGGAAGGCATGTTGGCGGGATTCCAATCGCGCCGCCGTTACGCCGCCGAAGGACAACTCTACCGGGATTTCCTCGGCTTCTGCGCCGGCATGGATCGCAAGCATAACACCGAAATTTTCAGCCCGAAACATCCCTGCGAGCTGGTCGCCGTCGGCAACGACTGTCTGGAAAAAATTCTTGATGAGATCACGACCATCAGCTTCCGTAAATTCACCTCGGACATTCTCGGCAACACTTACGAATCCTACCTCGGCCACCGGCTGGAACTCGAAGACGGGCATGTCGAGCTGGCGGAGCGCCGGGATTTGCGCAAAGGCGCGGGCATTTATTACACGCCGCCGTATATCGTCCGTTACATCGTTGACCAGACGCTGGGGAAAAAACTTGAAGAACTGGAAGCCCGGCATGGCCTGGCCGCCGCGCATGAGGCGCGAAAACTCAAGGTGCTCGATCCCGCTTGCGGCAGCGGCTCGTTCCTTATTTACGCCTTCGATGTGCTGGCAGCGTTTTACGAGCGATGCAACCAACGAATCACCGCCGAGAAAGTCCGCCTCCTGAAAGATCACGAATTCGGCGACGTGTTGGGCACGCAGGACAAAATCAAAACCCTGCCGTCCCTTTTGTTCCACTATCCCAAGATCATTCTTGAGGAAAATCTTTACGGCGTGGACCTGGATGAAGAAGCCGCCGAACTGGCCGGCGTGAATCTCATCATGAAAGCGTTCGACCGCGTCACTTCCAACGGCCGCAAGCTGCCGCTCATCCTCAACCAGAACATCAAAGTCGGCAACTCGCTCATCGGCTGCGTGCCCGGCGCGAAACTCTGGGAGAAGACTTCCGTCGCCGCAAAAGACGTGGAGAAAATCATCGCCCTGCGGCAACAGATACGCGCGACCGATGACGACACAGCCAAGCGCAAGCTGCTCGAACAAGCGGAGCAGCAAACGCGGCTCGTCACGGAGCCGCTCAACGTTCCGCTGAAGGAATTCTTTGCCGACCCCGCCGACAAACGTCCGTTCCACTGGCCGGAAGAATTTCCCGAGGTTTTCGCTCGCGAGAATCCTGGGTTCGATATCGTCATCGGCAATCCGCCTTATGGAACGATAGGCGACGAAGAATTCCTGCGGCAACACTACACGGTCTGCCGTAATACAGCCGATGCATATGTGGCGTTCATGGGGCGTTGTGGGCAATTGTCTGCGGCGCAAGCAAGGATCGGTCAAATTGTGCCGCAAACTTGGCAGACGGGGATAACTTTCTCTTCGCTGCGGATAGAATTCCTGCGCGATTTCAGCGTTGAGTTCATTATTAACTTACCCTTTGATGTGTTCCCCGATGCCTATGTTGATACAGGCATCGCCGTCTTTCAAAAGAAACTCCCTGTGCCAACTCACGAGGCAAAGACCTTTAGCTTTCCCAAGCACGCAAAAGCCAACCTTCAAAACCTTGCTTACAAGACCATGCCCCAAGCGACTTGGCAGAGGCGGCGCGGGATTATCACGCTCGATCCAGAACGGCTGAGTTTGCTCGAAAAGTTTTCCAATCCGCGTAAAATGGTGCCTCTAGGCAAAATCACAAAATCGGCGCGAGGAATTTTGGCGCGTGCCGAGGACATAGCAGACCAACCCAAAAATAAAGCGTGGAAACCCTTTTTTACCGGCAAACTCGACCGTTACGAGATCGAGGTGGTGACACAATATGTCCATTACAGCGACCACCTCCCTGAGTGTCCCGATTCTTTCGATTTCTTTGAAGGCGAGAGGATTTTAGTCAGGCGGTTAATAAACAGGGACGACAGGATGATGTGTGTGAAAGTCACAGAACCATTCGTCACCAAAAAAGACATCTACAGTTTCAAGATGGCCGCTGCCGACTTCTCTGCCTCTTACGTTTTGGCGCTGCTTAATAGCCGCTTATTCTCTTTTGCCTACACAGAGCAAGATGTCGCTGCGATGAAAGACGATTTCCGCCAGGCAACGTTGGAAGCTTTGCGAGCGCTACCCATCCGAACCGTTGAATCAACGAAGCGAGCCGACAAAGCACTACACAACGAGATTGCCGAACTCGCGGAGAATCTACTTCGGTTCTACCGCGACAAGGCAGCGGTCGAGAAGGCTTTCGCCGAAGCTCTCAACAACCATCCGCACGAGTGGAAGAACTTGGGCGACACCTACTGGAACCGGCCTGAATATGTGTCGCTGATGGAAAAGAAAGCTCACGTCAAAGCCGGCGACACGGCTGAAATCACCGCCCTGCGCTGCGAACTGGACGGCCAGACGGTTCAGATCAGCGCGAAGGCTGCCACCGATTGGAACCCCGTTCTCGACATGGCTGTGGCCGATGACAAACTGCGGTTCTTCATTTTCTACGGCATCCGCCAGTTCCTGCGCGACAACGCCCGCAAGAGGAAATGGGGCGAGGACAAACTATTGCAAATCGTTCTGGAGAAGATTCAAGTGCCGGTTTTTTTCTCACACGGCGTTTACGACCACGAGACGCACCTCAATGCGCTGAAGCTCGTTCTCGCCGAAATGAAAAAGAAGTCGCCGCTTCGCAACCTCACCGAATTGGAACGCGACATCGCCACGACGGACGACGAAATTGACAAGCAAGTTTTCGCGCTTTATGGACTGACCGACAAGGAAATCAAGCTGGTGAAGGAAAGTTAAGTTCGAACATCGGGTTTTTCGCGCAAAGGCACCCAATCGTAAAGCAATTTATTGTCAAAAATTGGCAAAGGTGGGTGGCCGCGTTTTTTGTTTCCTTTCGGAAAAGTCGCGTTATTATTTCTTCCCGTCGGGGAACTCCCGGCTGGTTGATAACGACGATCAAATTCGAAAACCTATGCCACTGACACATACCAAAGAGCTGTTTGCAAAGGCGTTGAAGGGCAAATACGCGCTCGGCGCGTTCAACGTCAACAATATGGAACTCATCCAGGCCATCGTTGAGGCCTGCGAAGAGGAAAAAGCGCCGTTGATCCTCCAAATCTCCAAAGGCGCCCGCCAATATGCCAACCCGGTCTATCTCAAAAAACTCATCGAGGCGGCGGTCAGCCTGTCCAATGTCCCCATCGCCGTCCACCTTGACCACGGCGACACCTTCGATCTGTGCAAACAGTGCATTGATGAAGGGTTCACCAGCGTGATGATTGACGCCAGCCACGAGCCGTTCGAGAAAAATGCCGAGATCACCCGCAAGGTCGTGGAATACGCCCATAAAAGCAATTGCTCCGTCGAATCCGAACTCGGCCATCTCGTCGGAGCGCAGTTCGACGAAGGCGAGGAAGGCGGCGCACACTCCACCAGCGGCCACTACACCAACCCGGAGGAAGCTGTCAAATTTGTCAAGGAAACCGGCTGCGATTCGCTCGCCGTCGCCATCGGCAACAGCCACGGCGCTTACAAATTCAAAGGCACGCAGCATCTCGACCTCGAACGCCTCAAGGTCATCAAAAAGGCGCTCATGGACGCCGATCTCGGCGACTACCCGCTGGTGCTCCACGGCGCTTCCAGCGTGCCGCAATATCTCGTGGCCGAGATCAACAAATACGGCGGCAAGATGCCCGATGCCCAAGGCGTGCCGGAAGCCGACATCGAAGTCGCGCGTCGCGTGGGTTGCACGAAGGTTAACATTGACACCGACCTGCGTCTGGCCATGACCGCTGGCATCCGCAAGGTTTTCTCGGAAAATCCGAAGGAATTCGATCCGCGCAAATACCTTGGTCCGGCGCGTGCCTGCGTCAAGGATTTGGTCCGGCACAAAGTCAAAGATGTTCTGTGCTGCGCCGGTCATGCCTTTGACTAAAACCCGGATTTTCACCAAGCCCCAAGCCGCCAGCTTGGGGCTTTTTTCTTTGTTATGACGACCGGCGGGCGGATTTGAACCCTCCGCCCGAAGGCGGGTCAAAAAAGCGGGCGGGTGCGGCGATCACACACGATTTAACATCGCCCACACCCGCCACGCGCCCAGTTCTCATCGGGCAGGGCAAACCTAACCCATCGCGGCGGTCTGGCAAGTGATTTTGGAAAAATAATTTCCATCTTCAGCATTGGGTTCGTATCTTTTTTCAAACATCCTTACATCCGGTTCGGATCGCCCGAACCATCAACGATGCCGAAGAAACACAGGAAGCTGGAATTCGCATGGCTGTTGCTTTGCGTTGGTTCCTTCATTTTTCCCGCGCGGGCGGGTGTGGCAGGCCCGTCCGATTCCCCGGTCCTTGTGGATGTTTGGAGCACCAAGGAAGGACTTCCGGAAAACTCGGTCATTTCGGTGATTCAAACCAAGGATGGGTATCTTTGGCTCGGAACGCTCAACGGCCTGGTGCGCTTCGATGGAAATCATTTCACCATTTTTGACGAAAACAACACGCCCGGTTTGAGCAGCGAAAGGATCGTCTACCTGTTTGAAGACAGTCACACGAATCTTTGGATCGGAACAGACAACGGCACGGTCGCGATGGCGAAAGATGGAAGAATCACCAACTTTCAAATTGGCGGCGCCGGCCATGAAGGGCGGCTTTTGTATGCGTTTGAGGATTTGACCGGCTGCATCTGGTTCTACACGGCGGACGGACGCACCAGCCGGTATCAAGATGGCAAGATGAGCCCCGATTCATCCCTGATTTCCAAGGAGTTGGTGCTTCGCGCTGCGAAAGTATGGATCCCCGGCCAATCGAACAGTTTTTGGAGCATACAAAATGGCCGCGTGCAAAAGTGGAGGGGTAATCAAAGGGAACGCGAACTTGGTGTTTATCCATGGAGAATAAATGCAATCGTTACCTCCGCCTGCGAGGACAGCGCCGGCAACTTGATTGTCGGCACGTGGGGCGAGGGCATTTTCTGGCTGGGCGCGGATGGAAACTGGCGGCACATCTCGACGGAGCAGGGATTGTCTTCTGCTTTTGTGCTTTCGCTGTGCATGGACCGTGAAGGAAACCTGTGGGTGGGAACCGACGGCGAAGGCCTGGATCGAATCAAAAGAAAAATCTTCGATACGCCGGCAGAACACCATTCGTGGGTTGTCCAATCTATATCCGGGGACGGGTCCGGTGGTTTGTGGACGGCTTTCAACGCGCATGGCGTGACTTTTTGGTTTGCGAATTCAGCACAAGATTTTGGGGTGGGTCGGAGTTCCAATGCCTGGACGGTGCTGGTGGATCGTAAACAACAAATCTGGGTTGGTACTCGCGGTGAAGGTCTTTTCCAATTTCAAACCGACCATTTTCAGCCCGTACCCGGCGTGGAAATCCTTGGCCAGCAAATCTTCGCCTTGTTGGAAGATCACGCCGGACAATTATGGGCGGGCGCCCAAAATGGTCTGGCGCGCTGGAACGGGCAGGGCTGGAAAATTTACACGACGCACGACGGGCTGTCGGAAAATATCGTTCGCGCCATCGCGGAAGATGCGGAGGGAAACCTTTGGATTGGAACGGAGAGTCAGGGCTTGAACTTTTTAAAGGCCGGAAAGTTTATTTCCATTCAAGCGGCGGGAAACGGATTGCCCGGCAATGATATTTCCTGTCTTTACCTGGATCGGGACGGCGTCTTGTGGGTGGGAACCTCCGGACACGGCCTGGCCCGCTTTTACAAAGGAAAGTGGACCCGTTATTCGACGGACACCGGGCTCGCCAGCAACAGCATTGATTACATTATCGAAGACGGCGCGGATTGTTTATGGATCGGCTCCAATGCAGGACTGATGCGAATTCAAAAACAATCGCTGAACGATTTTGCCAATGGAACGGCGGACCTCATTTCGTGCCGGACTTATGTCGAAACCGACGGACTGCCGACGCGCGAATGTTCGGCCGGTTCACAACCCGCTGCGTGTCGCACACTTGATGGCAGATTATGGTTCCCCACCACCAAAGGTTTGGTGTCGGTGAACCCTGCGGACCTCAAGCCCAATCGCCAGCCCCCCCTGGTCATGATTGAATCCGTGCTCGTCGGGGGCCGGGAGCAAAAAACAAACCGCTTCAGCCCGGCCTGGCAGCCGTCCGTCCTGGTTCCACCCGGCCACGAACAATTGGAAATTCATTATACCGCCCTGAATTTCCCCGCACCCAGGGAAGTGCAATTCAAATATCGCTTGGAAGGCCACGAGACCGCCTGGACTGAAGCCGGGGATACGCGCGTGGCTTATTACAACAAGGTGCCGCCGGGGAATTATCGTTTCCATGTCATTGCCTGCAATGAAGACAGGGTGTGGAACGAAACCGGCGATGCTCTTGAAGTGACGGTGCAGCCTCAATTCTGGCAGACGTGGTGGTTTCGCGCCGCCGTCATCCTGTGCCTGGTTGGAACCGTCGTTGCCGTGGTACGGTATCTTTCCACGCAAAAGCTGCGGCGCCGTTTGCAATTGCTCGAACAGCAGGAGGCGCTGGAAAAGGAACGCTCCCGCATCGCCCGCGACCTGCACGATCAACTCGGGGCGAATCTCACGCAAGTGGCGCTGTTGAGTGAAATGGCGGAAGCCGACAAGCATTCCCCGGCGGAAATTGAATCATACGCGCAACAAATTTCCCAAACCGCGCGCGAAACGACCCGTTCCCTCGACGAAATCGTCTGGGCGGTCAATCCTTTCAACGACACGCTGGAAGGCTTGATCAATTACGTCTGCAAATACGCGCAGGAATACCTCGCGCTGGCCGGATTGCGTTACCGCGCTGATGTGCCGACCCAACTGCCGGCGATCACCATTCCACCGGAAGTCCGCCATAACGTTTTTCTCGCCTTCAAGGAAGCGGTCAACAACGTGGTCAAACACGCGCAAGCGTCCGAAGTCCGGGTGCGATTGCAATTGCCGCCCGGCAATTTTGCGTTGAGCATTGAAGACAACGGGCGCGGCATGGGGGGTCGGGACGCAAATGCGACACCGGCGAGAAACGGACTTCGCAACATGCGCAAGCGAATGGAAGATATTCACGGAGAATTTTCGATCAGTCCCGGGACGGGGGGCGGAACGATTGTGTGCCTGACCGTGCCGATCAGAACAAAATGAGGAATGCAGAATGAAGAATTCAGTAAAACATTTGGCGCAGGCATCGCTCTTGTTTCATCATTCTGCATTCATCATTCTGCATTGAACCATGCCCATCACTGTTTCCATCGTCGAAGACAATGACAGGCTGCGCGGGACGCTGGCCCGCCTGCTCGACCGGTCGGACGGGTTCCGCTGCCTGAGCCAGTACGCCAACGCCGAGGACGCGCTGAAGGACCTGCCCCAGGCCCGCCCCAATGTCGTGCTGATGGACATCAATCTGCCCGGCATGAACGGCGTGCAATGCGTCCGGCAATTGAAGGCGCTGGTGCCGGGAATCCAGATCATGATGCTCACGGTTTATGAAGACACGGAAAACATTTTTAACGCGCTGACGGCGGGTGCAAACGGTTACATGCTCAAACGCACCTCCAGCAAAGAACTGCTGGAAGCCATTCAGGAGGTCCACCGGGGCGGTTCGCCGATGACGATGCACATCGCGCGCAAAGTCGTGCAATCGTTTCAACAAACGGCGGCCACGGCGCAGCCCACGGAACATCTTTCCCCGCGCGAACAGGAAGTGCTTGATTCCCTGAGCCAGGGACTTCTCTACAAGGAAATCTCGGAGAAGCTGGGGATCAGCTATGAAACCGTGCATACCTATATCCGCCGCATCTACGAAAAGCTGCAGGTCCGCACCCGCACCGAAGCCGTGGCCAAATTTCTCCGCCGTTAACCAAATTTCAGTGATTTTCCTTTGTTTTCAAGGGTTTGCGCGGGGTTGTATACCTCGCAAACGCAGCGCAAACCTATGCAAAATAATCTAAATCGCTTTGAATCGGTTTATGGCGGGTATAATACCTATCGGAAACCCAAACGGAAGGCCCCTGTGACCATCATTGTTGGAATTATTTGCAAAGATGCAATTATTTTGGCCAGCGACAGCCAAACAACTAGCGGCGGCATGAAGCGCACGGACGCCGAGAAAATAATTTCTGTTAGATTCGACAATGACTGCGTTCTGGTTGCTCAGGCCGGCAATGCTGGCAATTCCGCTCGCGCCATTGAAATTTTGAGTGATATGGCGAAACACAAAAAAATTTCTGATTACAGAACTCCCGCAGATTTGGCCCGATCTGCCATGATGAAGGTTAAAGAAGAACTCCGACAGCAGTATTGCAATTGCACTGTGGAAGAATTGCAGGATTTTATCTGGAAAGATGAACAACAATCCGAATTGATGCTGGCCTATTATTTTAAGGGGAAGCCTTACATTTTCAAACTCGACCTGGCAATAGGGAGGGCCGACAAAGAAAACTCCCACTACGCCGCAATAGGATGCGCAGCAAATTTGGGAAGTTATCTATTGAGTGAACACACGAACCCGAATATGGAGTGCGGCTTGGCGTCAGTCCTT
>Ga0224534_1000447_pt1 | contig 26406 bp, 28 predicted proteins | sample 714E12024metaG_FD_172012 | JGI IMG/M metagenome (GOLD analysis project Ga0224534, IMG submission 172012) | Peat soil microbial communities from Stordalen Mire, Sweden - 717 E1 20-24 | ecosystem: Environmental > Terrestrial > Soil > Wetlands > Peat | place: Sweden: Norrbotten County, Stordalen... | reverse complement strand
ATAGCTATAGGCTTCGCTGGACGCGGAATCGAACTGGTAGGCGATGCTGCCCGGCGCATGGTTGATGCGATAGCCCAGAGCCACGACGGAGAACAAGACCAGCGCGCTGATCTGAATCACGTTGATTGCAATGCTCACCGACGTCGAGCCGTTGATGCCGCGATGGGCGATGTAGCCCACCAGGAACGAGAAGGCGATAGCCACCACCATCATGAAAGCGGGACCCGGATTCGAGGCGCTCATGAAGTTGGGCCATAGGGTGCCCACCAGGTAGCCGCAGAGGATTCCCATCACGCCGACCATAACGCCGGGATAGACCCAATAGTAGACGTGCGAGCCCCAGCCGACGATGAACTTCGAGAGACGCGCATATCGCCAGACTTTCGCGTGATTGAGAAAGGCTTGCTCGGCGAAATAGTAAGAACTGCCCGTGCCGGGATACAGTTTAGCCATTTCGGCATAGCAGACCGCCGTGGCCAGACAGAGTAACAAAGCAACCACAATACCAATCCACATGGAGGGCGCCGTGACGCCGGTGGTAGCCTGGATCTGGAAAGTCAGCCAAAGAAAGGCGCCGGGAGCAATCAGCGCCATCGCATTCATAGTCAAGCCGGTTAGGCCCAGAGTGGACTTCATTTGCACTGGGGCGTTGTCTGCCATATAGTTCTCCTCTTTTGCGGAAGCGATCCCGATGCTGCTATCATAGTCGGAACCTAACCTGTGACAAAGCGGAAAGTTTCTATCGCACGGATAAGGAATTTATATAGCCACCCACCAGTAAAACTTCTGGGGGCGATAAATAATATTGATCGGGCTGCCCGGGAGCGTCCCACATGAAGGTATTGGGTTTCCTTCTCCTGCTGGCTGGGTGGGCGATCGCGTTCGCGGCCGTCGTGCTGTTGAGGACGGAAATCCAAAGAGGCGTGTTTGCGATGGCAGGAATCGCCGTGGAAGCGCTGGGGATGATACTGGTAGTCCGCGCCCATCAGCCTCCAAAGGGACAAAGCGAATGACGCCTGCCTCTGTGGTGTGCCTGTTCTTTGTTTTTCTAGTGCCATTGGCGGCCGCCGGCCTTGCACTGATCAATACCGGGTTGGGGCGGTCGCGCAGCGCGGCCCACGCGATGCTGGCTTCGCTCTTGGCGATGGCGGTCGCGGCAATGGTGTACGCGGCGGAATCCTTGTTCGTACGGGGGCAGCCGCTGGATGGTTCGCCGGCGTCGTTGGCTGTATTGCTCCAGATGCTGGGCGCGGGACTGGCGGCACTGATCCCCTTGAGCAGCGGCGCCGACCGCTGGCGCCTGGGTGCGAGTTGCGCGTCAGCGGCTCTGCTGGCCGGGTGTACCTATCCGCTGTTCGCGCACTGGGTTTGGGGCGGTGGGTGGCTCGCTCAGTTGGGAGCTAATTATGGCTTGGGGCACGGTTTTCTGGATGCGGGAGGAGCGAGTTCGATTCAGGTTGTAGGCGGCCTGACGGCATTGTCTGTCACCTGGATCCTAGGTCCCCGGCGAGGTAAGTACGCCACGCACGGCGCGCCCGCCGCCATTCCTGGCCACGATGCAGTGATCGTTGTGTTTGCCTGCTTTCTGACGTGGCTGGGATGGTTGGGCCTGAATGCCGCGGGCGCGATACTCTTCACTGGCGCCGAAGCGGGACGAGCGGTACCTATAGCGGTCAACACCACGCTGTCGGCATCCGCCGGCCTGCTGGCGACCGCAGCCATCAGCCGCGTTCGTTTCGGCAGGCCGGATGCCTCTCTCTGCGCCAATGGATGGGTGGGCGGGCTGGTAGCGAGCAGTGCGGCATGCGCCTTCGTCACACCTGCGGGCGCGGTGGCGATCGGATTAGTCGCTGGCGTGCTGGTTACTTTCACGGTGGCGTACATTGAATGGCCGCTGGGGATCGACGACCCCGGCGGCGCAATTTCGGTACACGCCGCAAGCGGTTTGTGGGGCGTGCTGGCGGTGGGGATTTTTGCGCGCTCCGCGGACGGCGTTTCGGGCCAGTGGCTGGCGCAGCTTGTGGGTATCGCTACGCTGATTGGTCTTGTGCTGCCGGTCGCTTATGCGCTGAACTGGCTATTGAATCGGGTTTACTGCCAACGCGTGGCTCCGGAAGGCGAGCGGCAGGGCATGGACCTTTATGAATTGGGCGCCGGAGCTTACCCGGAGTTCGCGACGCATAACGAAGAGTTCACCCAACTGTGAGTCGCTGACTCTGCACAAATTTGTGGGGCGGCCAATCCTGCCGCCAATCTTGGCCGCAGCCGGCTTCTGGGGAACTCCCCCCGCGAGCCTAGCGATTCAGGTAGTTACGCGGCAGGTTTTTCTTCGATAGGCACCAGTTTGTAACCCAGTTGCTGGGCCTGCCGTTTGAGTTTCGCTTCGAACCGTTTCTCGCGTTCGGCGTCGCGTTGCGCCCACAGGGTTTCGTCGTATTCCACTTGCTTCTTCACCATCGTGTAGAAGATGATGGCGATTTTGTGAGCGGTCGCCACCGTGGCCCGCGCGGTGCGCGCTGGCCTCGATGTAAGTCGCCAAGTAGATTGCGTGCGGAGCCGCTTCCGGTGTGTCCCGGTATACGACCATCAGGTCGTCATGCACGAAGGCAGCGTGGTCCTTAGCTGCCGGATATTCAGCATGGTTCTTGCGCGCCAGGATCTTGCCTTGCAGGTCTGGCTTGAAGGAAAACGATCCGCTGCCCTGTCCGGGCGCGCCGCCTCCTTCGCCGGTCCAATCGCCCAACAGGTACTCGACCGGTCCCCAGCCCGCCGGTTTGCCGGCCAGCCTGGCATTGAGGCATACGAACATGGCCAAAGGAAGCAGGTAGCGCATGAGATTCACTCTATCGCAAAAGCTAACGTTCGGCCCGCCGCGCCGTCTATCTTTCTCTCACAGGAGGATCCATGAGAATTAGCCATGTCACCGCCGCCCTGGCCTTCGCCGGACTGGTCCTGCAATCGGCCGCGGCTCAGCGGGAAGGCTCCTTCGACCGCACTCTCACCGTTAACGGCGCGGTCGACCTGAATGTCGAGACCGGCTCCGGTCGCATCGATGTGCGTCCCGGCGACACTTCCAGCGTGCGTATTCACGGCGTCGTCCGTGCGCAGAACGATTTCTTCCGCGGCGACGGGGACCGTATCCACGAGATCGAGACAAATCCGCCGATTTCCCAAACCGGCAACAGCATCCGGATCAGCGTGCCCCAGGACGACTGGCTGCGCCGCCACGTCTCCATCAGCTATGAACTGGTGGTGCCGCGCGAGACCCGCCTGCGCGCCCGCACCGGTTCGGGCAGCGAGAGCGTGGAGGGTATCCATGGTCCCGCGGAATTGGAGACCGGTTCGGGGTCCGTCACGGTTGCCCGCGTGGACGATGCGGTGCGCATCCAGACAGGCTCCGGGCGCATCCAGATCGATGCGGTGAAGGGCAAGGTGGACGCGCACACGGGCAGCGGCTCGATCGAGGGCTCCGGCATCCACGGCCCGATCAGCGCGCACACCGGCAGCGGCAGCATGCGTCTGGAACAGACGGCGGCGGGGCCGCTCGAAGCCCATACCGGCTCCGGCGGCGTGAACGTGCGCCTGCCCGCGGACGCCGCGTTCGATTTGTACGCGCATACCGGCTCGGGGCAAGTGTACGTAGATCACCCCATCACCGTTCACGGCAGCGTCGGCGGCCATGAGGTTCAGGGCAAGGTCAAAGGCGGCGGCGCACTGGTGGATGTGCGCACGGGATCGGGCTCTGTCCGCATCGAATAGGAATAGTGGGGCAGGCCCGTGGCCTGCTGCGGCCTCTCAGGCCGCCTTCTTGTTCACCGAAATAAGTGGGAGTGCCGCGCTTCCAGATCGAGCAGGAAGCGCTTGAGCGGCAGTCCGCCGCCATATCCCACCAGCGAACCGCCCGCGCCAATGACGCGATGGCACGGCACCACAATCGGGATGGGGTTTCGCCCGTTGGCGGCGCCCACCGCGCGCACAGCCTTGGGCGCCCCGATCGTGTGGGCGACCAAGCTGTAGCTGCGCGTCTCGCCGTAGGGAATGTTCTGCAGTTCGCGCCACACGCGCCTTTGGAACTCGGTGCCCTGCATATCCAGAGTCAGATCGAAGTCCCGCAATTCGCCGGCGAAGTACGCCCGCAATTGCTCGATGGCTTGCCGCAGCAGCGGATTGGACTCGCACTCGCGTCCGGGCAGTTCGGCAGCGGCATTCAATTCCATCGCGCGAATGCCCGCGTCCGACGCCACCACACCGAAGACGAACTGGCCGGCGGCTTCAAACCGGCGCCATTCCAACATGCATCCAGTGTAACCGGCCTTGAGTGTGACGCGGCAGGCGGTACTGTCCTAAAGTCGCGTGAAGGGAAATTTCAGGCAGACGACGGGCGGGGGTAGAGTTCATGATCTGGGTCTAGCCAGATCGCGGGGCCAGCCAACATGCCTTGACTTGATTAGGTACGTGTTCCGCCTCCCACACTAAAAAGTATAGCGCTCGAATCCGCCGCGCCTTGGGTGGACGCCCCGGACTGCGGCGTCCTGGCGCGCTGCTGGGTCGGAGCCATCCTCGAAGTGGCCATGAGTTGGCTGCGCATGGCCCCCGGCGAACGTCCGGACGCCGCGCGCCTGGCCAAGACCGTCCGGAGCTTCAACCTGCGGGGCGCAGGAATGTCCTGCTAACATTTGGTTTCGCAGTCCCAAAGGAGCAACCATGCGCTGGTACCACTATTTGGCGTATTTCTTCGGAGGCGCATTCCTCGCGAACGCCTTGCCCCATCTCGGCAATGGGATCTCTGGGCATGCCTTCCAGAGCCCCTTCGCATCGCCACCGGGAGAGGGCTTGTCCTCCTCGATGGTCAACGTCCTGTGGGGCCTCTTCAACCTTGCCGTCGGCTACCTGCTCGTCTGCCGGGTCGGCAGCTTCAATCTGCGCAAGACCCGGCACGTGCTCGTCCTCGGGGCGGGCATCCTGATCATGTCGCTAATGCTTGCCCACGGATTCGGACGGTTCCACGGCGGACTGTGAACAGGTCTGCCCTGAATCATATGGGGCGGCGGACCTGCTGCACATTTCGATCAGGCTGATTGAAATTTTCTATTTGCTATAACTTTTTTATGAAGCTAGACTGACCGTAAGCCACGTTTCGCTGCTCTAGAAATCGTCCCGCAAAGAGGCACAATATGAAGAGTTCAGTCTTTCCGTGCATAAGCTTGACGTGTGTTCTCTCGGCCACGCTGGCGTTTGGTCAGGACGCTACCCCAGCGGCCCCTGCCGCAGCGCCGCCACAGGACTCCGCGGCTGCTGCGCCGGCGGCGCCACCCGCGCCAAAGTCGCCCCTGACGCAATGGGGCACGGACTTCAGCTTTCTGTTCGATGGCTACGTCGACTGGAACTATAACAACCCGGCCTCCGGATTCAACGGCCTGCAAAACTTCGATTTCCGCGCCGACACGGCGCACGTCAACATCGGCAAGATCACCATCGACCGCGCACCCGCTCCGCTCGGATTCCACGTGGATGTAGGCTTCGGAGAAACCCTGGACGCGATTCACGCCGCCGATAGGGACCCCAACGCCTGGAAATACTTCCAGCAAGCCTACATCGACCTGAAGCCCAAATCCTGGCACGGCCTGGAAATCGATGCCGGACAATTTGTTACCTCGGCCGGAGCGGAAGTCATAGAGACAAACCAGAATTGGAACTATTCGCGGTCGCTGCTGTTCGCCTGGGCCATCCCTTACTATCACTTCGGTCTGCGCGCTTCCATGCCGATAGGCGCTCACTTCACGGCGGGCGTTCAGTTAGTCAACGGCTGGAACAACGTAGAACCACTTAACGGTGGGAAGACCGTCGGACTCAATGGCGCATACGCCTGGAAGAAAGTCACCTGGACCAACAACTATTACGTGGGTCCTGAGAAGCCACACACTACCGTAGGGCTGCGCAATCTCTTTGACACCGTCATTCAGGTCAACGCGACCGACAAGTTCAGCTATTACATCAATGGCGATTACGGCCGCGATAAGAACGTCGGTCCCGGCGCAAGCGTGTGGGCGGGCGTTGCCGTAGCGGCGCGGTACGCCATCGGCAAGAAATACGCGATCGCGTCGCGGCTTGAGTACTTCGACGATCGCAACGGCTTCTCCACCGGCACCGCGCAGCATGTCGAAGAGTTCACTCTGACCGGAGAATACAAGATGAACGGATGGTTGATGAGCCGGTTGGAGTTTCGCAACGACTGGTCCGACCAGCCCTTCTTTGAAACCAACAAGCCTGGCGCTGGCTCCAAGACGCAGGCTACCGTTTTGCTGGGATTAATCGCGTACGTGACGCCGCACAAATAGGATGGAGGGCGGGCAATCATGCCCGCAGCCGCCTTTCAGGCGGCCAGAGCCGGCTAAAAGCGAACCGCCCGTGTGGTGCGGGGCCAAACGGGAGAGGAACTTGGTGCGGATGGGTGGTTCGTGGCAGACTGGATAGGAGCACAGGTGGCGGAAGTAGGCCGATCCGTCAGTGGTGCTGTTAAACCCGTCTAAAAGCGTGGTCCCAAGTTCCGTGCGCCATACCGTGGTTACAGCCTGAGACAGCATCCCAGGCTGATTCCTTTCAGAAGAGTACCTTTGATTTGCGCGACTTGGCCTCTACCTGAGCCGAAAGGATAAACAGGTATGTACAAGCCAACGAAGCATTCCAAAAAGCCCGGCGCGGAGAAGATCGCAAGGGGCCAAGGCAAACGGGGCCGAAAACGGAAAGGGATGTGCCTGGAAGATCGACCCATACTGGAAGCTAACGCAGCAGGAATTGATATCGGTGCGAGGGAAATTTATGTAGCCGTACCCCCAGACCGTTGGTGAGTTGTGGGGCCACCACGGTGGCGATGGAATCCACTGGGGTGTACTGGATTCCGCCCTACGATGTGCTGGAACGACATGGAGTGAAGCCTTGTTTAGTGGACGCCCGCGGCATGAAAAACGTGCCGGGGCGGCGCACCGGCTGGCACGAATGCCAATGGCTGCAATTCCTGCATTCGGTGGGATTGCTGCGGGCGGCCTTTCGACCGGACCGGGACGTATGCGCGGTGCGGTCGTTGATGCGGCACCGTAGCAACCTGGTGGAAATGACCAGCCAACATATCCAGCTCATGCACAAAGCCCTGACGCAGATGAATGTGCAAATTCATCGCGTCATCAGCGACATCACTGGATTAACCGGTCTGGCCATCGTGGATGCCATACTGGATGGGCAACGCGATCCGGTGGAGTTAGCCAAGTTGCGGGACCCGCATATCCGAGCCAGTGAAGAGACGATTCGCAAATCGCTGGTGGCCACCTGGCTGCCGGAGCACCTTTTCACCGCAATCCCCGCTGCCGGGCGGCATCCGCCACTTCCCGGACCAGGTCGCCGCGGCCGTTGCGCCAGGGGCTGGCTTTCACGCTAGAAGCGGTCTGCGCGGTGGGCCACAGGCAGAAGCCGTCGCGATGCTTGGCGACCAGCACCAGGTAGCGCGCGCCCGCCGACTTGGCCGCGGCCACCCATTGGCTGGCATCCAGTTGCGTGGGATTGAAAACTTGCGGATCGGCCGCGCCATCGCCCCACTCCCGGTCCATGAAACTGTTCGGGCCAAAGTGGATGAGCACACCGATTTCGAGATCCTGCCAGGCAACCTGCTGCGGGGTGGGCCGCATGTCGACGAAGTTCTGCGCCACCATCGGGAGCGGCAGCGCCAAGGCGGCGAGCGAAATCTTGAACACCGCCGTATTCTAACAAACGCGGCTCCATGCCACACTGCAACGCGCATTCTTGCGAAAGGCCGGCGGCTCTACCCCAACAAGTCCAGCGCCGCCTGAATCTCGCTGCGCGTGTGCAAATCCCCCATGCGCGTGGTGGCCTCGATCCCTTGCCGGTAGAGCGCGCGGGCTTCCTCGCGGCGGCCCAGTTTCTCCAGCGTCTGGCCCCCGTGATAATAGGCGGCCGAATAGTTCGCATTCACCGCCAGCAGCGCTTGGTACTCCTGGATGGCGCGTTCCAGGTCGCCGGAATTGGCGTACTCCATCGCCAACCCATAGCGCGAGAAACTGTCGTGGGGATTCTGCGCCACCATGTTCTTCAGCACTTCCAGGCGGTTGCTCATACCTCATGTGTTACCATACCTGCCAATGGCATGTCCTTGTTTCTTCCCGGTCGAGCGGATTCGACAGGCGAACGGAAAGAAAACGCCGCCGATGCCGCTGGGCGATCCGTGGACCGGCGTTTGCCGCGCCGCGCCGGACCGCGAGTGGCTGCCGGATGCGAACACCTTGCAGCAGCTTTGCAATTTTGGCTACGCGCGCCAGAAGTGCGCGCGCGTTCCGGCCGATGCGCCCGACGCCGTGCGCTTTACCATTTCTCACGACCGCGACGGCCTTGTGAGAATCTATTGGGTAATGGAGAAAGATCATCTGCCGTTCGCGCACGGTCCTCTCGAGTATTCGCGCGCCGAGGCACGCTTTCGGATCGCGCATCCGGATGCCTGCGTCTCGCAGCAGGCGCGGGCGTACGTCGGCAGCTATTTGCACCGGAAAGGGGAGTCCCTCCAACCATGACCGTGCCCGATTCCAGTCCGGGAAAACCGGTCCGCGATTCCATCTCCGAATATTCGGAGTTGGCCTTGCCCACCGACGCCAACGGCCTGGGCAATGTGCTGGGCGGCAAGGTCATGCACCTGGTGGATCTGGCCGGCGCCATGGCCGCCATGCGCCACGCGCGCAAGCCGGTGGTCACCGCTTCGTTCGACCACATGAATTTCCTCCATCCCATTCACATCGGACAGTTGATCGTGCTGCATTCCCAAGTGAACCGGGTCTTTCACACCTCAATGGAAGTCGGCGTGAACGTGATGGTGGAAGACATGATGACCGGCTGCAAGCTGCACACTTGTTCGGCCTACCTGACGTTCGTCGCGTTGGATGCGTGCGGGAAACCCACAGCCATTGCGCCCGTCATCCCGGAAACCGAACAGGAGCAGCGCCGCTACCGTGAAGCCGGGGAAAGACGGGAATACCGGTTGGCGGTGGCACAGGCTTCAGCCTGTGGAGAAACAGGCTGAAGCCTGTGCTACCTACGCCTTGTACATGTACTTGATGTTCGGCTTGTAGAGCAGCACGTTGGGCTCGCCGGCGCGGTTCACCTTCAAGCAACACTTGTCGTACCACTCGATCACGCCATGCAGGGTCTCGCCGTCCTTCAGCACGAAGACCATCGGAGTCTTCGACTGCATTTGCTTTACGTAGTAGAAATTCTCGGCGTTGGTTTGGTCTGGCGGCACTGGTTTTTTCTGCGGCGGCCGGCGCGGCGGGACGATCTGCTCCTTGATCTCGTTCAGAGAAGGACGGATGAGTTTACGGTTCGCAGATTCCACTGGAAGCCTTCCTTATTGGCGCGTTAAAGACATGACCCGCGGGGTCCGTTCACGACGAGAACGGCGCGGGATCAGTTGGATCAAGTTTTGTCCGACTTGAAGATATATTTAACATATTGTCGCGCTTACCGCAAGGCACCCGATGGCCCAATGGCCCAGGATGGCCCAGATGGATGGCGCGGATTCCACGGCTTCCCCAGCGGGCCGCGGCGCGGTCTCCGGTATACCGGGCCGGTCGAGTGATTCTTCGACCGGCGACAGGGGTCAACTTCCAGATCGTAACGCGGTCGGTGCGGTACCAAGCCGCAGGGGCGAGTGCCGTTGGGGAAGTTGAGAAAGCTTGGTGGGGCAGACCATCGCACTTTGTGGTCTGCCGTCTTCGGGGAGCGCTTGGCAGGGCGACATAAAACGATCCGTCTGCCCCACCGAAACATCATTAAGTGAATAGTATTGGGGTTAAGCCAAGATTAAGCCAGGATCTTTGCAGCATCGTCGGCGCCTCCGCTGGACGGTCTCGCCAATTCTGGCGGCCGGCTTGGCCTTCACCAGCATGCTCGAAAGGCCGGCATAGCCGCGCCGCCGGCTTGCTACGCAACGGAAAGGACTAATCGCCCATGCGCGCGGCTGCGCGACGCCGGTTTGATGACAATGTGAACGTCCCGGCCCAAGCGGGTCAAGCATTCTAACAAACGGTGTTCCGAAATCCCGCGAAACCGTCCTTTCAATAGCGCAGAAACTTTGGGCTGCGTTAGACCCAGGATCTTTGCAGCGTCCGCTTGCGTCAGCGCCCTCTGTTGGACGATCTCGCTGATTTTGGCGGTCAGTTCGGCCTTCACCAGCATGCTCGCGCTGCCGGCATAGCCGAGGTCGGCATACACATTGCCAGAACCCTCCTCGACCGGAACGCCGCGCACAACTCGCTGTTTCTTCATGGCAATAGCTCCCTGGCAAACTGCTCCGCGATCTTGAGACGTTATCCTCCGTAACCTCCAGCATGCCAGCGGAACCAAAGCCCTTGAGGGGCTTGGCCTGCTCGTGCTTCCGCCCCACCTGAGCGAGGTAAAGAGCAAATCCAAACAGATCCTCGACCGGGTTAGGCAGAGCTTTCAGATCCCGCTTGGAACTCCCTATCCAGTGAAGCGGCTTCAAGCGCGGGGACTCGTCCATGGTTCATTCATATTATACCCAGATTGGTATAGATCGAGCGGGGAAGACGTGAAGCGCCGTCCGGGACCGCTTGACCCCTCCGCAGCCCCGATATGCATGCATCCAGGCCGGGGATCATGGCGTTGGGCTCAGATTGCCAGGCAGGCAAGGCCGCGCTTTTGTTTCGTCTTGCCCCACCGGGCCGCGGACGACCGCGGACGCTGATGCGCGAGCTTCCTCCCACTTTCAGTGGGACCAAAGTGGCCCAGTCGCCCAGCCAGGCGCCGCCCATCACCGGCTGAACCACTTCTTGGCCAGGGCTTTCAGGCGGCCATAAAGGGAGCGGCTTTCGGCCGCGGGGCTGGGGGCTTGCGGCGGCGGGACCGGCCCCGCAACTCCTGCGCCGGGCAGCAGGCCCGCTGGCGCTTCACACGGCTGCTCACCCGCCAAACGCACCGTGGTCGCGATGAAGGAGTAACTGCGCCGCGTGCGCGCGCCGGAGCGATTCACCACGCACACCGAGAAGCCCGCCGGCCGCGTCAGCACTGGGAAATAGCCCTCCACATTGCGCTGGATATAGGCCGTCTCATAACGGTGGCGCCGCAGGCTCCAGGTGAACACGCGGAAGCTGTCGAAATCGTACGGATGGTCGCCGCTTCCGCTGCTCGTGATGGTCGTCCACAGCCAGTTGTGTTTCACCACGTCGCCATCCCGCACGTCCGAGAGCGCGAAATACGAGGTGATGCGATGGCCCTCGGCGTACTGCGCCACGTCGTCGGGGATGGCCATATAGAGCCTGCGCGTCAGCACCCATCCGCTCTCGCCCTTGGCATTGCGCACCAGGCTCCAGTCGTCCGGCGGCGGCGCGTTCGCGGCATGGCTATCGGCGATGGCCTGCTGCACTTCGGGTGGCGCCTTGGAGAGTTCCTTCCAGTTCGCCGGCGGCGGTGGCGGGGGCGGCATCGGCGGCATCGGGTATTTGGACTCGGCCCGTTTGCGCGCGGGCGGAAGCGCCTTGGGCTTGGGCGGAATCAGCGGTTTGCGTTCCGGCGGCGTTCGCGGCGCCGTGACGTGCGCCACTACGTCCACTTTTTCGCCCTCCTTGACTTGCAGGAAACTGGGCGACAGGCGATTGGGCTCGGTGTGTACGTTGAGTTGGTCGTAAGTGCTGGCCAAGCCCTGCGACGGCAGAGTCAAGGCGCGCCGCTCGACTTCCTTCAACGCGGCAATTTCTTCGGAACTCAGCAGCAAGTGGTCTTCGATCCAGCCTTCCGCGCCGCCCGGCGCGCGCACCTTCAGAAAGCGGCGGCGGCGCTGCACGATTTCGAGCCGATCGCCGTGCCTGACCGTGGCCACCACCGGCGACTGCAACGGGATGTCCCGGCGCAAGCCCAGCGTGGCCGGACCGGCGTAGGCTTCGCCGATCGCCGTAGCGCGCGGTTCGCCGCTCCGGCACGCCGGCATGACCAGCAGCAGGAGTGTTAGGCCAGCACCCAGCACCCGGAACCCGGCACCCATCACCCTCTCTCCGTCACAACGGACCGGTTATACACTTGGCGGAAGACGTCGCCCGCGCGCGCGGCCGCCCACTGCTCCAGGCTGATATCGGCCGCGGAGCATAGCTGCAGCACCACTTGCCCATCGCGTATGTGGCAGCTCAGCGATTGAATGCGCTCCTCGTGGCTGACATCCAGGTTGTCGGCCAGCCGCAACAAAGGAATCAGCATCAGCACCACGCGCTTGTCGTCGGCATTCAGCGCCTGCCAGTTGGAGTGGACCGGCGTGGGCATGCTCTTGCGGTGATAGCGGCACAAATTGGCGACGATCTCGCGCTCGCGATTGGTGAAGCCCGGCATGTCGGAATTGTTCACCAGGTAATAGGAGTGCTTGTGATGGTTGGAGTCGGCCACGAAATGGCCAGCGTCGTGCAGATAGGCGGCGGCTTCCAACAGCTTGCCGAAATGCGGCGCCAACTGGTGCAGCGGCTGCAGATCGGTGAACAGGGTATGCGCCAGACCGGCCACCTTGCGAGCGTGCGGCAGCGCCACGCCATAGCGGCGGCTCATCTGTTCCACTTCTTTGCGCTGGTCGCGGCCAAGCTGCGCCAGTTCGCGCCCCACGCCCCGCGCATGCAGATCCGCGATGATGCCGTCGCGTACCCCGGCCGCGGAATAATACAGGCACGGCAGCCGGAAATCCTCCAGCACGCGCAGCAACACGCTCACGCCCGGCACGATGATTTCGGCGCGCTTGGGGCCGATCCCGATGGCCTTGCGGCGCTCCGCCAGGTCCAGCACGCTCAGCCTCTTGTAGAGGCGGCGCACCTCGTGGGCGGAAGCCCGCATGCGGTCGGCCTGGTCGCGCTTGATGCGGGGGATGCGGTTCACCGCGCAAACCACCGCCGAAGCCGTGGCCGACGTGGCGATCACGCGGTCCCAATGCGTGTTGGCGAAGCGCTTCCCGATGCCCGCCAGTTTCTCCTCGATATATTCGTGCATCTGGTGCAATTCGTCGGGCAGCGGCGGATCGTTGCGCAGGAAGATCTCGCGCAACCGCACCGCGCCCAAGGGCTTCGAGAACGAGTCGCGCAGCGCGCCGTGCTCGCCGGCGATCAGTTCCGCGCTGCCTCCGCCGATGTCCACAATCAGCAGCCTGCGGTCGGGATGCGGCCAGCGGGCCTGCACTCCCAGGTGAATCAGCCGCGACTCTTCGCGTCCGGAAACGATCTCCACCGGAGAGCCGATGGCATTGGAAGCCCGTTCGATGAACTCGGCTGAATTGCGCGCGTCCCGCACCGCGCTGGTGGCCACCGCCCGCACTCCCACCACGTCCAGCTTTTGATACTGCTGGGCCATGCGCGCCAGCACCGTGCAGGTCAGTTCCAGCGACTCCTGCGCCAGGATGCCGTGGCGAAAGACGCTCTCCCCCAGCCGTGTGACCACGCGCTCGGAGGCCAGCACGCGCATGCCGGACCCCGGCAGCACTTCGGCTGCTGCCATGCGGATAGAGTTGCTGCCGATGTCGATCGCCGCGTAGCGGGGCATATACCAGTTATAGGGGAAATTCGGCGGACGGTGGGGCAGCGGGTGCTTAACCGTTCTGGGCATTCTGATTGACAGAAACTGCTCCCTAACGGTCGCGGCTCGGTAGACCTTGCGAAATCAACGTGACTGTTGCGAAATCAACGCGACTATTACCGAGCCGCGACCGTAAGGGAGCGGTTTCCCCCCAGCGGTTAAGCACCGGAGCCACCACGCGGCAGGCTACCATCGAGTAATGGAGATCTACATCCTGCGCCACGGAATCGCCGAAGAACCCAAAGCGGGTGCGCCGGACGCGGACCGCGCGCTGACCGACGCCGGCCGCGAGAAGCTGCGCGCCGTGCTGGAGCAGGCGCACGAATCCGGTGTCAAGCCTTCGCTGATTCTGAGCAGCCCGTACAAGCGGGCGCTGCAGACGGCCCACATGGCCGGGCAGGTGCTCGGGTGCCACAAGATCCTGGAGAGCGAGATCCTGGTGCCCGGCTCCTCGCCGAAGGCCGTCTGTGACGCCATCTGCGCGCGCCGCCGCGAGCCTGCCGTATTGCTCGCCGGGCATGAGCCGCTGCTGGGATTGACCGTGGGGTATCTGCTCGGCGCGCCCACGCTGCAGGTCGATCTCAAGAAGGCCGCGCTGGTGCGCATCGATCAGGAGAGCTTCAGCGGCGCGCCGCGCGGCATCTTGAAGTGGATGCTTACGCCGCGCTTGGTATAATCCACTACTGAGCCACACGCGTGAGCGAGTGGTCCAACTCCTATGAAGATCCAAAAATCCACCGCCCGCTACGAAGAGTGGCTGGCCCGCCAACTCACCATCGTCCCCGCCGACCTGCAGCACAAACACGAGCAGATGTCGACGGCCTTGTTCCCATTCATGCGCGCGACCTATTATCGCTGGGCACAGATCTTTCCGGAAGTCTGCGCCGGCCTGGCTTCGGCGCCGGTAGTGCTGGGCGTGGGCGATCTGCACGTGGAGAATTTCGGGACGTGGCGCGATTCCGAAGGCCGCTTGATCTGGGGCATCAACGATTTCGACGAAACCTGGCGGCTGCCCTACACCCACGACCTGGTCCGCCTGACAGCCAGCGCGCACATTGCCATCTCGGAAAATCACCTGGCTCTCGATCTGAAGAATGCGGCCGAAGCCATCCTGCAGGGCTATTCGGAATCGCTGGCGGCTGGCGGGCGTCCCTTCGTGCTGGCTGAGCATCACCCGCTGCTGCGCGAAATGGCGGTGCACCGGCTGAAAGACGTCTGCGGTTTCTGGGAGAAGCTCGAAAAGTGCCAGCCCGTCAAAGGCCGGATTCCGGATGGTGCGGCCAAGGGCATCTTGCGGATGCTGCCGGACCCCGAGATCACGCGGCGGCACATGCACCGCGTAGCCGGGCTGGGCAGCCTGGGCCGCCAGCGTTTCGTGGCCCTGGCCCAGTGGCACGCCGGCAACATCGCGCGCGAAGCCAAGGCCATGGCCCCTTCGGCATGCTGGTGGGCCGCGGGCTGCAAGGGGTCCTCGCGCATCCTCTACCAGGAGATCCTGGATACCGCGGTGCGTTGTTGCGATCCGTATGTGAAGCAGAAGGGCAAGTGGATCGTGCGCCGCCTGGCCCCGGATTGCACGCGCATCGAGTTGTCCGAGTTGCCCAAGGAACGTTCCGAGAAGGTGCTGCTGCACGCCATGGGGTTCGAAACGGCCAACGTGCATCTTGGCAGCAAGAAGGCCCGCGCTATCCAGGCCGATCTCAAGAAACGCGGCAGCGACTGGTTGCCTAAGGCCGCCGAAGAGATGCTGAAAGCCGTGAGCCAGGATTGGGACGAGTGGCGCAAGTCCCATCCGGTGAAGAAGCCCGCCAAATAAAGTGGGGCAGGCTCTCAGCCTGCGGCGACCTCTCAGGCCGCCCGCGAGCGAAGCTCGCCACTTACTTCTTCGCCGCCTTAGTCTCCTGCCCGCCCTGATGAATCACCAGATGGGTAACGGCGCCACTCGCGTCCGTGAAAAACTCCACCTGCGCCTCAACAACCTTCAAAAAGAACCTGTTCTCCCCCTCGGCAAATAACGGCTAAAAGCCAGGTTCTGGGTGCTAGGTGCGATTACTGTTCACTTGCGGTCTGCCACCTGACTTCGACTCGGGCACACCCGTGTTCGATTTAGGCTAACCGGGTGGTTGGTAGCGTCGTCTCAATGGGGTGACGGAAGCTGCCATGGATCATCTCGTCAAGCCGTATTCACCCCGGCCCATCGCTCGCCGCCAGGCGTGCAGTCTTTTCTTCAGGGCAAGTGTGGCAAGCGTTTTCAGCGCCCTGCCACCGCGTGGTCTTGCCCAAGGCTCAACCGCACCGGTCAGCGGAGAACGCGTCTCCGCCTTGCGTGACTTCGATGAGCTCTTGTTGGACTATCTGAAGCGAAATAAGTCCATTCCGGGCGCCAGTCTTGCCATTGCCCGGCATGGCCGCGTTGTCTACGCACGCGCATTCGGCTGGGCCGATGTGGCGGCCCATGAAGCAGCTCAGCCGGATTCGCTCTTCCGAGTTGCCAGCGTGAGCAAGACTTTCACTGCGGCGGCCATCATGCTTTTGGTTCAACGCGGGCGCCTCAATCTTTCCGGCGCGGCGTTTCCTCTGCTTGCCCTCCAGGTGCCACCAAACAAAAAAGCTCAGCCTGACCCTCGCTTGGACAAAGTAACGATCCACCACTTGCTGTGCCACACAGGCGGATGGTCACGGGGGACAGCGAAGAACCCATTCGAGACATGGACCGGGTTCGATCCGATGTTCTTTCCAGTGGAGATTGCGCAGAGCCTCGATGTCCCCTCACCAGCGAGCCCCATGGACATCGTCCGCTTCATGACCACCAGACCTTTAGAGTTCGATCCAGGCACGCGCTACGCGTATTCGAATTTCGGCTACTGCGTGCTCGGGCGCGTGATTGAGAAGGTCTCGGGTGCTCCCTATGGCGAGTTCGTGCGCAATGAACTATTGCGGCCGATGGGCATCCAGGACGCACGGTTGGGAAGATCGCTCATTTCCAACCGTGCTCCGCGCGAAGTCCACTACCGCCCTTCCGGAGATCAGAAGCCGAATTCCAAGAACGTCTTCGGAGGGCCCGATGTGCAGTGGTGCTATGGGGGATTCGAGCTTGAGGCCATGGACTCTCACGGCGGTTGGATCGCAACCTCCTCGGATCTCGCCCGTTTCGCGGCATCTCTGGAGATAGCGGCGCCCTCCGGACCTTTGAATGCAGATTCGATCCAGCAAATGTTCGCGCGTCCACAGGAGACCGGCTATGCTGCCAATGGTGTCGAACTGCCCGCCTGGTACGCCCACGGCTGGCACGTGCAATCTACAGTTCCCGAAGGAACAGCAGCCTGGCACGATGGCCTCTTTGGCGGCACATCAGCACTCGTGATGCGCCGGCCGGATGGGATCGTCTGGGCTCTGATCTTCAATACCGACAATGATGACATTAGGCAGGTCCCATCGGAGGTTATGGCCCCGCGCATCAACCGGCTCGCCGATTCCATCACCAAATGGCCTGCCTAGCTGTAGCTTTGATGTTCCTGCATCACGCTGCCCAGCCACGAACCATGACCAGCTCGGAACACCCGCGAATGGGTCGAATCGGGCGGCTGTCTTACCGCGTCATGTTCCCTTCATTCATGTCCATGCCGGTGATTTGGGCGATCCTGAATCAGTTCAGAGTTCTGACGTACTACGGCGAGAATCCCAACGTGGCGTATTTCGCGATCGTCTCACTTCAAAGGTGGGTCGTATATGCGGCGACCCGCCTCTCTCCATTTGCAGCTGGCGTGGCTGTCCATTCGCTTGTCAATCGGCTTCGGAACGTGTCAGCAATCCAAGGGGCCACGTGGGCCTGCCCAATCACCAAACTCTCCCGTGCCGTTTCCACGACCGTCTTGGTCACTTCATCCAGCGCGTTGATTTCGAGAATTCGCTCGATTTGTGTTAACAAGCGATTGAGCAGCCGGAAGTTGCCGCCGGTCATTCGGATGGTCACCGCGACCGCTTCCGGGTCGAAATGATGTTTCGGGTGGGGCAGACGATCGTTTTATGTCGCCTGCCAAGCGCTCCCCGAAGACGGCAGACCACAAAGTGCGATGGTCTGCCCCACCAAAGTTAACAGCATTGGTGCTAGGTGCGGGGTCCTGGCAAACTCCTCAACCGTTCGCGAATGAGTTCGCCAGAACCTAGGACCCAGAGCCCGGCACTGGGTCTTGCCCGCACCCAGCACCCAAAATCCAGCACCCGGAGGTACACTATGGTGTCAATTATGTCGAAATTCAAGACTCTCCTCTGCGCCATCGCTTTGGCCGCTTCCGGACTTCTGGCACAAGCTCCGGGACCGCCCGTCCTGATGCACCTCCACCCTGTGGCGCTCGACGCCAGCGGCCAACCCGTGACCGACCTGACCGCCGCCGATTTCAAGATCGTCGACCAGGGCAAGCCGGAAACCATCTTCGCTTTCCACAAGCCCGCAGCCGGCCCGGCCGCCGCTCTGGGACCGTTGGAGCATTCCAACAGGCCCGGCGGCGCGATGCAGCACACCATCGCCATCCTGTTCGACCTGATGAATGAGAACCAGGCCGACCGGCTGGACAACTGGAAGGCCCTGGACAAATCGCTTGCGCAACTGGAATCCGGCAATTCCGTGTATTTCTACCTGCTCAACCTGGAGGGCGAGTTGGTTCCGATTCATGCCATAGGGCCGAAAGCCGCCGACGACGATACGTGGCCGCACGACGTGGCTCAGGTTCTCGATAAGGCCATGAAAGCGGCCAGCCATGCCCGGCCGGTGCACCTGGGCCAGGAGGACCAGGTAAAGAAGACTTTCCACCAGCTTGAGACGCTGGCCGAACAATTGGCCGTGTTTCCGGGCCGGAGGGACATTGTATGGATCACGGACGGCATGCAAAATGCTTACAACACCAAGCTTCCGTGCAACGGGGATTGGGTGGATTGCGCTCTTTACGTGCCACACCTGGGGGTGACGCTGGCAAAGGCCGACGTCGCCGTGGACCCGGTTTCATACAGCAGGGACCTCAGCACGGCGCTCAACCCCATGATGCAGATGGATACAATGAGTTCGCCCATTAACCGGCCAGGTAATGCCAACGACGCCCAGAGCTCCGGGCTACAGCAGAATGCACAGGGTTCCCAGGGTGCGGATCCCGCGCTCGACTTGGCGCAAATGGCGCTTCTTACCGGCGGCGCCACCTACTTCCGGCTGGACATTCGCGCGGTTCTGAAGCAGGTGGCCGCCGGCGACGACAATTCTTTCGAGATTGCCTACGACCCGTCGGCGGAGAACTGGGACAGCAAGTGGCACAGGATCCGCATCACCTGCGAGCGGGCGGGAGTCAAGCTTCGGGTCAGGGAGCGCTACTACGCGTTGCCGGATGCGCGGCCAGTGGCGGACAGGATGCGGGCGGCCCTGATGGCGGCGTATCAAAATCCCTCCGACGTGGCCGAGATCGGCTTGCGCACGAAAATTGCGCCCATGGAAGGCGCCAAACAAGGGGTACATCTGGACATCCGCATCAATCCATCGGACATCATCCTGACCCAGCAGGGCGCCAAGTACACAGGCGCGGTATATCTGTTGATTTCCGATCGCGGCGCATCCGGCCCACTCGGCGAACCGAGTTTAATGAACTTCAATCTGGAACTCACGTCCGAACAGCACGACGCAGTGATGAAGGAAGGTATCCCACTCTCGCAGGATCACCCGACCACCGATGCGGTGCAGCAGCTCCGGCTCATCGTGCTCGATCAGAACACAAACGCTACCGGCTCTCTAACGTTTGCGGTAAAGTAAGCCGCACCTGTTCCAGCACGCGCGCGGGGTCTGGGTCTTCGACGCGGACGACGCAACCGGCGGGGCGCCAGCGCGCGAACATGCGCGGGCAAGAGAATCCCGCGAAGACGGCGACGAGCGGCACGCCGCAAGCCGCCGCTACATGCTGCCCGGCCGAATCGTAGCCCACGTAGAGCCGGCTGCCCGCGACGATCGAGGCGAAGCCCGCGAACGATCCGTTCCACCGTTCAACTTGCACTCCGGCCGCTGCGACCGCCCGCTCGACGCGCGCCGCTTCTTCGCCTCCCGCGCCTTGATCGATCGTGAGCGGCAAGCCGGTCTGCGCCAGCAGTGCCAGCAACTCCGCCTCGAACGGATCGGCGATGCGCTTGGCCGGATTCTCGCCCACGCCCAGGCTAATGGCGATGCCAGGCTGGGACATGCCCGAGGCCTGTCGCAGGGCGACGAAGGGCCGGGCGTCCGGGATGCCGAAGGTCTGCTCCGCCCAGCGCTGGGCGAGCACCGGCAGCGGATCGTCGCCGTCGCCGCCATAGGCGCGGCTTTCGAAGAAGTAGTAGCGCTCTTCGGGGCACACCGGCAGCAGGCCAAGCTGGGTCAGGCGCGAATCGGGATCGATCACGATGCTGCCGGGCCCAGAGGGCGCCGCCGCCAGCGCTTCGCGCAACTCAGGCCCCGAGGCCAGGCGCTCGCGCAGCGTGCCGCGGCGATAATTGATCGGCAGGTGCCGGATGCGCGGATCGGCGGCGAACAACTCCCAGTTCTTGCGCGGGCCCACCAGATAGATGGCCGCATCCGGAAAGCGGCGCTTGGCCGCATCCAGGATGACGCTGGTCACCGCCACGTCCGCGCCCAGGGTCACGCGCGAGAGCACCAAGACGGTGCGCGGCTCGCCCGAAATAGCGCGCGGAATGCGCACGCGCCGGTAGCGTTCCACCAGTGCAGCGCTTTCGCCCGGCGCGATGGCTTCCGCGAACAGCGCCGCATAGGTATCGCACAGCGCCGGCTCGAAGCGGTCCGCCAGGCCTTCGGCGACGATGCGGAAGAGCGCGTCGGAACACTCGCCGTCCGCCAGCGCGCGCAGCAATTCATGCGGCCAAGACTCTCCTTGCAGACAGTGGTCCAGGAGCCGGACGGCGTTTTGGTAGCAGGAAGTGGTTGTCATGGAACAGGAAGTCAGGAGTCACGAGTCAGAATTCTGTCTTCTGACTTCTGTCTTCTGACTTCTGCTTTTAGAAGTATTTGCCGACGATCAAGTCCAGTTTGCGCCTGGTTGCCTCCGGCACCAGTTTGCGGTCGGTTATGATGGCGTGCGCCAGCGCCGACCCGCACTTGCAAGTTCGCTCCGGGGGCATGCGCTCGACTGCGGCCGCCACCACTTTGCAGGCGTTTTCGGCGTTCTTCACCAGGTTGGCGATGATGTCCGTCACCGTGACGGCGTCGTGCTGCGGATGCCAGCAATCGTAATCGGTGACCATGGCGACGGTCACATAACAGATCTCCGCCTCGCGTGCCAGCTTGGCTTCCTGCAAATTGGTCATGCCGATGACGTCCATGCCCCAGCTTCGGTACAGGTTCGATTCGGCGCGCGTGGAGAACGCCGGACCCTCCATGCACAAGTAGGACCCGCCCCTGGTGGCATTGATGCCAGCCACCGCGCACGCCTGTTGCACGGTCTCCGCGAGCTGCGGGCAGATGGGATCGGAGAAGCCGATGTGCGCCACCAACCCTTCGCCGAAGAAGGTGGAGATGCGGCCGCGCGTGCGGTCCACGAATTGATCGGGGATGACAAAGTCGAGCGGCTTGTGCTCCTCCCTCAGCGAACCGACCGCGCTGAGCGAAATGATGCGCTCCACGCCCAGCGACTTCATGGCGTAAATATTGGCGCGATAATTCAACTCCGAAGGCGAAAGGCGATGTCCGCGGCCGTGCCGTGCCAGAAACGCGACGCTGTGGCCGGCCAGTTTGCCGACCACCAGGTTGTCGGAAGGCGCGCCGAATGGCGTCTCCACGACAACTTCTTCCTGCGCTTCGAAGCCGGGCATGGAGTAGAGACCGCTCCCGCCTATGATGCCTATTTGTACTTTCAATTTGCGACCTCCTTGGCCGAGACGCGGCGACACGGCGACGCGGCGACGCGGCGAGCTTACCTTTTTTAGTAATTCGGGGATGCCGGTTCCATCCGTGGCGACGGTTCGAATGATGGGCGGCTTGTTTCCGTCTTGGGCGAGGCTGAGCATGCCTTGAATTTCACGCTCCGTGCGCTCCGCTCCGGGGTGGTCGGATTTGTTAATCACGAAGACATCCGCGATCTCCATGATGCCCGCCTTGATGGCCTGTACGTCGTCGCCCATCCCTGGAACCAGCACCACGACTGTCACCTGCGCCACACCGGCGATCTCAACTTCGTCCTGACCCACCCCCACCGTTTCGATGATGACGAAGTCCTTGCCGGCCGCGTCCATCAGCGTGGCCATATCGGCGGTAGCCCGCGCCAGCCCGCCGGATGTTCCGCGCGTGGCCATGGAGCGGATGAAGATGCCGGCGTCGGCGTGATGGCCGAGCATGCGGATGCGGTCGCCCAGGATCGCGCCGCCGGTGCGCCGGCTGGTGGGGTCCACCGCGATGATGGCGGCGGTGCGTCCCTGGCGGCGCAACTCGCGCGCCATGGCATCCACCAGCGTGCTCTTGCCCGCGCCCGGCGGACCGGTGATGCCGACCACCACCGCGTGTCCGGCGCGCGGCTGCAACTCGCGCAACACTTCCAGCGCCCGCGGATCGCGATTCTCGATCCCCGTGGCGGCGCGGGCCAGCGCGCGCGCATCGCCTTCCGCAATTTTGCGCGCCCAATCCGTCATCGGCTTTTCAAAAGTTGCCGCGCGATCACCAGCCGTTGTATTTCGCTGGTGCCTTCCCCAATGGTGCAGAGCTTCACGTCCCGGTAGAACTTCTCCACCGGGTAGTCTTTGATGAAGCCGTATCCGCCGTGGATCTGCAGCGCTTCGTCGGCCACCCGCACGGCAGTCTCGGAGGCGAACAGTTTCGCCATGGCGGACTCCTTGGTGACGCGCCGGCCGCGATCCATCATCGAGGCGGCGCGGTAGTTGAGCAGGCGCGCGGCGTCGATCGACGTGGCCATATCCGCCAGCTTGAACTGGATGGCTTGAAACTCGGAGATGGGCCGGCTGAACTGGTGGCGCAGCTTGGAATAGCGCAGCGCGGCATCGTAGGCGCCCTGCGCCATGCCGATGGCCAGCGCGGCGATCGAGATGCGCCCGCCGTCCAGCACCTTCAAGCTGTCCACGAAGCCCTCGCCGCGCTTGCCGAGCAACTGCGTCGGCGGAATGCGGCAATTCTCGAAGATCACTTCCCCGGTATCGCTGGCGCGCAGACCCAGCTTGTTCTCTTTCTTGCCGGGACGAAAGCCCGCCGTGCCCCGCTCGATAATGAACGCCGAGATGCCGTGTTGCGCGGCGGTGCGGTCCGTCACTGCCATGGCCACGCACACGTTGGCGAAGTGCGCGTTGGTGGTGAAGGTCTTGGCGCCCTCCAGCACCCAGCATCCGTTTTCGAGGTGGGCCGACGTGCGCGTGCCTGCCGCGTCGGAACCGGCCTCAGGCTCGGTCAGCGACCAGCATCCCAGCCACTCGCCCGATGCCAGGCGCGGAATGTAGCGGTGGCGCTGCTCGTCGCTGCCCATCTTATATATATGGTTGCTGCACAGGGAAGTGTGCGCAGCCACGATGATCCCCACCGAGCCGTCCACGCGCGACAATTCTTCGATGATGATGCTGTAATCGACGTAGCCCAGTCCGGCGCCGCCCAGGTCTTCGGGAAAGATAGCGCCCATGTAGCCGAGTTTTCCCAGCTTGCGGACGACTTCCGCGGGGAAGATCTGGTCTTCGTCCCACTCCATGACGTGCGGCGCGATTTCCGCTTCGGCAAATTCGCGCACGGATTTGCGGAGGTGGATTTGTTCGGGTGTGTATTCAAAGTCCATGCAGCTAAAGACCGCTTGCTAACGCGCGCGGCTCAGACGATCTCCTCTTTGGCGGCGTCCCACCGTACCGGCCTTTGCTGGCGATAGCTCTCGACAGCCATGCGGCAGGCCATCGAAACGCGGAAGCCCAGCTCGAACGGGCAGTTCGGCTCTTGTCCCGAGCGGATGGCATCCAGGAAATTCTGCATGTGCGCGTTGGGCGCCGTGCGCGTCGATCCTAGCATTTCCGCGCCGTCCGGGCGATTCACTTTCTGCGGCAGGTAGCGGATCTGCTGGCTCTTCGAAATGGTGCCGTCGGTGCCCAGCACGTCTTCCGTTGTGCCGAGCTGGTTGTTGCCGAAGCCCGAATCCCACGAAAACAGAATCTCTTCGGAATGTTCCAGCGTGACGTTCATGGTGTCGGGCACTTGGCGCCCGTCCTTCCACAGGTACACGCCGCCCGTCATGTTCGCCGCGGCCGGGATCTTCAGCCCCATCACCTTGTACCAGAAGGCCAGTTGATGGCACATATTCTCGTACACGTTGCCGCCGGAATAATCCCAGAAGAAGCGCCAGTTGATGTAGCGGTTGGCGTCGAAATCGCGGGCCGGCGCCTCGCCCAGGAACGCTTTCCAGACGATGTTTTCCGGCGTCATATCGGGAAACACCGGCCGCGCCCATTGGGGTTTGCCGTGCGGCGTGTTGCGGTACATGTGCGCGTGGATGGCGGTGATCTTGCCCACGTTGCCCGTCTTCAGAAAGTTGACCGCGTCGCGCACCTGGCCGGACGAGCATCCCTGGTGGCCGATCTGCACCGTGCGGCGGCCGGCGCGCTCGAAAGCGGCGCGCATGTGCCTGGCGTGCTCCACGCTGAACGCCATGGTCTTTTCCTGGTAGACGTGTTTGCCGGCGTCGAGCGCCGCCACGAAGTGTTCGCAATGCAGGTGCTGCGGCGTGGCGATGAGGACGGCGTCGATGCTCTTGTCGTCCAGTAGGTGTCGGTAGTCGAGATAGGTCTTGGCGTCAGGCGCGATGGCGCGCGCGTCTTCCAGGCGTTTGGTGTAGATGTCCGCGACGCCTGCGAATTCGGTGTTGGGACAGGCCAGCGCCTCGCGCATGATCTGCGTGCCGCGATCGCCCGCGCCAACGATGCCCAAACGAATGCGGTCGCTCGCCGCCAGCACGTTGGGCGCGGCGATGGCCCCGGCCAGACCGCTGGCCACTTTGCCGATGAATATCCGGCGAGACTGCATGAAAACTCCTTCGAGAGCACACGTCGCGCCGCAGGCGGATGGGCGGATGAGTGCTAAGGATCAGGATACCATTGCGGGGAAGCCGCGTTCGGCGCGCGCGTGCGACTACCGGACGATCATCCTATTCCGGCACGGAACCACGGCGTTCTTCGTGTACCGATTCGCCAAGAGCCAGCGGGCGAATATCAATGACGATGAGAAGGGACAATTCAAAGGAGCCGCGAAGCACGTGCTGGCGTTGACGGAGAAGCAACTCGCTGAGTTGTTGAAGAGGGGCGATTTTATGGAGGTGAAAAGCGAATGAGCAAAAAGTATCGTAGCGATGCAATGGCGGCCATCCATGAAACCCTGGAGGCCCGGCACGATGTTGGGGCGGTCGATAAACAGACTATGCGGCGTTTCGACGATGCCTGCCTTACGCCGATCCGGCCATTGAAGCCCGGGGAGATCAAGGCGATCAGGGAGAGAGAGCATGTCAGCCAAAGCGTTTTTGCCAACTACCTGAACGTGACGAGCAGTCTGGTCAGCAAGTGGGAGCGCGGCGAAAAGCGGCCTTCTGGGACCTCACTCAAGCTGCTATCCCTGGTGGAAAAGAACGGGCTTGCCGCCGTTGCATAGTCGCATCAAACTCGCCGCCTCGCGCTGACCGCTCCCCAAAATACGTTTTTGATGTCGCTTAATACAGTGACAATTCCGGCGACAAATGTGCACTTTCCATCGGGCTGATGTGGGGCGGCCAATCTTGGCCGCAGCCGCCTTTTCAGGCGGCCAGGGCCGGCTGAAAGCCGGCTGCGGGCAAAATTGCCCGCCCCACAAGGGCTAAGTTGCTGTCACCGTATTGTGCGAGCCTCGATAAGTGACCACGCAGGTCACGGCCGTTGCAGCTCGCGGTATTTGCGCAGCAATTCGTAGATGGCCACGCCGCCGGCCGTCGCCACGTTCAGCGAATGCTTGATGCCCAGCATGGGGATGCGAACGTGCGTATCGCAGCGCTCCGCGATCTGGGGCCGGATGCCGTCCACTTCGTGCCCGAAGACCAGGCAAACGGGAAAGCGCGGCTTCCAATCGAACAGGTCCACGGCATGCACGCTGGTCTCGACGGCCGCAATTTCATAATTGCGCGCGCGCAGGGCGGCGATCAAGGGCAGCGGGTCCCAGGCGTGCTCCCATGGCGCGCGCTCCTCGGCGCCCAGCGCGGTCTTGCTGATGGCCTTCTTCGGCGGATGGCTGGTGATGCCGCAGAGATAAAGCTTCTCGATGCCGGCCGCATCGGCGGTGCGAAAGAACGCGCCCACGTTGTACATGCTGCGCACATTGTCCAGCAGGATCGAAACAGGCAGAGTCCGGATATGTTCGTAAGCGGCGGCGGCCTGCGTAGCTTGGAAGGGAAGGCGCTCCATGGCGGCGGCCGGCGGTGGCCTCAGTTGGGATGCACGTCGCGGACGATTACGTACTCCGCTTTGGCGATCTTCAGCGGCATGCGAAAGCTGACGCTGCCGTGCGGCGCCAGGTTCGCGACGCCGGTGGTATCGGTGCCCACCAGGCTGCCCTGCGTATTGGCCAGATAGTAGCTGACCTCCGCGGAAGCCACCTTGTGGTCGCTGTTGTTGCGTACAGTGCCTGTCACAACCGGCGGACGGGCGTCCCGGGCGATCCGGATATTGACCACCTCCAGGCCCTCGGCGCCCAATATGGGATCGGGCGACCGCTGCTGCGGGACGGCCGCCGGCGGGGCTTCGGCAACGGGACGCTCGTAGGCATCCTCCTTGTGG